>PJUE01000210.1_pt1 | contig 58864 bp, 67 predicted proteins | sample 1512171 | NCBI WGS metagenome assembly PJUE01 (sample SAMN08177674, study PRJNA422409) | Feces metagenome, whole genome shotgun sequencing project. | isolation source: Chicken feces (3) enriched on wood chips: alkali lignin treatment | host: Gallus gallus | place: USA: Madison | collected 2015-01-15
AGGCTGATGCGTTCACGCTCTACCTGAAGACCCACAACTTCCACTGGAACGTGACCGGGTCGATGTTCAACTCGCTGCACACGATGTTCGAGACGCAGTACACCGAGCAGTGGGCGGCGCTGGATGATGTGGCCGAACGTATCCGTGCGCTGGGTTTCAATGCCCCGGGCTCCTACCGGGAATTCGCTGCGCTGACCTCGATCGCCGAGGAACCGGGGCTGACCGACAGTGCGGACTGGCGGGAAATGGTACGCCAGTTGGTGGTCGCCAACGAAGCGGTCTGCCGTACGGCGCGTGAAGTGCTGGATGTGGCCGACGACGCCGACGACGCCCCGACCGAGGATCTGATGACCCAGCGCCTGCAGACCCACGAGAAGTACGCCTGGATGCTGCGTTCCCTGCTCCAGTAAGGGTTTTGGGGTTTTTCGGCAGGGCTTGCAGCCCTGCACCTGCCGAATCAACGGCAAGGTCAAGGTCAACGTCAGAAGCTGGCTTTCCGTGGGTTGGCGGGGTGGGTCCGGTTGAGGGGGACGCCGTACCCCCCCTCCGGGGTCCGGCCCAGCCGCTGGCGGCTGGGCGTTCGGGCGCTTGCGAAGCAGTGCTTCGCAAGCAAAGCGCCCTCACCCATGGGGGCTTGGTCGCCGCATCCATGCGGCTCACACCCCCTCAACCGGCCCCACCCCGCCTTCGACAGTTTTCCGCGATCTGCCGGAACGGCCCTCTGCTCTGGTGGGTGTCGACCTTGGTCGACACAGCAGAGTCACGCCACGCGTGGATGGTTCATTCGATATCTGACAGATGTGTCGACCAAGGTCGACACCTACCTACAGCCGCGTGAACCTGTCAGAGGTGGGGCGGTGTCGGATTGCGGGGTGTCAGCCGCATGGATGCGGCTGCCAAGCCTACAAGGACGTACTTGCGGCGTCCCCGCAATCCGACACCGCCCCGCCAACCCACGGATAGCCGGCTTTTGACGTTGACGTTGCCGTTGCTCCAAGCAGGTGCAGGGCGCAGCCCTGCCGAACCCCTACCCCCCCGCCGGGGTAAACTAGCCGGATGGCTTCCCGTCCCGCGCACGATCTGCTCCAACGCGTCTTTGGTTACGACGATTTCCGTGGTCCCCAGCAGGACATCGTGGAGCACGTGGCTGCCGGACATGACGCACTCGTCCTCATGCCCACCGGCGGTGGCAAGTCGCTGTGCTACCAGGTCCCCGCCCTGCTGCGTGACGGTTGCGGCATCGTCATCTCCCCGCTCATCGCGCTCATGCAGGACCAGGTCGAAGCCCTGCGCCAGCTCGGCGTGCGCGCCGAATACCTGAACTCGACCCTGGATGGCGAAACCGCCGCCCGCGTCGAGCGCGAGCTGCTGGCCGGCGAGCTGGACATGCTCTATGTCGCTCCCGAACGCCTGCTCACCGGCCGCTTCCTGTCGCTGCTCTCGCGCAGCCACATCGCCCTGTTCGCCATCGACGAGGCGCACTGCGTGTCGCAGTGGGGCCACGATTTCCGCCCCGAGTACCGCCAGCTCACCGTCCTGCACGAGCGCTGGCCGGACATTCCGCGCATCGCGCTGACCGCCACCGCCGACCCGCCCACCCAGCGCGAGATCGCCGAGCGCCTGGACCTGGCCGAGGCCCGCCACTTCGTCAGCTCGTTCGACCGGCCCAACATCCGCTACACCGTGGTGCAGAAGGACAACGCCCGCAAGCAGCTGACCGATTTCCTGCGTGGCCACCGCAGCGAGGCCGGCATCGTCTACTGCATGTCACGCCGCAAGGTCGAGGAAACCGCCGAATTCCTCTGCGGCCAGGGCTTCAACGCCCTGCCCTACCACGCCGGCCTGCCGCCGGAAGTGCGCGCCAGCAACCAGCGCCGCTTCCTGCGCGAGGACGGCATCGTCATGTGCGCCACCATCGCCTTCGGCATGGGCATCGACAAGCCGGATGTGCGCTTCGTGGCGCATACCGACCTGCCCAAGTCGATGGAAGGCTATTACCAGGAAACCGGCCGCGCCGGCCGCGATGGCGAGGCCGCCGAGGCCTGGCTGTGCTACGGCCTGGGCGATGTGGTGCTGCTCAAGCAGATGATCGAGCAGTCCGAAGCCAGCGAGGAGCGCAAGCAGCTGGAACGGTCCAAGCTGGACCACCTGCTGGGCTACTGCGAATCCATGCAGTGCCGCCGCCAGGTGCTGCTGGCCGGTTTCGGCGAAACCTATCCGCAGCCCTGCGGCAACTGTGACAACTGCCTGACCCCGCCCGCCGCCTGGGATGCCACCATCCCCGCGCAGAAAGCGCTGAGCTGCGTCTACCGCAGCGGCCAGCGCTTCGGCGTGGGCCACCTGATCGATATCCTGCGTGGCAGCGAGAACGAGAAGATCAAGCAGCAGGGCCACGACAAGCTCAGCACCTATGCCATCGGCCGCGACCTGGATGCGCGCACTTGGCGCAGCGTGTTCCGGCAACTGGTGGCGGCCAGCCTGCTGGAAGTGGACAGCGAGGGCCATGGCGGCCTGCGCCTGACCGACGCCAGCCGCGCGGTGCTGACCGGGCGCCGCCAGATCAGCATGCGCCGCGACGCTGCCAGCAGCAGCGGCGGCCGCGAGCGCAGCGCCCAGCGCACCGGCCTGTCGGTGCTGCCGCAGGACCTTGCGCTGTTCAACGCCCTGCGTGGCCTGCGCGCCGAGCTGGCGCGCGAACAGAACGTGCCGGCGTTCGTGATCTTCCACGACAGCACCCTGCGCAACATCGCCGAACAGCGGCCAACCAGCCTGGACGAACTGGCCCGGGTCGGCGGCATCGGTGGCACCAAGCTGAGCCGCTACGGCCCGCGCCTGGTGGAGGTCGTGCGCGAGGAAGGCTGACCGTCCTGGCGTGCCGCGCCGCGCGCTGCGTCGCCTGCCGTGGTGCATGCCTTTGTAGAGTCGAGCTTGCTCGACTGCTGTTGATTCTGCGCCAAGCGCAGTCGAGCAAGCTCGACTCTACCCTCGTGCGGGTCCAACCTTGAACCATCCATTCAGGCGGATGTGCATTGCGCCCCGCTTGCCGCTAGATTGACGCCCATGTCCCTCGCCTCGACCCTGCTCCGCGTCGTGCTCATGCTCAGCCTGTTGCTCAACGGGCTGAACGCGGCCATGGCCGGCGGGCACGAGCAGATGGGCCGGATGGCGCATGCCATGGCCGCCGCAGACGCAGCCGAGGGCGATTGCCACCACCACGCCGGCATGAAGGCCGCGCCCGCCGCGCAGGCTGAAGCCCCAGCCCACGACGCCCACTGCCAGATCAAGGACTGTGTACGCAGCTGCGCCCAGCACCCGCTGCTGGCCGTGCAGCCGCAGCCATTCCTGACCGGCCCGGCGCTCTCACTGGCCCCGCAGCCGATGCCCGGCGCGGGCCGCCCGGCACCGCCGCTGCCGCCCATCTCACGCCCTCCCATCGGCTGATTCCACGCGTACCGCTGCCGGCCAGCTGCCGGCGCCTTCCCGTGTCTGGAGTCACTCATGAATACCCGCATTCCCCCCGGCCCGGGCGGCCTGCCCATGGCGTCGCGCCGCCTGTTCGTCCAGGGTCTGGCCGCTGGCGGCGTGGTCGCCGGAGCCACCGCCATCGGCGTGCCGCAGCGCGCGCTCGCCGCGGCCAGCGCCACCCCGCGCCTGGCCGGCGCCCCCGCCGTACTCACCGATACCCGCGTCGAGCTGGCCATCGGCGAGTCGCTGGCCAACTTCACCGGCCGCACCCGCCCGGCGATCACCGTCAACGGTTCGCTGCCCGCGCCCATCCTGCGCTGGCGCGAAGGCCAGACCGTGGACCTGTTCGTGCGCAACACGCTCGAACGCCACCCCACCTCCATCCACTGGCACGGCATCCTGCTGCCGGCCAACATGGACGGCGTGCCCGGCCTCAGCTTCAACGGCATCGGCCCGGGCGAGACCTACCACTACCACTTCCAGCTGAAGCAATCGGGCACCTACTGGTACCACAGCCATTCGATGTTCCAGGAACAGGCGGGGCTGTACGGTGCGCTCATCATCGACCCGGCCGAACCGGCCCCGTACCACCACGACCGCGAGCACGTGGTCCTGCTCTCGGACTGGACCGACATGGACCCGGGCGCGCTGTTCCGGCGCATGAAGAAGCTCGCCGAGCACGACAACTACTACAAGCGCACCCTGCCCGACTTCGTGCGCGACGTGCGCCGCGATGGCTGGTCGGCCGCCGTGGCCGACCGCGGCATGTGGGGCCGGATGCGGATGACGCCCACCGACATCTCCGACGTCAACGCCCACACCTATACCTACCTGATGAACGGCACGGCCCCGGCCGGCAACTGGACCGGGCTGTTCCGCAGTGGCGAGAAGGTACTGCTGCGTTTCATCAACGGCGCCTCGATGACCTACTTCGACGTGCGCATCCCCGGCCTGAAGATGACCGTCGTCGCCGCTGACGGCCAGTACATCCATCCGGTCAGCATCGATGAATTCCGCATCGCCCCGGCAGAGACGTTCGATGTGCTGGTGGAACCGACCGGCCAGGATGCCTTCACCCTCTTCTGCCAGGACATGGGCCGCACTGGTTTCGCCGCCGGCACCCTGGCCGTGCGCCATGGCCTGCAGGCACCAGTACCGCAGCGCGACCCGCGCCCGCTGCTGACGATGAGTGACATGGGCCATGACATGGGCGGTCATGACATGGGGGCTCACGGCGGCCACGACATGGCCGCGATGAAGAGCATGGAAGGTGGCTGTGGCGCCAGCATGGGCCATGCTGCCCACGGTGATGCCAGCGCCAGCAAGGCACCGAAGCACCCCGCCAGCGAACGCAACAACCCGCTGGTGGACATGCGCAGCAGCGCTACCGACCCCAAGCTGGATGACCCCGGCATCGGCCTGCGCGACAACGGGCGCCAGGTACTGACCTACGCCGCCATGCACAGCCTGTTTGAAGACCCCGATGGCCGCGAGCCCAGCCGCGAGATCGAGCTGCACCTGACCGGGCACATGGAGAAGTTCGCCTGGTCGTTCGACGGCATCCCCTTCGCCAGCGCCGAACCGCTGCGACTGAACTACGGCGAGCGCATGCGCATCGTGCTGGTCAACGACACCATGATGCAGCACCCGATCCACCTGCACGGCGTGTGGAGCGACGTGGAAAACGCACAGGGTGAATTCCAGGTGCGCAAGCACACCGTGGACATGCCGCCGGGCACCCGCCGCAGCTACCGCGTGCGCGCTGATGCGCTCGGCCGCTGGGCCTACCACTGCCATCTGCTGTACCACATGGAAGCGGGGATGATGCGCGAAGTGAGGATCGAAGAATGAGCCGTCACCTCTCCCGCAGCCTGCTGGCCATTGGCCTGGCCACTGCCCTGCCCGCGTTCGCGCAGTCGCATGACGCGCACGCAGGCCATGACATGGCAGCGCTCGCACAGGCGCCGGTCGACCACTCGAAGATGGATCATTCCAAGATGGATCATTCGAAAATGGACCACGGCGAGATGGATCACTCGCAGATGGACCATACGACGATGGACCACTCGGCGATGGGCCACGACATGTCCATGCCCGCGCCGAGTGAACCGCGCGAACCGATCCCGGTACCCACCGACGCCGACCGCGCCGCCGCCTTCCCGCCCATCGACCACGGCGCCATGCAGCACGCGCCGGAGATCAACAGCCTGCTGCTGATCGACCGCCTGGAACACTGGGACGGCAGGAACGGGAACGGCCAGGCCTGGGAAGCCACCGGCTGGATCGGCGGCAACATCAACCGCCTGTGGCTGCGCAGCGATGGCGAGCGCAGTGGCAGCCGCACCGAGTCTTCGTCGCTGGAAGCGCTGTACGGCCGCAGCGTCTCGCCGTGGTGGGACGTGCTGGTCGGCGTGCGCCAGGATTTCCGCCCGGCAGACTCGCGCACCTGGGCGGCCCTCGGTATCCAGGGCTTGGCACCGTACAAGTTCGAAAGCTCGGCCACGCTCTACCTGGGCTCCGGCGGGCAGGTGCTGGCCAAGGCCGAAGTGGAATACGAGGTGCTGCTGACCAACCGGTTGATCCTGCAGCCGGTGGTGGAAGCCACGCTGGCGGCCAAGGACGAACCGGAGTACGGCATCGGCCGCGGCCTGAACAAAGTCGAGACCGGCCTGCGCCTGCGCTACGAGTTCAGCCGCCGCTTCGCGCCGTACATCGGCATCAGCCACGAGCGCAGTTTCGGCGATGCCGCCGACGCTGCCGGCGACCACGCGCGCGACACGCGCTGGGTGGCCGGTGTGCGCATGTGGTTCTGAAGCACGGCAGGGCCCCGGCAATGGCCGGGGCCCGCTACACTGCGCCGCGTTCCATCCCCTAGACCGTCATGTCCCTGCAGATCCGCCGCGCCACCCTGGCCGATGCCGAAGCGCTTTCGGCCATCGCCATCGCCACCTACACCGAAACCTGGGGCGACTCGTATCCGCCGCAGGAGCTGGACGTGTTCCTGCAGGCGCACTACGGCATCGTGCCGCAGCGCGAGGAACTGTCCGACGAGCGCTGCGCGGTCTGGCTGCTGCTGGATGGCGCGGAAGTGGTGGGTTACCTGGCCGCCGGTGCCAACACCCTGCCGCATGCCGAGGCACGCGAGGGCGACATCGAACTGAAGCGGCTGTACATCCTGGCCGCGCACCAGAACGGCGGGCACGGCGCGCGCCTGATGGATGCATTCATCGCCTGGCTGGACCGGCCACAGCGCCGCACCCTGTGGGTGGGCGTATGGGAAGAAAACCTCGCCGCGCAGCGCTTCTACGCGCGGTATGGCTGCGAAAAGGCGGGCGAGTACGATTTCATCGTGGGCAGCACGCGCGACCGCGAATACATCCTGCGCCGGCCGTAGCGTCGAGCTTGCTCGACTGCACCTCACCTGTAGAGTCGAGCTTGCTCGACTGCCGGCAACCGGCAGAAAAGCAGTCGAGCAAGCTCGACTCTACCTGCTGGCCTTAAAAATCGAACAACTCCGACAGGAAGCTTTCCTTCTTCTTTTTCGGGCGCTGGCCAAGATGACGCGTATCGCGATGCATCACCGGCGGCGGCGCCACCTGCGGTGCAGCCTGCACGGGTGCCGGCGGCGGCACCGCAGCCCCGGCGCGCTCGATGATCTTGTCCAGTTCACCGCGGTCCAGCCACACGCCGCGGCAGCCCGGGCAGTAGTCGATCTCGATGCCGTGGCGCTCGGCGATCTGCAGGGTCTGGGTGGTGCACACGGGGCACTGCATGGGCGTCGCTCCTGTTGGTCAGCCTTCGACTGTACCTGTACATCGATGACTGTCCGGCAACATGACCGATGGCACAGGGACCAACGGCGCGTGCCCGCGCATGGCGGGCCGCGCACACTGCGGATTCATCCCGCACGGAATGCGCACGTGCCCCAGCCCTACCGTCTGCCCACCCCCATGCGTCTGCTGCTGGTCCTGCTCGGCGTCGGCCTTGGCCTGAACCTGCGTGACCTCAGCGCGGCAGCAGGCCTGCCCATCCCCGCCCTGCCCATGCCGTATGGCGGCAGCCTGCTCGATAACACGTTGGCGGTGCTGGTCGCGCTGCTGCTGGCGGCCCTGCTGCGTCCGCACGGTGTGGGCCTGGCGGCCAGCCTGGGCCTGCGCTGGAACGGCGCGCGCGGACCGCTGTGTGTCCTGCTGGCCAGCCTGGCGTGCTGGCTGGGCCTAGCCGCGTTGGGCACACCCAACACCGCGCTGACCGCATTGGACGCCACGATGCTGGCCGTGCTGTTTCCGCTGGCCGAAGAAGTACTGTTCCGTGGCCTCGGCTTCGTGCTGCTGGTGAAGATCGTGCGCGGCCCCTGGGCGCTGCTCGCGCTGCCGCAGGCGCTGCTGTTCGGCATGGTGCACTGGCAGGGCTTCGGTGGCGTCGAGGGCGGCGGCCTGGCCCTGTTCGTGGGTGCGGTCATCGCACTGGGCGGCTTCATCTTCGCCTGGCTCGACCATCTGGACGGCGACACCCTGTGGTGCGGCCTGGCCCTGCACGTGTCGATGAACCTGGCCTGGAACGTGTTCAGCCTTGATGATGCGGTGGCGCTGGGCTGGCAGGCCACCAGCCTGCGCATCGGCACCGCGCTGCTGGCGGTTGTCGCATTGAGCCTGTATGGGCGCAACAAACGCGCTGTAACGCTGCGTTAGCCGGCCCTGCACGCGGGTATCACTGCACGGTCGAGCATACTTGCGCGCCATTTCACCCCTGCTGTCCGGAGTTGTCGCGTCATGTTGCTGTCCAAGCGCCACGTTGAGCCCCGCGTCCTGCTGATCGAGGATGCCGAGGAAACCCGCGAGCTGAGCCGCATGGCGCTGGAAAGCCAGGCCTGCCACGTGGTGGGTGTCAGCTCGGCCGAAGCCGCGCTGGGCCTGCTGGCCGCCGGTGAGTGCTTCGACCTGCTGTTCACCGACGTCAACCTGGGCCTTGTCAGTGGCATTGAAGCCGCCAACCAGGTGCGCGGTCTGTACCCGTACCTGCCGATCCTGGTCACGTCGGGCATGGACCAGCACGCCGTGCTGCCGCAGCTGCGTGATGGCATCCACTTCCTGCCCAAGCCGTACAACATGAGCGAGCTGCTCGATGCCATCCGGCTGTGCTTCCGCCACGCCGATGCCGGCGTATTGACCGGCCCGGACGCGCAGGCAGCCTGAAGTACTCATCCACGCATGGCATGGATCTACTGACACCGGGTAGATCCGCGCCGTGAGTGCGCCTGTCCCGGTAGATCCACGCCACGCGTGGATGGCGTTCGCCTTGGGCCGCTGCTGTACGGCTTCCTCACAGCTGTTCCGACGCGAGCGCCGGGAACAGCGTGCGCAGTGCCTGCAGCGCAGCGGGGTGGTAGATCGTGGCGTGGGTCTCCTCCGGTAGCGGCTGGTACTTCACCAGCGGCGAGGGCGAGGCCTGCTGCAGCAGCGCGGCCAGCTGCGCCGCGCTCTGCGCCAGTTCCGGCTGGCCGCTGCTGGCCAGGAACACGCGCGGCTGGACCTTGGCCACGGCAGGCAGCCGCTTCGGCGCCGCAGCCAACAGCGCGCCTTTGTTCCACCACAGGCTGGGGTCCAGCGCGATATAGCTGCTGAACAGCGTGGGCTCCTGCAGAAGCGTCTCCACCACGAACAGGCCGGCCAGCGATTCGCCGATCAGTGCGCGCTCATCGGTGGTCGGGTAGCGCTGGCGCACCTGCGGCATCAGCTCATCGCGCAGGAACGCACGGTAGGCGGCAGAACCACCAATACGAGGTGCGATCTTCTGGTCCTGCGGGTCGCTGCTGGGGCCGGTCATGTCGCGGCGGCGCTCGGTGTTCTCGATGCCCACCAGCAGGAACGGGCGCATGCTGAAGTTGCCGGCCAGCACCTGCACCAGCCCGGCCACGTGCAGGAAATCCTCGCCGATGCCACCGTCGGGCATGTACAGCACCGGCAGCGGCGCCTTCGGGTCCAGCCCCCAGGGCTGCGGGCGGTACACGTTGATGCGGCGGGTTTCGCCCAGCGCCTTCGATTCGAGGGTGAAGGTCTCACCGATCACCAGCGGCGTGGCGGGTGCAGCCTGCGTGGTGGGTACCGGTTCTGCTGCCATCAGCGGCGCGGTGGAAACGGCGGACAACAACAGCGACAGCACGATCAAGCGCATGGGGCGACCCATCCTGGGAAAGACGCCGAGCATAGCGCCCTGACAGGCCTTTACGCCGCTACCCGACGGTGGACCCGCGCCATGCGTGGATGGCGGCAACCATGATTCACCGTACAACGCGCGCGTCCCCGCACCATGCCATGACGGACCGACCGGGTTGCGAATCGCGCTGGATTTCCTCGGCCCCTGCAAAGAACGGCAGCAGTGCGACATGCAGGTCCGCCCCGGCCCGGGAAGACCGCATGACAGCCTGGTCGGAGACTGTATCCTCCAGCCAGTTATGCGCGGGCGGCAGCCATTCACGGCGAAGCCGTCCAAGGACCCTGAGCTGCGCGCAGGCGCCTGCGGCGTACGCTGCGGGCTCATCGGCATACACTCTCCGCGGTGATCCGTTCAGCGCCCACCCCGCGTGATGGAACTCATGTGCGGTGGTGCGGACAATCCGCGCCAGCACCCGCTCGGTGAGAGGCTGCTGCGCAGGAAACCAGAACGCGAGCGAAGGGATGGCTGTTCCAGCAGAACCTCGATGGCGCCACGTACCGCCGCCGTCGCTCACCAGCGTGAGCCGATAGTCCACACGCGTGCCTGCCCTTCCTGCGGCATCCAGTGAGTTCAAAGCAGCCCGCGCAGCAGCACGGCACACGTGCGCAGCCTGCTCCACATCGTGGACGGCGGACCACACCTGCACGTGGACACCATCCGCTGCGCAGCGGGCCTTCTGCACGGCAACCTCACTCGAGTCCGGACCTGGCAGCACCGAAAACGTCTGCAGCCTCCGGTGCGGTGCCACACCGCTTGCAAGCATGCCCGCAGCCCCCTCATCGCCAACCGCTGTGGGCGGCGGGAGGTGATGGAACCCGCACCCCGAAAGCAGCAGTACAGCAGGCAGCACACGGGCACTACACAGCACTGCATTCATGCGTCAGCCCCTCGTTGAGTGTCCGGCGGACGGTGGAAGACACGCATCGACGTTGCACGGGTTGCTGGGGAAAGGGAATCAGACACGTTGCAGATGTGGAGAAGCCATGCAGATGCGTGGATGATTCCCCGCAACGACTGTCGCTTCTGCACCCCGCAGAACGTCACGACAGTCGCATCTGGACCGGTGCGGTCCAGCCACGCGCCCACCACTGACAAAAAATGAGAAGCCAGCTTTGCACGTGCCGGCGCACACTCGACTGGCACCAGCGAGCCATTTGCGGCATTCCTCAGCGCAATCCACCGAACGTGGTCGCCAATGCGTCGCGGGCTGTCGTTTGCTGCATCACGTTCACCTGCCACACTCCCTCTTCGCGCGCGGGCCTCGCATCACTTTCGGAAAACTGGGATTGAATTCCCGGCGCGGGTGTAACCAACATGCCGTGCCACCGACAACGGGTGGCAGCGGGTCTGCAAGCCCGTAATGACTGTAAGCATGTTGTTTACGCTCACCCGTCGGCACTGTCTCTGGATGGTGCCGGCGGGTGATCCGTCGGCCTTTATGGCGGGCGGTGCGTGGGGGTTTTCGGACCCGCCGGTTAACTGCTTACTGTCATCCCGGCTTGCAGCCACGCACCGTCCGCCACCCGCTCTGCGCGGTGGCTCTTCTGCTCCTTCGCGAGGAAGCCACGATGAACCGACGTCCACCCCATGCTCCCTACCCCACCAGCAACAGCGTCAACGATGATGAGAGCAATCCCGCACCGGATCTGAGCACCTTCTGGGGATGCCTGAAACGCATCCGTGATGGCGACGGCGCCGATGGCCTGCTCTGGCCGGAAGCCAAGCTGTTGCCCGGCCGCGTCCAGGACTTGGCCCGCGTCGAACGCGCTGCGGTCGGCCTGCTTACCGTGGCGGAAATGCTGCATGCCGCAGATCGCTGCCGGCAGATGGCCACGCCCGATCGGCATCTGGACGAAGGCGTGGTCGATGGCCTGTTCCTGGCCTGCCGTGGGCTGGCCGAGCTGGTATGCCGGGATATCCGGCCGCAGTAGCTGCACGCTTGCTGCATACCGGCCCACCTGCAGGCAGGGCCGGTGCAGGGTCACTGGAAAACTACTACAAGGAGGTTCGCATGTTGAATGTACTGATATCTGCCGTACTGGCCGCAGGCCCCACCGCCTCGGTGCCGTATGGCGATTGCCTGCTGGCCAACATCCAGCCCGGCCTGTCTGACCGCGCCGTGCAGCTGGTGCAGCAGGCGTGCGCTGCAAAGCACCCGGACAGTTTTGTTGCCGCGATGGAGCTGGAGCGTCAACGCAGCAACCAGCGGCGGGCGCAGATCGAAGCGGAGCACGCTGCAGCAGAGCGGCATGCCAATGCGGCCGCGAATGCGGCGGCCATCGCTGCGCAGGCGGCGGCAGATCGTGCGGCGGTCAAGGCCAAGGACGCTCAGGCAAAGCAGGCGACGGGGGAGAGCGGCCGCTGGCGGGGGCAGGACTAAGCCGCCCCGACGTGGCCGGCAAAGAAGTCGATCAACGAGTGGGGGCTTCGCGCCCCCAGCAGTGCTTCGGTCACCTCTTCAGCTGCCACCGCCTCCGCCTCGCTGCGGGTGAACATCGCCTGCTCATAGGCCGCCAACGCCGCTTCCGTGTCATCGCCATGCGCCACCAGCGCAGCGGCCAGTTCGGCGCCATCGAACAGGGCGAGATTGGCACCCTCGCCGGCCGGAATGGCCAGATGCGCGGCGTCGCCCAGCAGCGTCACCCCGGGCGTTCGCGGCCAGCGCTGTCCGGCAGGCAGCGCGTAGATGGGCCGCAGCACCGGCGGTGCCTGCGCAGCAGTGATAAGCGCGGTCAACGCTGGCGCCCATCCTTCGAACTCGCCGGCAACGGCGCTGATGATTGCCGGGCTATCGTCCCCCTTGAGCTGTTCGACCCATTCCAGCGGTTTACGCAACGCCACGTAGGCGTGCAGCGCGCCGTTGGGTTCGCGATGGGCCAGGATGCCCTTTCCCGGTTCGACCGCGAACAGGGCACCACTGCCCACTGCAGCGGCTGCCAGCGGGTGCTGTGTATCGGCATCGAACAGATGGGTCTCCACGTAGAGCATGCCGCTGTAGGCCGGCACGGCCGGGGTCAGCAGCGGGCGCACCCTCGACCACGCGCCATCGGCACCCACCAGCAGGTCGGCATCCGCCGTTTCGCCTTGGCTGAACTGCAGACGATGGCGGCCGTTGCCCAGCGCCGTCACCGAGGTCAGCTTGTGGCCCCAGCGCAGCGTGCCTTCCGGCAGCGAATCCAGCAGGATGCGCCGCAGCTCGCCACGCGGCACTTCCGGGCGGCCACCGCTTCCATCGTCAGCTTCCTCCAGCAGCGCCACTCCCGAGCGGTCCAGTACCCGGCTGGCCTGGCCACCGGCATGGATGATCGCGTCGAATGCATCGAACAGCCCGGCGGCCTGCAAGGCGCGTTGCCCGTTGTGCTCGTGGATGTCGAGCATGCCACCCTGCGCACGGGCATCCCGCGACGGCTCGGCTTCGTAGACGGTGGAGGCGATGCCGTGCACGTGCAGGACGCGCGCAAGGGCGAGGCCCCCGAGGCCGGCGCCGACGATCACGATGTTGCGGCTCATGAAGAAATCCTCGAAAGCAGTATGGAACGACGTTCCATAATATTGGAATGACGTTCCAGAGCTGTCAAGATGCGCGCATGAACACGCCCGCAAGCAACCACCGCCGAGCCAGTGCGCTCACCCGCGAACGCATCATCGGGGCGGCCGTGGCCCTGCTCGACGAGAGCGGCGAGCCGGGGCTGACCTTCCGGGCGCTGGCGCAACGGCTGGAAACCGGTGCCGGCGCCATCTACTGGCACATCGACAACAAGCGCGACCTGGTGCTGGCCGCCTGCGATCTGTTCGTCGGCCCCGCCGTGCAGGCGCCAGCGGATGACGCGCCCGGCGCGCGTATCCGTGCGATCGCCATCGGCCTGTTCGATGCCATGGAAGCGCATCCGTGGATGGGCGCGGCGCTGGCTGTCGCTGCAGGCGAACTGCCACTGGTGCGCATCCTGGAAGCGCTGGGCCAGCAGGTACGCGCACTAGGCGTAGACTCCGCCAGCCAATGGTCAACCACCCAGGCGCTGATGAGTTACATCCTGGGCGTGGGCGGCCAGCACGCCGCACGCTCGCAGCTCGCGCGTCAGCAGAACCTGCAGCGCACGCCCGCGCTTACCGAGGTTGCGCAGCGCTGGGCTGAGCTGGACGCCGATGAGTATCCATTCACCTGCAGCATGGCGGCACAGTTGCCTCACCACGATGACCATGCGGACTTCATGGCGGGCGTTGATCTGATATTGAGTGGTATTGCACAGCGGATTGGCTAGTGCGCCAATCGTCGTGCACAGTGCCTGTTGAACGCGCCGCGCAGCCTGCTCTTTGATTCGACGAAACCGAGGAACAAGCCCGCATGCGACCATCCACATCCGTGATTGTTGAAACTCGGCTGGGCACGCTCACCTGCAGCGTGCAGGACGGCCTGGGAGAGCCGGTTACCGACGGCGTGTCCATTCGGATTGTTCCGATGGAAGGCCACGCTTCGCAGCTCGGTTCCGGGAATTTCGAGGTCATGGCCGCGCTGCTGTCGATCACACCGCACCGGGATCTGCAGGATCTCGTATTCTCTTGCGGCTGGACCACCGACCCCGGCATTGCAGGCGACCCGGATAATGGCGAATGGGTCGACGCACAATGCTGGACGATGGGCGACAAAGTGCTTGTGGTTGCGACCGAAGACGTTGATGCCCTGCGCTGGCGCCTTCCTGCGTCTGGATTCCAGGAAGACCCCTACCCCACGCAGTATCTTCCCGCTGCCTTGGAAACCCGAATTCCCTGCGTGCCGTCTGGCACGGAAAGCACGCTTCACTTCGTAATCGCCACTGGCCCCGGGGCCAACGCGCAAGAGCAGTTCGCCGTGTGGAATGCCGCGGACATCCGCCACCAGGAAATCCTGGCCATCGCTGCGGACATGAGCGTCTGACGACGGTCTTGTCCACGGGTCTGTCTGACAGGCGGATTGCGGAGTGAAAGGGAGTGTGCGGAGCAAACAAAAAAGACGCCCAAAGGGCGTCTTTTCTTTGAATGCATTGGTGGGCCGTGATGGATTCGAACCATCGACCAAAAGATTAAAAGTCCGGCCCCTTTTCCACATATTTCAATAACTTACGGTAATTTTTTTTTTGGAAGGCCGACAGCTTTTCCCGTCAGATTGCTTGCGCAAGCAGTGAGTTTTACGGAGGAGAGCCGGCGGCGTGCCACGAGCGCGCCGCGTTTGCGGCCAGGCTCGATCACCCGCGTGTGGCCCTGGGAGGGACCCAGCAGGATCTCACGCCAACGGCTTTGCAATCCTACGCATATCTTTATTTTTCAGTGGCTTATAGTTTGTTGACGCCCGATCAGCCACCCGATAAAGAAGCAATTCACCTTCGCAAAAGTTCCTTGCCTGTCCGCTAGTTAGTATTTGTACTAACATCTGCGCCGTCGCGGCGGGTGAGACCCGCCAATCTCAGAGTACGCGCCATGCAGTCCCTCCCCTACCCCACTACCCTCGCCCTGCCTCTCGGTCCTGCAATGATCGACGGCCCCGTGCAGTTCGTGCCAATGGCCGCAGTACGCGCGCGGCTAGGATTCCCGTCGCCGGCCGACGACTTCATGGATGAAGCGATCGATCTGCACCGCCTGCTGGTGCGCAATCCGGCCGCCACGTTCTTGTATCGGGCCGATGGCTGGTCCATGAGCGGCGTTGGGATCAGCGATGGGGACATCCTGGTGGTGGACCGTTCAGTCACGCCGCTGGCCGGTGACTTGGTCATTGCCATCTGGGATGGCAACCAGCCCACCTGCAAGGTGCTGCAGCTGTTCGAGAGCCACATGGAGCTGCATTCGGCCAACCCAGACTTCCCGCCCATCGTCCTGGAACAGCCCACCGAGGTGGAGGTGTTCGCCGTCGTGGGTGTGGTTCGCCAGATGAAGCGCCGAGGCCCCAATGTTCGGGCTCGTTGACGGCAACAACTTCTACGCCAGCTGCGAGCGCGTGTTTCAGCCGGCGCTGCGCGGCGTGCCGCTGGTGGTACTGAGCAATAACGATGGCTGCGCGATCGCGCGCTCGGCCGAGGCCAAGGCCCTTGGCATCAAGATGGGCCAGCCGGCCCACGAGCTGAAGCACCTTGTGCGTCGCCATGGTCTGCAGATGCGCTCGGCGAACTTTGGCCTGTACGGCGACATGAGCGCCCGCGTCGTGACCATCCTGCGAGAAGCCGCGCCCCGGGTGGAGGTCTACAGCATCGATGAGAGCTTCATCGATCTGGCGGGCGTGCGGGACCGCGAGCGGTTCGCCCGGGATCTGCGGCAGCGAGTGCACCGATGGACCGGCATACCCAACTGCATCGGCATCGGGCCAACAAAGACGCTGGCCAAGCTGGCCAACAAGGTGGCCAAGAGCGCCGACGGCGTGATCGACCTAGGGGAGGCGGCCTACAGGGCCTCGGTGCTGCAGACGTTCCCCGTCGGTGATCTGTGGGGCGTTGGCCGCCGGCTGGCGCCGCGGTTGGAAGCCATGGGCATCAGCACCGCGGCCGCTCTACGCGATGCCCCGGCGGACGACATCCTGGCCACCTTTGGGGTGACCCTGGCGCGCACCCAGCGCGAGCTGCAGGGGCATCCTTGCATGGAGCTGGAAGAGGTGGAGCCGGACCGACAGCAGATCATGGTCAGCCGGTCGTTCGCTGATCGGGTCGAGGACCACGAAGCTGTTGCCCAGGCGCTGGCCACCTTCGCCGTGCGCGCCTGCGAGAAGCTGCGTGCCCGGGGTCTGGTCACCGCCGGTGTATGGGTGTTCGCCCATTCCGACGTGTTCCGGCAGGAGCTACGGCAGCACAACGCCAGTAGGACCGTCGGACTGCCCGCGTCGACCGCAGACACCACCGTGGTGCTGGGCGTCGTGCGCAAGCTGCTGCGCGGCCTGCTCCGCGACGGAATCGGATACAAGAAGGCCGGCGTGGCACTGCTCGACCTGGCCCGGCCGGATGAGTTGCAGGCGGATCTGTTCGGGCCGACGGTGGTCGGCAACGAGAGGTTGATGGCCACCATGGACCGGATCAACCAGAAGTTCGGGCGAGGCACGGCCGGCCTTGGCGCATCGGGTTGGCAGGCGCGGCCAGCGTGGGGCATGCGGCAGCACATGCTTTCGCCAAACTACACGACCTCCGTGCGGGAGATCCCGTCGGCGCGATGCTGATGGACGGCTGCTCCTGGGCCGCGCGAACGCGGCCCCATCTGTTTAGCTCAGACAATTGCGGAACAAGGGATATGATCCCCGTTATGGCAGAAAAATCCAGTTAACTCCATGGTCGCAAGTAACATATTAATGGCCACGGGGAACGCCTGTTTCTTAGACATATTCTCAGCACCCGGCGAACCATCCAAGGACATCTGAGCCTTGATGGCGTCAGCATAATCCTCGGCAAGCACCACGTGCGCATGGGCATGCACCCCATTTTCTGGCAAATGCACCACTTCGAAGAGGCCTGGTATACAACGACGCTCGCCAGGGCGAGTTACCACCCCAACGTATTCGCTGGCACGAATAAGGCCAACCTGCGCCTGAAGATAGCCTGCATAGTGAGGGAGTCGGTCAGCAGAAATATCTGGATTTGCCTCCATTTTTGCCAGTCTTTTGGCTTCTGCCATCTCTCCGCCAATAGCTATAGTTTGCTCAGGAGTAGCGTGCTTGCTCCAGACGACAGATTCCACTCGGCTCCCACTTCTCGACTGAAATTCGAAAGCGTTTGGGAACCCGAATAGACTTCGGACCCCAGTCCTCTCTGACTCCATATGAGGGGCAAAGATATTTCGGCGCACATGCTCGTCGTCGAGGATGGGCTCGATCCCATCGATTGTTGCATCCATTTCACCACCCCCTGTGAGAACAACTCCAACCGATAGCTACCGTCATCAACAACATTGACCTCTGGCGACACATACTCAACCCGTGCGCCATTGGTCACAACCGCTGATAGCTTATCTTCCGCCACAACGGCACTACCCTTTCGTGCACCCTCATGCCAAGTGAGGATCACATCTCCATCCGGATCGAGGGCGGATGTAGGTGGGGGCCCGCCCACAGACTGCAGGTTGGCGAGAAGCGCTGCGGCAACCATTGCTGATAGAACATTAACCCTGTCTTGGGCTCTGATCTCCAACATTGAATTCTTTACATCGTCCCAACCTGCGGCGTTGACAGATGGCACTCCTGTCATCGAAAGCGCCCGGGCGGTTGGCTTCGCTATACCATTGTAAAAAAGCATGCTGCCTCCCGCCCTTTTAAGCATTCTTAAAGGCAATATCAATTAACTCACAGACAAGCTTTGGCGCTTCCGTAGTGGCCAATACCGCAACTGCCCACGGCTCACCCGGCGGTGTATTCACGTCAATCATCGATCGGACTGAATATTTCGTGGTATGCGAAAACCCACTATTCGTAAAACTAATATCCTGTCTGGCCAAGTTCTGCCACGCGTACATGACATTGATCGAACCAGCGAACGTCGTAGCCGGACGAGGCCTATTGAACTGCAACGCCAACTCAACGACATCGCCCGGAATTTTCACGTCACTTGGAACGGCGCGAGAAAAACCAGCCACGCTCGCAGCCTGCGTATCGAACTCCTCGCTGCGCGCAACGACAACACCAGCACGATTGATCGGCGGAATCACTTTCAGGAGCTTAGGAGTTATTTCCGAAATCCACTTACGTACCCCAGCAATATCCTTCGTCCCCAACACTGGCGGGCCGTCGAATGCTTGAGAGGGACCGGCCTGATAGATAACATCGACGCGAAGCGGATTAACTGATATCTGGACATTCCCTCCCAAATGGGGAACACTTGCCATCTGCACCCCCTCGGCTGGCCGGGATTCGATTCTCTCCGGCGATTTACCGAACAAGACCTTCGCGACCTCCTCGACGCTTAAACTTGCCGGCGCTCCAGGGAATAGCGCAAGTTGAGCAGTCTCTAGCAATTCAGCCATCAGTTTCATTCCTCCATGCGATTAATACTCGATCAGGTGCGTCCTGCGCATACGCTACGACAGCCCAAGCGGTGGAGAGTTCAATTGGATGCAAACGCCTAAAATTGTATCAGTTGGCGTTGTGATGGGAAGATCCCTCACCTCTCTTAGTAAAATTACCAATGACACTGGCGACATGGTTGCCGACGTGCCGCCTGCGGCTCTGGTTCGACTATTGACCTAGTCCTACACGTGCCGGGCACGGGCGGCAGGGCTACCCTCCGGCCATGTGCGGAAGATTCGTCCAGCTCCCCGTTGTCGACTTCGGCCAGCCCAGCCTGGCTGACCTCGCCCCAGGCTTGGCCAGCATCGAAACGAGCTACAACTTGGCCCCGACCCAACGCGCCTCGGTAATCCTCGACCGCGGCGAAGGCCGACAGGTCACCCGGATGGCATGGGGCCTGCTGCCGTTCTGGGCGAAAGCCAAGGGCCTGCAGGGCTCGACCATAAATGCCCGCATCGAGACGGTGGCCACCAAGCCTGCCTTCCGCACGGCGTTCAAGAAGCGCCGCTGTGTCATCCCCATGGCCGGCTACTACGAATGGTCTGTCAGCCCCGAGGACGGGAAGAAAGACCCTTGGTTCATTCATGCCACCGGCCCACTGCTGGCGGCCGGCCTTTGGGAGGCCACCAGCCCGCTGCTGCCCGATGGCAACCTGGGTACGTTCACCATCATCACTGGAGACAGCAGCGGCGTGTCGGCGGATATCCACGACCGCATGCCGGTATGGCTGCAGGCCGGCCAGATCGATGACTGGATGGCAGCCAGCGCCGAGGACGCGATGGCCATGCTGCTGGCCAGCCAGGCCCCTGCCATGGAGGCCTACCGCGTGAGCCGAGCGGTCAACACCCCTCGCAACAACGCCGAGGGGCTGCTGGAACCTGTCGCCTGAGCCTTACAGCAGCGCCGCCTGCCTATCGTCCCAGCTCTTGATGATCAGCTCACCGAACTTGCGCCCCCGGCCCTGCCCGCCGCCAATCGTGTAGTCGAGCTGCAGCGGCACCAGGTCGAACCCAGCGAACACCTCGCGGATCTGCGGGTGGTCGTTGATCGACACGACGAACCGGCCAGCAGCACTGCGCATCAGCTCCGCCATCGCCTCGTACTCACTGAACGGGAAGTCGACGCCGTAGCCCTCAGTCTCCCAATACGGCGGGTCCAGATAGAACAGCGTGCCGGGTCGGTCATAGCGGCGCACGCAGTCCTGCCACGGCAGGCACTCGATGATGGTGTTGGCCAGGCGCAGATGCACCGCACTGAGCTCTTCCTCGATCCGCAGCAGGTTGAGCCGCGGACCGCCCGTGGTCACCACGCCGAACGTCTGCCCCTGCACCTTGCCGCCGAATGCCAGCTTCTGCAGGTAGTAGAAGCGGGCCGCACGCTGGATGTCGGTCAGGGTTTCGGGGCGCTCCATCTGCGCCCACTCGAACATCTGCCGCGACACCAGCGACCAGCGGAACATGCGCACGAATTCGTCCAGGTGATGCCGGACGCAGCGATACAGCCCGACCAGCTCGCCGTTGATGTCGTTGAGTACTTCCGTCGCTGCCGGGTACGGACGCATGAGCAGGGAGGCGGCGCCGCCGGCGAATGCCTCCACGTAGCAGTCGTGCTCAGGGAAGTGTGGATAGAGGTGCTTCAGGAGCCGGCGCTTGCCGCCCGGCCAGGAAATGATGGGCTTGGTCATGGGATCTCAGGTTTTGCGATGGGTAGGGCCGAGAATCCCAGCCGCTCTCGAGGGCGACAGGGACGCGGCCAATGCCAGGTGCTGAGATCACCTGTGTTGCGGCACTGCCCGGGTGCTTGCCGGCACCCGGGCAGTGCCCTGTTTCGTTAGACGGTCAGTTCGTAAAGCGGAAGATTGGGCGCAGCCTCGACCAGCCGGCCGCCACGCACCCACACGTTGTAGGGCAGCGCCAGCGGCAGCTGCCCGAAGGCCCGCATCTGCACGCCGTCATAGGTGGTCAAGCTGCTGGTGCCATCAGAGTTGTGCGCGGTGACGGTGGCGATCAGCCTCGGGCTGCCGCCGACCAAGTCGCCGAATTGGTCCCACAGGTCAGTCCGCATCGGTGTAGTGCCTCTCCAGGGTTGCTGTCTGCTCAATCACCACAGCCTGGTCGTCGGCTGATACCTCGATCCGCAGCGACTCGCACTGCCCGTGCCAGGTGCCATCAGCACCAACCACCTCGACCAGATCCAGCGGCAGCACCAGCCCGACTTCCCCAGGCTTGAGCGGCTGAGCGAACAGCGGCACCGTCAGGTCGACAGCAGCCTGCTCGCCGCGATCACACAGGATGTTCCTGCCACGCTCCGCGCCAGCGGCCGGCACAGTGATCAACGGGCTGCTGACCTGCTGGGCATAGAGCCGCCCCTCTTCTCCCGACCTGCGCACCTTGCAGGTGACGCCCTTGCCGGCCAGCTCGCCCGTCACCACGACGGCGTCGTACAGCGGCGCGCTGCGCATCTGCAGACTCTCGGTCAGCACAACGTCCTCCTGCAGCACATGGTCCGGCGGTGTGGTCCGCCAGTCCCATGGGCTCACGGGATAGGCCGCCCGCACGCGCATGGCGAGCGCTGCGGGGTCCGACTGCACGACGCCTCCACTCGCCTCTGCGAGCGCGCTGATGGCGTCCAGCGGCGTGCTGGCGTCATAGAACCAGGCACCGGCCGGCACGTTCCAGTCGACGGTGTCGTACTCGCTGGTGAAGCCCGTGTCGGCCAGTTCCTCCGCTACCAGCTGCGCCATGCTGCGCTCTTCCGTTGTGGCCTTGACCCGAGCCGGCGCATAGGGCGCGGCCATCAGCGCGGTGCGGGAGCGGCCGGTCAGGCGCACGCCACCACCGCTGAACTCCCTTTGCTTCTGGAAGCTCTCGATGATGCCGGTCCAGACGTAGCCGTTGAGGGCGACCTCAAACTGCCTGGGCCCGGCTGCGGAGGGCTTCAGCAGCGCGAGCTGCTGCGGATCAGCCAGCTCGATATCGAACGTCCAGCCCCATGCCCCGCGACTGGCGGCGAGCGAGATCCGAGTGACTTCGATGGGCGTGCGATCAGGGAGGCGCACAAGAGAAACTGTGTTGATCACAACATGAGTCCTGCGTTGGGGGCGCACCACGTAACAAGCGGCGACGCCAAGATTCAGGGGGACAACGCCCAAGGCACCAACCACCGGACACCCAAGGTTCAGACCGACGTAGTCGCCGCGCGGGAAGGGGCTCTCGGGATCGGGGTCAGGGCCAGGACCAGTCCCCGGACGCACACCCCACATCGGTCTGCCAGCAGCAGCCCAAGGCAGCCGCGCGTAGCCACGGCTGGCAGAGGGAGCACGCCAAGCCAACCCGGCGACCGCACCAGCTCTCGCTCTAAACCCATACCAGAGGAACGTGAGCAACTGGCGGCTCGTACCGAGCACTTGCCACTGCAGGGAGGCAATGAGCCCGACTGTGCCGAGACGGCCATTCCAACGAAGCACATAGGAGGGAGTCAGCAAGCCCTGCCGCCCCCATTCAAGATCAGACTTATGCGCCACCCGCTCAAGGCTGGAGCACCAAGTAGTCGATAGCTCTCGCCGAGCAGTTCCCGCGGCACTCCACGACCACGCATTCGCGCATGACAAGCGCTCGCCGGGCCGCCAGTAAACACTGGCCTGAGCGGCCAGCGCTTTGCCCTCCCCCCACCCAATCTGGCTCAGCACCCTGCGGTGGGCCGGCCGCATCCAAGTGAGTCGAGTCTGTTGCCGAATTCCCCGAACCACCGGCTCGGCCGGCTCGTCGTCCCACTCGACGCCCAGGTTCAGAGGTAGGTACGCGCCAGACCCAGAATGCCGCGGCCCCAAATTGAGCGATGCAAATGCTCCCAGCACTGCCATCAGCTCACCATGGGCGCAGGACGAACCCAGTCTTGAATGGCACCGTTGACGCGACCCGCCTCATCCAAACCAAGAACGATGTACTCGACGTCTGCGATTCGTTCGACTTTCCACGAGCCGTCCGGGTTGCTACGAACGTCTGCCACGAGCGCCATCGTGCGCCGCTCCAGGACGCGAATTCTGACCACCGCCGGCTGGTTGAGTACGCGCGCGCGTCCGTCGGGACTATCTGGATTTGCCGGGTCAATCGGCAAGCTCCCACCGAGGAAAAAATGCCCTCTGAAAATTATGGCTTTAGATACTACGAAAGATCGGACCATAGCGCGCATAAGTCACCACTTTGCCGTCATGTCGATCAAGACCTGACCCGCATACTGCGTCACGGAAGATGGAGAATTGTTGTTCAACACGTTAAAGAACTTGACATAGAAGGTTCTGCCGGGAAAGGCGTCGATATCGCTCAGCATTTCTCCGCTGGCAAAGGGCCGCACATGAAGTGGAGTGTATGCGCCGGGAAGATAGCCTCTCGCCAAATAGGCTCCCTCCCTCATCAAAGGTCGTTCGAACAATGCCCCCCCAGAGACCGGATCCGGGAATGAACCACCTGTGGATCCAATCGCATTTCCGTTGGCACCATGACTTGGGTTTGCCAAACTCAGCGGGATAGATCCCGGCAGCTGTGTGTATGCTCTCAGCGCATAGCAAGAGGCGGCCGATACAGCACTAGAAAGACCGGTCGTTGTGTACATCAGACCATCGGCAACCGCCTGGGCCGGGGTTGTCATAGAGTTACCCGCAACCATGAAGTGCGACTTGTCACCCGGAACAAAAGATTCCAAGTCGCCAGCAAAGAATGGAAATGCCGGGATCGTCGCGTACTCGTTGGAAGCACCCAAGCTGTAGTAGTTGACAAAAAAGTACATCGCCTGATCCGTAGCAATGATTTCCCATGGCCGCGAGTTGCCATTGTTTTCGCTTGATTTCAGCAGGAGAATTCCGTTCGCCTTCTGTGTGGCAGTTGGTGCGGGGCCAGTACCAGAATCGATGTCACTCATCGTTTCATACGCTCGCGCGAATCCGTACCCTGGCGTCGCACTCGGCTCTTCCACGCGCAGGTACCCACCAGATCCATCAACATGGTTATTCCGGTAGACACGCTTGTTGGTCGCACTGAAGGTACGAACCCAGCCTGCGCCCGGCTTGAAGTCAGAACCCACGCCATATCCGGTGACCAAGACCGCATCCAGCAGTGCCACAAGGCTGCCAGCCACACCGCTCAACTGGGGCGCGCCCGGATCGGTGGATCGATAGATTCTGGGCAGCGAGGTCATTATGCAGCTCCTTCGATGTTGCCGATTACTTGGATGCGAGTTGAATCAGTTGCTACCTCAGGTGTACCCGGCAGCGTCGTGCGGATCATCCACACGGGAGCCAAACCGCCCACTGTGTTGAAGCGCACCGCATTGTTGGTAGACCAGCCACCGCCCCACCCTTCCTTGCGCATCAGGAAGTAAGGCTGGTTGGTTCGCGGGTTCACCGGCGCCAGATCGGTCGTGGTATTTCCCGAAGCGATCACACCGACCGTCTCGCCGATCAGTTCGAACTGCGTCGCCGACGTAAACCGCACAGCCCAGCGCTCGGTGATGGCGTCCGCGTTGGTCACCACCAGCGGGTAGTCGGTGTCGTTGTACGTGCCCGGGGCAACGCTGCCTGACGGCAGATCCGCCCATACGTTCGTCCAGGCCGCCTGATCGAACAGGCTCACCACCCGCGCCTGCAGATCCAGCGAGCCATTCGCCTCGCCCAAGCGCAGCGCGGTGCTGATCATCGCCTCGCCCACCGGGTAGTCATGGGTCAGGCCGGTATTGATCTCGATCTCACCCGTGATCTGCGGCTGAACCACCAGCCGGCGATCCTCCACGCGCTCGCTGATCGTGATGGGCAGCGTGTAGGCAGAGAGGTTCAGCGGATCGCTGAACTTGAGCGTGCCCGCATCCAGGTCAGCCACAAACCATGCCGCATCCACCGGAGCACCGAGGGCGTCACGCACCTCGATGGCCGCAACCCGGCCGCGACCGAAGGAGACCGTCTGATTTGCCTGCGGCGAGGCCACCACATGCTTGGCGGTGTGGTGAATCAACACCGTCTGCCCAGGCTTGAACGCCGGGGCCCGGCCATCGCTGGGCAAGCGCACGGATGACAGGCCGATGACGACTTCCGACAGAGGGATCGAGCGATAGACAACCGCGCCCATGTAAATGGAGCCCGCCTGCACCAGCGCCGGCCGCCAGACACGGTCTCCCTCCACGAGGTCGGGATCGAACCAGGGCTGGCCCTCGTTGCCGGCAACCGGCACCAACTGGCCGAACTGCACCTTGGCAACACCGCTCTCCCAATCTACGGTCCCGCGGATCTGGGCACCGGAGATCACCCCGTTGATGTCGGCCGTCGCTGTGAGAAGCTCGCCGTCCAACCGGCTTGCCCGCAGCGAGAACATGCCGGGCCGCAGCGGCGAGCCCGGCGCGCGGAAGAAGCTGTTGGCAACGCCGGGGTCGCCGATGCGCGTCAGCAGGGACTGGATCTGCACGGCATTGGCGCCGCCAGCCAGCCACTGGGTCAGGCTCACCACGCCGGCGGTGTAGTCGATGGTGCCAGCGTAGACACCCGCCCCGGTCAGCGGATCAACGGTGTGGTAGAGGCCGCCGCTGCGATCCACGTAGGTGCGGCCTCGGAAGGTAAACCTCACGCTGCCAGGCACGATGCTGTCGCTGATGGTCGGCGTCAGCTGCAGGGACACCGGGGGAAGCTGCAGCGATTCTTCAGCCGATTCAGCCCCTGCACCCGCGAGCGTCCACCCTGCGGAGACCAGCGTGCCGGCCGAGAACTGTGCCAGCACGTCCGTGCGGCCGTAGCCGACGACCTTCAGCCGCCCAGAGCGCAGCTCGTACTGTGGGTAGGACACCTGGCGGACCAAGAACTTGCCGGCCTGCAGGGTCACCGCGCCGGTGCTGTAGTTGATTGCCCCCAGCGCGGTGGTCGCCGCAGTGTCGCCCACGGAGACCGCCACCAGGTTGCCGTTGCCATCGTCCTTTGCGATAACGCGCATGGGCTGCGGCGCGGAGGCCAGATCGTAGGCATCCCGCATCACAGTGATGACCCAGTCCAGCATCACCGATCCCGGCCTGATCGGCCCCTGCGGAAGGGTGAAGGACACCAGACCGTTGCCGTCGGGAACGGGCTGCGGCGCGGCGTGAAGCGACTCCGCCCATTCGTAGTTGACCGACATCTGGGTGTTGGCGTCCGGCAGCGTGTCCAGCTGCAGCAGGCACTCGCCGGTTGCATAGACGACCGAGCCACGGAGCTGTCCGGCGATGAGCAGGCCACCGACGCCGTTGTCGGTCACGCTCACATCCGCGCCACCCACCCGAACGGTAAGGCGAACGGTGCCAGGCGTCGCGCCGGCGTGCCCCAGGAGGAACCTCAGCGCCGGCGCCTTGATGTTGGTATCACCAGCCCGTGCCTCGGCGATGATCGAGGTACCCCAGGCAGTGATGATGCTGCTGTCCAGGTCGGGCAGCGCTCCGGTGGTCAGCACCAGAGAGCCGGTCATGTAGTTGATGGTGCCGCTACCCTGCCCCGGCTTACCAACGAGGTGACCGCGGCCGTTGTCGGTCAGCCGGTACCAGCGTCCGAGCGCACGGTAGTCCACGACCACCGTGCCCGGCGCCGGCAGCGGCTCCAGCTGCGCCAGCCACACCATGCCTTGGTTGTTCTGGGTCACCGCGATCTCATCGGTGAAGCCCTGCATGGGAATCGTGCCGGCCGGGGTCGCGGTGATGCTGACGCTGGTGCTGCCCACACCGGTGGAGTGAACCAGCGAGACAGCACCGGACTGATAGTCGACGGTTCCAGCCCAAGGCGTCACCGCAGCAGAAGCCAGGCCACCCGTGCCATCGTCCGTCAGTTCGATGCTGCCCACCAGAACCTTCACGCTTCCCACCGCCATGCCCGTGCCGAGGAAGCGGGTCACCGCCACACCCGCCGCGAACGCGCTGCTGAAGTTCAGCGCCAGGCTGTTGGCCGGCCCCGAAGGAATGTGGCTCAGCGTGCCCATGCCCGCCAGAACGTCGCTCACGGCCGTCTCTGCGGTGGACGTGGGGACAATCGGCACATAGGGCGAGTCGATCTGTACCGACAGGTCGCCGGGCTTCCCGGCAGCCGTCAGCCGCTTCACGCTGTGGTAGCTGGTGGCGTCCACCACGTTGGTCTCATACACCCGGGTGCTAGGCTTCGTGGCCGAGTAGCGGATCACCTCTTGGCCGTAGAAGTTGAGCAGCAACGCGTTGACCAGCTCGATCACCAGAACATCGCGCTCGAAGGAGCCCTGGTCATCGGTGAACGTCCGTGTGGTGCGGGAGAGCACATTCTTCACCCGCACATACTGCTCGCCCGGGTCGCGGCCCGTGGCAGCCGCCGTCAGCAGGCTCAGGTTGTCGTTGATGTCCGGGCTGGGCGCATCCTTCGTGGTGTAGACCTGGATGGTCATCTGGCCGATGAAGTGGTCGCCCAGCAGGATGAACCGCGATTCGGTGCCGCGGGTGATGTAGCTCTCCACGCGGTTTTTGGCATCCAAGCGCACGTCGCTGTACGAACCGGTAGCGAACATGGTCACGGTCACGCGCGGGTCGGACGGCGGGTTGATCAGCACCGCGATTGCATCCTTCAGCACGTCCGGGCCCGGGGTATCCACGTGCACGAACATCTTGCGCAGCGTGGAACGGCCGGTGGTCCGCTCTTCATCGCCAATGTCGGGGAACAGGTTGTTCATGGCCCCGTCGATGATCTCGGTCTGGACCATGCGGCCGCCGCCATCCGGGTTGTCGGTCAGGCGTTGCGACTGGCGCATCTTGATATCGGTTGCAAGGATCGTCATTGGGTCAGACCGTCATAAGGCGAAGGGTGATGGAGAAGTAGTCGGCATCGAGCGCCGGCACCGCGAATCGGCAGGGATCGGCCTCGACGGCCGCCCCCTCGGTCCGGCGCCACCGGACCTGGAATGCGCGGTCGCCGCCGTTGTGCGCCGGCAGGATCAGCGTCAATGGGGCAACCTGCAGCTGCCCGCTCAACTCCTGCAGCTGGCGCAGCGCATCCAGCCGCACCGGGCCGACGTACGCCTGGCCGTCGCGGGTGGTCTGCAGGGTGATCGGCCGACCGGACTGCCGCGCCGACTCCTGAACGATCAGGGCACCGCTGAGGCTGGTGCGCACCTGCTGCCCAATGCGCCAGGCGGTGAACTCATCGGTCCACTTCAGGTCCGCCGGCAGCTCGATCCCGGCAAGCACGACCCGGCTCATCGCGCCCCCCTCACCGAGACCGCGCGGCTGCGCTCGATTCTGCGCAGCACGATGGGAGCGACCAGGCCGGCGATGCGCTCGGCCTGCTGAATCTCTGCCGCCGTGGCGCCGGCCACCACTTCCTTGCTGGGCGCCTTCCAGTCGATGGTCAGAACCTGTTCCTTGTTGTCGCCGGCCTGGATTCGCGAGGCGTCCGCCTTGGCTTGGGCCTCAGCCTCGGCAAGGGCCGCGCGGCGGCGCTCTTCGGCCGCCTGCTTTGCTGCCCGCTCCTTTTCCAGCCGCTTGGACTCGATCTGGCTTTCCAGCTGGACGATGGCATCCAGCTCGCTGGAGCCGACCAGGTCGAAGCGCTCGGCCAGCTCCTTTCGCTTGCCGGAGATCTCTTCCATCCCGTCCAGCAGCTTCTTCTGTTCCTCGGTGTACTTCGCCAGGTCCTGCCGCTGCTCGAACAGCGCGTTCCAGACATTGGCGAACTGCTGCAGGCCGTTCGGGCCGCTCATCTGAGCAAGCAGCTCACGGGTACGCTCGGAGACCTCACCCATGTTCAGGGAAAGGCCGCCGGCGGCAGACGATGCGCTGCTCATGCTCTTTCCCGCCGCATCCGCGCCCTCGGCGACCCGCTCGACCCCGCTACCCGCCTCATCCGATGCCTGCTTGACCTCACGCAATGCGCCAGAGACACGCTGTGCACCCTGCTCGACCCGGCCCATGGCCGTTTCGCCCTTGTCACCGAGATCGCCCATCGCTTCGCCGGTGTCGTAGATGGCGCCCTGCACATCGAGCTGTGATTGCACCTGAGCGCGGCGCCAAGCATCGCTGTCGGCCACTGCGGCCTTGGCCGTATCCGAGTAGGCGCGGAAGGCACGGCGAACATCCTCCACCGACGCCTTGCCGTTCGCGGCCCCCTTGCGGATGATCTCGAACGCTTCCCAGGCCGAATCGCGAGCAGCGTTCAGCGACTGCTGGGACTGGATACCCAAGCGCTGGAACTCATCAGTCAGCGGGTTCAGGCCTGCCTCGATCTCCCGCAGCCGAGCACGCAGCGCGGAGGCTGCTCGGGCAGCGGAATCGAAGCCTACCCGCCCCTGCTCGCCGGCGGCCTGCAGCAGGTTACCCAGCGTGCGCGCCTCATCCAGCGTGGCGACATTGCCCAGCGCCGCCTTGAATGCCGCCTCGATCTGCGTGCCCGTGGCCACCGCGTTCTCGGTGACGGCGCCGAAGGCGGCAATGGCATCCCGGCCCGCCTGGGTGAAACTGACACCCAGCTGGCCCGAGGCCACGCCGAGCTTGGTCATCGCAGCTAGCAGGGTGGTCTGCAGCACCGCTGCGGCATTCACCGCGGCTTGCGGCAACGAGTCGAACGCCGCCTGGGCGGCGCCCTGGAACCGGGCCAGCTCTTCACCCGACAGCTGCTGCAGCGTCGCCAGCAGCCCATCACGCACGTTGCGCTCGGCCGCGCCACCTTGGGTGGCGATGAAGCCCAATGCCTCGCCTACGGAGGCAAGCGTGGCGGTGTCGGCGAAGTTGAGCCCGGAGAACATCTTGCGGATGGACTCGTTCGCCAGCTTGGCATTGCTGTCGATGCCTTCGAGCTGCGTCACAACCTGCTGCGCCGCGCCGCCGATGCCGTTCTTCATCGCATCGGCCGCAGTCTGGACGCCCGTTCGCAGCGCGGCGAATCCGGTCGATACGTCCAGCAGCTGCTGCGTCACTTGGCCCAGCTGCTGCAGCTGCTCCGCCGTCGCCATGCCGGACTTCTGCTGCATCAGCAGGAAGCCTTCCTGCGCGGTCAGGTACTGCTCAAGCCCGGACAGGCGCTTTTCGTAGGCCAGCCGCTCAGCCTCACCGAGCTTGGAGACCTCCTCGGCCGACTTGATGACCACGTCACGATAGGCGATGAACTCCAGCGACTGCTGCCGTAGCTGGGTCGCCGAGTCGCGAACCTGGTTGATGTATGCGCGCTGTGCCTCACCTGCACGCTTCAGTGCCGGGTCGTGGTGCTTCCAGATGTCCTGGGCGACGATCTTGAGCGCGTCCAAGCCACCCATGGCCGCTTCCAGCCCCAGCACGGCCACGGTGATGGACACGGCCTTAGGCAGGCCGCGCAACAGAGCGCCGAACCGGGTAATGCCTCGCCCACCACTGGCGACTGCGGCGTTGTTGGCGATCTGGGCATTCGTGGCCGCGATCAGACCGGCGCGCCAAGCGTTCAGCTGGATCAGCGCGCCGACGATCTTAAACTGGGCATACGCGGCGGCCATTAGCCCGATCACGCGAGCGTGGTCGACTACCCACTGCGTCGTGCCCTTCACCGCCTCGGCCATTGTGATGATGGCTTGTGCGGTCTGCTTGGCCCAGCGCGACAGGCTGCCATCGGCGGCCAGGCGATCCAGCGTGGTCAGCAGGGTGGTCAGCTGTTCCTTGAAATAGGTCAGCACGCCCTGGTCGGCGACTTCCTGTTTCCAATCCTTGAAGCGATCGGTGGCCGTCTTCCACAGGCCAGCGATGGTACCCACCTTCGCGGCCGCCGCCGCGCCGCCGTAGGACTCGGCCAGAAGATCGAGGATGACCGCCTGCGCCTTGGCCACCTGGCCCGTTGCCTCCAGGCTCTTGATCAGAGCTTTCTGGCTGTCATCCAGCGTGAAGCCCTGCTTGCTCAGGCTCTCCATCGCCTTGGATGGTGTCTGCAGGGCCTTGCCCACCGTTTCGGCCGACTGCTCCAACGACATGCCCAGCCGCTGGGCCTGGTCGATGGTGATCTGCATTGCTGCCGGGAACTGCTCGCCCACGATGTTGGTATAGGACAGCAGGCGCACCTGCGCGGCGCTGATCTGCCCATCATCAAACAGCCCGCTCTGCAGCTGCTGGCGCATCGCCGCCAGGCTCTGTGCGGTGAACTCGCTGGTACGGCCGGTGGCGTGCAGGGCGGCTTCCAGCTGCGCCAGCTCCTGCTCCGCGTCGCTGCCTTCCTTCACGATGGCCTTGATGCCATCGACCACCCGGTTCAGGCCGACAAATGCGATCGCACCAGCGGCCACGGCCTTGAGTTTGCCGAACCAACTGACTGTGCTCTCGGTGGCGGAGGCCAGGTCACCGCTGCCGGCGGCAGCATCAGCGGCACGCTCGCGGTACTCGGCCAGCGACTTTGCGGCCGCCTTGCTGGTGGTGGCCTGCTTGCGGAAGGCGGCCTCGCCTTCCTCGATCTGCTGCTTGCGGCGGCGGCCGGCCTCGGCCTCGGCGGCGGCGGCACGGGCCTGCTCGGTCAGCGCGGCAGCACTGCGAGTGGCCTCGACACGCAGACGCTGCTGGTGATCGGCCAGGTTGGCCGTGTTGACGCCGAGCGAGGACAGTTCGGTATCTGCCTTGGCAACCGCGTCCCACTGCTCGGTAAGCGCCTTCTGCAGCCGCTCGCCCTCTTTGCGAAGCTCGCGCTGGACAGCCAGCACCTCGCGTGACGGCTTCTCCATCTCGCCGATGCTGAGGCTGAGGGACAGCGCAGCCTGCTGGTTGGCTCCGAACTGCTTTTCCAGCTCGGCAAGGTCGGTCAGCATGCCGTCGTAGGCGTCCGCTTTCGCTGCCGCCGCGTTCAGTCCGGTGAGCGAGTCGAGCAGTTTGGAGGCCTTGCCCGCGGTCTCGACGGACACATCACCCAGTTCGCCGAACGCCGCGCGCAGGTCGTCTACGCCCTCGCGACCCTGCGTCTCGATGACAACGCGAATTGCTTCTTCCAGCCGATCAGCCATTGGAACTTCCGTTGATGCGCCACTGGCGGCGCAGTTCAGTCAGGTAGGTGGTGTGGAAGCGGTCGATCAACCGGCGGCGCGCCGCCAGGGCGCGACTGTTGCCATCAGCGCCGGAGAGCATCTCGAACGGGCTGGGCCCGCGCAGGATGCGAACCGGGCCGCGGCCGTGACGCTTCTGCTGCGCACGATCCCAACTGCGCACCCGAATGGCCTTGCGCCCCTTGATCGTGGCGATGAAGGCGCCCTCGTAGGTCTTCGACTCGCCCAGGCCGATGCTGGCCGTCGCGCCCTTTGACTTCCGGCCCGCCCAGCGGCCGCCGAACTCAATCAGCGAGATCTGGCGCGTGCTCGCCCAGATGGACAGGAAATCGTCCTTGCCGCGCTTGCCCGTGCTGTAGCCCCGCTCGCCGGTCTCGACGCGGTACTTCCCCCGCAGCGTGGACGCCTTGATGTTGTAGGAGGACCGGACCTCCTGCGTGGTGGCCGGCCCAGCGCGCCGCTGCAGCCCAATGAATGCCCGTTGCACCGACAGGTCATAGCGATTCAGCACCTCGCCGGCCAGGTCGGTCAGGCCGTGGAAGCCCTTCGCGCGACGGCCGCTGACGTAGTACTTGAGCAGGTTGTTGGCGCGATTGGATGCCACGAAGCCCTTCCTAATTCATGCCGGGAGGGCGCCGCACAGGCGCCCTCCCCTTGCCGAGGTCACCAGCCCGCTCAGCCCGCCGACTGCGCCGCGATCTTGAAGGTGTAAAGATCGGTCTCGCCGGACTGGAAGATCACCGGGCCAGTCAGGGTCACCTGGATCGGCTCATCGCTGAACCAGTCCACGTCGCCGTCCACGGTCAGGTCGACGTTCGGGATCGTCAGCAGGCCTTCATCGCCACTGATGCGGTCCTGCATGTCGCCGAGGATCTGGAAGGACTTGCTGGGCGTGGTGCCACCGCTGATGGCGGTTTCCAGATAGGCGTCGTAGGTGTAGTTGGCCACCACGGTGTTGCCTGCCTGCAGCGCGCCGCCGGGCTTCGGGATCAGCAGGCCATGCACCGGATCGAGGGTGTAGTCGGTGCCTTCCACCAGGTCGACGGAGCCCATTTTGAAGCTCGGCGGCGTGTCGGCCATCAGGAAGTTGTGGGGCAGCTTGACCGGGGTGTCCACGCTACCGACGGTCACGGACACGTCGCTGGCGGTACCAGCGGCAACCTGGGTGGCCACCAGGGTGCCGTACAGCATGCGGGCCAGGATAGCGGTCGGCACTTCCAGCGCGGTGATGGACACGCTGGTGACACCAGGGTTGGAGTCCTTGTGGATGATCTGCTGGTAACGCGCATCACGGCGCTTGCTCTTGATCTCCACCGAGTCGCCGGCTTCATAGCTGAACGTCAGCGACGACTGTTCCAGCGGCTGGTTGCCGAACTTGTCGGCCGGCTCGGGGATGACGGGAATGCGGGCGCCGTTCGCGCCGTGCTCCCAGAAACGCAGGTCGCCTGCGAACTTGCGGACTTTGGGCTGTGCCATGGTGTTGCTCCTACGGGTTCGGGTTGGGGACGGGCTCGAAGGTCTCGGTCAGACCAGCCCGCGCAGTGATCTGAGCGACGACGGCGGAATGCCCTGCGTCGTCTTCCAGGGTTGCCATCTGGGTTGAAACCAGCTCGAACGCAGTGACGCCCTTCGGCAGCAGCTTCGGGTTGAAGGTCAACACACGGATCAAGTCGTGCCTGGCACGGTGCACAAGCAGCTTCGGGTTCTCCCGGCCACTTCCGCGCGGCACTTCAAACTCGATGGTGATTGCCGCATCGGAGCTGACCTGGGCGCTGCTGCCGCCGCTGCGCGAGAGTTGCGGGACCGAGATGACGGTGGCGGGCTCGGACTGGTCCTCGCTCACCTCGTCATCGTCCACCACGATCAGGCCGCCGCCGATATCGGTGCGGAAGCCGGCCGAGGTACGGATCAGTTTCACGCGATCACGCAGGAACTCGACCAGCTGCCAGGAAAGAGGCTCAGCCAGCTCAGCCACGGCGCACCAGCCAGCGGCTGCGGGAGCCGTCGTCACTGAGCCTCTTCGCGCTCACGAAGGTCTCGCCATCAACTTCGACACGATCACCCTGATCCGGATCAACATCGGCTCGCAAATAGACGATTTCGACCCGTCCAGCAACGAACTGCTGTAGATCCCCGATGGTCTCCACGTCGCGGTCGATGTAGATCCGTACGCCCGCAGTCACGACGCCGGTTTTCTCTGACGTGACCGTGGCAGTGGAGACCATGCCGGCGATTGCCAGCGCACCATGAATGGTTGCGTCCATGTGCCGCAGGAAATCCCGCTCGCTCACCAGGCACCTCCCGAGCACAGAAGCGCGTAAGCCTGCAGCCCCCTCACCTGGGCGTCGCACTGGGCGGCGGCGCCAACAGCTCGGCCGACACTTTCAATTCGGTCGTCGGCTCGACCATCAGGCTGGCTGGCGGCAGCGGCGGCCGCGGACAGCTCGGCGGTGGCGACTGACGCTTGCCAACGCTGGTGCAGGCGCTTGTTACCATTGAGAAGATCAGCGACAAGGCGATCAGATGCCGTCTGTGCATCGTACTTTTCCTTTTCGTACTGGGAGGCCAGGGCGTTCGCGGCGGCGGCGCTGCTGCGCTCTGCCTTCAGGGTTTCGGTCGCGGCATCGGCCTCAGCGCGTGCGACATCACGCTCACCTTCCATGGCATCACGGCTCGACGCGGCCTGGTCGGCAGCACGGTGCGCGATGGAGACCGAGCCGCGCTGCCAGACGATGACGCCCAGCAGCAGTAGGATGGCGACGATGAGGGCGCGCGTCATGTGGATTCCACAGGCTCTTCAGGGGGAATGACCGCACCAACCCCGCGCATCGCCGCCTCCAGCGACATGATCCGCAACCGCAGCCGGTGAGCTTGCTCCTGCGCAGTCATGCGCAGTTTGATTTCTTCAGTGAGCTTCAAGGTGGTCTGAGCCTGTGACTCTTCCAGCGACTTCACGCGCTGGATGAGCCCATTGAGCAGATCGACATTGGCATCGGTTTCGGTGCGGTCTTTACGACGCGCCAGCAATGCCGTCCAGGCCTCACGAAACAGCCAGAGCGCGACGACGCTTCCGGCTGCCCACCAGGGCGCTTGGGCGGTAACGCCGCCGCCGACCATCAGCGCAGCGCCTCTGCAACGCCCGCTTCGATCACATCGGGCCGCCAGTACATGCCACCGTTCTCGTGCTTGGCGATGGCCGAGGCCAGGCGGCACAGGGTGACCACGTTGTCCAGCCGGATGACTTCCGAGGGCGCGACGCCCACGGCAGTGGCAACCTGCTGTACATAGGCACCGGTGTTGTTCTCCACCGGCGGCGCCCAGCGCCCGATGATCTCCTTCACAGTGCGCAGGCCGTGCTTGCGCTGGTAGGTGAGCAGGGTCTTCGCCAAGGCACGGAACCCGGCCTGCGGCGTCAGGAACACGCAGAAGCGCTGCTCGCGGGCGATCGCCGCGGCGGACCGATCCTCACCCTGCCACGGCGTGCTGGTGCGGTCGATGTTGCCAGGATTGTTGTTGCGTACGCCACGCGGCGTGCTGGTGGTGCCCATGCGATCCCCCCATTGTCGCTGTGGAAGAACCGGCACCGCTCACGCCACCCGGGCTTCTGTGAGCGGTGCCGGCCTGTTCGGTTACGCGCCTACTGCGGCGGAGCCCGGCGTCAGCCGGACGAAAACGGTCAGGGCGCCGGCCTCGGCCGGGTAGACAGCGAAGCCGATGTCGGCCACCTGTTCGGCACCGGTTGCACCGGCGGTCGCGTGCCCAGCATCGGTGTCCCAGTTGACGGCGGTACCGACAGCAAAGACGGCGGCCGGCAGCTTGGGCAGCTCGAACACGCCTTCGACGTGCGTAGCGATGGTCTCGCCGGCTTTGCCATCGGTCACGGCGACGGCGACCAGCTTGCCCTGTACCACCAGCTCGCCACTCTTGGTGTCAGCGGTCAGGGTCACGTCGAGCACGCGACCGTCCTGATGTGCGTTCTTCATAAATACTCTCCGGATGCGTGAAGGGGTTCAGGAGGCCGCCGCTATTGCGGCGATCTCCATGCCGGGCGATCAGCCCTGGGCGGGTGCCGGGTTGCCGGGGTTCTTGTAGATGCCGCGGTAGTCGGCAATGGCCGGTGCAGCATCCAGGCGCACCTTCCAGGCCACGCCATCGACGGTGAAGCCCTGGTGCTGTTCCAGATACGGCGTCTGGTTACCATCGAGATAGCCCACCACGATGCCGTCGACGTAGGCCGGGTTGGAGATGCCGTACCAGGCCTGAGCGCTCTTGGCGTCCAGACGACCGTCGTCCCAGACTTCGAAAGTCTCACGCACGATGTTGGGGTCATTACTGCCAACGCCCGCGCCCACGGCGAACTGGGCTGTGCGTACGGTCTTTGCCAAGCCGCTGAGGGCCACCGGCGTCAGCAGGCCACGCATCGGCACCTGGATGAGATTGCCATCAGCATCTTTCTGCAGGCGCATGGCGGCCTGCATCGCGCCGACGCTGGCGGTGCTGATCAACGCAGCCGGCAGCAGGTTGTTGTGGTCAGCATGGAAAAGGGTCTTCCCATCAGCCAGCCTGGGGTTGCTGTTGATCAGGTCGAACACCGCCTTGGCGAGCGTACGGCGTGCAGCCTGGCCCATCTTTCGCGGCACGTCGCCAAACACGCCCAGATCGTCGTTGATGATGGCCTGGCGGGTGATGGTGAACAGCTTGCCGTAGGTCACGATCTTCATGGCCTGCGACTGCTCGGAGAACGAGCCCTGCTTGTACTCGCCGCCTTCCGGGACGACATCCAGATCAGAGAAGGCGCCCAGACCGACCAGGTTGGTCGGCTTGAAGTCGCTCACATTCACCGGGCGGGTGTACTGGTCGAAGGTTTCTTCCACTTCCTGGTAACCCTGCAGCAGCGCCCGGCGCGAGGCGTCCCCCAGCAGCTGCGGGAAGTCCGAGCTGCTGTGGGTGAAGGCCATGCCCACCACTTCCAGTCGCTCCATACCACGGGTATCCACACCGGCCTGCTGCACGCAGGCGCGGGCAATCTCGGTCAGGGACATGCCACGGAAGGCGTTACCGTCCGTCGCCTGGACCAGGCCGGCCCGAGCCTGGATCGCATTGGACATGGCCGAGCGGGTCAGATCGCGCTGGTCGGTACCAGCAGTGACGGCCGCACCACCATTGAGCGGTGCAGCGTTGCTGCCCAGCAGTGCCAGGATGTGGCGACCCACCGCGTCGGCGGTGATGTTGGAGTCTGCCTGCGCCATCACGCCATCCACGTACTCACGGACCTGCGCGTTGCCCATGTGCGGGAGCGCAATGGCCTGGATCTGGGTGTTGCGCTCACGCAACGCGACCAGAGCGGCCTGGACCGGATCGGCCGGCGTCGACGCGGGAACGGGAGCCGCGGCGACGACCGGGGTGACTGGCGCGGCAGCGGTGGTTGCGACTGCCGGGCTCTGTCGACCGGCGTTCGCGAGGATGGCGCTGTACTGCTTCTTCATGGTTGGATCCTCGATATGGCCGATCACGGCCGACTGGCTGACCTCGGGAAGCGAGGCGAATACTTGCGGAGAGAGGCTGGCGACGATGCTTCGACGCAGCTGGGACAACACGGGCGCGCCAGCACCCTCGATGGACTGCAGATAGCCGCTGATGGCGACGGTAGATGCCGACGACCACATGGCTGTGGCCCCGGGGTCGGCATCCACCACCAGGTCGGCCAGACCGGCATCGACGGCCTGCGGACCGGAGAACCAGTGGTCGGCGTCGTCGGTAAGCAATCGCTCCATCTCTTCACGCCGGCCAGAGCGGGCCGCGTAGGCCTCCAACATGGCCGACGCGTGCGCGTCCAAGGCCTCTGCGTTCTGGCGGAATGCCGTAGCGCTGCCGGCAGCAACGGTACGCGGCGCATGAACCATGACCAGGGAGCTGGCATAGACCCGCCGCTCATCGCCGGCCTGCAGGATCAGCGAGGCGATGGAAGCGGCCTGCCCTTCCACGGTGACGATCTTGTGCGCCGGATGGGCCTGCAGCGCGTTGTGGATTGCCATGCCGTCAGCGACGACACCACCAACACTGTTCAAGCGCACGTGAATGGTGCTTGCCGTGATCTGGCCGATCCGCTCGACCAGGTCGGCAGCGGACACCGACTCTTCGAACAGATAGCCACCGATGGCGCCATAGATCATCACGTCGGAGACATCGGCCTCTGCCCGGACCTGATACAAGGCCGGGCCGAGCTGGGCTTCGGTTGCCGCGTCCGCGCGGATGGTGTTCTGGATCGCGCTGGCCAACAGGCGTGCACGCATGTCATTCGCTCCTGGAGAGATCGCGCGTCAGCTGGCCCAAGACTTGGGCACGCGCTTCTGCACTGGTGTGGGGCGCCGGCGGCGCAAGGGTCTCGGTCTGCTCCTGCCAGTCCTGACGCTGACGCAGGACCTCAGCGGGGTTGTTGCCGTACTGAAGCGTGTTCTGCTGCGGCGACACCCAGCCGCGGTCCTCAGCCTCGCCGCGCGCGTAGGCCTCCTTCAACGGATCAATCCACGGCATTACCGGTCGGACGTACGTTGAGGCGGCCAGATCCCGCAGCGTCCAGCCACGGGGCAGGCGCACGCGGCCCGAAAGCACGCATGCCTCCACGAAACGCATGCGCTGCGGTCGCACGCACAGCGCAATGAAGCGCTCGGCCAGCATCAGGTAGCTGCCCCACTTCTCGACCAGCTCCTGACGCTGTGCCGAATAGGTTCCGTTGTAGTCCAGCGACAGGCTGGAATAGCTGACACCGATGCCACCGGCAGCTGCGCGCAACTGCTCCTTCCGCCAGGTGGCGGCGTTGGGATTCGGCCGGTCGGTGCCCAGACTCTCAATCGACTCGCCGGGCAACAGATCATCGAAGATCGCACCGGGGGCAAGGCGCAGCTCACGAATCGGAACACCGTCCTGGAGGATGGCCTGGCCGCCCAAGTCCGCGCCGTACTGCTCGCCGCTGCCCTTCTTGATCTGGAACGTCATCGACGCCGCCACCTTGGCAGCAATGCGCTCGGATTCTTCGTAGTCCTTCACGTCCTCAAAGCGGGACATGGCGCTCGCGAACACACTGAGCCCACGCACCTGGTGCAGGCGCTTCATCAGCGCGATGCAGTGCATGAACTCGGCAGAGACCCGCTTGGTCTCCAGCCGCGTGCCCATCGGATCACCCGGATGACTCTTGTAGACGTGGAACGCGATAGGCCGCCCCCAGGCGTTGCGCTCGACACCTTGCAGGATGTTGCGTGCCGGATCGTTGAAGTCCAACGGCACCAGATCGGCTTCCAACATCTCGAAGCTGTACGGCACAACGGTGCCGTGCTCGAAATACGGCACGGCGCCGATCAGGTCCTGGTAGAACGCATCACCGTCGCGGAACCAGCTGCGTGCCAGCAGCTGCTGGCACATGCCGTAGTCGTGCGTGCGGGTGGCCTCGGGCGCGTCCCACCAAGCGTCCCAGAGATCGTCCAGCTGCAGTGCCAGATCGCGGTTGATCGGCTGCCCGGGGAGCCGAGGTGCAGAGAGCACGTCGATGCCTGAGCCAACCGTGTTCTGGACCAGGACGTTCAACGCGTTGTCCGCCAGATCGAGGTCGCGCTCCAGATGGCGGGCCTGATCGCGGAGCTGGCGGGCATCCATGCCGGCGATGGCATTGCCACTGCCCCAGTCCCTCGCCAGCTTTCGGTTTCGCGAGGGCCGCGTGACTTCGTGCGCGCGGGCGATGACCGGAGCCATCTGTGCCCGCGCCGATTGAATGGCGCGATCCGCGCCGAGTGCGGCGTCCAATCGTGCCTTGGCGATCTGCGCGGATGACATCAGGTCACCCCACCGAAGTCGGCATTGGCCCAGCGCGCACGCCGACCGGCAGCAGAGCCTGCACGCAGGACCACCGCCTGCCACTCTTTCCGACCGGAACGAATCTCAGCCAGGTCCGCTCGGGTCAACTGGCGATCACCGATGCGAACGGTCTGGCCCGAAAGGACGGCGACCTCCGCGTCGATGTAGAAATCCAGCATTTCCTGAGCAGTCTTCATGACTACATAGGCTAGGCACACGACTGTCCACGTTCTAGGCAAACTCGTGGACAGTGGCGGTCGCAACTCACTGATCTACAAGGAAAGAAAAACTATTTTGTCTCCACTTTTGTCAAAGTCGTGGACAGTTGCCCTTTCGTGGCCCTCGGTAGCCCTCCCGGGAACAGGTCGTGGAGCTTCGCCCGGGAAAGGTCAAACTTGGACATGACCTGTTTCACGGGAATCCCAGCTACCAGCGCGGCTCTTATTTCAGCCATCGGGTACTCCCGAGGCGCCGCAGGGAAATATGGTCGCTCACCGGCAAAGCACTGCATCACTGATTCAACGAACGGCAGCGCCATGCGTTCGCTGATTCCGATGTCGGCCCGCATTGCGGCTAGGATCCGCTCCCTCAGCTCTTCGGCTGACTCGGTACGTTTTGCCATTACAGCGCCCACCCATCTCGCGCCAGTCCGCTGCTACGCGGCCGTACCTGTTGCGTTCCACGCGAAACACTCTTCGCCTCGATTTTGGCAGGCGCCTCCTCTGTTTCACGGGAATCCGAGCTGTTCACGGTCAGCAGCAGGCGGGCCTCCAGCACGTCCCAGTCGGCTCGCGTGTATCGATGCAGGCGGACCTCCGGGTGATGCGCGGCAGCGTATGCGTATACCCAGGTATCGAGCGGCTCATTGCGTGTGACCCTTTTCTCGAATCGGTTCTTCACCGGGTTGTAGACCTCCGACACCAGCCCGGGGAAGTACTCATCCGGCAGCTCATCACTGAAGTGCACCAGGCGCGACTCGACGGCGCGCTCTGCATCGGCGGAGAGGCGGCTATACAGATAGTGCTTCGCGGCCACGGTGCCGACGTGGTGGATGGTGATGCCACGCTTGTCCGTTTTGCCGTTCCAGGTCACGTCAGCCAGCTTTCCCTTCGACAGCACCGGCGCGTTATTCGGAACGGCGCCGAAAATGCACATGGGCCTGGTGACACGACGCTGGCGCACGAAGTTCTTTACTGCCTCCGTGCGGTGGCCACCGGCATCGATAGCAACTGCCATCGGCCGCAGAAGAGCGCCGTCCGCTCGCTCGATGGCGCGGTTCAGCAGATCCGTCAGCGCAACCCACACAGCATCCTCTGCGGGATCGCCTTGCAGTTCCACATAGTCGAGGGTCCAGGCGGTCATACCACGCCCCCAGCCAATGGTGTGGACCGCCAAGCGTCCATCCTGGGTATCGACACCGACCGTCACCGCCAGCACCCCGAGGGGAGCCAAGCGCAGGGCGTAAGGCTCGGCGCGATCCTTGATCACGTTGTGCTTGACCGCGCGCATCGACGGGTCTTCCCACGTCTCGGCCAGCCGGTCATTCACGAAAGTCTTGAGGGAGGCAGGATCACCCTGGGCTTCCAGCCACTCCTTCACCAGGTCCAGCCAGCGCGGTCCCAGGCCGAACTGGTAGTACAGGCAATTGATGGTATAGCCGCGAATCGGCGAGTCAGGGTTGGCCGCCACCCAGCGCCCGTTGGCAATCATGTCGGTCTTGAAGTGTTCCTCGATGGCGACACCGCACTCGCAGCACGCGTACCACGCGTGGCTCTTGTCGGGCGACCAGACCAGGCCGCTCCACTGTAGCGCCTGGTAATGGCCGCAGTGGGGGCACGGTACGTGATACCGGCGCTGGTCGCTCTTGTCGTACAGCTTCGCAATCCGGCTGAGTCCGGCGATGCCAGGCGTGCTGATGTACTGGCGCTTGTAAGTGGTCGGGAAGGACGACGTGCGGCCGTCCAGCATCTTCACCGGGTCGTCGCCGGTGGAGAGCTGCTGTGGCGCCTCATCGATCTCATCCACCTGCAGGTACTTCACCGTCGAGGACTTCAGGCGCTGCGGGCTACCCATGTGCTCCACGAACAGCTGCCCACCAGCGAAGTCCTTGAACGTGCGCTGGTTCGCGCTGTCGCGGCTGGCGGTGCTGGTCAGCGCTTTCTTAACTGCTGCGCAGACCTCGATCATCGGGTTCAGCTTCTGGGCGATCCACTTGTTCATGGACACCTCACCCGGCAGCGCATACATCATCGGGCCCGGCGCATAGTCCATCCAGTAGGCCATGGCATTGGTCGCCAGCTGGCTTTTGCCGAACTGGATCGGGAACATGCAGACCTGATCATGCACCGGGCTACGGGCGGACATGTTGTCCATCGGCTCGCGCAGTGGCGGGTTGCGGTCCGTCACCCAGCGCCCGGGCTTGCTGCCGCTCTTGGTGGACAGGCGCATGTGTTCGTCGCACCACTGCGAAACGCTCATGGGCCGCCGCGGCTGCAGCGAGCGCGCCAGCACCGACGCCAGGCAGCTCTGTGCCTCCATCATTCCGCAGCCTCCGCCGCCTTGGCCGCCAACGTGCGGAAGCCCTGGCTGAGTTCTTCCAGGGCGTGGCTCACCTCATCCCAGACCAGCCGCCGGCAACCGGCCTCATCCAACGTTGCGGCGAGCTGCGGCGCCAGCGTGTCGGCCAGGCGCTCCATCGCACCCCGGAACGTCGTTGCATGCTCAGCGAGGAATGCCTCCACGTCCGCGCGCGGCAGCAGCAGCCCCAGCTCCTTCTGCAGCGCGATGTGGGCCATGTGCGCGTCGGTCTCGGCCTTGTCGGCCAGCGCCTTGGCCTTGCGTGCGGAATCCGGGGTCTGCGGGCGGCCGGCGCGAGAGGGCCTGGCATCGTCGTCGTCACCATCCTCTTCATCGTCATCGATGTCGGCGTCGCCAGCGCTGGCCGCCTCCCCGCTCCCCACCAGCGCGCTACCGCGCTCATCTGCGTGGCGCTGGGCGACACCGGCATAGACCGGGTCTGCGGTGCGAGCGTAGAGCTCCAGGGAGGCAGCCTTCAGGAATCCCTTGCCGCCCTCGCCCACCACCACCCTGCCCTTCTTCCTCAGGTCGACCACGTAGGACGGCTTGCAGCCGATCAGCGAGGCCAGCTCCTTGCCAGTGATCGTGACGTCTCCCTCAGACATTACTACCCCCTTCTCCATTTCCTTCGAAGATCGTTAAAGCGGAAAAACGCGCGCGCGTGAGCATGTGCGGGCTGTGCGGCGGCATGTGCGGGACGCGATAGCCGCTGAATCGACGCGGCACAAGGCGTGTGCGGCTTGTGCGGGATGTGCGGTCACCCACATACGCACGCGAGGCGCATTGCGGCGTAGCAACGCGATACCCGTTCGCGCCCGCGCCCGCCCATGTAGGCCGATGCCCGCACGTCCCGCACACGCCTACTGCCGCAAGCGATTCACGGCAATTCAATGCCCGCACATCTGCCCGCACATCCCGCACACACCGCACGTCAATGGGCATAGTGATCACGCACGCCCCTTGTAGTCGGAGTACATACGGCGGAAGGACACGACCTGGTCGCCCAGCCATGCTGCCTCTGTCTTCCCGTCAGGCACCTTGCAATCGCCGAGCATCAGGAAGCCATGTGGCCCGTTCACGGTCTGCTCGATCTGGTAGCGCTTCCGAGCCCGGTCGGGGTGGATGATCTGGCGCTTGCGCACCAATGCGTTGATGAACTTTGGTGACGGTGCCGGGCGCGGCAAGCCCTCACGCGCGCACCAGGCCTTGTAGACCTCGTACCACTCTTTCGAGAGCGCCGGCATGGGCTTCAGCCCGGGAATGTCATCGCCGTAGAGCTCGTCCAGGAAGCGCTGCGGGCTGTCCTGGCTCAAGCCGATCAGCTCTTCCTTCGCATGGGTCATCGGCGGATGGGTGCCGTTGGTGAACCCGGTCAGGTCAACCTGCAGCAGGTAGTGGTGCAACGCTGCCGTCGCGCCGTTGCGGATATCGGCCAGCACCTCGGTGTAGAACTCCAGGCTCAGCTTCTCCGGCGTCCAGATCACCGCGTGTCGCCGGTCGTCCTCTTCCAGAACGACCGGCATCGCTTCATTCGAGAGGAACACCAGGTTGGCGTGATTGTCTTCCTCGTAGGCTTGGATGTTCTTCGGGTTGATGCGGATGCGATCACCCGTGATCAGCGCCTTCAGCTTGTTCTTGAGGTGGTACACCTCGGTGCGCGCAACGACTTCGTCGGCCAGCAGGAACAGCTTGCGGCTCGCCCAGTCGTTGAACTTGTCTTCCAGAGCAGCTTGGTCAAGCACGCGACCGTATTCGCCGTAGAGCTTCATGTACTCATCGAAGAACATGTTCTTACCGGTGCCCTGCGGACCATGAATGACGATGGTCGACTTCATCTTGGCGCCAGGATGCTGCAGTGGGTAGGCGAGCCACTTGACCACCCAGTCGTACAGCGCCTTCTGGTTGGCCTCGTTGCCGCACATGTGCCAGAGCAGCTGCAGCAGCCGGTCGCAGTTGCCCTCCTGCGGTACGGTCGGCCAACCGGCAAAGAGATTGCAGGTCACCCCAGGCTTTTCGCACGACGGGTCAAAGTCGACCTCCCGCACACGCACGATGGACCGATCCGAGTGTTCCATCCACGCACGGTGCAGTTCCTTGCGCACGCAGGCATCGCGCATGTCGCCCAGGGCAACCAGCATGTGCTCTTTGTGGTCGAACACCGTGCCGCCCTGCCCATAGACCAACGCGAAGCGCTCGAGCAGCTCGGTCAGCGAATGGATGGGGGACAGGCGATCATTCCCCTCGCCCCCGTCGCTGGTGATGGAAGGCGCGCGTTTTTCTGCAGGCACCCGCCATGAGAGCTCCGTGAGACGGGCTTCGACCTGCGACCGCACGACATGCAGGCCCTCTTGTCCGTGCAGATCATTGAAGTCGCTGACCTTACGGCCGTTGTCGATGAAGCGCTCGCGCCTGCCCGGCTCATCGGCGAAGACCGGGTGCAACATCGCGCCGCCTACGTCCAGCGCTGCGGCCTCTGCACCGAGCAGGCCGGCATTCGCCGCGCCATGCGGCTGCGCGCAGGATGGGCAGAACTGCGGATGGTCGGCCAGCACCAGGCGGGTCTTGCAGTGCCGGCACTTCTGCAACACGTCGTCGTCGGCGCACAGCAGCATCTTGATGCCGCGATAGCGCTTCGCCAGGGCCGAGGCGACGGCCAGCATGTTGCCGGCGTCGAACGCCACGGCCACCGGGTAGCCCGTCGCCATGTGCAGCGTGGCCGCCGTGGCATAGCCCTCGGCCACCAGCAGGATCCACTGCGGGCTTCCGCCGATCAGGTGGAAGTGGCCCTTCTTGACCATACCGGCCGGCCAGTATTCCTTGGCGGGCTTGCGCCCTTCCGCCGCCAATCTCGCGCTGCGCAGCACCTGCAAGCCGTGCACCTGGCCGTTGACGTCCAGCAGCGGGACCAGTGCGGCGCCCGTGGTGCCATAGCGCAGGCCGAAACCTTGCACGCCCTTGCTGACCAGGTAGTCGGAGTCGCCAACGGCGTTGGCCTTCGCCCAAGCCGACGTTGCCCTCTCAGCGGCGCGCTTCGCCTGGGTCTGGCGGGCAGATTCGGCCCTGCGGCGGTCCTCGGCAAGCCGGTTGCGCAGCGCTTCGCGCTGTTCATCGGAGAAAGTCTTGTCGCGCTTGCGCAGATCAACCTTCGTCGCACCGTTCTCGTTGCCGTGCCAGACGCCGTATGTGCCGACGACCAGCACTTCGCCCGCCGAGGTGTTCAGTTCGTGAAGCGCGTACCAGCCGCGGCGCTCGCGGGAGCCCTCGACCCGGCAGCGGACCATGCGCCCGGTGGTGTCCAGTTCGGTGACCAGAAGGCCGGCGGACTGCAGCTGCTGCAGCACATCCCCATAGTTCTCAGACATTCAGTAGTTTCCCGGTCCGCTATCTACCCAGGAAATGCGCGTCTGATTACCCGCGTCCGCCAAAGCCAGGGAGGACCCATCGCCGGTATCGCGAATGGCTCGCAATGCCAGGGCGGATTCAGTAGCGCGGGCAGCACGCGGCCTTTCACGAGCCACCCGGGGGGATGGGGCCGAATCAATGCTTGCGTGGTACATCAGGGTTCCCCAAAGGCAGGCTGTGCTGCCGGTTGTCTATCTGCTCTTGTCGCTGGCGGATGCGCTCGCGCTCTGCCAATGCTTCTTCACCTACCAACCCGGGCACCGCATCAGTCAGCGCCAGGGCGGCCAGTTCCATTGCTTGCCGCGCAGATGCGCTGGCTATGCCACGCCGTCGATATCGGGATCGATGGGCGTGGTCAGTTGCCACGTCAGTCCTCCATCCCCTGCTGACCAGCAGCACGGCACGCGTTTCGCTCCAAGCGGTAGCAGAGCCTGCGCACGTCGCGCGACAGGTCCTGGATTCGATCCGCCTCGGGAATGGTCAAGCGCTGGTCGGCAAGTGCGTCGATACCCGCCCCCGCGAGTGCGCCGGTCAGCTTGTGCAGCTCCAGCAGCTTTGCCTGGATCGCAGCCAGCTCATCGGGCCAACCACCCTCGGGCGGAGGCGGGACGTAGTCGACCATCAGGTCATATTGGCCTGCGAGGGAGCACACCCAGTCGGTGGCAGCCTCCTGCGTGATCACGAACTGCTGCAGGTAGTCGGTCAGGATCTCGGCCATCTCCATGGAGATGGACTCTCCATCGATGCCCCTGAGCTTCTTGCGCAGCGTCTCGGCAGAGATGGACTTGCCGCGGCGCTTGCTGATGTGCGTTGCCGCATCCTGCAGGCCACCGGGGGCGCGGGCCACTGCGTTGTGCAGGGCGTCCCGCCAGTACAGGTCAGAGCGCTGGCAGGTCATGCTCCCCCCTGAAACGCTACACCGATCATCGTAGGAACGCGGCCGGCAGCCGGCGCAACATTGGCGCCATGGCAGAGATCATCAGCTTCCCGCAGCGCATGCACTTCACCGCTCTCCGCACCTATGACACCGCCACCGGCATCGGTGGTGTGGTTGCGGTGCTCTGGGCTCCGGTAAACGCTCGCAGCAATCGCAACGGACAGAATCAGAAAAGCGGCGGACATCCCGCACTTGCGGAGCTTTGCCCCGAGACAACGCAGCCGATAGTGGCGGTGCCCAGCAACCCAGCCATGACGCACGATTGCAACTGTGAGAGCCGGATCACGCATGGGCATCGGTGACTCCAGCCAACGGCGGGACGTTCTTGAAGTAGCCGACGACGGCCCCGGCCTCATCCCGTTCCCAACGCACACCAGGAAGAAGCTCGTCTGCGGTCACGCCCCCACCATTGGCTGCTGCGCGTGCTGCCGCAGCCGGGTCCTCTCCCACCGCGGTGGTTACCGCTCGTTCAATGGCGATTGCGACCTCTTCCGTCACACCATTCTTGCGCCAGTGGTAGACGTAGCCAGTGGCTGGCTTTCCGGTCACACGCCGGGCCAGCTCACTCTGGGTGCCGCAGATCAAAATAGCTCTGTCCAGCGGGGTCATCGGACGCCTTCACACAAGAAACCTTGCGCAAAGCTACCGCAATCTTTCTTGTGTTTCAACAGTGCAAGATTGCTTGCATGTTGATAGGCGACATAACCAGAGGTTTGATGGATGCGCACGGCCTCGGGGTCGAGGCGCTAGCTGCCCGCGTGCGCGCTGCAGGCGCCCCTAACGTGAAGTACCAACACCTCCAGCAGTTGTTGGACATCCCGACCCGCCGCCCCAGATACTTGCCCGAACTCGCCAAGGCCTTTGGCTTGACCGTGGAGCAGTTCCTACAGTGGGATGGTGGCGCAGCAAACGGATCCCTCGCTGCATATCCTGTTCAGTCTCAATCGCTGCAACTCGACGCCCCTACTCTGGCCGCGTCGTACCAACTTGTCCGGCTTGCGTGCCTCGCTCTTGGAACATCGTTTGATCCAGAAAGCACTGACGACGCTGCCATTGTTCTACTTGCGCACCAGTATCTCAGTGCACGCTCAGAGCAGGCAGTCACTCCGGACAATGTGGTCGACTTCACCGCGCATTTGCGGAAGCGCCAGATTTCGAAGGGGGTCGATGATGAAGGAAGCAGCAGCACTGGAAGCACTCGCACACGCGCTGGCGGCCAAAGTTAGGAAACGGGACAGGCCTCCAGACCGAGACCTTCCCGCGATCTATCCAGAAGGCGTGGATCCGAGCGCTACAAATTCAGCGTATATCCGTCGCATTCGGATACTTACAGACGCCTACCAGCTCGGCTGGCTAGTTGATCAGCACCTGGTAGTAAGGGAGAGCGTCACCGACCTGTCGCCGACCGAGCTGCGCTGTCTCTTGATCGAACTCGAGGAAGCCAGAGAAGCAATCACAGAGGGCCTCCCCCTTGAGCAGACAGGGCTGATCAAGAACATGGCCTCGGTACTACCGAAGCCCTAACCCGGCAGCGCTGGAAACGCCCCAGCTGCGTTTCCAGCGTGCAGACGTGCCTACTGCTTGTCAGGACCGCGCATCGCGGTCGCGGATGAAGTCCTGCAAGGACTGTGGCGCCGAATCATCCCGTGACGTAGCGATCTCGCCAATGCCACCAGCGTCCACTCCCTGGTCGCGCATGCTTTGCCTGGCGAGCAGCCGATTTGTCTTGCGCAGCTCTTCGATAGCCACACGCAACAGCGGCTTTATTCCGAACACAGCGAGCGGCATCAGCAGCCCCATCACGATCAGCGACAGCAGCGCCAGCGTGATGACAGCAATCCCGAAAGCGCCAACGGTGCTAATAAGCAGTTCCATCTTTCCCACTCCCTGTCTGGTGCCCTAAGGGTATCAACTCGTTCAGGCGCGTCCACAGCGCCTCAGCAATTGCGCAAGTTTTCTTGTTGACTTGCGCGCAAGTTTGCTTGTATGGTCCGTCTGCCAGCACTGCTGGCGGGCGACCAGCGGGTCGCCAAGCGGCCCGGGCCTCCCTTCCCAGCCGCTGCCGCTCCCCACGGCCGATGACCCGCTGGCGCCCTCTCTTAACCAGGAGCGCGCCATGTCTCATCGCCACGCCGAACCGAGCCCCACCCTGCTGCCGCTGCTGGCCGTCAAGGCCCTGCTGGCGCTGGCGGCCCGCGATCACAGCACCGCCCGTACTCTGTGGACCCGCAGCAAGGGAGAGCACAGCCGCAACCAGCTGCGCCGCTCGCGCCGCATGGGGGTTGCGAGCCTTCGCTTGGAAGCTTGCTCGCGGGATATGTCGGCGGAGGTGCGGGCGTGAGCCGCCGCCTCCGCATCACCTGGCTGGCCGTTGCGCTGCTGGCGGCCGTCGTCGTGCCGTTGCGTATCGCCGAGATCCACGGCGCCCATGCCGACCGCGATGCCGCCAAGGCCCGCTGGGCCGCCAGCAGTTCGGTGAGGGGCTGACCATGCGCCAGACCTCACGCCCGCTGCCCACCTCGGTTCCCGCCTGCGGCCACGGCCACCGGCCCCAGATCGTTACCACCAGCGGCGCGCCCACCGGGCATCGCCTGGGGGCGGCCTGCCCCGACCTGGTCCACATCGAGTGCCACCGCTGCGGCATGGCGACCCGGCCTGTGCCTTACGACCGCGCCGCGTTGGCCGAGCTGCGTTGGACCGATCCCACCCTGGCGCACTACCGCATTCCGATTTCCCACCTCGCCCGCCACCGCGGCGAAGTACTGGCCGAACTCGCCTCCGCCGCCCCTTCCACCTCCATCGCAGCCTGACCAGGAGACACGCCATGGCCGCCGCACTCAAGCCGAAAGAACGCGCCGCGCTGCTGGCAGCGCATGCCGCTTCGGACCACGCACTGCACCGCACTCGTGCGGGCTTCGCGCCCAACAACCGCCCGGAAAAGGTCTTCACCCGTCGCGTCATGAACTGGCTGGATGAGCGTGTGCTGATGCGCTACGACGACCCGCAGCTGCCGCGCACCGCGACCTTGACCGCCGCCGGCCTCGCTGCTGCCGAGGCAGAGGTTGCCAAGGCCCGCGCCCTGGCGCCCTCCGCATGAGCGCCGCAGCAACCCTTCCGGTCGAGCAGCAGTTCGCCACCGGTCACCAGGGCGAGTCGCTGGTGCTGATGGTGTGCCAAGGCTGGATCTGGGCCGGGCTGTACACCGCTGCGCCGCGCGAATCGCTCCTGCAGCTCGCCGCCAGCGCCAGCCGGAGCGTGGGGGTTTCGCACAACTCGCTGCGCCTGGGCGGCACGACCTTCCCTCTCAACCGTCTGGCCGCTCAGGCCGCACACCGCTGGCTCGACCGGCAGGGCGTGCGCGTCCGGTCGATCTCCCCCAACAACCGCGCTACGCGCAGCACGAAAGGAATCCACGCATGAGCCGCTCTGTCGTGATCTATGGGCCGCAACGCTGCGGCAAAACCGCCAACGCGCAGGAGCTGCGCGAGCACTTCGGCATGAAGGATGTGCTGGACGACTGGGATGGGCACACCGCCTACCCGCTGGATGACACGCTGGTGCTGACCAACAACGCCGATGCCGTCGCGCATCAGTCGTCCCGCGTGCTGCACTTGGGTAGCGCGATGCGACAGATGGTTGCCGAGGCGCGCGCATGAGTACTTCGACGCAGCACACCGGCCGCGCCGACCTGGTGCGGAAGGCCCTCGCGCAGTTCCCGCAGGGTGCAACGATTGAGCAGCTGAAGACCATCGGCCGCGTCAACGCGTCCAGCCACGCAATCAGCCTCACGCTGACCGGGCTGGCCCGCACCGGCCACGCAACCTGCGCGCGCTCCGGCCGCACCGGTATCTGGCGTCTCGCCCCTCACGTTCAGCACGCGATTGCCCCGCTGCGCGCGGCTGAGCCCCGAGAGCGCAGGACCTGTCGCGCCCTGGTCACCGCGCTGCCCGAGAACGGCCGCGCGAGTGATGCGTCGACCACCGTGCGACACAAGGATTACGAGCGGGATCAACTGGCGGAGGATCTGGCTGCGTTCCGTGCCAAGGGTGGGCGTATCGAGCAGCTGGGCACCACGCCCCTGCGCCCAACGCTGAGCCGCCATGCGGCCAACCACGGCGGCGACATGGACCGCCTGCCCGGCAGAAGCGCGGAGTGAAATCGATGAGCGCCCCTTCCACAGATCTCTCAACCGACGCTGCAACGGCAAGGAAAGTGCTGTACGCGACCGGCCCTGCCCACCAGGCCTTCGGCCAGTCCCGCGCGGCGTACTTCGTGGTGCCCCGCCGCACCCTGCAGTCGATGCCGGCCGAGTGGCAGGAGCGCTACATCGGCCTTATTGCGGAGGCCAGGGCCTACCTGCCAGTGGACGCGTTCCCGCAGTACCAGGTGACCCGCTTGAACGATGGCCGATACGCGGCCGATCCACACCGCCGGTACCGCCGCGCCGGGCCGATTCCCCCTCGCCCGGCTGGCGCTGCAGCAGAGCCCAACCTCGCGCCGCTGGGCGGCGCATTCGTCAACACCGACGTCGACTTCTAGCAGGAACACCGATGACCGCGACCCAACCGACGAAACAACTTCCCATCGCCTACGCGTGCCCCGTGCTGCGCGAGGCCGTCCGCACCTTGGAGGCAATCGCCGTAGAGGCGGTGTGGATTCCCAACACTGCAAAGGTGGTTCCTCTGGCCCAGGCTTCGACCGCGCTGCTCGACCTGCATGCCCGCCTGCCGCGCGTGCAGGATCTGCGCGTGTTCGAGGCACCGGTTGCCGCGTGGTACGCCTCGCTTCGCAGCAGCTTCCAGGAGGGCGACACGCCGCTCTGCGATACCACCAAGGCCCGGCTGGCGCATGCCGCGCAGCTGCTGCAGCTGGTGCGCGGACAGAATGGCACCGGCATTGATCCAGCCGATCCGTGGCGAGGACTGTATGACCCCGCCCGACTGCCGGCGCGCGACGGCTACGGCGAAATCCTGTGCCACCCGGACGTGCCTGCGTGGGCTGACGGCCGCGAGTCGTCCCTCCTGCCGCTGTTCTACGCCCAAGGTTTCGACCTGGTCGTGGTGGAGGCCGAATTCGAGGAGGAATCGGTCGGTACCGGTGTGTACGCCAACATCCAGCAGATGATCGACTGGAACCCGGAAGCCCCTGGCGCTGACTGGCGTTTGGTTTGGCTGGGCGAAACGGAGGATGGCCTGGCCGCGTGGTTCGTGCGGCCCTTGGCTATCGCCGCTCTCGAAGCCATGGAGGTCCGCGCATGAATACCTCGATGGCAGACGGCGCGCGTGATCGCCTGGTCGCGCAGATCGGCGAGGCGCTGTTCGGCCAGCCGGGCCTGACCCTGATGGAGCTGGCGGAGAAGGTGAAGGGGACGCAGATCGCCACGGATGGACAGTCGGCTGCACTGCATGCAGCTGTCAGCGCCATCTACTTCGATGACAACAGCGACTACCTGAGCGCGCTGTGGTCCGTCGTGTGTGCGCTCAACCCCGCTGTGGGCAAGCTGCTGGAACGCGATCCGGCCGCAGCGTACGAGGCCACCAAACCCGGCAATACCGCCACCGCCGCCCAGCCCTCCCCGGTGAGTCAGGCGGATGCGCTGGTCGAAGCCGCGCGCCGCGTAATCAGCGACATTGATAGCGGCGACTACCACGGCGAGATTTCGGAAGCGACCTATGCCGCGCTTCAAGCCGCCCTCACCGCCCGCCAGCCGGTGGCATCAAATCAGGTAGTCGAAAACGTCGAACAACTGGGCGTTGATGGGCAGCCGGTGGCGCAGGAGCCGGTGGCAGAAGTGTCCCGCAAATCTTTCAACACCGACGGAACGAGCAACATCATCACGCCAAGTCTGCCGCTTGGAACCAAGCTCTACGCCGCCCCGCCCGCGCGGACCGTGGACCTTCCCTACTCGCTCGATGCCGACCCATCAGGCATCCGCGCCATGGTGGCCGGCGTAATCTCCGACGTTTTGACGTTTGGCGCTCAGGGCCATACGCGGCCGCCGGCCGGTCACTGGGCCGAGCCGTTCTGGAAAGCGGCGCGTGCCGATGCGGCTGCGCAGGCCGTGGACCTGGGGCAGTTCCGGGAGGCGGTCGAACTGTTCAGGCTTGAATCCGTTGCGGGGAAGCGTGATTGCGATAAGCACGGAACCCAGACGCACGACTTCGACCGCTGCATTGCAAAAGCCGACCGCCTGCTGGCTCTGATCGACAGCCACGCTGGCCGTGAGCCGAATAGCGAGCGTAATCGGCTCACGGATCGAGCCGTTTCCAGTGGTCAGGCCTCCATCAGGACCAAGGATTCCGCCAATGGCTGACGGCTCCCGCTCCTTCAACTTCCCCGCGCCGCAGCGCTCCCGCCTGCGCCCGGGCGAAATCGTGGTTGACCTGTTCGCCGGCGGCGGCGGTGCCAGCGAAGGCCTCAAGCAGGCCCTCGGCATCGATCCCGCCCTGGCGTACAACCACGACGAACTGGCCATCGGCATGCACGCCGCCAACCACCCGCTCACCCAGCACCACCGCGAAGATATCTGGCACGCCGACCCGCGCGTGGACGTGGCCGGCCGCCCCATCGGCTGGTTCCATGCCTCCCCGGACTGCACGCATTTCAGCCAGGCCAAGGGCGGCCAGCCGCGCAGCCGGAAGACCCGCGCCCTGTCGTGGGTGGTGTTGAAGTGGGTTGGCCAACTGCTGCGTGCTGACCGCCTGCACGGCACCAACACCGCGCCGCGCGTCATCTCCATGGAGAACGTCTGGCAGATCCTGACCTGGGGCCCGCTGGTGGCTAAGCGCTGCAAGGAAACCGGCCGGGTGTTCAAGGCGGTGTTTGAATTCCGCGAGGTCAAGCGCAAGACCGGCGAGGTCGACACTGAGCGCGTCCACGTGCGCACCGAGGTCGCGGCACCGGGCGAGCGCGTACCGCTGGAATGCCAGCTGCTGGTGCCGGACAAGCGTCACGCTGGACGCACCTGGCGGCACTTCGTTGCCGCGCTGCGTGCACTGGGCTATGCGGTCGAATGGCGCAAGCTCGTGGCCAGCGACTACGGCGCCGGAACCAGCCGCGAGCGCCTGTTCCTTCTCGCGCGCCGCGACGGCGAGGCCATCGCGTGGCCGAAGGTCAGCCACGGCATCGCGCAGGGCCAGACGCCCCGCGTCACCGCCGCCGACTGCCTGGACTTCTCCGACCTCGGCCGTTCGATCTTCGGCCGCAAGAAGGATCTGGCCGACGCGACCATGCGCCGCATCGCCAAGGGCGTGCGGCGCCATGTCATAGAGGCCGCCGATCCGTTCATCGTCCCGGTCACCCACCAGGGCGCCGACCGGGTGCACAGCATCCGTGAGCCCCTCAAGACGATCACGGCCGCCAACCGCGGCGAGCTGATGCTCGCTACTCCGGAGCTGGCACCCTTCATCGCGGAGCACGCCAACGCCAGCAACCAGCGCACCATGGCTGCCGACGAACCGCTGCGCACGGTGTGTGCCGGGGTCAAGGGCGGCCACTTCTCGGTGGTGACGCCGATCCTTGCTGGCGTCGGCGGCCGCGCCGGCCAGTCCGAACCGCGCTCGGGCGACGAACCGCTCTACACCATGACCACGAAGGCAGACACCGCGCTGGTGGCGCCGTGCCTCGTCCAGATGGGCCATGGTGAGGGGAAGACACCGGGCCGGCGCTTCAGCCACGGCATCAACGATATCCAGGGCCCTATCGGCACCATCGTCGCCAGCGGCGGCGGCCATGGGGTGATGGCAGCCTTCCTCGAGCAGGCTAACGGCGGTTTCTACCAGGGCGCGGGCAACGATGCCCGTGATCCGGTCAGCACGATCACCGCCAGCGGCAGCCAGCAGCGGCTGGTCAGCGCAGAGCTGTCCGAGCTGACCCCGGAACAGGAGGCCGGTGCGCTGCGCGTGGCTGCTTTCCTGGTGAAGTACTACGGCACCGGCTCAAACGTACCCAGCCTGACCGACCCGGTCGACACCATCACCACCCGTGACCGGCTCGCGTTGGTGACCGTCCACATCAAGGGCGCGGCCTACGTCATCGTGGATATCAAGCTGCGCATGCTCAAGCCGCATGAGCTGTTCCGCGCTCAGGGCTTCCCGCCCGACTACATCATCGACCGAACTGCCAACGGGACACTGCTCAAGACCACCGCGCAGGTGCGCATGGTGGGCAACAGCGTCAGCCCGCCGCCGCTGCGCGCCTTGGCCGAGGCCAATCTGGACCGCGTGCCCAACAGCATGGCCGTAGCCGCGTGACCGCGTATCGGCTCACCGATGCCTTCGCGGCTGTCTGCGAGATAGATCCGCCCCCACGCTCAGGCCAGGGGGATCGATGATCGGAGAAGTTCTCCAGTTTCAGGATCTGCAGGAACTTTGCCGGCCTGGCGAACGACCACGCCTGTCCACCGTTGAAGCGTGGGCTCGCAAGGAAGGGATTCGCTACAAGTACGACGGCAAGGGTGGCATCTGGACCACCGCTGCCGCGATGAACGCAGCACTCGGCCTGCAGCAGGCCTCCAACGACACCTATGGAAGCGACGTCATCTGATGGCACCTCGACCGAGAAAGCACAATCCATCGATCCCGCCGCACATAGACCAGGCGAAGATCCCCAAGGGAATGTACTGGGATGCGACCGGCCGTGGACGATGGTACGTACTGGCGACGGCGACGGGCATCGACGGACCCAAGAAGATCCGCCGCACCGTCGCCGGGCCGGAGGCGAAGCTGTCCGAGCTGCACAGCATCATGGAGACGGGCGAGAACACCGGGACCGTGGAATGGGTGTGCGTCCAGTATCACGACAGCGCCAAGTTCAAGGGCCTCGCAGCAGGCACCCGTGACGACTACGAGTCCGCGCGGAACGTGCTGATCAGCTATCCCACCAACCTTGGCGTGCCATTCGGCAAACTCCAGGTGGCAAAGCTGCGGAACCACAACTTCCAGCGCCTAGTCGACAAGATCGAATCGGCAGGTACGCCCACAAAGGCAAACAAGGTGCTGCGCTACTCGCGACTCGTGTTCCGATGGGCGCTTAATCGAGGAATCGTTGACCACAATCCCGCACAGGGACTGGAACAGGCGAAGGAGCGTAAGCGCCAGCGTCTTCCTACCGATGCAGCCTATGCAAAGCTGCTGGCATTCGCCCATGAGCGCTCCATGCGAACGGCCCGGACCGAGGGTTCGGTACCGGCCTATCTGTGGATGATCATGGAGCTGGGCTACCTCTGCAGACTGCGCGGCATTGAGACGCTCACGCTGACCGAGGCACAAGGCACGGTCGAGGGGTTGCACACGAATCGCCGGAAGCGCAGTCGCGACAATCTGGTGGAGTGGACCCCGCGGCTAAGGAGCGCATGGGACGCCGCCATCGCACGCCGTGAAGCCATCATCGAGCGCCACAGCTTGCCAGTGCAGTTGCGGGCCGATCAGCGCCATCTGTTCCTTGCAGAGCATGGCGAACCCTTGCAGAAGACAAGTCTGGACAGTACGTGGCAGCGCTTCATCCAACTCGCTATCAGCTCAGAGGTCATCCTGGCCGAAGAACGCTTCAGCCTGCATGACTTAAAAAGAAAAGGCGGCACGGATACGGTCGGGAATCGGGCGGAGCGGCAAGATGCCCTCGGCGTAACCGATGCCATGATGAAGGTGTACGACAAGAGCGTACCAAGGGTTAAACCCTCCGGCTCTAGTAGCTAAGCCGGTCTAAGGACCCCAAGACCAGCTCGATCTGTAGATCGGCTCCGACAGTCCCGTCGGTCCTTGAGGCCAGCTCCTCTCCTCCCACATCAATTGCCTGGCCCCACCAGCCGGCGGATAGTGCCACCAAGTCCGATCATCCAGTTGCGAGAAGACGCTTTTGGTGATGTACGTGCTGAAATTCCGCTCTCGGATGGCTGCGAGTTTCGCGGCGACGTTTGGGGCCCTTCCTATCCAGACAAGATCGTTGTTTCTACGAATCCCAGTTCTAGCAACGAAAACTGACCCGGCATCTATACCGACGCCATGCTGAATTGTTATGTCATTGGCTGAGATTGATGGGTACTTCGCAAACTTGGGCCTTAGCACATACACGACCGCCCAGTTGATCTGCAGAGATGCTTTGGCGGCCTTGGCGCAGCGATCACTCCCAACGAAAACACCCATGACGCGGTCACCGTCGAAGCTTCGAATATGGCCACCATGGTGTCGGATTATTCTGCAACTAGTAGCCAGAAATGCTTTGGCGATCTCGGCGGCCAACCATGCAGGGAGTGTCATTGCGATCTTGGTGGACTCAGCCAAGTCGGCATACAGCATCGCAGCGTCAATTTCCACGGCTCCTGAGCCTAGGGCCACGTCCTCTGCTGCTGGAACTGCTTCGGATTTTCGCAAGTCCCAAGCTGTTGCTAGAACCGCATCAACCTCGGCGAGCACATCTTCCTTGAGACCCATCGACGAACTCCTTTTACGTTAGCGAGCAACAGAGATGGAGAGTAGCGAAACTACCCAGGGGGCGATTGATGCGAGCAACCAACCAAATGCATTTCTGAGGAATCCGTACTTAATCATCAAGATCGATGAGTTCCTCCACACCTGATGGGCAATCTCCAAAGCTAACTCTCTATCGGATACATCAAGCAATAGTCGCGAATATTCTGGCGCAGACAGCTTCGCCACGTCACCAAAGAAGATGGTGGATTTCCCCGCAGGCTCGAGATTCGGGAATGCAGCCCGATATATAGCCAGGTAACACAACGCTGAGAACAGAGCAAAGCAAATGGTAGTGATCACTATCCATCCATCAGCGCCCGCTGCCCCGGGCCATTTGGAGAACAGAACCCCTGCCATGGCCGTGTTCACGCCCAGCAGTACGGCGAGCATCGCATCCACGCGCGGGAAGAAGCTGAGGATGACCTGCAGATGGGTCCAAGCTCTCTGTGATGACTCCATGTCTCCCCTTCCTGTTGCACCGCTGTCGTCGCAATTGTGACGCGACGAGCATGCAATGCAACGCTGGCGTGATCCGGTTTTACGGAGGGAATTACGGATATGACGAAAAAAGCGCCACTCGGGCGCTTTAAGTCGTTGATTGCATTGGTGGGCCGTGATGGATTCGAACCATCGACCAAAAGATTAAAAGTCTTCTGCTCTACCGACTGAGCTAACGGCCCGTGCATGCCCTGCCTTTCGGCGGGGTCGGCATTTTAACCTACTTTGATGGCTTGGTGGGAAGGTAGTCGAGGTAGCGCCGGGTCGTGCCCGGCGAGGAGCAGTGCGAACCAAGGTTCGCACCTACCAATGAGGTGGTTCGCACCCACCAGTCGGCGAGTCGCACCCACCCGTTGGCGAGGGGCCCCCACCATTGCAAGCCGATCAGGCGTAGAGGGTCGGGTCGGCCACGCCGGCATCGGCGAAGCCCTGTGCGCGCAGGCGGCAGGCATCGCAGTGGCCACAGGCGGCGCCACTGGCGTCGGCGTTGTAGCAGGACACGGTCAGGCCGAAATCCACGCCCAGGCGCACGCCTTCGCTGACGATCTGCGCCTTGCTGAGGAACTGCAGCGGCGCGTGCACGGTGATGCCCGCCCCTTCCACGCCCGCCTTGGTGGCCAGGTTGGCCAGCGCCTGGAAGGCAGCGATGAACTCGGGGCGGCAGTCCGGGTAGCCCGAATAGTCCACCGCGTTGACGCCGCAGAAAATGTCGTTGGCACCGAGCACTTCGGCCCAGCCCAGGGCCAGCGACAGCATGATGGTGTTGCGCGCCGGCACGTAGGTGACCGGGATGCCCTCGCCGCCCGCTTCGGGCACGTCGATGTCATCGGTCAGGGCCGAGCCGCCGATGCTGCGCAGGTCCACGTCGACGGTCTTGTGGGCGATGACGCCCTGGGCCTTGGCCACGCGCACGGCGGCGTCCAGCTCGGAGGTGTGGCGCTGGCCATAGCGCACGCTCAGGGCATGGACGGCGAAGCCCTGTTCCTGGGCCATGGCGATGACGGCGGCTGAATCCATGCCGCCGGAGAGAAGCACGACTGCCTTCTTCATGGAGAAATCTTCCGGTTGGGAGGGGAAAGCCAGCACGCTGTCCCGCGCCGGAACTACATCAGGGCACCACGCCCGGGCTCATCGTCCCGGCTCGTCGTTCCACAGAATCTTATGCAACTGCATCTGGAAGCGCACCGGCAGCCGATCCTCGACGATCCAGTCAGCCAGCTGGCGCGCGGTGATCTCACCCTTGCTGGGCGAGAAGAACACGGTGCAGCGCTTCACCAGCTCGTGCTCGGCCAGCATGCCCTTGGCCCAGTCGTAATCCTCGCGGCTGCAGATGACGAATTTGATCTGGTCGCGCGCGGTCAGCAGCGGCAGGTTTTCCAGGCGGTTGCGCGCGGCTTCGGCCGAGCCCGGGGTCTTGATGTCGACCACGCGCGACACGCGCGGATCGACT
>PJUE01000214.1_pt1 | contig 57333 bp, 54 predicted proteins | sample 1512171 | NCBI WGS metagenome assembly PJUE01 (sample SAMN08177674, study PRJNA422409) | Feces metagenome, whole genome shotgun sequencing project. | isolation source: Chicken feces (3) enriched on wood chips: alkali lignin treatment | host: Gallus gallus | place: USA: Madison | collected 2015-01-15
AACTGCGCGAACGCAGCCAGCTCACGGTACTGGGCCAGCGAGATACGAATACCGCCGGACAGCTTCTTGATGATCTTGGTCTGGGCCGAACCACCCACGCGCGACACCGAGATACCGGCGTTGACGGCCGGACGGATACCGGCGTTGAACAGGTCGGTTTCCAGGAAGATCTGGCCGTCGGTGATCGAGATCACGTTGGTCGGAACAAAGGCGGACACGTCGCCAGCCTGGGTTTCGATGATCGGCAGTGCGGTCAGCGAACCGGTCTTGCCGGTGACGGCGCCGTTGGTGAACTTCTCCACGTACTCTTCCGACACGCGAGCTGCGCGCTCGAGCAGGCGGGAGTGCAGGTAGAACACGTCACCCGGGTAGGCTTCGCGGCCCGGCGGGCGCTTCAGCAGCAGCGAGATCTGGCGGTAGGCAACAGCCTGCTTGGACAGATCGTCGTACACGATCAGGGCGTCTTCGCCGCGATCCATGAAGTACTCGCCCATGGTGCAGCCAGCGTAGGCGCTGATGTACTGCATCGCAGCCGATTCGGAAGCGGTGGCAGCCACGACCACGGTGTGGGCCAGGGCGCCGTTTTCTTCCAGCTTGCGCACGATGTTGGCCACGGTCGAAGCCTTCTGGCCGATCGCGACGTACACGCACTTGATGCCGGTGCCCTTCTGGTTGATCACGGCGTCGATCGCCATGGCCGTCTTACCGGTCTGGCGGTCACCGATGATCAGCTCGCGCTGGCCACGGCCGATCGGGATCATCGAGTCAACCGACTTGTAACCGGTCTGCACCGGCTGGTCGACCGACTTGCGCCAGATCACGCCCGGTGCAACGCGCTCCACCGGGGCGGTCAGCGAGGTGCCCAGCGGGCCCTTGCCGTCGATCGGCTCACCCAGCGCGTTGACAACGCGGCCGAGCATTTCCGGGCCCACCGGCACTTCCAGGATGCGGCCGGTGGTCTTGGCCACGTCGCCTTCGCGCAGGTTCTGGTAGTCGCCCAGGACCACGGCGCCGACCGAGTCGCGCTCCAGGTTCAGTGCCAGGGCAAAGGTGTTGTTCGGCAGTTCGATCATTTCGCCCTGCATCACGTCGGCCAGACCGAAGATGCGCACGATGCCGTCGGACACGCTGGTGACGGTGCCTTCGTTGCGCGATTCCGCGGACAGGGCGACCTTCTCGATGCGGGTCTTGATCAGTTCGCTGATTTCAGAGGGGTTGAGCGTGGTAGCCATCGTCAAGTCCTAGTGCCGGCTTGTGGCCGGACGGTAATGTGAATTCAGTGTGCGAGCGCGGTCTGCAGGCGCGACAGCTTGCCCTTGAGCGAGCCATCGATGACCACGTCGCCGGCATCGATCACGGCGCCGCCGATCAGCGAAGCGTCCACCGCGGTCGATACCTCGACGTCGCGGCCGAAACGCTTGCGCAGCGCAGCCTTGATCTTGTCCAGTTCCTCGCCCGACAGTTCGGCGGCCGAGGTGACGGTGGCCTTGACCACGTGTTCGGCTTCAGCGCGCAGCTGCTCGAACAGACCGGAGATTTCCGGCAGTTGCTGCAGGCGGCGGCCTTCGGCCAGCAGGGCCAGGAAGCGACCGTAGGTCTCGCTGGTCGCGTCCGGGGTCAGCAGGGCGACGGCATCGCCGCGGCTCAGCTGCGGATTCGACAGCAAGGCCGACACGCGCGGATCGGCTGCAACGCGGGCGGAGAACGCAAGCGCGTCCGACCACGGCGCGAACTTGCCTTCCTCACGCGCAATCGCAAAAGCGGCGCGGGCGTACGGGCGGGCAAGCGTGAGGGCCTGGCTCATCGATCAGATCTCCGCAGCCAGCTCGTCGAGCAGCGCCTTGTGGGCGTCGGCATCGATTTCGCGCTTGAGCAGCTTTTCGGCGCCGGTCACGGCCAGGGCGGACACCTGCTTGCGCAGATCTTCGCGGGCACGGTTGGCGGCAGCGTCGATTTCAGCCTGGGCCAGTTCTTTCTGGCGGTTGGCTTCGGCGATGGCTTCGTTCTTGGCGGCTTCAACGATCTGGTTCGCACGGGCATGCGCCTGGTCGATGATCTCGTTGGCCTTGCCACGGGCTTCCTTCAGCGCCTCGTTGACCTTCACTTCCGCCTGGGCCAGGTCTTTCTGGCTGCGGTCGGCAGCGGCCAAGCCCTCAGCGATCTTCTGCTGGCGCTCTTCAATGGCCTTCAACAACGGCGGCCAGATCTTGGTCGCGATGATCCAGATCAGCAAAGCAAAGGCCAGGGCCTGTGCAAAGAGGGTGAGATTGATATTCATGAATTAGCTCGATCGCTGGTGTCGGGGGTGGTCGTGCCGCCGTGGCGGCACAACCGAACCTTCATCCGAAGTCGGGTGCCAGCAGGCACCCGACCGTCTCACTGCAGCTGGATCAGCCGGCCAGCTTGGCGGCTTCGGCCAGCAGGGCAGCAGCCAGCGGGTTGGCGAAGGCCAGCAGCAGGCCAACGGCGACCGAGATGATGAATGCGGCGTCGATCAGGCCGGCGGTGATGAACATGCGGACCTGCAGGACCGGGATCAGTTCCGGCTGGCGAGCGGCCGATTCCAGGAACTTACCAGCCATGATGGCCAGACCGAGGCCGGCGCCCAGCGCGGCCAGGCCGATCATGATGCCGACGGCAAGGGCGGTGGAGCTCTGAACTTGGGCGAGGTTGGTCAGGACGGCGAAGTACATGGTTATCTCCAGGAACTTTAAGTAGCTAAGGGTGATGAAACGGATGAAGGTTGAAACTGGGTGAAGCTTGTAACTTTAGTGACTGTCTTCCGACAGGCTCAAGTACACGATGGTCAACATCATGAAGATGAAGGCCTGCAGCGGGATCACCAGCAGGTGGAACAGCATCCAGCCAAGGCCGAACACGCCACCGGCAACGGCACCGAATACACCGGCGCCGCCCAGCACCCAGATCAGCAGGAAGACGATCTCGCCGCCGAACATGTTGCCGAACAGTCGCATCGCCAGGGAGATCGGCTTGCTCAGCCACTCGACGATGTTGAGGATCAGGTTGAACGGCATCATCCACTTGCCGAACGGGGCCGTCAGGAATTCCTTGATGAAGCCGCCGATGCCCTTGGACTTCAGCGCGAAGAAGATCATCAGGATGAATACGCTGATCGACATGCCCAGGGTGGCATTGACGTCGGCGGTCGGCACCGGCTTCCAGTAGTGGATGCCTGCCAGTTCCAGCGGCTTGGCGATGAAATCGGCCGGGATCATCTTGATGAGGTTCATCAACAGGATCCAGAAGAAGATGGTGATCGCGATGGGCGTGATCAGCTTGCTCTTGCCGTGGTAGGTGTCCTTGGCCTGGCGGTCAACGAACTCCAGGCAGATCTCGACGAAGGCCTGCCACTTGCCCGGCACACCTGCCGTGGCCTTGCGGGTTGCCATCCAGAAGGCGAACACCATCAGCAGGCCCATCAGGACCGCGGTGACGATGGTATCGACGTGGATCGTCCAGAAGCTACCGCCGTCCCCGACCTTGGCGGTCAGATTCTGCAGGTGATGCTGGATGTACGTGGTAGGAGTTAGAGCCTCGCCCGCCATGTGTCCGGAACCTTTATGAGTGAATCAACGTCTGGCCAGGGCCAGAACCTGGAACATCAGCGCCACTGGAATTGCCGCCAGCAGGGCCAAAGGAGGAAGTCGCCACCAGAAAAAAGCCATTCCCAGCACGACAACGATCAACACAAGCTTCAGCACGAACCCCACGAACAGGCGGACCATTGCTGAACCAGCGGCCTGAACGCCGCCACCGAGCCCTACCCATGCCGCCAGCGCCGACCCCGCTACCACGGCCACCCCCGACACGAGCGCGCCGAGTGCGTACTTTGGCCCCATGAACAGGAAGGCCAGAGCCAGGACCACCACTGCGGCCAGCGGGTAGACCGCGGCGCGCAACATCAGTCGCCGACCCGCGTCAACGGAGTTCAGCACGTCAAAGTGTCCTGCATAGGTAAAGGGAAGAGCCGAACCGCGCAAAGGCGTCTCGTCGAGCCGCGAAAGTATAGCAGTGGGACATTTTGCGAGACAACCGCCACTTGTCCCCCATTTGACTATGCAAGTGGCCGCAAAATCACGTTTTTTTGTGATAAGGCCCCTGTTCCGGGGCCCCGGCCAACCCGGAAATATTGCAACGCAGCACCGGGAACTTCCGCAAGTGGTGCTGGTCCTACCCCTGTCCGCCGCGGATACCTCGTCGACGCCGGCAGCGGGCAGGGTGAGGTGGTGCCGTCCGTCCCCTACGGCACCACCTCACCGCAACTCTCGCCTGCTCGCACTCAACACGCAGCTCACTGTGCACATCACGTGCACGCATCGGTCACAGCATGGGTACGCGCGATCCGCGATAGTCGATTGCTCCCGCAACACGGAGTACCTGACACGATGCGAAGCCCCCACGTTCTGCCCACCCTCGCCCCCTGCCTGCTCGCGCTGGGCATGTTTGCCGCCACCACCGCCAGCGCCGCCGAAGAAGATCCGCGTTTCACCTTGCGGCTGGGCGCAATGAACATCGACACCGACAACACCATCCGTGGCAGTACCACCGCTGCCGGCCAGGACATCAACCTGTCCGAGGATTTCAGCCTTGGCGGCAAGGAATGGGAGCCGCGCGTGGATGGCCTGTTCCGCATCAGCGACCGCCAGCGCCTGATCTTCGATTACTTCAAGTACGACAAGGACCGCCGCGAGACGCTGGACGAAGGCATCAGCTGGGGCGACACCACGGTGCCGGCCGGCAGCTTCGTCAAGGGCGAACTGAAGTACCAGGTGGCAACCCTGGTCTACGACTACTCGGTGATCGATGGTGATCGTTTCGACCTTGGCCTGCAGCTGGGCGCGGAGTACGCCAAGATCAGCGCCGATGGCTATGCCGATGTCGGTGATGTCTACCAGGGCCGCTTCCTCAACGAGAAGGCCGACGGCATCGCGCCGGTGATAGGCGCACGCTTGAGCTTCACGCCATCGGAGCATTGGCTGATCAATCTGCAGGGCCAATACCTCAATACAAGCTGGGGCAACTTCGACGACTACAAGGGCGACCTCAGCCGCGCCAATGCGATCGTGCAGTACAACGTCAACAAGAACTTCGGCATTTTCGCCGGCTACGACTGGTTCAAGCTGGACGTGGACCAGAAGGGCAGCGATGGCGTCATCGGCCTGAAGCAGGAGTTCAAGGGTCCGGTGGCGGGCGTGAGCCTGTCGTTCTAGAAGCGGCCCTCCGGCAAGCGCGAGAGGCGCATGTAGTGCCGAGCAATGCTCGGCAGAGGCTCTACCGGCAATGCCCAGGCGCAACACCGCTGCGCCCACAAGCACCCTCACCCCAAACCCTCTTCAAAAAACGGGAGAGGGACATGTAGTGCCGAGCCATGCTCGGCAGAGGCTCTACCGGCGATGCCGCAAACGCAGCACCACTGCGCCCACAAGCACCCTCACCCCAACCCCTCTCCCGCATGCGGGAGAGGGGCTATCCACGCGTCCTACGGCTGCAACAAGCGCCCGCCTTTCACCACCGCCGCCGGTCGCGTCAGCACCGCAACGTCCTGCAACGGATCACCGTCAACCGCGACCATGTCGCCGAAGCGCCCTACTTCCACCGCCCCCACGTCCGCCTGCCGCCCCAGTGCCTCGGCCGCATCCAGGGTCGCTGCACGGATCGCCTGCAGCGGCGTCATGCCCCACTCCACCATCTTGCCGAACTGACGTGCGTTGTCGCCGTGCGGGTACACACCCGCGTCGGAACCAAACGCCATCCGCACGCCGGCCGCATGCGCATCGCGGAAGGTTTCGCGCTGCTTGCGTCCCACCTGCCGCTCCTTCTGCAGCGACTCGGCGAACAAGCCATTGTTCTCACCCTCGGCAAGGATGTAATCACTGCCGTAGATATCCATCGTAAACCAGGTGCCCTGCGCGCGCGCCAACTTGAATGACTCCGCATCGGCCAGGCTGGCGTGCTCGATGGTGTCGGTACCGGCGCGGATGGCCGCGTTGATGCCGCTGCTGCCATGCGCATGCACCGCCACCTTCATGCCCAGCCGGTGCGCCTCCTCTACCAGCGCCTGCATCTCCTCCTGGCTGTATTGCTGCTCGCCCAGCGTCGTGCCTTTGGACATCACCCCGCCAGTGCCGCAGAACTTGATCACCTCGGCACCAAACTTGCGCAGCTTGCGTACTGCTGCGCGGATCGCATCCGGACCGTCGGCCGCACCGGGATTGAGCACGGTCACCGACGGCGGTAAGCCGCCGCCATCGCAATGCCCACCGGTCGCACCAATCGCAAAGGTGGCCGGCACAATGCGCGGGCCATCGATGTAACCGGCCTCGATGGCCTGCTTCAAGGCCACATCATCGAAGCCGGCCGAACCAAGATTGCGCACCGTGGTGAAGCCCGCGCGCAGCGTGCGCCGCGCATTGACCACGCCCACCACGGTCCAGAAGTTGTCGGTGTATTCCAGCGCCTGATAGCCGCCCAGGGTGGGATCGATGGTCAGGTGAACGTGCATGTCGATCAGGCCCGGCAGCAGGGTGCGTGCGCCCAGGTCGATGTGTTCGGCGCCAGCGGGCAACGGGTCACCGGCGCGGCCGATGCGGCTGATCCTGCCATCGACGATCTCGATCTGCGGTTGCTGCACATAGCGACCACTGCGCACGTCCAACAGGCGTGCGGCAGTGACCACGCTGGTTCCAGCGTGCGCCACCATGGATACACAAACACCGACAACGACCAGCGCAAGGGCTGGCACGCGCACTCTGGTTCGCATCATCGTTCCCCGGGGAATGGGTGGCGTCAGGGTCCAGCGGCGCCAGCTTGCGCCAAGCCTGCGGGGTGGGCAACTGGCCAGGGACCGGAAACAAGCAACGCCCCGACAGGCGGGGCGCTGTTTGGGATTGCAGACACCGCCACAGGGCCAGCCTGGCCTGCCCGGGATCAATCCTGAGGCGGTGCCGCAGCGGGCGGTACTGGAAGCATCTGCGTCGCCACACAGATGTAGTCGGCCAACGGCATCTGGCCGATGGCGGCGCGGCGCTGATCAACCTGCTCCGGCGCCTCCATCGGCTTGGCCTGCCAACGGCCATCGACTGCCAGGAGCTGGCTGCCATAGCGCTGCAGCTCGCCGCTGTTGACCAGCACGCGGTCGGTCAGCAACGCGAAATCGTGCGCCGATATCTCACCACGCTGCACCATGGGCTCAATGCTGCCCACTATCTGGCGCTGGAACGCGACGTCAGCATCGGCATGCTGCACCAGCAACCATGCGGCGGAAACCGCATCGCTCCCAACCTGCGCTGCATTGGGCAAACCGCCATGCGTGGCCACGATCTGCTTGATACGCGGCAGATTTGCGGCATCCACTGCCTGCAGGTTCTCGACCATGGCCCGCGTCCACTCACCCTGGCGAGCTTCCTGGTCAACCTGTGCCATGTCCAGCAGCTGCTGGCGAAGTGCCGGCTCCGAAGGCACCGCGTCGGTACGCATGCTCTTCCGCTCTTCCGCGCGCAATCGATCTGCCTCGACGAAAGGTGCTGCGCCCGGGCATTTCAGCAAGGCCGCGGCAAGTTCAGGATCTCCCTCCTCGGCAAACGCCGGGCCCGCGAGCAGCAATGCGCCAAGCAACACATTCTTCCGCAACATTCCCTTGCTCCTTTGGACTGCCAGAAACAGCGACGCCCCGGTGAGGGGGCGTCGTGTGGCTTACTTCTTCTTCGGGATATACAGGTCGGTGATGGTCCCGTCGTAGATCTCCGAGGCCATCGCCACCGACTCGCTCAGGGTCGGGTGGGCGTGGATGGTGTGGCCGATGTCCTCGGCCTCGGCGCTCATCTCGATGGCCAAGCCGATCTCGGCCAACAGCTCACCGGCGTGTACGCCGACGATGGCACCGCCGATCACGCGATGGGTTTCCTCGTCGAAGATCAGCTTGGTGAAGCCTTCGGTGCGAGCGATGCCGATGGCGCGACCGCTGGCCGCCCACGGGAACTTGGCCACGCCCACCTTCAGGCCCTTGGCCTTGGCCTCGGTCTCGGTGACGCCAACCCAGGCGATTTCCGGATTGGTGTAAGCCACCGACGGGATCACCCGTGCCACCCACTCCTTCTTCTCGCCGAAGGCGACTTCAGCCGCCAGCTTGCCCTCGTGCGTGGCCTTGTGCGCCAGCATCGGGTTACCGACGATGTCACCGATGGCGAAGATATGCGGCACGTTGGTGCGCATCTGCCGGTCGACCGGAATGAAGCCGCGGTCGGTGACTTCGACGCCGGCCTTGTCGGCATCGATCTTCTTGCCATTGGCCGAGCGGCCCACGGCGACCAGCACGCGATCGAAGGTGCCGCTTTCCATCGCCGGCTTTTCGCCTTCGGTAGCGGCCTCGAAGGTCACCGTGATGCCCTTCTTGTCGGCGCTAACGCCCGCAGCCTTGGTCTTCAGGTACACCTCGATGCCCTGCTTCTTCAGGCGGTCGGCCAGCGGCTTGACCAGGTCCTTGTCGGCGCCCGGCATCAGCTGGTCCATGAACTCGACCACGGTCACCTTGGCGCCCAGGGCGCTGTACACGGTGGCCATTTCCAGGCCGATGATGCCGCCGCCGACGACGAGCAGCGAACCCGGCACTTCGGCCAGTTCCAGTGCATCGGTGGAGTCCATCACGCGCTTGTCTTCCCACGGGAAGTTGGGCAGCTTCACCGCCTGCGAACCGGCGGCGATGATGCACTGCTCGAAGCGCAGCAACTGGGTCTTGCCGTCGTCGCCGACGATTTCCAGCTCGTTGGCCGAGATGAACTTGGCCAGGCCATGCACGGTGCGGATCTTGCGCTGCTTGGCCATGCCGGCCAGGCCCTTGGTCAGCTGACCGACGACCTTTTCCTTGTAACCGCGCAGCTTGTCCAGGCTGATCTTCGGCGCGCCGTACTCGATGCCGAGTTCGTCGGCATGGGCGGCGTGGTCGATGATTTCAGCGGCGTGCAGCAGGGCCTTGGACGGGATGCAGCCAACGTTGAGGCAGACGCCACCGAGGCTGGCGTAACGCTCGATCAGCACGGTATCCATGCCCAGGTCGGCGGCACGGAAAGCGGCGGTATAGCCGCCCGGGCCGGCGCCCAGCACCACGATGCGGCACTCGATGTCGGCAGTGCGGCCGCTGGACGGCAGCGCCTTGGCGGCGACAGCCGGGTCCGGCGCGCGGTGCGACGGGGTCACCGGTGGCTTGCTGCCCGGGGCGGCCTTGGCCGCTGCCGGTGCGGCAGCGGCGGCGCCTTCCAGCACCACCACCACGTCGCCGACCGACAGCTTGTCGTCGAGCTTGACCTTGATTTCCTTGACCACGCCATCGGCCGAGGACGGCACTTCCAGCGTGGCCTTGTCCGACTCCAGCGTGACCAGGCCCTGGTCCTTCTTCACCGTGTCGCCCACGGCGACCAGGATCTCGATCACCGGCACGTTCTGGTAGTCGCCGATATCCGGGACCTTGACCTCGATCGGGCCGGATGCGGCTGGCGCAGCAGCAGCAACGGGCGCGCTGACGGCTGCCGGAGCGGCAGCAGCGGCAGGCTGTGCAGCCGGCGCAGGTGCGGCGGCAGGCGCCGGGGCAGCGCCCGCGCCTTCGGCTTCCAGGATCACCACCACATCACCCTCGGACAGCTTGTCGTCGAGCTTGACCTTGATTTCCTTGACCACACCCGCAGCCGAGGACGGCACTTCCAGCGTGGCCTTGTCCGACTCCAGTGTGACCAGACCCTGGTCCTTCTTCACCGTGTCGCCCACGGCCACCAGAATCTCGATCACCGGCACGTCGTTGTAGTCGCCAATGTCCGGAACCTTGATTTCAATCGTCGCCATTGTTTTCTCCTGTGGGCTCAGCCGGCATCGCCGACGAACCGGTCATGCATCTTGTCGAGCGCGCGTTCGATGTTGGCGTAGCGCTTCTCGTATTTTTTGTCTTTGCTATGGGCCAGCTCGATCAACAGCGCCGCCTGTTCCTGCAGCGCTTCAAGCTGGCCGCAACCCGGCCGCTGACCGCTGTAACGCTCGCCGTTGACGGTGAAGGAAAGCACCTCGCCCTCGGTGACCGGCGCACGCGCCGCCACTTCCGGCGAAGCCAATGCCTTGCCCCAGACCTCGAGCAGACGCTGTGCCAGTGCATCGGGCAACGGCGCCTGGGCGAACGCCGGCTCCTGGTCCAGCAGCAGGTTGACGCCACCGCGTCCGGCACTGGTGCTCCAGTTGTAGATGCGCTTGTCGGCCATGCCGGCCAGCACCATCCACTGGCCGTTGCCGGCGTCGCGGCGCAGCAGCACCTGTGACTCCACGCCCCGGGCCGGCAGCACCAGCAGCGACAGGCCGTCTTCGGCCTGGCCGCCGAGCAGGCTGCTCGCCGCCTGGCCGTAGTTTCCCACCGCCGGCGGCCAACCCTGGCCGACCACCGGCTGGCACTGGCTGGCGGCCAGTGCCGGGCCCGTCAGGGCGGCCAACACCAGCGCCAACAGGGCGCGTCGCGGCGCCACTGGCATCACAGCAGCACGCGCCGCATGTCGGCCAGCACCTGCGACAGGTAGGTGGTGAAACGCGCGGCCAGGGCGCCGTCGATGACGCGGTGGTCATAGCTCAACGACAGCGGCAGCATCAGCTTCGGGGCGAATTCCTTGCCATTCCAGACCGGCTGGATCGAGGACTTGGAAACACCCAGGATGGCCACTTCCGGCGCATTCACGATCGGGGTGAAGGCGGTGCCGCCAATGCCACCCAGCGAGCTGATCGAGAAGCAACCGCCGCTCATGTCAGCCGGGCCCAGCTTGCCGTCGCGGGCCTTCTTGGCCAGCTCGCCGGTTTCCTGGGCAATCTGCACCACGCCCTTCTTGTCGGCGTCGCGGATCACCGGCACGACCAGGCCGTTCGGGGTATCGGCGGCAAAACCGATGTTGAAGTACTTCTTCAGGGTCAGGTTCTCGCCGCTGGCATCCAGCGAAGCGTTGAACTCGGGGAACTTCTTGAGCGCGGCGGCGCTGGCCTTGATCAGGAAGGCGAGCATGGTCAGCTTGATGCCGGCCTTCTCGTTTTCCTTGTTCAGCGCCACGCGCAGCGCTTCCAGATCGGTGATGTCGGCCTGGTCGAACTGGGTGACGTGCGGGATCATCGCCCAGTTGCGGGCCAGGTTGGCACCAGAGATCTTCTTGATGCGCGACAGCTGCACCACTTCGGTCTCGCCGAACTTGCTGAAGTCCACCTTCGGCCACGGCAGCAGGTTCAGGCCGCCACCGGCAGCCGCCGGGGCACCGGCACCGGCAACAGCACCACCTGCCAGCGCACCCTTGACGAACTTCTGCACGTCGGTCTTGGTGATGCGGCCGCCCTTCTCGGTGCCCTTGACCTGCTGCAGGTCCACGCCCAGCTCACGGGCGAACACGCGCACCGCCGGGCTGGCATAGGGCACGTTGGCCGGCAGCACGCCTTCGGCATTGAACTGCACCGGCGGGGTAGCCGGCTTGCTGGTTGTGACCACGTCTTCCTGGGCGATCTCGCGCTGGGTCAGCTTGTCAGCCACCGGGGCCACGGCCACCGGCTCGACCTTGGCGCCCGTTTCGGCAGCGGCTTCGACCTTGGCCGGGGCAGCTGGCGCGGCAGCGGCGGCCGGCTTGGCAGCCTCCTCGCTCACCTCGATCAGGGCCACGACCTTGCCTTCGGACAGGCCGTCGCCGACTTTGACCTTCAATTCCTTGACCACGCCCGCGTAGGCCGACGGTACTTCCATCGTCGCCTTGTCCGACTCCAGCGTGACCAAGCCCTGGTCCTTCTTGACCGTATCGCCTACGGCGACCAGCACTTCGATCACCGGAATGTCGCTGTAGTCACCGATATCGGGGACAAGTGCTTCCTTGATTTCGGCCATGAAACTACTCCAGCAACAATGAGGGAATTCTCTATTGTGGCGGCAGCGGGGCGCAGCGCCAACCGTTGCAGATGAATTCGCATACGTATGTCCCCGGACAGCCGCACGCCAGCGCCCTTCCAGCCCCGCGTTTGTCCGGCCCAAGGCCGTTTCCCTGACCGCTATCCTGTCCACCCTGTCCTGCCCCGGTCAGCCTTGTGCGGCCTGCCCTGCGCCGCCTGCAGGCACCTGTAACCATGGCTGCAGCTGGCGCCACTGCTGCAACAGGCGCGGCAATGACCAGGCCGCGTTGGCCGGACTGGTGGAGGGCAGCGCCAGCACCGGCAGCGCAGCCGCCAAAGGCGGCAAAGCCGGTTGTACCCACCGTTGGAACGCAGTGTGTGCGGCAGCGCCGTTACATGCGATCACCGCGATGGCCGGATGCGCGGCCAACAGCTGCGGCAAGGGATTGACCACCTCGCTGCCGCGCACGATGGCGGCATCAAGACTGCCAGTGCGTCGGCACTGGCCAATCACGTCCCACAGCCCAACGCCGGCCTGTTGCAGCTGGGCCAGGCGCTGCGTGTAGCCAGCATCGACATCAACGCCACACAGCGCCGACATCAGTGGCCAGAAGCGGTTGCGTGGATGCGCGTAGTACTGCGCTTCGTGCAGCGACATCATGCCCGGCATCGAGCCCAGCACGAGCACGCGCGACTGCGCATTTAGCTGCGCCGCGAGGCCTTGCAGCAGTGTTTCAGTCATCACGCGCACCACAACATCGTGAATGAAATTTTTCTACTGATTGCCGAAGCAATGGGATTCCTCCGTTTTTTGCTGAACGTACACGATGCGAAAAACCGCTGCGTACAGCGCGATTCATGTTGCCATCGCTAGGGTTTGCACGCCCCATACGAGGGCCTCGATAAACATAGTCCCGATAGAGAGACGAGGAGTTTGTTATGCGTTCCATCAAGATTCTGAGCCTTGCCACCCTCGGCGCCCTGGCGCTGTCCAGCACTGCCTTCGCGCAGGATGGCAATGGCGACACCGCGTCGGGCAAGCACTTTGCCGTGGTTGGCGGCGTGACCCTGCTGCAGCCGAAGAATGACCCGGCCACCGGCCTGAAGAAGTTCGATGGCGGCCCGGCACCGACGTTGAGCGCCAGCTACTACATCAACGACAACTTCGCCGTTGAACTGTGGGGCGCTGCCGACAAGTTCAACCACCGCGTGCGCACCGATGGTGGCGCCAAGGCTGGCACCGTCGAGCAGCAGCCGATCGCACTGAGCGCGCAGTACCACTTCGGCCAGGCGGACAACGTGTTCCGTCCGTTCGTTGGCCTGGGCTACTACGAGTCGAACTTCAGCAACGAGAAGATCGACGGCCTGAGCGACACCGGCAACCATGTCGGCATCGAAACCGCCAAGGGCGCGATCGGCACCGTCGGCGTTGACATGAACATCAACTCGACCTGGTTTGCGCGTGCCGATGCACGTTACATGCACGCCCGCCCGGACCTGCGCGTTGCCGGCCAGAACGCCGGCGAGCTGAAGCTGGACCCGTGGACCGTGGGCTTTGGTATCGGCGCACGCTTCTAAGCGACACGGATCCAGACGCACTGCAGCAAAGCAAACACGGGCCGTTCGCGGCCCGTGTTTTTTTGTGGGTGAAGTTCCCCCTCTCCCCAACCCCTCTCCCGCGAGGGGAGAGGGGCTAAAGCTGCAATTGCTGACAATGCCTGGATTGCTCGCGCTTGAAGCCCCTCTCCCCTCGCGGGAGAGGGGTTGGGGAGAGGGGGAGAAAGCCTTCCACGCAGACTACGGACTGCCGTCATCACTCCATTGCAGCGCCAGATAGTCGAAGTTCTGCTGCAGGCGCGGCTTGATCACATCGAAGAACGGCGACACATCGAAATCGCGCGGGGTGTACAGGCTGTAATTGCGGATATGCAGGATTTCCTGTGACTGCTCCACGCCACCGCCTTGCGCCAGCACCGTTTCGATCTCCGGCAGGATCGGATAGCGGATCGACTCGAAGGCCTGCGCCAGCAAGGTCGAACAGATCGCCTTGGTCGGCTCGCCGCTGCCCAGGGCGATCAGCCGCCTGCGCATATGCCCCGGCACCGGCGGTTGCCGGATCAGGAAGCGCGCCAGGTCGAACACGTTCTTCAGGTCGTAGCTGTAACCCAGGCGCGCACGCATGAAACCCACCAGTTGATCCACCACCACCGGCGACAGGCCTTGCGGGCGGCAGATGCGCGTGTGCTGCTGGGAAAACTCGGTCAACGGAACCCGCCGCACGCCCTGTTCCACGTCCACGTCGATCAACATCGGCTGTGGTTTGGCACCGTCCAGCAAGGGCTCCTCGCCGATATACAGCGCCGCGTGCGACCAGGTGGACTGACTGAGGTATTTGATGGCGGTGGAGAAGCGGCTATTGCCCTCCACCAACAGCACGTCACCACGCTGCAGGGTGCGCAGCAACAGCGCAGGATCGCTGGTCGACGGCCGCAGCTGGTTGCGGCGCGGCTGCGCCAGAAAATGCGCCAAGCGGCGCCCGAAGAACTGCAGCACACCCATCCACGATCTCCGAATCTGCTTGGCTCAGACTAGCCGGGACAGGCTTCACCCGCCATCCGGTACAGGCTCAGCGTGGACTGCGGTCAAACTGCCGGTAGCGCTGATGATGACGCACCCTGCGCCGCAGCAGCCAGGCATACATGCCGGCGTACCCCAGCAACAGCGCCGCAATGGCCAGCAGACCGGCATGGCTGAGCCAACCCGAATCCGGCCAGGGCACCTTGTTCACCGAGGCCTGCCATCCCTGCACCATGCCGGCCACCAGCCGCACCACGATCATCGCGGTCAAGGCCAGCACCAGCCAGGTATTGGGCTTGTAATGCAGGGTCTGCGGGCCGGCCTCGAAGCGGGTCAGGTAGTGGCCGAGCACGCCGACCAGCAGGCCCAGCAACCAGCCCAGCGCCGCATAGGCCCAGGCCCCCTGCCACCAGATGCCGGCGATGGCGACAAACACCGCGAACAAACCAGTGGACACCAGGGTGCCCCAGAAATTGACGTTGATCAGCCAGGGCCGCGCCTGGCGTCTGGCGCCGCCGCTGCGCACACGCTGCCATAGCGACAGCGGCATCAGCAGCAACATGATCGCGACGAACACCAGTATCGCCAGCGGCACAGCAAGAAGCACAGGCATGGGGACTGATCCGGAGATGTTGGCCCAAAGATTACGCCATGCCGGATACCGGTAGCGCCGAGCCATGCTCGGCAGAGGCCTTGCCAGGAGTCGAAACCTGCAGGAGCGGCGTAAGCCGCGAAGCACGCACACTTCCGGATCGCAATGTCGCGAGCGCCGGTGGCGATATCAGCTTCGCGGCTTACGCCGCTCCTGCATGGGGCTATCGGGGAAGCCCCTGCCGAGCATGGCTCGGCACTACATTTGGGCTATCGGGAAAGCCCCTGCCGAGCATGGCTCGGCACTACATTTGGGCTATCGGGAAGGCCCTTGCCGAGCATGGCTCGGCACTACATTTGGGCTATCGGGAAGGCCCTTGCCGAGCGTGGCTCGGCACTACATTTGGGCTATCGGGAAAGCCCCTGCCGAGCATGGCTCGGCACTACATTTGGGCTATCGGGAAAGCCCTTGCCGAGCATGGCTCGGCACTACATTTGGGCTATCGGGGAAGCCCCTGCCGAGCATGGCTCGGCACTACATTTGGGCTATCGGGAAGGCCCTTGCCGAGCATGGCTCGGCACTACGGTGCGATTCCGGCCCAGCGGTGACGATTAGAACGCCGGCAGTACCGCGCCCTTGTACTTCTGCTCGATGAAGGTCTTCACTTCCGGGCTGGTCAAGGCCTTGGCCAGCTTCTGGATGCGGGCGTCGTCCTTGTTGTCCGGGCGTGCAACCAGGAAGTTCACGTAGGGCGACTGGCTGCTTTCAATCGCCAGTGCATCCTTGGTCGGGTTCAGACCGGCGTCCAGCGCGTAGTTGGTGTTGATCAGGGCCAGGTCCACCTGGTCGAGCACGCGCGGCAGCATAGCCGAGTCCAGCTCGCGGAACTTGAGCTGCTTCGGGTTCTCGGTGATGTCACGCTGGGTGGACAGCGCATTGCTCGGGTCCTTCAGCTTGATCACCCCGGCGGTGTCCAGCAGGATCAGCGCGCGGCTGTTGTTGCTGGGATCATTCGGGATCACCACGTCAGCCCCGGTGGGCAGCTCGGCCAGCGACTTGAAACGGCGCGAGTAGGCACCGAACGGCTCGATATGCACGCCGGTGACCGTGACCAGGTCGGTCTTGCGGTCGGCGTTGTAAGCCTTCAGGTAAGGCTCGGTCTGGAAGTAGTTGGCGTCCACCTGCTTCTGCACGAGCTGGTCATTGGGCTGCACGTAATCATTGAACACGCGCACGTCCAGCTTGACGCCTTCCTTCTCCAGCAACGGCTTGACCACGTCCAGAATCTCGGCATGCGGCACGGCGGTGGCAGCCACCACCAGCTTGGATTCGTCTGCGGCCGGCTTGGCGCAGGAAGAAACCGCCAGCACGGCGGCAATCAAGGGGAAGGCAAGCAGCTTTTTCATCGGTAACGTGATCCCGTGGGGAAGGATGGTGGCACTACGCTAACAGGCCGGCAGCCATCGTGCCGGCCTGCGCTCATTGCTTTATTTACGGCTGTAATGCGCGACCAGGCGGTCGCCCAGCATCTGCAGCAGCTGTACCAGCACCAGCAGCAGCACCACGGTGACCAGGGCCACGTCGGTGTGTGAGCGCTGGTAGCCGTCGCGGAAGGCCAGGTCACCCAGGCCGCCGGAACCGATCGCACCGCCCATCGCGGTGAAGCCGATCAGGGCGATGGTGGTGACGGTGGCACCGGCAATCAGGCCCGGCCGCGCTTCCGGCAACAACACCTTGAAGACCAGCTGGCGGGTCGTCGCGCCCATCGCCTGGCTGGCCTCGATAACGCCACGGTCCACCTCGCGCAGCGCGGTCTCCACCAACCGCGCATAGAACGGTGCGGCTCCCACCACCAGCGGCAGGATGGCACCCCGCACGCCCAGCGAGGTGCCCATCAAGGCCAATGTGATCGGGATCAGCACGATCATCAGGATGATGAAGGGCACCGACCGCAGCAGGTTCACCAGCAGCGCGGTCACCCCGTAGACCACCGGCTTGCGGTGCAGCTGCGGCGAGCCGGTCAGGAACAGCAGCACGCCCAACGGCAGGCCAATGGCCAGGGTCAGCGGCAGCGAGCCGGCCAGCATCAGCAGTGTGTCGATGGTGGCCTGGCCGATGTCGGCCCATTTGCCGGCATCCAGGTGACGGAAGAAGCCGTCTGCAGTTGCAATGCTCATCGACGCAGCTCCTCCACGTGTACACCGGCGGCAACAAAGGCAGCCTGCGCGGCATTCTGGTCCCCGCCCACCAGTGCAACCGTCAGCTGGCCGTAGGGGGTGTCCTTGATGCGGTCGATGCGCCCGGTGAGGATGTTGTAGTCCACGCCGGTATCGCGTGCGATCCGCCCCAACAGCGGCTCGTAGGTGCCATTGCCGAGGAAGGTCAGGCGCACGATACGGCCGCCCACGGCAGCGAAATCGCGCAGCTGCTCGCCTTCGTCCACATGCTCGGATTCGGACACGAAGCGGCGTGTGGTCGGGTGCTGCGGGTGCAGGAACACATCGGTTACCGGCCCCATCTCGACCATGTGGCCGGCATCGAGCACGGCGACGCGGTCGCAGACGCGGCGGATGACGTCCATCTCATGGGTGATCAGTACGATGGTCAGGCCCAGCTCGCGGTTGATCTTGCCCAGCAGGGCCAGCACCGAAGCGGTGGTCTGCGGGTCCAGCGCGCTGGTGGCCTCGTCGCACAGCAGGATCTGCGGGCGGGTGGCCAAGGCGCGGGCGATGCCGACACGCTGCTTCTGCCCACCGGAGAGCTGGGCCGGGTACTTGGCTGCATGCGCCTCCAGGCCGACGGTGCGCAGCAGTTCGGCCACGCGCGCGTCGATCTCGGCCTTGGGCGTGCCGGCCAGTTCCAGCGGAAACGCCACGTTGCCGGCCACGGTGCGTGCCGACAGCAGGTTGAAATGCTGGAAGATCATGCCGATACGCCGGCGCAGCGCACGCAGCCCTTCGGCATCAAGCGCGGTGGCGTCCTGGCCATCGATCAGCACGCGCCCACCACTGGGCTCCTCCAGCCGGTTGATCAGGCGGATCAACGTCGACTTGCCGGCGCCGGAATGGCCGATGATGCCGAACACTTCGCCGGCCCGGATGGCCAGGTCAAGCGGATGCAGCGCGATGACCGCGTTGCCATCGACGGCATAGGACTTCTGCAGGTGCTGGAACTCGATCACTGCCAGGGTAACCCGGGGGCATAAGGAGGGGGCGTGCAGCCTAGCAGTGCCGGGACTCCGGCGCGCGTGCCGTGCCTGGGAATCTTATTCCTTTTGGTTCTAAGGATTTGTGTACGCAGGCCCCTCAAGGGTGATCCAGCTGGTCCGGCCGCTGCGCCCGCTGCACCCGCTCGCGGTGCAGCAGGTACAGGCCACTGGCGACGATGATGGCTGCGCCCAGCCAGGTCCAGCGGTCCGGCAGCTTGTCCCACAGCAGCAGATCCCAGCCGATCACCCAGACCAGGCCGGTGTACTCCAGCGGCGCGATCATCGAGGCCTGGCCCAGCTGGAAGGCCCGGGTCAGGGCGATCTGCCCCAACGCGCCGGCCAGGCCCATGCCGGCGATCAGCGCGGCGTGCTTCCACTGCAGCGGCTGCCACTGCGGCCAGGCCAGGATGCCGGCGCCTATCGCCATGATCAGCAGGAACCACACCACCATCGACTGCGGGGTGTCGGTGCGGGTCAGCAGGCTGACGGTAACCGCGGCGATGGCATAGGCGGTGGCCGCCACCAGCACCATCAGCCCGGGGAAGGAAATGATGCCGTCCACGCCTGGCCGCAGCACCATCAGCACACCGACCAGACCGATACCGATGGCCACCCAGCGGCGCGGGCCCACGTACTCGCCCAGCAGCGGCACCGACAGCGCCGCCACCAGCAGCGGGGCGACGAAGTAGATGGTGTACGCAGTGGACAGCGGCAAGGTGCGCAGGGCATAGACAAAGCAGCCGATCATGATCATGCCCAGTGCGCCACGCAGCAGGTGCAGGCCCCAGCGTACCGGCACCATCGAGCGCGGCCCGGCGGTGGCCAGCACCCATACCAGCACGAACGGCAGCGAGGCCGCGCCGCGCAGCATGGTGACCTGCAGGGTCGGGTAGCTGGAGGACAGCATCTTCATGCCGGCATCCATCAGCGAGAAAAAGGCGACTGCCGCCAACATCCAGACAATGGCGCGCGCGGGGGACTTGGTTGGTGACATGGGGGGATTATCCGCTGTGGGCACCACATTCGGCATCCCCGATCAGTGCTATATGTTCAGCACACATCCGGCTGGAGGTCGCATGCAAAAGGTCCCATCGCCGCTGCGCCGAGCCGCAGCCTGCCTGCTGTTGTGCATGCTGCCGGCCCTTGCCGGCGCCGCCGAGCCCCCTGATGCCCGCGCCCTGGCGCAACTGGACGGTTTTGCCCTGGGCCTGCAGACCGCCGGCAGATTCTCCGGCGTGGTGCTGGTGGCCGACGGCGACCGGATCCTGCTGCACAAGGCCTATGGCCCACGCGATGAAACCAACGCCGAGCTTGCATTGCAGCCCGATGACCGTTTCAACCTGGCCTCGGCCGGCAAGATGTTCACCAGCGTGGCGATCCTGCAGCAGGTAGCTGCCGGGCGCATCACGCTGGACACCCCCTTGGGCGCGGTGTTGAAGGACTATCCCAACCGGGCCTTTGCCGAGGCAGTGACTGTGCGCCAGTTGCTGACCCACAGTGCCGGTGCCGGCGACATCGACGAGCTGTTCGGCACCGAGCACGCCGCCGACCGTGCCAAGCTGCGCAGCCTGGCCGACATGGTGGCGCTGCACGGCCAACGCGCGCCGGCATTCGTACCCGGCAGCCAGCAGAAGTACGGCAACTACGGCTATGTCCTGCTGGGGCGCATGGTCGAGGTGCTGTCCGGCCAGGACTTCGAAGACTATGTGCGCCAGCACGTACTGCAACCGGCCGGCATGCTGCACACCGGTTTCGTCGACTGCACCGACCCGGCCCCGGACCTGGCCCGGGGCCACGTCGAGGTCGACGGCAAGCGCATCAGCAACTGCGCCACCCAGCCCAACCGCGGTTTCGCCGCCGGTGGCGAGGTCGGCACCGCCACCGACATGCTGCGCTTCGTGCAGGCCCTCACTGCCGGCAAGCTGCTGCCACCGGCCCTGTTTGCCGAGGCTACCCGCACCCAGCGTGAGTTCATGGGCCTGGGGTTTTTTGCCACCGGCTATGGCCAGGATGTGCCGCCGCGTGATTTCCGCTGGGGCCATGGGGGCAATGCCGACGGCATCTGCAGCGACGTGCGCCACTACCCGCGCACCGGCGAAACGGTGATCGTGCTGTCCAACAGCGAAGCCCCGGCCTGCTTCGCCGTGGCCGGCCTGCTGCACGCCCAATGGAAAGGCCAGTAAAGACAGCGCAAACCGCGAAGTATCGATCACCGCAGCGCCGTGTTCACGCGGCGAGCAGACAGGGCCGGACTTCGCGGCTTAGGCCGCGGCTACGCGCCCGGTGGCCTAGAATGGTGGCTGTTCTCACAGATTGGAGCAGGCCCATGCCTTCCTTTGACGTCGTATCCGAAGTTGACAAGCACGAGCTGACCAACGCCATCGACCAGGCCAACCGCGAGCTGTCCACCCGCTTCGATTTCAAGGGCGTGGCCGCATCGTTCGAGCAGGACGGCGAGAAGCTGATCAAGCTCACCGCCCCCACCGATTTCCAGCTCAAGCAGATGTCCGACATCCTCAAGCAGCGCCTGGCCGCCCGCAACATCGATTTCCGCTGCATGGAATTTGGCGATATCGAGACCAACCTGGGCGGCGCGCGCCAGCAGGTCACGGTCAAGCAGGGCATCGAGCAGAAGCTGGCCAAGCAGATCGCCGCCAAGATCAAGGAATCCAAGATCAAGGTCGACACCCAGATCAATGGCGACAAGCTGCGCGTCAACGGCAAGAAGCGCGATGACCTGCAGGAAGTGATGGCGCTGCTGAAGAAGGGCGACTTCGAGCAGCCGCTGCAGTTCGACAACTTCCGCGATTGATCCCACCGCGCTGCAGCAGGCTCAACCGCCCTGCTGCAGCTTGCGGTATAGCGTGGTGCGCGAGATGCCCAGCTGGCGCGCCGCCGCGCTGAGGTTGCCCCCCTGCGCCGCCACCGCCGCACGCGCGGCCTGCGCGCCCTGCGCACGCAGGCTGCCTGCCTCCACCGCTGCCACCGCAACACCGCGGGTACTGCCGTGCGCACTCACCGGCGCGCGCAGATACTGCACCTGCAACGCGTTGTCAGCGCGCAACGGTACCCGATGCACCGGCCCCGGCTGCAGCAGGCGGCGGCGCTGGTGCACGCTGGCGTGGCAGAACAGTGCCGACAACGAAAGCGGCGGCAGCACACCGCTGCGTGGCAAGCCCAGCAGCCGCCGTGCCACGCTGTTGGCCGCACGCAGCTGGCCGTCCTCGTGCACCGCCAGCAGGCCCTGCAGCGGCGTCCCCAGCCAGCGCGCGTCATGCTGCAGAGCGATCAGATGGCAATCCCGCAACGTGTGCAGCAACTGGTTCTGCACCGACAACGCCGCCTGCCGGAAGTAGCCACCCAACAGCTCGCTGTCGCGCTCGCCGATGCCGGTGATGTCCAATGCGCCCAGCACTTCGCCGTCCACGCCCTGCAGCGGCACGCTCAGGCAGTACACCGCGGCGAACTCGTCCAGGTAGTGCTCGTTGCCGCGCACCTGCATGAGCGCCGCTTCGGCCAGGGTGCAGGACGGTGCGGTGGTGCCGATCTCGATCTCGCGTACCCGCCGCCCGATCTGGATCGGCCGCAGTACCGGCTCATCCGCCAGGCCGTGTTCGCGCTGGGCAATGATCAGGCCATCGCGGTTGACGCAGAACAAGGTCCAACGGCGGCCACCGAAGGCCGCCCACAGATCATCCATGTCCTGCCGCACACAGCGCGCCAGCAACCGGTCCAGGGGGGCGTCCAGCCGCAAACGCCGCTGCGCCAGCGCTGCGTACTGCGGCGCCTGCTGTGGGCGTATGCCGGCCTGCCGCGAGCGCTCCCAGGAACGCAGCAGCGCGGGCGCCAGCAATTGCGCTGGCAGCGTGCCGCCTTCGGCAAACCGGTGCCGCGCTGCGGCCAGGCGTTGTTGCTGTTGCACGAGCGTGGTGGCCATGGGCTCCTCCAGACAACTGCCCACAGCCTAACGCGCCGCGCCTTGCTGAATCGCCGTCGCGGGCCAGCACGGCCCGCGACGGATCGTTCCATCAGCCGATCTTGAGGATGGGCTTCAAGGTGATGCCCTTGGTGCTGTCTTCCGCCGCCTGGTTGATCTCTTGCAGCGGATAGAACTTCACCAGCTTGTCGAACGGGAAGCGGCCCTGCTGGTACAGCTGTACCAGTTGCGGAATGAACACCTTGGGCACGCTGTCGCCCTCGACGATGCCGCGGATGCTGCGCCCACCCAGCAGCAGGTCGTTGACGTCGAACGCGGCCTTGGTGCCCAGCTTGGGCGCGCCCACCACGCCGATCACGCCCAGCCCGGCCAAGGCCTGGATGCCCTGCTCCAGCACTTCCGGGCGGCCGGTGGATTCCAGCGCGAAGGCGGCACCGCCGCCGGTGATCTCGCGCACCGCTTCAACCACATCCACCTCGCGGCTGTTGAGGGTGTGGGTGGCGCCCAGCTCCTTGGCCAAGGCCAGCCGCGACGGCACCACGTCGATGGCGATGATGGTGGTGGCGCCGGCCACGCGCGCGGCCATCACCGCACTCAGGCCCACCGCGCCGGCGCCATAGGACGCAAAGCTGCTGCCGGGGCCGACCTTGAGCGAATTGATCACCGCGCCGGCACCGGTCTGGATGCCGCAGCCCAGCGGGCCGAGCAGTTCGATCGGGGCATCCTCGGGCACCTTGATCGCATTGTTCTCGCGGCTCAGCGCATAGGTGGCAAACGAGGACTGGGCGAAGAAGTGATCGTGCAGCGGCTGGCCCTGCGGGTCCTGGATGGCGGTGCTGCCATCCAGCGCACCGCCGCCGAAATTCAGGCCATAGAAATCCTTGCAGTAGGCACCATGGCCGCCACTGCAGGGGTTGCAGTGGCCGCAGGCGCCATAGGTCAGCACCACATGGTCACCCACCTTCAGGTCCTGCACCGCCGGCCCTACCGCTTCCACCACGCCTGCACCTTCATGCCCCAGTACTGCCGGCAGCGGCACCGGGTAGTACTGGTCACGCACGATCAGGTCGGTGTGGCACAGGCCGGTGGCAATCACCCGCACCAATACCTCATCGTCCTTGGGGCCGCGGATGCGGGCCTGCTCGATGGTGAAGGGCTTTTCCTTTTCACGCACCACCGCCACGGTGATGTCACGCAGTTGTGCAGATGCACTCATGGGTTTCTCCTGTTCAGAGCGGATAGGCCGGGGCTTCACCCTTGAGGGTGAGCCACTGCCATTGGGTGAATTCCTCGATGTTGGCCGGGCCGCCAATGCTGCTGCCATTGCCGGATGCGGCGACGCCACCAAACGGATTGATGACCTCGTCGTTCACGGTCTGGTCGTTGATGTGCAGCAAGCCGGTATGCAAGCGTTCGCCCAGCTGCAGCGCGCGGCCGACATTGCTGGACACGATGCCCATCGACAGGCCGTAATCGCTGTCGTTGGCCAATGCCACCGCCTCGTCGTCACTGTCGAACGGCACCACCACGGCCACCGGTGCAAAGATCTCTTCATTGAACGCCGGGTTGTCACGGTCCACGCCGCTGAGCACGGTGGGCTCGAAGAACAGCTCACGGTAGCTGCCACCGGTCTCGAGCGTGGCACCTGCAGCCACCGCCGCGGCCACGACGCGTGCCGCATGGTCGCGCTGCTGCGCATTGATCAAGGGCCCCAGCGCCACGTCCGTGGTGGCCGGATCACCCACCTGCAGCGATCGTGCCTTGGCCACCAGCTTCTGCAGGAACTGCGGGTAGATGCCTCGCTGCACCAGGACGCGCCCGGTCGCCATGCAGATCTGGCCCTGGTGCAGGTAGACGCCCCAGGCGGTATTGGCGATGGCCAGGTCCAGATCGGCGTCATCCAGCACGATCAGTGCGTTCTTGCCGCCCAGCTCCAGGGACACCTTCTTGAGGTGTCGGCCGGCAGCCTCGCCGACCTTGCGGCCTGCCGCGGTGGAGCCGGTGAACTGGATCATCGCCACATGGGGATCGCTGGTCAGTGCCGCACCGGCAGCACCATCGCCGGGCAGCATGTGGAGCAGACCGGCAGGCAGGCCCGCAAGCTCGAACAGGCGGGCGATCACCACGCCGCCGCAGACCGCAGTGCGCGGATCCGGCTTCAATACCACCGCATTGCCCAACGCCAATGCCGGCGCCACCGCCCGCATGGCCAGGTAGAGCGGAAAATTGAACGGAGAAATCACCCCCACCACGCCCAACGGGCGCCGACGCGCCAGGCTGAGACGGCCAGGACTGGACGGCAGCATCTCACCGATGCTGCGCGAAGGCAGTGCTGCCGCTTCCTGCAGCGCCTTGGCGCTGATCCTGGCCTCGAACCCTGCCTTCAGGCGTGTGGAGCCGGATTCACGCACCAACCACTCGACGATGTCCGCCTCATGCTGCTCGGCCAGCTGCGCGGCACGGCGCAGCACCTGGGCACGGGTGTCGTAAGGGGCGTTGGCCCAGTCACGCTGCGCCGTGGCTGCCGCCGCAGCCGACCGCGCGATCTGCGCCGGATCGGCCATCGCAACGCTGCCCAGCACCGTGCCGGTGGCCGGCTCCAGCACCGGCTGCGAGCTTGCGCCTGCCTGCCATTGGCCATCAAACAGCTTGCCTGCCCACAGTTCAGCAGGAAGAAAACCCTGTGTTGCCATTGCCGATACTCCTTTGCGCTTTACCTGCCGCCATTGGATACCCGCGCCGCCCTATTGCCTATCCGCCATCGGCTGCTTCCACACAAGCGGCTGATATCGCGGGACTTTCCACAATGCACACTGTCCAGTTTGTGGACAGTGAAAGGCACCGCGATGACAGCGCGACGGCAGCGCACTGCGATGCCCTCTACAATCGCCTGCCCAGCCAGCCTGCGTGCCCGCCATGACCGACATCGACAACGATCCCATCGCCGTTACCCGCAACTGGCTGGAGAAGGCCGTCATCGGGCTGAACCTGTGCCCGTTCGCCAAGGCGGTGTACGTCAAGCAGCAAGTGCGTTTCGTACTCAGCGACGCGACCACGCCCGAAGCGCTGCTGGAGCAACTGGCCGAGGAATTGGTGCTGCTGCGCGAAACGCCCGTGGAGCAGATCGATACCACCTTGATCGTCCACCCGGAGGTTCTGACCGACTTCCTGGACTACAACGACTTCCTCGACAACGCCGATGCCGCGGTGGAAGCCCTGGACCTGCAGGGCATCCTGCAGGTGGCCAGCTTCCATCCGCAATATCAGTTCGCAGGTGCGGCACCGGACGATGTAAGCAACTACACCAATCGTTCGCCCTACCCCACCCTGCACCTGCTGCGCGAGGACAGCGTGGAGCGTGCAGTGGCGGCATTCCCCGATCCAGACGTGATCGTCGAGCGCAACATCGCCACGCTGGACCAGCTGGGCGTGGAAGGCTGGCACCGGGTGCTGGCAGGCGGGGAAGGCAACACCTGAGGGATGACATGTAGTGCCGAGCCATGCTCGGCAGAAGCTTTACCGGTAGAGCCTTTGCCGAGCATGGCTCGGCACTACATCTGGAAAGCCCCTGCCGAGCATGGCTCGGCACTACGCTCCCTCCCTTTGGCGTAGCCAAGGGGAGGGTTGGGGAGGGGTGCTTTTAGCGTTTGCTTGGAAAGCCTCTGCCGAGCATGGCTCGGCACTACCGGTGGGGCTCAGACCGCGCTTATCGGCAGCCATTGCTGCAGCAGGACTCGCACATCGTGCAGCGAGGCGGTGATGTGGTGGCCGTAGCCACGTACTTCCTCATCCGGCTCCAGCAGGTCCGGAATCTGGATGGTGGTCATGCCCGCAGCCAGGGCCGCACGCACGCCCGTGGGTGAATCCTCCAGGGCCAGGCAATCGGCCGGCGCAATGCCCAGGCCGTGCGCGGCATGCAGGTAGATGTCCGGCGCCGGCTTGGAATGGGGCACGTCACTGCTGGTGGCCACGAACTGGAAATACGGCAGCAATCCCGCTGCGGCCAGCTTGCGCTGGGCCAGCGGCGAGCGCGTGGCGGTGGCAACCGCACGCGGAATAGCGTGCTCGCGCAACAACTCCAGCAGCTCGACAATGCCCGGCCGCAGCGGCACGCCGGCATCGACGATGTCGGCATAACGCGCATAAGAGGCCGCCAACAGCAGATCGGTAGACTCCAGCCCCAGCACATCGGCCAGCTTCTGCCGGGTCACCGCATCGGGTGAGCCGATCAGCGACAGCAACAGGCTGCGTTGCAGCACGTGGCCCTGCTGTTGCGCGGTCTGCTCCAGGCAGCCCATCAGCGCACGCTCGCTGTCCAGCATCAGACCATCCATGTCGAACACCACCGCCCGTGGGCGGACCCGCAATTCCATCAAGTCTGTTCTCCAAACAGCACTGCCAGGTCAGCCGCATCCAGCTGACGCCATTGGCCTTCGCCCAGATCACCCAGGCCCAGGCCGCCAATACGCGAACGGTGCAGGGCCTGCACATGGTTGCCCACCGCGGCGAACATGCGCCGCACCTGGTGGTAACGGCCCTCGTGCAGGGTCAAGCGCGCCTGGCGCGGGCCCAGCACGTCGAGTTCGGCCGGCAGCAACGGCTTGTCGTCCGATTCCAGCAGCAGGGTGCCGCTGGCAAAACGGGCGCCTTCGCTGCCGTCCAGGTCCTGCGCCAGCTGGGCTTCGTACACCTTGTCCAGCTTCGACTTGGGCGAGACGATGCGGTGCAGCAGCTGACCGTCATCGGTCATCAGCAGCAGCCCCGAGGTTTCGCGGTCCAAGCGGCCGACGCTGGACAGCACCGGATCACGGTCGCGGAAGCGGTCCGGCAGCAGGTCGTAGATCAAGCGCCCCTGGTCCTTGGTGGAACAGGTGTAACCGGCCGGCTTGTGCAGCATCAGGGTCAGCCCCGGCGGCGGGTCCAGCGGTTCCTCGTCGATGCGGATGTTGGCGTGCTCGACCTTGTCGTCGGCATACAGCACCTCGCCCTGGGCGTCGGTGATGCGGCCTTCGCGGAACATCATCTGCACCTGCTTGCGGCTGCCATAGCCCAGGTTGGCGATGTGCTTGACCAGCTTCATGCGCGGCCCCGGGTGCCGACGATGACCTTGAAGCCATCGCGTTCGGCAGCCACGCGCACCTGCCCGAAGCTCTCGTTGAGGATCTGCTCGTACGGCAGGTGGCGGTTGGCCACCATGAACAACTGCCCGCCCGGGCGCAGCGACTGCGCGGCCACGGCGATGAAGCGGCGACCGATGTCCGGCCGGTCTTCGCGCGCCGGGGTGTGGAACGGCGGGTTGGAGACGACGAAGTCATAGCGGCCGTCGATGCCGGCGGTGACATCGTGCCAGCGAAAATCCAGCTTCACCGGCCCGGCCACATCGGCCAGGTTGTGGCGGGCCAGCGCCAAGGCGCGCGACTCGGCCTCGTACAGGTCCAATGCGGTGACCTTGGGGCAACGGGCCAGCACTTCGGTCGACAGATAGCCCCAGCCGGCGCCGAGATCGGCGCCACGCCCGGCCAGGTCGGTCGGCAGCTGGTCCACCAGCAGGGCCGAGGCCGGATCGATGCGGTCCCAGGCAAACACGCCGGGGCGGCTCAGGAAGCGCCCGTCGACGATCCTGCGCGGCGCATCCAGCGCGGCCCAGCGCTTGCGCAGTGCTTCGTCATGCTGGCCGTCGGCCGGCACCGACCAATAGGCCCGGCAGTGGTTCTTGGTCAGCTTGCCGCCCAGCCCGGTCAATTGCTGCAGGTCGCTTTCGCCCGAGCGCGCGCCTTCGTTGTTGGCCTGGCAGGCAACGATGATGCCGCCCGGTGCCAACTTGGCCAGCGCCTGCGCAAACAGCGCGCGGGCTTCGTCACGTTGCCGCGGCGGCAGTACCAGCACCACCGGGTAACGCTCCTGCGACTGCTCCAGCGCCTGCTCGTCGCAGACCTGCCAGCCGCTGCGCTGCAGGGCATCGGCGAACGGCCGGAAGCTTTGCGCACAGACCAGTTGGGTAGCGGCGGCATGCTCACGCAGCGGCCAGCCATCGCGGGCGCGCAGGAACAGCACCGGCCCCTGCGGCCAGCGCAGGCCGGCGGAAGAGAACGGCAGGAACAGGGTTTCCAGGGGGGCGTCGTGCGAAGCGGGCATGCCGGTCAGTCGTCTAGCGGGCCCGCCATTCTACCGGGCTGGACGCCGCGCGCCTGAGCCGGGGCTGGCTGGCTCAGGCATCCTCGGGCAGATGCAGCACATCCAGCACGCTGTCCAGCCAGATCACGTGTTGCTGGCACGCACGTACCAGGTCATCCAGCCGCACCGTGCCATTTACCCCGGGCTGCTCATTGGCATCGGCGTAATGCTGCAGCGCCGGGCGCATGCTCACCGTGCCGGCGACGCGGCTGCCGTCCTTGAGCACCAGCACCACCCGGGCCTGCCCCGGCAGCTGCCCGAGCAGGGATTCCAGCGCGGCAATCGTCATCGGGTCGGAATAGACGTGGGGCGCGTACAGGGGCATGGGCAGCGTCCGCGGGTGATCGCGGTCACATTAGCCGATGTTTGCTGTGAAACCTGCGCAAAAATCAGCCCGGTGGGCGGGCGCCACGTATCGCGGTGACCAACTGGGCGACGCTGTACGGCTTGCCCAGGTGGCCCTGGAAGCCACCGGAGAGTGCGCGGCGCCGGTCATCGGCACGCGCCAGCGCGGTTACCGCCACCGCCGGCAATTCGGTCCCGGGAACGCCCAGGGTTTCGCGCAGGGTCTGCACCAGACCATAGCCATCCATGCCGGGCATGCCGATATCACTGATCAGCACGTCGAAGGCGGTATGTCCGCGCAGGTCAAGCAGCTCCAGTGCCTCGGCCGCGGAACTGGCCGCCACCACCTGCGCGCCCTGCTCTTCCAGTACCCGGCGTATATAGCCCAGCATCTCCGGCTGGTCCTCCACCGCCAGGATGCGCAACCCCTGCAACGCATTGGAAGCCACCACCTGGTCACCGATACGGCCGCGCTGCACGCGCCGGCGCGGTTGGCTGCTGGCCCTCTTGACCTGGAACTCCGGCAGCCGCAGTTGGAAGGTCGCGCCCTGACCCGGCCCGTCGCTGGCCGCCGACACCGTGCCGGCATGCAATTCGGTCAGCTGCTGCACGATGGCCAGGCCCAGGCCCAACCCACCATGGCGGCGGGTGGTGGTGCCATCGGCCTGGCTGAAACGGCTGAACAGATGCTTGAGGAATTCCGGCGCAATACCGTCACCATCGTCCTTGATCTGCACCACGAAGCAATCCTGCTCGCGCCACAGGCTGACCGTGACCTGGCCTTCCACCGGGGTGAACTTGATCGCGTTGGACAGCAGGTTTGACAGCACCTGGCGCAGGCGCGTGGCGTCGCCCAACACTGGGCAGGGCTGCGGCGGCAGTTCCACCAGCAGGGTCTGCGCCTTGCCCTCGGCCACCAGTTCCTGCGCGCGTACCGCTTCGCGCACCTGCTCGGCCAGGTTCAGCACCTCCACCTCCAGCTGCACCTTGCCCAGCAGCATGCTGCTCAGGTCCAGCATGTCCGACATCAGGTTCTTCTGGGTCATAGCGCTGCTGGCGATCACCTCCATGCCCTTGCGCATGGGATGATCCGGCTCCATGCGCTGCAGCAGCAGCTCGCTCCAACCCAGCACCGTGGTCAAGGGCGTGCGCAGCTCGTGCGACAACGTAGCCAGGAACTCGTCCTTCATCCGCGCCATGCCCTCGGCGGTGTTGCGCGCGGCACGTTCGGCCTCCAACAACTCCTCACGGGCCATTTCGATCTCGCGCCGCTCGGTGATATCGGGGCTGTTACCGGCCAGGCCGATGAAGCGACCGTCGGGTGAAAAACGCGGTACCGCGTTCATTTCCAGCCAGCGCCACTGCCCATCATGGCGGCGCACGCGGGCATTGAAGTGCAGTTCGCGCTGCTCGGCCAAGGCCGTGCGCAGCTCGTACTCGAACGGCGCCAACTCATCGGCATGCAGGAAACGCTGCCACCAGCGCTCACCCAGCTCGGTGCCCGGCACCAGCCCGAAGAAAGTGCCAAAGGCGGTGTTGATGAAACGCACGTGCCCCAGGTCATCCAGCACCCATACCGGCATCGGCAGGCCATCGGCCAGCGCACTGAAGCGCGCCTCGCTCTCGGCCAGCTCGGTCTCAATGCGCTTGCGTTCGGAGATATCGAAAAACAGCACCGCCACCTGGTGCTTGTCCTCGCCGCCGATGCGCACCGCCTCCACCGAGTACCAGCGGCCCAGTTGCGGCACTTCACGCTCGAAATGGACGGCGACGCCTCCACTGGCCACCCTACCCAGTACGTGGAACCAATAGGTTTCGATGCTGGGCAACACCTCGCTGACCCGGCGCCCGGTAACCGCGGACAGGCCGGTGATCTTCTCGAACCCGGCGTTGACTTTGAGGTAGACGAAATCCACTGCTTCGCCGGCCTCGAACAACAGCTCGATCACGCAGAAGCCACTGCCCACCGCATCGAACATCTGCTGGTACAGGAACGCGTTACCCGGATCGTCGCCGACCAGGCCTCTGAATGATGGCGGGGATTCGTGGCGGAGTTCAGGCATTGCGCAGGTGGCTTGGGAAGGGCGGCAGGGAAAAGGCGGACATGCGAGTCTGCGCACGGGCCGATAGAGGTCACGTGATGATGAACCGGTACGCAACCCCTGTCAGCCTACTGTGAAGTACTTCATTGCAGTGGACCCGTCCCGGCCCCACACTGGTTACAACCCTCCCCGCAGTCCAAGGAGTACGCCATGAAAACCGTGACTTTCACCGGGCTGGCGCTGGCCTGCCTGCTCGCTGCCGGCACCGCCCAGGCCGCTCCGCGCACCGTGACCGCGCCCGACGCCCCCCGTGCCCTGGCCGTGGATGGCCCGGTACAGGTGCAGTGGATCGATCCAAGCCAGTTCACGGAGTTGCGCAACAGCCGCAACCGTTGGGATGCGCAGCGCGGCAATTGGGTGGAAACCCTGGCCGAACACCTGCGCAAGCAAGCCGACAAGCAGTTGCCGGAAGGCCAGAAGCTGGACGTGACCATCACCGACATCAAGCGTGCCGGCGATTATGAGCCCTGGTGGGGTCCGCGCATGGATGATGTGCGCATCATGCGTGACATCTATCCGCCGCGGATCAACCTGCAGTTCACCCTCACCGACGCCAACGGCCAGGTCATCGACCAGGGCGAACGCAAGCTCAGTGACACCAGCTATCTGTTCAACAGCAGCTTTCCCAATGACACCGACCCGCTGCGTTACGAGAAGCGCTTGATCAACGACTGGCTGCGGCGTGAGTTGCAGGCCGACCGCAGTACCGCCGGGCTGTAAGCAGAAATCGCAGGTAGAAAAGGAAAGGGCCGCAATGCGGCCCTTTCTGTTTCACCGGTAGTGCCGAGCCATGCTCGGCAGAGGCTCCACCGGTAAAGCGCCTGCCGAGCATGGCTCGGCACTACCGGATCCCGCAGAGGCGTCACGCCGACAAATACACCCGCGGTGTGCGCTTGAGGCTGCACGGCAAGCGATACGCACTGGTATTACAGCGCGGCGCCAGCTCCGAGATGGTCGGCGCATTGCCCCACAGCTGCACGATGCTGCCACGCGCGGCCTGCGGGTGATCGGTCAGGTCCACGGTCAGCATGTCCATCGACACGCGACCGATCAGCTGGCCGGGCACGCCGTCGATCAGCACCGGCGTGCCATTGGGGGCGAACTGCGGGTAGCCATCGGCATAGCCCATCGCCACCACGCCTACCCGGGTCGGCTTTTCCGCCACAAAACGTGCGCCATAACCCAGCGGCTCGCCGGCAGCCAGTTCACGTACCGCGATCACCCGCGACTGCAGGGTCATCACCGGCCGCAACTGACCCGCATGCGGGCTGGGCTGCGGGTAGAGCGGATCAGCGCCGTACAGCATCAGGCCCGGGCGTACCCAGTCACTGCGCACCTCCGGCCAGCCCAACAGCGCCGGCGAATTGCACAGGCTGGTTTCACCGGCCAGGCCATCCACCGCACGGCTGAACACCTCCAACTGCTCACGGGTACGGTTGCTGTCCAGCTCATCGGCACGCGCCAGATGGCTCATCATCACCAGCGGCCCGACATGCGGCAGTGCGCTCAAACGTGCATGGGCCGCGCGGAATTCTTCCGGCGACAGGCCCAGGCGGTGCATGCCGCTGTCCAGCTTCAACCAGATGCGCAGCGTGGCATCGGTCTTGAACGCCTCCACCGCCTCCAGCTGCCAGGACGTGGCTACCACCACCCAGAAATCATGCTCGACGATCAACGGCAGTTCGGCCGCGTCGAAGAAACCTTCCATCAGCAGGATCGGGCCGCGGATGCCGGCCTGGCGCAGTTCCAGTGCTTCCTCGATGCAGGCCACGCCAAAGCCATCGGCCTCGTCCTGCAGCGCGCGGGCACATTGCACCGCGCCATGGCCGTAGGCATCGGCCTTGATGATCGCCAGCGCCTTGCCGCCACCGAGCTGGCGGGCCAGGCGGTAGTTGTGGCGCAGGGCCTCCAGGTCGATCAGTGCCTGTGCCGGGCGCATCAGTGCTGCCCCTTGCCGTAGCGGAAGATATCCAGGCCTTCGGTGCTGATCTGCGGCTGCTTGCCGCTCATCAGGTCGGCCAGGTAGCGGCCCGAGCCGGCGGCCATGGTCCAGCCCAGGGTGCCGTGGCCGGTGTTGAGGAACAGGTTGCGATACGGCGTTGCGCCGATCACCGGGGTGCCGTCCGGGGTGGCCGGGCGCAGGCCGGTCCAGAAGCTGGCCTGCGACAGGTCGCCGCCATCCGGATACAGGTCCTTGACCACCTTCTCCAGCGTGGCGCGACGACGCGGCTCCAGCGACAGGTCGAAGCCGGCCACTTCGGCCATGCCGCCAACGCGGATGCGGTCCTCGAAGCGGGTGATGGCGATCTTGTAGCTCTCGTCGAGGATGGTCGAGTTCGGCGCCATCGCCGCATTGGTGATCGGCAGGGTCAGCGAATAGCCCTTCAGCGGATACACCGGCAGCTGCATGCCCAGCGGCGCCAGCAGCTGCGGCGAATAGCTGCCCAGTGCGATCACGTAGTGATCGGCGGTTTCCAGCTTGCCGTTGATGCGCACGCCGGTGATCCGGTCGCCGTCACGCTGGATCGAGGCGATGTCCTGGTCGAAACGGAACTCGACGCCAGCGGCTTCGGCCAGCGCGGCCAGCTTGGTGGTGAACAGCTGGCAATCGCCGGTCTGGTCTTCGGGCAGGCGCAGTGCGCCGACCAGCATCTCGGTCTTGCCGGCCAGCGCCGGCTCCACCCGCGCGATGCCCTGGCGGTCCAGCACTTCGTAGGGCACGCCGTATTCGCGCAGCACCTCGATGTCCTGGGCGGCAGCGTCCAGCTGCTGCTGAGTGCGGAACAGCTGGGTGGTACCCAGCTGGCGGCCTTCGTAGTCGATGCCGGTGGCCGCACGCAGCTCGTTGATGCAATCGCGGCTGTAGTCGGACACCCGCACCATGCGCGCCTTGTTGACCGCATAGCGGGCCGAGGTGCAGTTGCGCAGCATCTGCCACAGCCAGCGGTACTGGGCCATGTCAGCGGTGGGGCGGATCGCCAGCGGCGCGTGTTCCTCGAACAGCCACTTGATCGCCTTGAACGGCACGCCCGGTGCCGCCCACGGCGAGGTATAGCCGAAGGACAGCTGGCCGGCATTGGCAAAGCTGGTTTCCAGCGCCGGGGCCGGCTGCCGATCCACCACGGTGACCTCAAAGCCGGCCTGCCGCAGATACCAGGCACTGGTCGTGCCGATCACACCGCTGCCAAGCACCAGAACGCGCATTTTCTTTCTCCGGACCACATCATTCCCTGCACACGGGACGGCAGGGGCTAGGAACGGCGCAGTATATTCAGGGTCAGCCAGTTGTTTTCCCTGTATTAGCTTGCCGAATCAGGTTAATTTCCCGTTTCGTTCATCAAAAGCAGAGCCACCATGGCCACCCGCAGCCGCGAACTGGACAAGATCGACCGCAAGATCCTGCGCATCCTGCAGCAGGAGGGGCGCATCTCCTTCACAGAGCTGGGCGAGCGCGTTGGCCTGTCGACCACGCCCTGCACCGAGCGCGTGCGCCGGCTGGAGCGCGAAGGCGTGATCACCGGCTATTACGCGCGGCTGGACCCGTCCTCGGTGAAGGCCAGCCTGCTGGTGTTCGTGGAGATCAGCCTGGCCTACAAGTCCGGCGACATCTTCGAGGAATTCCGCCGCGCCGCGCTGAAGCTGCCCAACGTGCTGGAGTGCCACCTGATGTCCGGGGATTTCGACTACCTGCTCAAGGCGCGCATCAATGAAATGGCCTCCTACCGCAAGCTGCTGGGCAGCACCCTGCTGACCTTGCCGCACGTACGTGAATCCAAGAGCTACATCGTGATGGAAGAGGTCAAAGAGACCCTGTGCCTGCCAATTGCAGAGTAGTGCCGAGCCATGCTCGGCAGCGGCCCTAGCGGCAATCCCACCCTGTAGTGCCGAGCCATGCTCGGCAGGGGCTCTACCGGTAAAGCCCCATTGCCGAGCATGGCTCGGCACTACGCCCCCTCCCTTTGGCGTAGCCAAGGGGGTGAAGAAGGCCTGCTTGCACGCCACGGGCGTGCGGCCTGATGAACGACCGAAGGCCATGCCTTCGGGCCGGACGGGTTGGGGAGGGGTGCTTTTGACGTTGGCTTGGAAGGCTCCTGCCGAGCATGGCTCGGCACTACAGGGTCATCGCGTGCCTGCCGGCGGCGGCACCACTTTCTGGCCGATGCCGCTGGGCACGGTGTCGTAATAACGGTTGGTACGCGTATCCAGCACCCGCCCCGGGCTGGTCTGGCGCATATGCGGCGCCAGTTGGCCCTTGCTGTCGTAGATCGGCCGCGCCGGTGGCGGCGGCACAACCGGCTTCGGCTTCGGAACCGGCTTGGGCTTGTTGGACGGACGCGACGGTTCCGGCCGCGCTTGATCCTGCTGCGCTTCCCGCGGCGTACTGACGGGCGGCGAAGGCGCCGACAAGGTCACCGGCCGCGTGGCGGTCGGTGCGGGCGGCTGCGTGAGCTGAGCCTGCGCGAATGACGGCAGTGCTGCCAGCACGGCCAGCAACAGATATCCCTTCGATCTCATCGACATCTCCTTTGCGACCACCGACTGAGCATGCACCTGCCAGGCTTGCGCCGCCATGAATGCGACCTTGGACTGGCCGCTGCCCGCCCCTACCATGGACACCTGCCCCACGGATGCCCTGCCATGACCGCCTTCGACCTGACTCCCCCCAGCCCCGCCCAGCGCGAGGCGCTGATCGCTGGCCTCAGCAGCGAGGAGCAGCGCGTGCTGCTGCACCACGGCACCGAGGCGCCGTTCTGTGGCGTGTTCCTGGATAACAAGCGCGAGGGCGTGTACTGCTGCCGGCTGTGCGCGCTGCCGCTGTTCCGCTCCAGCACCAAGTTCGATTCCGGCACCGGCTGGCCCAGCTTCTTTGCGCCGTTCGAACCGACGCATGTGCGCGAGATCCGCGACACCAGCCACGGCATGATCCGCACCGAGATCGTCTGCGCACGGTGCGGCAGCCACCTCGGCCACGTATTCCCGGACGGCCCGCCGCCGACCTTCGAGCGGCATTGCCTGAACTCGGTATCACTGGCCTTTGTCGACAACGGCCAGCCCTACCCCGACCCGATGCAGCGCGGCGGCGCCGAGGCACAGCCGGCCGCATAAACACCGCCGTAGTGCCGAGCCATGCTCGGCTGAGGCTTTACCGGCAAGGCTCCTGCCGAGCATGGCTCGGCACTACAGGGTTTGCTGCACCCAGCCGAGCATGGCGCGGCACTACAGATTTTCCGCTGACGGCCGACAACGGGATATCCCCTTCCCGCGCCCCTCCCATGCTCATTCTCGTCGGCCTGCTGGTTGTCATTGTTGCCGTGCTCGGCGGTTATGTAGGTGCACACGGCCGCCTGGGCGCGCTGTGGCAGCCCTATGAGCTTGTCATCATCGGCGGCGCCGCCCTGGGTGCGTTCCTGATCGGCACCCCGATCAAGACCGTCAAGCAGACCCTGAAAGCCACCGTCGGCGTGTTCAAGGGCCCGCAGTACAAGCGCCAGGACTACCTGGACGTGCTCAGCCTGCTGTACGAACTGCTCAACAAGGCCCGCCGCGAAGGCTTCATGGCGCTGGAAGACCATGTCGAGAACCCGCAGGACAGCGCGGTGTTCGCCAACTATCCCAAGGTGCTGGCCGACCACCACCTGCTGGATTTCATCACCGACTGCCTGCGCCTGATGATCGGCTCCAACATCGAGCCACACGAGCTGGAACCCTTGCTGGAACTGGAACTGGAAAAGCACCACCACGAGGCGCTGGAACCGGCGCACGTGCTCAACAAGGTGGCCGACGGCCTGCCCGGCTTCGGCATCGTCGCCGCGGTGCTGGGCATCGTCATCACCATGGGCTCGATCGGTGGTGACATCAAGGAAGTCGGCGCCCACGTGGCCGGCGCACTGGTGGGCACCTTCCTCGGCATCCTGCTGGGCTACGGCTTCATCGGCCCGCTGGCGGCCGCGGTGGAAGCACGTGCCGAACAGGATGCGCGCATCTACGAATCGGTGAAGACCGCCCTGCTCGCCTGCCTGCGCGGCTACAACCCGAAGATCGCGCTGGAATTCGCGCGCAAGACCGTGCCCTCGGCACTGCGCCCGGGCTTCAGCGAGTTCGAGCAGCACCTGAAGTCGGTCAAGTAAGGCCCGCGCCATGAGCGACAACAACAAGCCTACGGTGATCGTACGCCGGGTGAAGAAAGTCCAGGGCGGCGGCCACCACGGTGGCTCGTGGAAGGTGGCCTACGCCGACTTCGTCACCGCGATGATGGCCTTCTTCCTGGTGCTGTGGCTGATGGCTGCCACCAGCAAGCCCGAGCGCGCGGCGATTTCGGAATATTTCCGCAACCCCAGCCCGCTGAGCGGGACCAGCAGCACCCCGGCCCCCGGCATGGCCGGCCCCGGTGGCGCCAGCACCTCGATGATCAAGCTGGGCGGCGCCACCGATGTCTCGCGCGGCAACAGCAACGATCCCTTCCAGAACCGGCAGGAATCGGTACCCACGCCGGTGGAAGAGCGCGAACGCGAACGCCAGCGCCTGGAAGCGCTGAAGCAGGAGCTGCAGGAGGCGATCAGCAAGAGCCAGGCGCTGGAGCCATTCAAGGACCAGCTGCTGCTGGACATCACCCCCGAGGGCCTGCGCATCCAGATCGTGGACCAGCAGAACCGGCCGATGTTCGACCTCGGCAGCGCGCGCCTGATGCCGTATACGCGGACGATCCTGCTGGAGCTGTCGCACTTCATCAACCAGGTGCCCAACCGCATCAGCATCACCGGCCATACCGACACCACCGCCTATTCCACGCAACTGGGTTACGGCAACTGGGAGTTGAGCGCGGACCGCGCCAACGCCGCGCGGCGGGTGCTGCTGGAAGGTGGCATGGACGAGGCCAAGGTAGCGCGCGTGGTCGGCCTGTCCTCCTCGGTGCTGTTCGACAAGGCCAACCCGCAGAACCCGATCAACCGCCGGATCAGCATCGTGGTGATGACCAAGGCCGCCGAGGCCGCCGCGTTGAACGAAACCGACACCTTGCCGGTGCCTGCCCCCGGCGCGGCGGATGGGACGCCGCCAATCGCAGACTGAGCCTGCACCAGCGGCACTGCCGGCCCCACGGATGTAGTGCCGAGCCATGCTCGGCAAGGGGCATTCCCAGCCGACAACAACCCCTCCCCAGCCCTCCCCTTCGCCTACGGCGCAAGGGAGGGAGCGTTGTAGTGCCGAGCCATGCTCGGCAGGGGGCATTCCCAGCGAACAGCAACACCTCCCCAGCCCGACCCTCCGCCTAAGGCGCAAGGGAGGGAGCGTTGTAGTGCCGAGCCATGCTCGGCAAGGGGCATTCCCAGCGAACAGCAACCCCTCCCCAGCCCTCCCCTCCGCCTACGGCGCAAGGCAGGGAGCGTTGTAGTGCCGAGCCATGCTCGGCAAGGGGCATTCCCAGCAAACAGCAACCCCTCCCCAGCCCTCCCCTCCGCCTACGGCGCAAGGGAGGAAGCGTTGTAGTGCCGAGCCATGCTCGGCAAGGGGGGTTTCCCTGCGAACAGCAACCCCTCCCCCAACCCTCCCCTTCGCTGCGCGAAAGGGAGGGCACAAACGCCAAATCCCCCAGATGCCTACAATAGGCACCGTTTTCAATCAGCCAACACTCATGTCCAAGCTCTCCAAAGCCAAGCGCGACAAGCGCAAGAAGCAGGCCCCGCGCCGTCCGTTTGCCCGCCTGAATGCCCAGCAGCAGGTGCAGAACCACGCCGTGCTGGTCAACGAAGAAGGCCAGGTGGTTGCTGCCATCGGCCTGCAGCGCAATGAATGGCTGCTGGCCATCGGTGGCCAGACCATGGGCAATGCCGACAACCCGGTGCCGATGCTGGCCATGCTCAAGCACCTGGCCAATGTGCAGGAGAAGGAAGGCCGCAAGGTCACCCTGGAATACTCCGCCGCCCTGCAGCAGATGATCGACGACCTGGCCGCCGACGAAGGCAAGACCGCCGACGACTACCTGGCCGGCCTGGTGGCCGAGTTCGAGGGTGTGGAAGGCGAAGAAGCCGTTGACGCCGCCGACGAGGCCGTCGCCATTGCCGAGGAAGTGCCCGAGGCCAGCGACGACCAGCCCAAGGCCTGAGCCACAGGCCAGCCGTGACGGTTTATATCGACGATGCGGTACACCCCTGGCGCGGCGAGCGCTGGGCGCATCTGATGGCCGACACCTTGCCCGAGCTGCATGCGCTGGCGCAGCAGCTCGGCATCCCCCGCAGGGCGTTCCAGAATCGCCCCAGCGGCGTGCATTACGACGTACCCGCGCCACTGCGCGAACAGGCCATCGCGCTGGGCGCGCAGCCGATATCGCGGCACAGCGATCGCGCCCTGGTACGCCGCGTGATCGCCAATGCGCGGGCGTTGTATCAGCCCTGATGAATGCGCCGTAGTGTCGAGCCATGCTCGGCAGAAGCGTTACCGGTGGAATCCTGCCGAGCATGGCTCGGCACTGCAGATTGACTTATCGGTACCGCCCCAGCCGAGCATGGCTCGGCTCTACCGTTGCTGTCGGCTTAGAACGGGTCGCTGCCCGGGCGCACTTCCACCCCCAGCAGGGAGCACAGCGCCAGCATGGCCTCGTCATCGCGGCTGAGCGCGATCCAGCCGGCATAGGCATCGCCACCGGTGTTCCAGTTCCATACGGAGTAACCATGCTCGCGCAGGCGGTCGTAGGCGGTGCTCATCAGCGCCGGCACATCCAGATCGTCGGCGAAATCCTCATCGTCCAGATCGCCGCCCCAATCGATGCGCAGGTTCCAGCGCGCGGCCATTTCTTCCAGCGCGGCGACGAAGGAGTCGGTGTCCTTCCAGTCCACGTAGAAGCCTGAACGCCAGTCGATGGCGTCCTTCAGGTCCCACAGCCACTGCTCGTCGCTGCCGTCCTCCTCGGCGCCGGCGCGGGCTTCACGCCAGGCATCGAACTGCTGCAGCGCGGCGTCCTCGTCGCCGGGGTTGATCAGCCACAGCAGGTTCCAGACCCGCGCGGGATGGTCGTCTTCGTCGAAGTCCGGCTGCAGTTCGTCAGAGTCTTCGTAATCGGCGCTGTTGTCGGGCATGGGGCGGTTTCCACTACAGGTTTGGCGCGCATTCTGCCGCCCGCGGCGTGACAGCGAAAGCCTCAGGCCGTCACAGCGGTTATCCTTGCGCCCCGAAGAGGGCCACGGTGGCCTTCAGTGAAACACTGATATGAGCGATACCCCTCCCGATCATCTGGCGGTCAACCCGCAGAGCCCGTTCCACAATGCCGAAGCACTGCAGCGCGGTGTCGGCGTGCGCTTCAACGGCATCGAGCGCGATGACGTCGAGGAATACTCGGTCAGCGAAGGCTGGATCCGCGTGCAGGCCGGCAAGGCCCGCGACCGCCGTGGCAACCCGATGACCCTGAAGATCAAGGGCGCGGTGGAGCCGTATTTTCTTGAGTTGAAGAACGCGTAAGGGCTGACGGCCTGCCCTCACCCCAACCCCTCTCCCGTAAACGGGAGAGGGGCTCTGATCGCCGGCCGCCCTTGCGGCCCTGGCCTCAATCCCGCTGCCGGCTTTCCAGCAGGTCCAGGTTGCGGATCAGCTTGCGGGCGATCTCATCGGATACCTGGCCGCGCCGGGTCAGCCGGAACAATTCTTCACGCTCGGCATTCAAGCCGGCAGTGCGCAGGCTGCGATAGGCCTGCTCCATGCGCCTTACCTTTTCCGGGTCTTCGTCCGGGCTCTGCCCCTTTTCCAGGTTGCGCTGGTACAGCAGGCTGACCCGCGCCGCCGCGTCATTGAGCAGCTGCACCGCGCCGGTCGACTGCCCTTCCACCAGCTGCTGGCGCGCCTTTTCCACTGCTGCCAATGCCGCCTTGGACGAAGCCTTGCGGGCCAGATCCTCCTCGCGTCGGCTGCTGTCGTCCTTGGGCAGCTCCAGCCCCTTGAGCAGGCGTGGCAGCAACAGGCTGGCGGCGATCAACGAGACCAGGATCACCGCTGCCGCCAGGAAGATCACCAGATCGCGCGCCGGGAACGGCTCGCCACCGGGAATCATCAGCGGCAAGGTCAGCACGCCGGCCAGGGTGATGGCACCGCGCACGCCGGCCACCGACATCGCCAGCACCACCCGCCACGATGTCACCGTCTCCTTCTCGCCACGCATGCGGGCCTTGAGCAGGTTCCAGCGCAGCGACAACCACACGAACGCCAACCGCAGCGCGATCAGCATGCCGTTGATGGCCAGCACGTACACCAGCAGCCACCACGGGCTGTGGTGACCGGTGACGTTCATGGTCTCCACCGCGCGCTCGACGATGCCCGGCAACTGCTCGCCCAGCAGCACGAACATGATGCCGTTGAAGGTGAACTGCACCATGTTCCAGACCGCGTTGCGCTGCACGCGCATGCTGCCGCTGATGCGGCCGGTCAGCTCCACGTAGCTCATGGTGATGCCGGCCGCCACCGCCGCCAGAATGCCCGAGGCCTGCAGTTCTTCGGCCAGCAGGTAGGCGGCGAAGGGGATCAGCAGGTTGACCAGCAACGCCGCGCCCGGCTCCTCACCGAAGCCGCGCCACAGCCAACGCTGGAAGGTGGACACGCCCCAGGTCACCGCCACGCCGATCGCCAGGCCGGCAAAGGCCACCCACAGGAAGGTCAGCGAGGCCTGCGCGAGCGAGAACGTGCCGGTCATCACTGCCGCCACCGCAAAGCGGAAACAGACCAGGCCGGAGGCGTCGTTCAACAGCGACTCGCCTTCCAGGATGTGCATCAGCCGCTTGGGAATGGGCGCGCGCGAGGCAATCGCACTGACCGCTACCGGGTCGGTTGGCGAAATGATTGCCGCCAGCGCAAAGGCCACCGCCAGTGGCATGGCCGGAATCAACCAATGGATCAGCAGGCCGGCACCGACCACGGTGAACACCACCAGGCCAAAGGCCAGCTCAAGGATGGCACCCTTGTCACGGAACAGGCCCTGCTTGGGAATGCGCCAGCCATCCAGGAACAGCAACGGCGGCAGGAACAGCAGGAAGAACATGTCCGGTTCCAGCGCGTGACCGCGCTTGAAAACACCGGATATCAACGCGCCCAGGCCAATCTGCACCAGCGGCAGCGGCAGCGAGAACGGCAGGATCCGGACCAGATAGCCACTGGCGACAACGGCTACCAGCATCGCCAGGACGACTTCGATCGTATGCATGTGTGTTCCAGAAATCGGCGCGGGCATCAGCACCGCGCCACAGACCCGGAAAAACTAGCACAGCATGCGTGCGCTGCGGATGTTCAATGAATGCGCACAGGCCTCATGCCCAACGCGCATTCATCACCTCATCCATGCTGCTGCGAGCCGGCCGCCCCTCAGGCCGCGGCCTTCAGTGCCTGGTCGCCGTCGAAACGGTAGATGTCCATGGCCAGGAAGCCCATGTCGATGCCGGCATCGATGCGCTGTGCTCCCATGCCGCCAGAGCCGGCCGCGCCCATGGCAAAGTACAGCGGCAGCAGGTGTTCATCGGTGGGATGTGCCTGCGCGGCGAATGGTGCCTGCCGGCGGTAGTCGAACAGCGCCGGCAGGTCATCGTCACGCAGTTTCTGCTCCATCCATTCGATGAACGGACGCACATACGGCGCCTCCTTGCCCTGCGCGTAGTTGTGCCAGTCGTGCAGGTTGTGGGTGATGCTGCCCGAGCCGATCAACAGCACGCCCTGCTCGCGCAGCGGCGCCAATGCACGGCCGATCTCGAACTGGTGCCGTGGCCCCAGCATCGGCTGGATCGATACCTGCAGCACCGGGATGTCGGCCTGCGGGTACAGATAACGCAATGGCACCCAGGCGCCGTGGTCGAGACCGCGATCGGGATCGATCACCGGCCGCAGGCCGGCCTTGGCCAGCCGCGAGGCCACCTCCTGGGCCAGCACCGGTGCGCCCGGTGCCGGGTACTGCAGCTGGTACAGCTCCTCGGGAAAGCCACCAAAATCGTGGATGGTCTGCGGTTGTGGCGACGCGGACACCATCGGCGTCCGCCCCAGCCAATGTGCCGACGCCATCACGATGGCGCGCGGACGTTGCAGGCCGGCGGCCAGTTCGGCCAGACGCGGACCGACCTGGCCCGGCTGCAACGCCGTCATCGGCGAACCATGCGAGATGTACAGGGACGGCAGCGGCGTGCTCATGGCAGGCTCCCAGTGGGAAGAAGACAGTGCACAGCTTATTGCGCGGGGTGTGGACAACAAATAATCTCGGCGTCAACGTTTTATTGCGGAAACGGAAACAATGGACACCATCGATGCCATGCGGGTGTTCGTCGCGGTGGTCGAGCGCAACGGCTTCAGCGCCGCAGCCGATGCCCTGGACCTGTCCACCGCCGCGGTGACCCGGCAGATCGCCGCGCTGGAGAAGCGGCTCTCGGCGCGACTGCTGAACCGCACCACGCGGCGGGTCAGCCCGACCAGCATCGGTGCGATGTATTACCAGCGCTGCTTGCAGTTGCTGGCCGAGTTCGATGCGCTGGAGGCCTCGGTGGGCGCGCAGGCACTGCAGCCTTCCGGACGGCTGCGGATCAATGCGCCGGTCAGTTATGGCATTGCCCGGCTGGCGCAGCTGCTGCCCGGCTACAGCGCGCTGTACCCGCAGGTGGAGCTGGACCTGCAGCTTTCCGATCGTCTGGTGGACATGGTCGAGGAAGGCTTCGACCTGGCCATCCGCATCACCCGCCAACCGGCCCCCAGCCTGATCGCACGGCGCCTGGCCCAGGCCCGCATCCTGTTGTGCGCGGCACCGGACTATCTGGCCCGCCGTGGCCAGCCGGCAAGCCCCGAGGCGCTGGTCGAGCACGATTGCCTGTCCTATACCTACCTGGCCGGCGGCGAAACCTGGAGCCTGCAGGGGCCGCAAGGCGAAGCAAGCGTGGCGCTGCAGCCACGCATGCGGGCCAACAACGGCGAAGTGCTGCGGGAGGCCGCCATCGCCGGCATGGGCATCATCAGCCAGCCGGATTTCATCGTCGACCAGGCATTGGCCGACGGCCGCCTGGTGGCAGTGCTGCCGGGCTGGGAAGCCGCCCCCATCGGCATCCACGCGGTCTATACCAGCCGCAGCCATCTGGCGCCCAAGGTGCGCAGCTTCATCGACTATCTGGCGCAACAGCTGGACAACGGCAACGAGGGCTCACTCTGAGCGGCGGCTGCGATCCAGTACGGTGAGGACCTCCTGCAACGGCATCGGCCGCCCCAGCAGGTAGCCCTGCACCTGGTCACAGCCGTGGGCGGCCAGCCAACGGTGCTGGCCATCGGTCTCCACACCTTCGGCAATCACCGATAGACCCATGCTGTGGCCCAGCGACAGCAGCGCGCGGCAGATGGCGGCGTTGCGCGGGTTGGTTTCCACGTCCTTGACGAACACCCGGTCGATCTTCAGCGAATCCAGCGGCAGGTGCTGCAGGTAGGACATGCTGGAGAACCCGGTACCGAAATCATCCAGTGCCACGCCGATGCCATTGGCATGCAGATAGCCCAGGGTCTGCAGCGCCTGGGTCGGGTTACGCATCAGCACGCTTTCGGTCAGCTCCATCTGCAGGGCACCCGGTTGCAGGCTGAACTCCTGCATCGCACGGCTGAAGTCACCCACCAGATCGCTGTTGAACAGCTGCACCGCCGAGACATTGACCGCGATCGGCAATTGTCCCCAGCCTGCGCTTACCAGCTGCCGCTGTGCCCGCGCCGCGGCATGGATCACCCAGCGCCCCAGCGAGATGATCAGGCCGGTGTCTTCGCACAACTGGATGAAATCGGTCGGCGCGATATAGCTGCCATCGGCCTGCGGCCAGCGCAGCAATGCCTCCAGCGCGGCCGGGCTGCCATCGGCGGCATGCCGGATCGGCTGGAAGTGCAGCTCGAACTCGCCATGATCGATCGCCATGTGGATGCGGCCGGCCAACTGCAGCCGCTCGGTGTAATGCGCCGCCATGCCCGGTTCAAACCGCAGCAGGGTCGCCCCGCTCTCGCGGGCGGCATGGGCGGCCTGGGCGGCGCGGCCCAGGACCTGCTCGGCCAACTCGCCATCGGTTGGGCAACTGGCCACGCCTACCCTGGCTTCCAGCTGGTGCAGGGTGTCGCGGCCACGCACCGGCTCGGCCACCGCCGCCAACAAGGTATCCAGCACCAACTGCACATCGGCACTGCCCTGGATGGCCAGCACGAAATCCTCGGCCGGCTGGTGCGCCAGCATGCCGTAGCGGGCGGCCAGCCCGCCCAGCCGCACCGCCACCGCGCGCAGCACGTCCTCGCCGGCCTCGCGGCCCAGGGTGTCGGTGATCATCTGCAGGCCGCGCAGCTGCACATGCGCGATCGTGTAGCCGTTGTCACCGGCATCGAGCTTTTCGGCCAGGGCGCGCACGGTCAACAGGCCGGTACCGGCATGATGGCTGGCGCGGTAGGCCAGCTCGCTTTCATAGCGCAGACGCTGGCTGACGTCCTCGGCCAGCACCAGGCTGGCGTTGCGGCCGGCAAACTCAAGATTGGCGAAGTGGCTCTGCACCTGGAAGGCGGTGCCGTCCTTGCGCAGGTGGGTACTGATGTTGATCCCCTCCTGCTCACCGCGCAGCGCGCGTGCCACGCTCTGCCGCACTTCCGCCCATTCTTCCGGTGGGCGGATGTCCAGTATCGACATTGCCAGGAACTCATCACGGCTGTAACCGTACTGCGCTACCGCCGCCTGGTTGACCTCGATGAAGCGCAGGGTGACCAGGTCGAAGATCCAGAACGGCGCCGGGTTGCGGTCAAACACCAGGCGGAACTGGCGCTGCGCCTCCTGTGCACGTTCCTCCATCTGCACGCGCTCGCTGACGTCCACCACCACCCCTGCCAGGCGACGCGCCGAACCCTCGGTGCCCACCAGCTCACCACGCGCGGACAGCCAGCGCCACGAGCCATCGGGCAACTTCAGGCGATAAACGGCATTGAGCGCCCCACGGCCGGCCTGCGCCGACTCCAGCTTGTCCTTCAGCGAGGCGCGGTCGTCTTCATGCACCAACGCCAACAGCTGCTCCGGCGAGGCGCTGTTGCCCTTCAGGCCAAGCATCTGCCGGGTCAGCTCCGACCAGACCAGCCGCGGCGGCAGGCCCTGCACCGACCACGTCCCCACCTTGCCAACCTCGTAGGCCAATGCCAGTTCCGCATTGCCCGCGCGCAGTTCCTCGGCCAACCGCGCCTGATGCCTGGCGCTGCGGTCCACCGCGTACAACAGGAAGGCCAGGCCCAGCAGATAGATCAGATAGATGCCTATCGCCGCGTAAAGAAATACATACCAGCGCGCCATCACTTCCTGGTAGGACAGCGCGGTATAGAGGATCAGGGGGTAGTCCGGCGGCACACTGATCGCGGCAATGCGCAGCTGTCCATCGGACGGGCTGGTCACCACGCCCCCCGGAATCACCTCGGTGGAGGGCGGCACCATCACCATCGGCGTGGGCAACGTCCTGCCCACCAGGCGGCCCGGGTCGCGGCTGTGGGCCAGCAATTGCCCATAGCGGTTGCCGATCGAAGCCACGCCGTCGCGGCCCAGGTCCAGGCCGCTGACTACTTCCTGGAACGTGCCCAGTCTTACCCGTGCCAGCAACCACTGGTCTGGCTGCACCGGCAAGGCCGTGCGCACCGTCCAGTGCCCGCCGGGCAGTTCTTCCAGCGCACCGACGTAAAGCTCACCGCTGAGCACCCGGTTCTGGGTGGTGACCCATTCCGGCAGGGTCGGGTCGCCGCGTCCGGACGACAGGGGCCGCCCGCGGCCATCGACCAGGGTGATCGATACCAGGTCGTGATTGCGCTCAAGTACACCGCGGATGCTGGCTTCGAACAATGCCGGGGCCTGTTCGGGCACCCGCGCGAACAGCTCGCGGCCATCGTTGGCGGTACCGCGCAGGGCGCGTTCCATGGTGATCAACTGCGCCCGCAACAGGCGGTCGCTGCCACTGGCCATCGCAATGCTCTGCCGCTGCGCCGCCTGCAGGCGGGTGTTGCGGTCGTTCCACAGCATCGACGCCAGCGCCACCGCCAGCAGTACCGCCACCAGCACGCCGGCAACGGCGATCACCCGCACCGGATGGGCAGGCGTCCGGGTCACCGGAACTTCCGGAGCAGCGGTGGGCGACGATCAGTGTTCACGGTTGTTGATCCAGCTACTACTTCGGCAACAAGGGTGTCGCCGGCTGGGGACCGACGACGACATCACGCAAACGTGGCACCCCCGCGCTGCCAACGCCTCCCCAGACGTCACCTGCAGCGGGTTGCCTGCAAGCATGCAGCACAATGGCCTCTGCCGTGAAGAGTTCGTGATAAAAAAAATGGCACCGGCACAAGCGGACATGCAGAGCAAGTGCCAGAATCGGTATCTGCCACAGCATCGGCACGGGTCTAGACTTGGCGACCTGACTCTTTACCTGGAAATTGCCATGGCTTTGCAACGTTCCCTGCTGATGCTCGCAATCGGCGCCGCGGTCGCGCTGAGCGGTTGCGACAAGGACGGCGCGGCGCCCGCTGCCGCCAACGCACCCGAAACGCCCGCCCAGGCCGCTGCCAAGGCGCAGCTGGGCAGCTTTGGCTTCGATGCCAGTGGCATGGACCGCAACGTCGCTGCCGGTGACAACTTCTTCGACTTTGCCAATGGGGGCTGGGTACAGCGCACCGAAATCCCGGCTGACCGCTCCAGCTATGGCAGCTTCAACGTCATCGCCGAGAAGACCCTGGCCGACACCCGCGCGATCATGGAGGAAGCCGGCACGTCCGAAGCCGTCGACGTCCGCAGGATTGGTGACTATTACGCGGCGTTCATGGATGAAGCGGGCATCGAGGCCTGCGGCGTGGCACCGATGCAGCCGCAGCTGCAGGCCATTGCCGGCATCGCCGACAAGCAGGCACTGGCACGCACCCTGGGCACCACCCTGCGCGCCGACGTGGACCTGCTGAACGCCACCAACTTCTACACCCCGCACCTGTTCGGCGTCTGGGTTTCGGTGGACCTGCTGCAGCCGGAGCGCAATGCGCCCTACCTGGTGCAGGGCGGCCTGGGCATGCCGGACCGCGATTTCTACCTGCAGGACGGCCGCATGGCCGAGCTGCGCACCGCCTACCAGGCCTATGTCGCCAAGCTGCTGGAGCTGTCCGGTGACAAGGATGCCGCCGCCAAGGCCGCACGCATCGTCGCCCTGGAGACCAAGATCGCCCGCGCCCATGCCACCCAGGAAGAGACCAACGACGTGCAGAAGGGCGCCAACGCCTGGAAGCAGGCGGACCTGGCAGGCAAGGCACCGGGCATGGACTGGAACGCCTTCCTCGATGGCGCCAACCTGGGGGCGCAGCAGGATTTCATCGTCTGGCAGCCCAAGGCCGTCGCCGGCCTGTCCAAGCTGGTCGCCAGCGAGCCGCTGGAGGTGTGGAAGGACTACATGACCTTCCACGCCCTGGATGAGGCCGCCGCCTATCTGCCCAAGGCCTTCGCCGATGCCAGCTTCGCCTTCCACGGCACCACGATGAGCGGCACCCCGCAGCAGAGCGAGCGCTGGAAGCGCGCCGTCGCCGACACCAATACCGCGGTCGGTGAAGCGGTCGGCAAGATCTATGTTGAACGCCACTTCGACGCCACCACCAAGGCGCGCGCCGACGAGATGGCCAAGAACATCATCGCGGCCTTCGCCAAGCGCATCGATGCGCTGGAATGGATGTCGCCGGAGACCAAGGCGCACGCCAAGGCCAAGGTTGCCGGGCTCAAGGTGGACATGGGTTACCCGAGCACCTGGCGTGACTACAGCGCGCTGGAAGTGAAGCGTGACGATGCATTGGGTAATGCCCAGCGCGCGTCGCTGTTCGAGTACCAGCGCAACATCGCCAAGCTCGGCAAGCCGGTGGACCACAGCGAATGGGCGATGCTGCCGCAGACCATCAATGCGATGAACGTGCCGCTGGAGAACCGCCTGGTCTTCCCGGCGGCCATCCTGCAGCCGCCATTCTTCGACGGTGCGGCTGATGATGCGATCAACTACGGCGCCATCGGTGCGGTGATCGGCCACGAAATCAGCCATGGCTTCGACAATGCCGGTGCGCTGTTCGACGAGACCGGCAAGCTGCACAACTGGTGGACGCCGAATGACCTGAAGCAGTTCAACGCCGCCGGCAATGCGCTGGCGATGCAGTTCGACAGCTATGAGCCGTTCCCCGGCGTACACGTCAACGGCCGCCTGACCCTGGGCGAGAACATCGCCGACGTCGCCGGCCTCGGCACCGCCTACGACGCCTACCGGCTGTCCTTGCAGGGCAAGCAGGAGCAGACGCTGGAAGGTTTCACCCCGGACCAGCGCTTCTTCCTCGGGTTTGCCCAGGCCTGGCGCAGCAAGGCGCGTGAGCAGGCGCTGCGCAATTCGCTGCTGACCAATGTGCACGCGCCGGGCCAGTTCCGTGCCTTGACGGTGCGCAACATCGACGCCTGGTATCCGGCGTTCGAGGTCAAGGACGGGCAGAAGCTGTACCTGGCACCGGAGAAGCGGGTCAAGGTCTGGTAACAGGGCCGGGTTTGGGTTTGGGAAACAGGCGCCGTTGGCGCCTGTTTCTTTTTGGGGGAGCTATGCCCCCTCCCTTTGGCCGCAGGCCAAGGGGAGGGCTGGGGAGGGGTGCTTTTGGCGTTTGCTGGTAACGCCCTTGCCGAGCATGGCTCGGCACTACAACGCTCCCTCCCTTTGGCCGCAGGCCGAGGGGAGGACTGAGGAGGGGTCGCTTTAGGCGCTGGCTGGTAACGCCCCTGCCGAGCATGGCTCGGCACTACCGCAGGTCAGGGCCAATGCGCCAGCAGTGCAGGGTCCTGCCCTACCCGCTTGCAGGCCCGCGTCGAAATGCCATCGTTCAAGGCGATCCGGAACAGGGGCGCGACACTGCGCAGCACGCGCGAGGCCACCACCGACTGCAACTGCTGGCCACGGCTGCGCCCCAGCAACTGCACCGCCCAGTCCGGCAGCAAGGCGGCACCGGCAGCCAGGAACACATCCCGCGACACCCCCGGCAGGGGCACCGGCAGGCGTACCTCGCTGAGCACCTCCAATACCTCGCGTGAGCGCGCATCCATGCACAGCTGCGGTTGCTGAACCTGGAAATAGGCCTGCACCTGCGCCTCGCTGGCAGGCACATCGCGCGCACCCAGCGCTTCGGCCACGCGGCGGTACTCAGCGTAGTAGCGGTCGGCAATGGCTACCGGCACCTCACGGCAATAGCGCCGGCAGCCCTCCAGAAAGCCATAGGCCTCGGTGACATGCACCCAGGTAAGCAACTGCGGATCATCGGCGGCATAGGCACGGCCGTCCGGCAGCGTGCCCACCACCTGGGCATGAATGCGGCGTACCCGCGCCACCAGCTTGTCCACCTCCGCCGCCGGCGCATAGCTGGTGCCGGCCACGAAACTGGTGGTGCGGCGCAGGCGGCCGACCAGATCCTCGCGGAAATTGGAATGGTCGTAGACACCGGCCAACGCGCGCGGGTGCAGCAACTGCAGCATCAAGGCACACAGGCCACCGGCGAGCATGCCCGGGAACTCCGAATGAATACGCCAGGTAACACTGTCCGGGCCGAACCAGCCCGGATCGCCCAAGGGCGCGTCGTAGGCGACGCCGCTCTGGTCACGTGGAAAGGCATCCAGCACCCAGCGGCGGATCTGGGCGGTGGCGGCGGAAGAAACGGGTCTGAACAGGGACGACATGGCGCCTATCCTAGCGGCAGTGCTGCGCAACTGAGCCCTGTCAGGCCCCTGCCTGACTCCGCTGGCGTTCATCCAACGGCACCTGGGCCGGGCTTGTGCATATGCAACATGTTTTTGCTGCAGACCCCTGAACTTCCGCAACCTGCATGATGCTGCGGCGCAAAACCGCGCTGCCTGCAGCGTACCTGCAAGCGCGGTGCACGGCCCTTCTTCGCAACTCCCCCATTGCCAAGCACGGTGAAAGTGCTAGAACTTGAGTCGCCTGACCGTTCCACGCTGCATCCGTCGCTCGTTCCAGATAGTTACTGCAAGGAGCTCAACATGATCGCGTTGTTCAAAGGTTTAGGGTTGTTGCTGGAAGACAACGAGCTGTACCACAGCCCGTTTGAAAAGCAGGTTGACCACTGGAAAAAGCTGAGCGACCAGCAGATACGTGAAGAAGTGAGCCTGTTGGCCAAGGCCAAGTGCCAATGGCTGATTGCCTCGATCGTGCTTTGGCAGGCCTCATCGCTGCTGATCCTTGGGCTGATCACCAACTACCTGTGGCGTGATGATTTCCATATCACCTTTACCCGGGTAGTAATCGTGGTCGGCTCATGGGTCTCGATCCTGTTCGTGATCTGGTTCATGGCCAACATGTTCGACCGCACCGCCGGTTTCGAGCGTTGGATGAAGGCGTTCAACAGCCGCGCGCGCATCAGCTCCGACGCTGACAGCGTAGACGAAGTGGCCGAAGCGCTGGAAATGGCCAAGCACTATCCGGAAGTGCTGGACTACAAGCAGGCGGTCACCGCCAACCGCGAACTGCGCCACGAAGACATCCGCATCATGCGCGAGCTGGGCCGCATGCGGCAGCACTCGATGCTGGTCGGTGAACTGAACCACATTGGCGACGATGGGCTGCGTCTGCAACCTGCGTTCTGACGTCACATCCCCTTGTTGCTCCTCATCGCCGCGCTCCGTCGCGGCGATCTTTTTTGCGCCATCGCAAAGCTGGAGCCCGCTCCCGCAAAGGGAAAGCCACGTAGCCCGGGTAAGCGCAGCGCACCCGGGAAACGAGGACTTACCGGCCTGGCAATGCCCGGCGACTACGGGTTGCCCCGGGTGCGCTGCGCTTACCCGGGCTACGTGGCGCGCGAGACCGCAATACGCCTACTGCCACAGGCCGACCTGTTGCGCAACGAAGACATCCGCATCATGCGCGAGCTGGGCCGCATGCGGCAGCACTCGATGCTGGTCGGCGAACTGAACCACATTGGCGACGATGGGCTGCGTCTGCAACCTGCGTTCTGACGTCACATCCCTTTGTTGCTCCTCATCGCCGCGCTCCGTCGCGGCGATCTTTTTTGCGCCATTGCGAAGCTGAAGGCCGCTTTCCCGCAAACGGAAAGGGCCATAGCACCGTAACCGTAGCCCGGGCTACGTGGCGCGTGAGACCGCGACACGCTTGCTGCCATCGGCCAACCAGCTGCGCAATGAAGACTCGCTGGCGATGCCTGCGACTACGGATTGTCCCGGGTGCGCTGCGCTTACCCGGGCTACGTGGCGCGTGAGACCGCAACACGCCTACTGCTACGGGCCAAGCTGCTGCGCAACGAAGACTGGCTGACGATGCTCTGCGACTACGGGTTGTCCCGGGTGCGCTGCGCTTACCCGGGCTACGCGGCTGGCGACGCCTGCGACTACCGGTTGCCCCGGGTGCGCTGCGCTTACCCGGGCTACGTGGCTACGCGGCGCGAAACAGCGATGTTCCTGTTACTGCAGGCTGACCTGCTGCGCATAGCCGGTCGGCAAGCCCCGCAACTGACGGGTTGCGCCCACCACGACCACGAAATCACCCAAGGCTTCGCGGCGACACACCTGGGCATCGTCTGCACCACTGCAGTGCTCGCGATACAGCAGATAACTGCAGCGGCCGGTGTCACTCTGCAGGCACTGGAAACGGCTGACGTCGTTGACCACGGTGGTGCGGCTGAGCAGGTTGTGCTCGCCACGGATACGGGTGATCGAGGTCTGCCCGGGGGATTCATGTATGCCCAGCATCGACAGCAGGCTGCCGAGCAGAACGGTGAGGTAATGCATGGCGATTCTCCGGCGAACGGGGCGGCATCACATGCCGCGGAAAAGACTCATGAAGGGTTGGCTGACCACCAGCGTCTCGGCACGCTGCTTGAGCCGCAGTACACCGCGGCCACTGTCATCGCGACTGACTGCCGCCACCGCCTTCATGTTGACGATGGTGCCGCGGTGGATCTGGCGGAAATTAGTGGTGTCCAGCGCCGCGCCGAGCTCGCGCAGCGAACTGCGCAGCAACAACTCTTCCTCGGCGGTGACCACCACGGTGTATTTGCTGTCGGCGCGGAAGTACAGCACCTCGTCCAGCATCACCAGGCGCGTTTCGCGACCATTGCTGGCGGTGATCCAGGCCAGCGGCGGTGCCGCAACAGCGGCGGACGGCTGCCGCGCCAGTTGCTGCAGCAGCCGCTCCAGCAAGGCCGGGTCCGGCCCGCCACTCTGGCGGCGGGCCAGCACGCGTTGACGGGTGGCCAACAGGCGCTCATCGCTGACCGGTTTGAGCAGGTAATCCACCGCGCCCTGCTCGAATGCACTGATCGCGTACTGGTCATAGGCGGTGACGAAGACCACCTCGGTCTGCGGGCTGAGCTGCTGCAGGGCGCGGGCGACATCCAGGCCGGTGATGCCGGGCATGCGGATATCCAGGAAGGCCAGGTCGGGCTTGTGGGTATCCAGTGCCTCCAGCGCGGCGGCACCGTCCTCGCATTCGGCAACGATGCGCAGCTCCGGCCACAGCCGCTGCAACTGGTCCAGCAAGGCCTGGCGCAGCAGCGACTCGTCTTCGGCGATCAGCGCATCAAGGTGCATGGGGCAGCTCCGGTATCGCAACGGCGCTGCGCTCGGTGGCAGGCACGGGCGGCACGCTGGCCGGCGCAGCAGTGGCTGTCGCCGCAGCCGCGCGCCGTGGCAGGCTGATGGTGGCGGCCATGCCGCTTGGGAAATTGGATACCAGCGCCAGCGTGGCCTGCTCGCCGCAGCTCAGGCGCAGCCGTTCGCGCAGGTTCTTCAGGCCGATGCCGGTGCCGCTGTTGTCGGTGCTGATGCCCTGGCCATCATCGGCGACGGTAATGGTCAGCTGGCCGTCCAGTTCGCGTGCCAGGATCCAAACCGTGCCGCCGCCGCTCTTGGGCTCCAGGCCGTGCTTGATCGCATTCTCCACCAGCGTCTGCAGCGACATCGATGGCAGGCTGATGCCGTGCAGGGCTTCAGGCACGTCGATCTGCAGGCTGAGCCGTGAGCCCATGCGGATGCGCAGGATCTCCAGATAGGCCTGCACCCGTTCCAGCTCCTGCCCCAGCGTGGACACCGATTGGTCGATGCCCGGCAGCGAACTGCGCAGGTACTGGATCAAGTGGCCCAGCATCTGTTCGGCACGGGCCGGGTCGCTGCGGGTCAGCACCTGTGCATTGGCCAGGGTGTTGTAGAGAAAATGCGGCTCCACCTGCGCATGCAGCAGGTTCAGCCGGGCCACGCTGAGCTCCTTCTCCGCCTCGGTGCGTGCGGCGTGCTCGCGTTCCTCGCGGCGCTGCTGCGCCACCTTGCCACTGAGCGCATGGGTGACAGCCTCGGCGTTTTCGTAATTGCTGCCTTCGTCCAACAGCAGCAGGTCCACCCAGGCACCGGCATCGGGTTCGAAGAACAGGGTGACGCTGCTGGTGTCGGTACCGGGGATGACCCGGGCGGTGATCTGGTTGTGCTTGATGGCCAGCCGCGCCATCGGGTTCCAGCGTGACGGCGGGCGCTCGCCATAAGGGTCGGCGCGGCGCTGGGTGGCACGCAGCTGCAGCGTGCCGACCGAGCGCTCCAGCTGCTCGATGCGTGGCATCTGCCCGATCACCTGTTCCAGCAGGGCGAAGGCGGTGGGCGCATCCAGCGGCAGTTCCACCTGGCGGCGGTGGCGATTGGCCAGGGTCTGCGAATCCAGGCGGTCGGCGATCAGGGTGAGCCGGCGGATATGGCTGGCCACCGAGGTAAGTGCAAACACCATCAAGGCCATCGCCGCGAGGCCGAAGATCCAGCCCGGCGACTCGTCCATGCCGCTGAACAGGCCGCTCCACAGGAATGCCGCCACCAGGATCGTCAGCGCCCAGGCAGCGAGGATGCGGAAACCGAGGAACAGGCTGGCGAACATTGGGGCAGTCACCGAAGGGAATGGAGGTGAGCATAGGCGTCGCCCGGCGAGCCGCAAGCGCGCTGCGACGAAACCCGGAAAACGGCGATCAAACCCGGATTGGCAGGAGTGGAATAACGACCCTCCGGTAGTGCCGAGCCATGCTCGGCAGGGGCCTTACCGGGAATGGTCTGGCATTGGCGGTTGGCTTGGGAAGCTTCTGCCGAGCATGGCTCGGCACTACAGGATGGCTTGGAAAGCCTCTGCCGAGCATGGCTCGGCACTACAGATGGCTTGGAAGGCCTCTGCCGAGCATGGCTCGGCACTACATCACCAGTTGGTTGGTAGTGCCCAGCGGGCTACGCCGTCGCCGCACAGACCGACCAGGGCGCCACCCTCCGGTGCCCAATGCAGCTGGCGCAGATCCCAACAGGCCGACCGGCTGGGGTTCAAGCTCAGCGACTGGCCGGTCTGCAGGTTCCACACCACCAGCACCGGATCGCCGCCGTTGTTGCTGCCCAGGGCCAGCAGGCGACCGTCCGCCGACGCGGTGGCAGCATTCAAGGATTGCCGGCCAGGCAGGGCCAGCGAGTGCCGCACCTGGCCGCTGGCGACATCAACCACATGCATGCCCGGGTCGCGGCGCGATCCCTCCATCAAGACAAAGCCAACCGCGATCCAACCACCGGCCGCCGACCCTATCGGCGGCGGCACCCATTGCGCCATGCCGGCATCGTCCTGCTTGTCGGCCTGGCCAAACCGGCGCGGCAACGCCAGCACCCGACTGACCCGACCGGTGCCGGCATCCAGTTCGGTCAGCCCGGCCGGGTCTTCGATCCAGAAACCCTGCCCGGCGCCGTCCCAGCCCACCGGCTTGACCCGGCTATTGCCGGGATAACCATCCACCACGCCCTGGCGCGGCGCATCGAAACGCTGGGCATACACCCAGGGCTGGCCATCGGCCGCTGGCGTTGCCTGCGGCTGCAGCACACGCAGCACATCGCGAATCCCGCCCTGCCCGTTCAGGGCATGGTCGTAGGGCACCGGCCTGCCCTGCGCGTCCCAGCTCCAGTTCCAGCCACCACTGATTGGCTGGCGCACATCGGCGGCCCAGCGCAGCGGGTGGATGACCGTAGTGGACTGGTCCACGCTGTAAACGACGATCTGCTGCTGCAGCGCCAGCCATGCGTTGCGGCCCTGCGGGTCCGCGCTCAAACCCGCGCGGCCCGCATCGCCGGTGGCCTGCCACAGCCGCTGTGGCGTGTCGCCCATGCCCGGTGCCCAGCGCCACAGCGCATCCGGGTAGGCGCTGAGCAACAACACGCTGCCATCAGCCAAGGGGCGCATGTCGTAGTACTGGCCGCTTTCGCTGCGCAACAGCCGTTGCGCCGGCGTCGTGTCCTTGCCGCTGCCGGGCGTGCTCAAGCGCGGCTCGACAATCCGCGGATTCGCCGGCAACGGCGGCAGCCAGTCCGCTGCGCCCACGCCGATCTGTGTTGCGGCGCCGGGCAGCTTGCGCACGGCGTCATGGACAGGCGCGAACACCGCTTCCGGTACGCCGCGACGGCTCAGGCGTGGCGAGGGACCGCCCCCCATCACGTTGAATCCGCGCAGCTGATCAACAAGGCCACCGTCCGGGTTGGGCCAATCATCCGTACGGCTCAGCGTAATCACCGTGGCGGGCCTGCCCAAGGCCGCGTCCACCTGCATCACCCGCACCTCGATCGTGCTGCTGGCCCGGCCCAGCAGGCCGTGCTTCTGCCTGGCACTGGCCTGCCAACTGGCAAACTCAACCCGCAATTCCTCCATCCTGTCGCTCAGCGCATCCACGCTGGGATCGCGCAGCAGGCGCTCCTCACGCAAGGGCAGTTCGTCCTCCAGCAAGGCCCCCTGCTCCACCGCCTCGCGCAGCTTGGGCATGCGGTAGCGGCGGATGAACTCGGCCTTCAATTGCGGATGGCGGGCGATCAGCACATTGCCCCAGCCGTGGTCCATATAGGCCACGCGGGTACGCTGCACGGGGGCATTGAAGCTGCCCAGCGGAGCCAGACTGGCCTGCACCACCGGCAACACCTGTTCGAACGGCAGCGACACCAGCAGCTCAACCTGGCCCAGCGGGCGTTGGTTCTTGGCCAGCAATGGCGTCTGCAGCGCCGAGGGGAGGCCTTTTTCCGCCTCCTGCTGTGCCGGTGGCAGCAGCTGCCAGTTGGGCGGCAGCGGCGTGGCGATGGCCGCTAACGGCGGCATCATGATCGCCAGGCACAGGATTGCGCGGCAGGCGCGGAAAGTTGTCATGGGTCGTCCTTGGGGGCCATGCAGGGATTCTGCGGGCACCCTGTGTATTTGGGGTGCCGGGAGCCTCACCGCAAGCCGGGCCCTTGCGCTGGCGGGCGAGCGAGCGAGATGTAGTGCCGAGCCATGCTCGGCATGGGGCATCACCTGTAGCGCCACAAGCGCTGCGTGGTTGTGCTGGAAACAAGAGCTGCCCTCACCCCAACCCCTCTCCCGCTTGCGGGAGAGGGGCTCTGCTCCCGGACCTTGCGCTGGCGCAAGACCGTTCGAATGGCTGCGAACCTTTGGTGCGCAAGCAGTCCTTCCCACCC
>PJUE01000215.1_pt1 | contig 57042 bp, 55 predicted proteins | sample 1512171 | NCBI WGS metagenome assembly PJUE01 (sample SAMN08177674, study PRJNA422409) | Feces metagenome, whole genome shotgun sequencing project. | isolation source: Chicken feces (3) enriched on wood chips: alkali lignin treatment | host: Gallus gallus | place: USA: Madison | collected 2015-01-15
ACCAAGGTTGGCACCTACCAATCCGCGCCACGGCAGGCTCTGGTCGTCGTCCACCTTGGTGGACGTTCTCAATGTGCCAACCAAGGTTGGCATCTACCAATCCGCGGCGCGGCAGGCCCTGGTAGTCGTCCACCTTGGTGGACGGTCCCAATGTGCCAACCAAGGTTGGCACCTACCAATCCGCGGCATGGCGGGCTCTGGTGGTCGTCCACCTTGGTGGAGGGTCCCACCGTGCCAACCAAGGTTGGCATCTACCAATCCGCCGCACGGCAGGCCCTGGTAGTCGTCCACCTTGGTGGACGGTCCCAGTGTGCCAACCAAGGTTGGCACCTACCAATCCGCGGCATGGCAGGCTCTGGTGGTCGTCCACCTTGGTGGACGGTCCCACCGTGCCACCCAAGGTTGGCACCTACCAATCCGCGGCACGGCAGGCTCTGGTCGTCGTCCACCTTGGTGGACGTTCTCAATGTGCCAACCAAGGTTGGCATCTACCAATCCGCGGCGCGGCAGGCCCTGGTCGTCGTCCACCTTGGTGGACGGTCCCAATGTGCCAACCAAGGTTGGCACCTACCAATCCGCGGCACGGCAGGCTCTGGTAGTCGTCCACCTTGGTGGACGGTCCCAATGTGCCAACCAAGGTTGGCACCTACCAATCCGCGGCACGGCAGGCCCTGGTAGTCGTCCACCTTGGTGGACGGTCCCACCGTGCCAACCAAGGTTGGCACCTAGCAATCCGCGGCACGGCAGGCTCTGGTTGTCGTTCAACCTGGTGGACGGTCCCAATGTGCCAACCAAGGTTGGCACCTACCAGATCATCGCGGCGCGCCAACCAAGGTTGGCATCTACCAGATCCGGGCAAAGCGCCAACCAGGATTGGCATCTACCCGGCGTCAGGGGCCAGACCCTGCGCGTCGCGTTCGCGCAGCAGGTCGGCGAAGGCCTTCAGTGCGGGCGGCAGATGGCGGTGGCCGGGGAAATACAGGTACAGCCCCGGGAACGGCGGGCACCAGGCATCCAGTACCGGTACCAGCGCGCCGCTGTCCAGGTCCTCGCGGATATGCCATTCGGACAGGAACGCCAGGCCGACACCCGCCAGGGCCGCCGCGCGCGCTGCCTGCAGTTCGCCCACCACCAGCCGCGGCGGCGGATCGACCTGCAGCACCTGGCCGCGGTGTTCCAGTTCCCAGCGGTACAAACCCCCGTGCGAGAGCCGCATGCGGATCGCCCCGTGCTCGCCCAGCGCATCGGGCGTGGCCGGCGTGCCGTGCTCGGCCAGGTAGGCCGGCGATCCGACCACGCGCATCCGCTGCTGCCGGTACAGCGGCAGCGCCACCATGTCCTGCGGCAGCTGCTCATGCAGGCGCACGCCCGCATCGAAACCATCGGCAACGATGTCCACCAGACGCGCCTCGGCAGACAGCTCCAGCCGCACCTGCGGGTAGCGCTGCACGAAGGCCGCCACCAGCCCGGACAGCATGCGCGTGCTTTCCGGCGGCACGCTGATGCGCAGCGTGCCACTGGGGTGCAGCGCATCGCCATGCAGCTCCTCCGCCGCAGCCTGGATTTCGGCCACGGCGGGGCCGATCCGCGCGACGTAGCGTGCGCCGGCCTCTGTCAGGGCCACGCTGCGCGTGGTGCGGTGGAACAGCCGCGCCTGCAGCCGTGCCTCCAGGCTGGCCACCGCATGGCTCAGCGCCGAGGTCGACATGCCCAGCTCGCGTGCGGCCGCACGGAAGCTGCCGCGCCGGGCCACGGCGAGGACCGCATCGAGTTCAACCAGCCCGGAACGATGCACGGCATGCCTCCAATAGTCCCGAAAACAGGGACACCCCATCCACGATAGACCGGATTCCCTGCACGGTCGAGCCGGGCCAGACTCTGCCCACACCTTCCCGCCTCGCAAGGAACCGCTCATGCAACGCATCGAACAGCACTACATCAACGGCGCCTTCGTGGCCTCGCACGGCCAGTACATGGCTAACCTGCACAACCCCGCCACTGAGGATGTCATCGGCACGGTCCGTCTGGGTGACGGCGTGGACGCCGAACGCGCGATCGCCGCCGCCAAGGCCGCCCTCCCCGCACAGGCCGCCCGCAGCGTGGCCGAGCGCCTGGCCATGCTCGGCCGCTTCCGGGATGCGATGGCCGAGCGCCAGGATGCCCTGCACGCTGCGGTGCTGGCCGAGTATGGTGCGCCCGCAGCGCGTTCGCGCTGGATGGTCGAACACCCGGTCCAGGTCATCGACGATGCGATGCGCGTGCTGGCCGACTTCCCGTTCGAGCGCAGCGTTGGCCAGGCCCAGGTGCATCTGCTGCCGGTGGGCGTGGCCGGTCTGGTCACGCCCTGGAACAGCAATGCCTCCTTCATCTGCGGCAAGCTGGCCACCGCCCTGGCCGCCGGCTGCACGGCGGTGGTCAAGCCCAGCGAGATGTCGGCGCTGCAGACCCAGGTGGTGATGGAGGCACTGCACGCGGCGCAGTTGCCGGCGGGCGTGGCCAACATCGTCAACGGCCTTGGCCAGGAGGTTGGCGCGGCGCTCAGTGCATCGCCGGATGTCGCCAAGATTTCCTTCACCGGCTCGACCGCCAGCGGTCGCGCGATCCTGCGTGCGGGGGCGGAGACCTTCAAGCGTGTCACCCTGGAACTCGGCGGCAAATCGCCTACGCTGATTCTCGAAGATGCCGATGCGCAGACGGCAGCGGCGCTGGCCGTGCAGGCCGGCTTCATCAACAGTGGCCAGGCGTGCATCGCCGGCACCCGCATCCTGGTGCCGGAATCACGCAGGGCGGAGTTCGAGAGTGCCTTGTCGGCGGCGGTGCAGGCCGTGCGCAGCGGCGACCCGAAGGATGCTGCGACCACGGTCGGGCCGATGGTCAGCGAGCGGCAGTGGCTACGCGTACAGGGCTACATCCGTACCGGCCTCGAGGAAGGCGCACAGCTGCTGGCCGGCGGCGAAGGTCGCCCCGAGGGTCTGTCGCGTGGCTGGTACGTGCGCCCCACGCTGTTCACCGGCGTGCGCAACGACATGATGATCGCCCGTGAGGAGATCTTCGGGCCGGTGCTGTGCGTGATCGGTTACCGCGATGAAGCCGAGGCGGTGGCGATCGCCAACGACACGCCCTACGGTTTGAGTGCGCTGGTGATCGGTGCGGATGAAGCACATGCGGCGGCGGTGGCGCGGCAGATCCAGTCTGGCCGGGTGCTGGTGAACACGCTGCGGCACGAGCCGATGGCCCCGTTCGGCGGCATGAAGCAGTCGGGGATTGGCCGCGAGAGCGGCGCGTGGGGCATGGAAGCGTTCCTGGAAGCGCAGACGTTGGTGGTGGGGTAAGGACCGCGCGCACTGGTAGCCGTCCACCTTGGTGGACGTTCCCACCGTGCCAACCAAGGTTGGCATCTACGGGTCATGGCGGCGTGCCAACCAACCTTGGCACCTACCGGTTCGCGGCGCGGCAGGTTCTGGTAGCCGTCCACCTTGGTGGACGTTCCCAACGTGCCAACCAAGGTTGGCACCTACCGGATCATGGCGGCGTGCCAACCAACCTTGGCACCTACCGGTTCGCGGCGCGGCAGGTTCTGGTAGCCGTCCACCTTGGTGGACGTTCCCAACGTGCCAACCAAGGTTGGCATCTACCGGATCATGGCGGCGTGCCAACCAAGGTTGGCACCTACCGGTTGGCGGCGCGGCGGCTGTGCACCCAGTAATACAGCGTCGGCAGCACCAGCAGGGTCAGCAGCATCGCCGACAGCAGGCCGCCGATCACCACCACCGCCAGCGGCTTCTGCGTCTCGGCGCCAATCGCGTGCGACGTCGCCATCGGCAGCAACCCGAACATCGCCAGCAACGCGGTCATCAGCACCGTGCGGAGGCGCTGAAGCGAACCCTGCACCACCGACTGCAGCAGGTCCATGCCCTGCTCGCGCAGCTGCGCGAAACGGCTGAGCATCACCACGCCATTCAATACCGCCTGCCCGAACAACGCGATGAAGCCGATCGCCGCCGACACCGACAACGGAATGCCGGTCAACCACAGGGCGAGGATGCCGCCGATCATCGCCAGCGGCACGTTGGCCAGGATCAGCGCCGCACTGCTGATGTCCTTGAAGGCATCAAACAGCAGCACGAAGATGATCAGTACCGACAGCGGGATCACCCAGCCCAGCCGCTTCATCGCGCGCTGCTGGTTCTCGAACTCACCCGACCATTCCAGGCGGTAGCCCTCGGGCAGCTTCACGCTGGCATCCACTCGCGAGCGCATGTCGGCCACCACGCTGCCCATGTCACGGCCGGCGATGAAGATGCTCACCGCCTTCACCCGCTGCGCGTTCTCGCGCGAGATGTTGATCGCACCGCTGGCCATCTGGAAATCAGCCACGTCGGACAGGGTCACGGCATGCCCATCGCCGATGCCCACCGGCACCACGCGCAGGCGCTGCAGGTCACGGTCGGCATCGTCCAGGCGCAGGGTGATCGGGAACTTGCGGTCGCCCTCCCACAGCTCACCCACTTCACGGCCGCCCAGCGCGGTCTCGATCACCTCGTCGATGTCACGCACGTTCAGGCCATAGCGCGCCGCACGATCACGATCGATCTGCACCTGCAGCTGCGGCAGCGAGCCATCGCGGTCGATGAAGGCGCTCTCCACGCCGTCCACGCCGCGGACCTGGCCGAGGATGGCCTGGGCTTCCCGGTTCAGTACATCCAGTTCGGCACCGCTGACCTTGATCACGACCTGGCCCTTGATCTGCGAGATGCTCTCCAGGATGTTGTCGCGCACCGGCTGTGAGATCGAGAACTCCGGCCCCGGAATGCGCTGCTCCAGGGTGCGTTGCAGGTCGGCGATCAGCTGCCGCTTGTCCACGCCCTTCGGCCATTCCTTCTCCGGCTTCAACGCCACCAGCGCCTCGATCTGGTTCGCGCCCTTGGCATCGGAACCATCTTCAGGACGGCCCAGCTTGGCCACCACCGTGGAGACCTGCGGATAGGTGTTCACCAGTTCGCGGATGCGCCGTGACTGCTGCTGCGCCTCGGCCAGGCTGGTGCTGGGGTCGAGCGTGGCGGTCAGCCAGATCGAGCCCTCATCCAGTTCCGGCAGGAACTCCGAGCCCAAGCGCGTGCCCAGCGCCAGGGTGCCGACCAGCAACGCGACGGCGGTCAGCACCACCGCCCGCGGGCGGGCCAGCGCATGCTCCAGCACCGGCTGGTACCAGCCGGTCAGTCGGTCCATCAGCGGGTTCTCGCCGCGCATGCGGTCGCGCCGCAGCCACCAGTAGCAGAACAGCGGCACCACGGTCAGCGCCAGGATCAGCGCGCCGATCAGGGCCGAGGTCACCGAATAGGCCATCGGCGCGAACATCCGGCCTTCCTGCCGCTGCAGGGTGAAGATCGGGATATGCGCGGCGATGATGATCAGCATCGAGAAGAACGTCGGCCGCCCGACTTCCGAGGCCGCCGACAGCACGGTGGAGAACCGTGTCTTCCGGTCCGCCGTACGCGGCAGCGCGGACAGGCGCGAAACGATGTGCTCGGTGACGATCACCGCACCGTCGATGATGATGCCGAAATCCATCGCCCCCAGCGACAGCAGGTTGGCCGGCACGCCCCACAGGTGCAGGCCGAGGAAGGTGGACAGCAGGGCCAGCGGCATCATCGCCGCCACGATCAGCGCGGCGCGGGCGTTGTAGAGGAACAGCCATAGCACCAGGAACACCAGCACCGCGCCTTCCAGCAGGTTGCGGAACACCGTCTTCAGCGTGGTCGAGACCAGCCAGGAGCGGTCGTAGAACGGCTCGATGCTGACGCCTGCCGGCAGCTGGTTGGCTTCGATCTCGGCCACACGCGCATGCAGGCCGTCGAGCACATCGGACGGATTCTCGCCCTTGCGCATCAACACCATGCCGAACACTGCATCGTCGTTGTCGTCCTGGCCGACCAGGCCCTGCCGCGGCAGGCCGGTATCGGCGATGCTGGCCAGGTCGCGCACCAGCACCGGCGTTCCGCCCTTCTGCGCGACCACCACGCTGCCGATATCGGCCGGCGAGCGCATCAGGCCGACGCCGCGGATCAGGAACTGCTGCTGGCCACGCTCCACATAGCCGCCGCCGGCATTGGAGCTGCCCTTCTCCAGCGCTTCTGAGAACTCGCCGAGGCTGATGCCGCGATCACGCAGCTTGTCCAGGTCAGGCTTGACCTGGAACGTACGCGCATAGCCGCCGAAACTGATCACGTCGGCCACGCCAGGCACGGTGCGCAGGCCACGTTCCATCACCCACTCCTGCACGGTGCGCAGCTCGGTGGGGCTCATGTGCGGGGCCTTCAGCACGTAGCGGTAGATCTCGCCCACCGCCGAACTCATCGCCTCCAGCTCGGGCGTCACGCCCTCGGGCAGGTCCACGCCCTGCAGGCGCTCCATCACCTGCTGGCGCGCGAAATAGTCATCGGCCTTGTCGTCGAAGGTCAGGATGATCATCGACAGGCCAAACTGGGTGTGCGAGAACACCCGCACCGAGTGCGGGATGCCCGACAGTGCCACCTCCAGCGGCATGGTGACTTCGCGCTCGACCTCCTCCGCGGCGCGGCCCGGGTGCAGCGAGACCACGGTCACCTGGGTGTCGGACACATCGGGGAAGGCTTCCACCGGCAGTACGCGGAACGCAGCGATGCCGGCACCGATGAACAGCAGCAGCGCCAGCATCACCATCAGCGGCTGACGCAGGCAGTAGGCAATCAGGCGATCGATCATGGTGCGGCATGCCCCATCGCGGGAGCCGCGGTTGCGGAGGCCGCCGTTGCCGGGGCCGGTGCGCTGTCCACCAGCTGCTGCAGCAGCAGGCCGCCCTCGACCACCACGCGGCTGCCGGCCGCCAGCCCTTCGCGCACCCACAGGCGTCCGTCACCCAGCTCCTCGGCCTGCACGGCGCGACGCGCGTAGTGGCCCTTGCCTTCGTCCACGAACACGACCTGCTTGCCCTCGATCAGCAGCACCGCAGCATCCGGCAGCGACACGCCGCCCTGCGCCGGCAGCGCCACCTGAGCGCGTACGTACTGGCCGGCCTTGAAGCTGCGGCCGTGGTTGTCCAGCTCGGCACGCGCCTGCACCACGCGGCGCTCGCTGTCGACGAAGTCATCCACATGCTGCAGGGTCGCCTGCAGCGTGCTGCCATCGGCAGCCGGCACGCGCACCGCCATGCCCGGCCGCAGGCGCCCGGCCAGGCTCTCGGGAATGTCCAGCAACAGCCACAGACGGTCGGGATCACCGATCACCGCCAGCGGCTGTTCGCTATCGGGGCCCACGTTCATGCCCGGGCTCATCCGCCGCTCCACCAGAACGCCGTCGATGGGCGCGCGCAGCGGCAGGCGCTGGTCCACGCGGTTGCCATTGCCATAGGCGGTGGCGAACGCGGCGGCGCGTGCATGGTCGGCCTGGCTGCCAGCGAAATGCGCTTCGGCCTCGTCCAGTTCGCGGCCCGAGGCCACGCCCGCGGCATGCAGCTCGCGGGTGCGCTCCAGCTCGCGGCGGGCCTGCTGCAGCTCGGCGCGCCCGCGCACGCCTTCGGCCTGCGCCTGGCCGAACTCCGGCGAGGTGATCCAGGCAATGACATGGCCAGCCTTGACCTTCTGCCCCGGCTGAGCCTCGATGCGCGAGACCTGGCCCGGCAACGGCGCGCGCAGCGCACTGGAGCGGGTTTCGTCCCAGACCACACGGCCCGGCAGCTGCAGCGAGGCACTGGCGCCCTCGCTCACGGCTTCGCTGCGCAGCACGTCCAGCTGGCGGCTGTCGGCCGGGAACTGGATCTGCCCGGCACTGACCACCGGCGCGCCATCGGCATAGGTGGCCGGTTCACGCCCGCAGCCGGACAGCAGGGCCAGCGCGAGCAGCGCAGGCAGCAATGCGCGGCGCGCACGCGGTTGAGTGGCAGCATGCAGGATCACAGGGTCTCTCCTTCGGCAACGGACGTGGCGGCGCTCCAGCGCGCCAGTGCAATTGCATGGTCGGCACGCGCCTGGATCAGCGCGGCTTCGAACTCGCGCCAGCTGCGGCGCGCGTCCAACAGGTCGGTCAGGCTGGCGGCGCCGCGGCGATAGGCCAGTTCGATGCCCTGCACAGCCTTGCGTGCACTGTCGGCCTGCAGCCCCTCGTAATCCCGGCGGCGCTGCGCGGCGGCTTCGGCGCCGGCCTGCAGCTGGTCCAACTCGGCCCAGGTCTGGCGCTGCAGCGCATGCAGTTCCAGCGCGACGGCATCGCGGTCGGCCTCGGCACGCTGGATACCGCCCTGTGCGCGCGACGGCGCCCCCAGCGGAATCGTCACCGACACGCCCCAGGTCACGCCGTTGATGTCGGTCGGCTCGCGCTCGGCCTCCACGCCCCACTGGATGTCGCGACGGCGTTCGCTGCGGGCCAGTGCCACGCCCGCATCGGCCGCGGCCAGGCGCGAGCGTGCCGCGCGCAGGTCCACGCGCTGCTGCGGATCGGCGGCGCTGCGAGCCGCTTCCCTGCTGGCGTCGGGCCACGCGTCGTCCGCACTGAGAGAGGCGCTTTCCTCCCTGCCCAGCAGCAGGGCCAGGATGTGCTGCGCATCGCGCAGGTCGAGCGACGCCTCGCGGGCCGCATCGGCCACCGCGAGATCATCCACGGCAAGGCGGGCACGATCCACGGGTGCCATCGCGCCGCTGGCGACCTGCCGCTCCGCAGCGGCCATCTGCTCGGCCGAACTGCGGCGGTTGGCCTCGGCGATGTCGCGGACATCCTGCGCGGCCTTCAGCCCGAAATAGGCTTCGTGCAGCGCCACCTGCTGCCGGCGACGCATGTCCAGCTGTTCCAGCCCGGCCGCCTCCACCAGCGCATCGGCTTGGCGCATGCGCAGGTTTCGTTTGCCGCCGCGTTCCCAGGTGAAGCCCAGGCCGACGGTGCTGTCCACGCGCTTGTCCTGCCATCGGCCGCTGCCGACGCCGTGCTTCGGGCTGATCTTGCTGGTGCCCAGCGAGAGTTCCGGTGCAGGCCGCAACGCAGCGGTCAGCGCATCACCCTGCGCACCGCGCAGTTCCAGCGCCGCCGCGCGCAGGTCCGGGTTGTGTGCATCCATGGCACGTTGCGCGTCCTGCAGGCTGATCGCCCACGCCGCAGGTGCACACGCCAGTGCGGCCAGCAGGGCCGCCGAACGAGGGAGGAAATTCATGCGCGCCACGGTAAGGTGACGCACTTGCGCCAAACTTTCCCGAACCTTGCGCGAAGCTTGCAATGCGAATCCTGTTGATCGAAGACGACGCGGCCCTGGCCGACGGCCTGGTGCGCGCCCTGCAGGGCGCTGGGCATCTGTGTGACCACCTGGCGCAGGGCCTGCTGGCGCCCGCGGCACTCGCTGCTGCGCCGTATGACGTGATGGTGCTGGACCTGTCGCTTCCCGATGTCGATGGCCTCGACCTGCTGTCGCGCCTGCGCGACCAGGGCATCAGCCTGCCGGTGCTGATCCTCACCGCACGCGATGGCGTGGAGGACCGCATCCTCGGCCTGGACCGGGGTGGCGATGACTACCTGGCCAAGCCCTTCGCGCTGGGCGAACTGGAAGCGCGCCTGCGTGCGCTGGCGCGACGCCGCAGCGATGCGCCCGCACAGAAGCGGCTGGGCCGCCTGTGCCTGGACAGCATCCTCCAGGAGGTGCAGGTGGACGGCCAGCGCATCGAGCTGACCGCGCGCGAGCTGGCCCTGGTCGATGCGCTGATGCAGCAGCCCGGACGTACGGTGACCAAGCAGCGCCTGTTCGACGCGCTGTACAGCTGGGATCACGAGGCCAATCTCTCCGTGATCGAGGTGCATGTCAGCCGCCTGCGGCGCAAGTTCGAACAGGCCGGCGCGGATGTGGGCATCCGCATGCTGCGTGGCCTCGGCTACCGGCTGGAGGCCATCGATGGTTGAGCGCGTGGCGAGCCTGCGTGGGCTGCTGCTGCGACGGCTGTGGCTGCCGCTGCTGGTGCTGCTGCTTTGCAGTGCGGTGGGCTCGTTCGCGCTGGCGCGCTACTTTGCCGGCCAGGTCTATGACCGCTGGCTGCTGGACTCGGCGATGTCCTTGTCCGAGCTGGTGAAGGAGCAGGACGGTCGCGCGGTGATGGACGTGACCCCGGCCATGTCACGCATGTTCACCTGGGACACGGTGGATGAAGTACATGGCGAAGTGGTCGATGCCAGCGGCGCGCGGCTGTATGGCGATCTGGCCGAGGCACTGCCGCGGCCCGCATAGACCGCCGATGAAGACGCGGTCTACTACGATGCGCGGCTGCGCGGGCAAGCGGTGCGCATGGTGGAGGTGCTGGTGCCGACCACGGGCGGGCATCAGGTGCGCCTGCGCGTGGCCGAGACGCTGCGCAAACGGCACCGGCTCGAGCGCAAGCTGCTGATGACCAGCGTGCCGTTCCAGGCCGCGATACTTGCGCTGGCGGCGTGGCTGGCCTGGTCAGGCACCGGCGCGGCGGCGCGCCATGCCAACCAGGTGGCGCGGCGACTGGCGAGCCCGCGACCGGACCCGCTTGCGCCTCTGGACCCGCAGCAGGAGGCACCGCGCGAGCTGTGGCCCGCGGTGGAGGCCTACAACGCACTGCTGCAGCGGCTGGATGCAATGCAGGGGGCGCAGCGGCGCTTCGTCAGCAATGCCGCACACCAGCTGCGCACGCCGTTGGCGGCCATGCAGGTGGAGCTGGAGAGTTCGCTGCGGCAGCAGGATCCACAGGCGCAGCAGCTGGCGCTGTCCGGAACACTGGCTGGGTTGTCGAGGCTGCAGCACCTGGTCAACCAGCTGCTGCTGCTCAGCCGTTCGGAAAATACACAGGGCGCTTCGTTGCCGTTGCAGGTACTGGACGTGGCCATGCTGGCGCGCACCGTGGTGGAGCGCTATGCCGACCGCGCGTTGGCTGCCGGCGGGGACCTGGGGTACGAGGGGCCGGACGAAGGCGTGCCGGTGCGGGGCGATGCACCGTTGCTGCGCGAGGCGCTGGGCAATCTGCTGGACAACGCGCTGCGCTATGGCGCCGTGCGTGGAATGATCACCCTGAGCGTGCAACGCGATGCGGACGGCGTGCAGGTCTGGGTGGATGATGATGGCGCCGGCATCGACGCGGCCGAGCGTGGCCGCGTCACGGAACGCTTCTACCGCGCCAGCAGCCAGGGCGATGGCTGCGGACTGGGCCTGGCCATCGTGGCCGAGATCGCGCAGCGGCATGAAGCCGCGTTGGAGATCGGCAGTGCGCCGATGGGTGGCGCACGGGTGGGGATGCGGTTCCGCGGCCTGTAGACGCCAACCTTGGTTGGCGCCGTGATTCCCCGTGTGCCAACCAAGGTTGGCACCTACCAAGCAGCGTCATGCGTGCCGTATCAACGGCTCATGGAGTACGGCGCCTGCGCGCCCTGCCCCGGCCAGTCCTTGTTCGGTTCGGCCTGCATGGTGAAGGTCAGTTCGCCACCGGCCAGGATCTCGTCATGGCGCAGGAAGGTGCGCTGCAGCGGCTTGCCGTTGAGGCTCACACTGCCCACGTAGGTGTGCTTGTCGTCCAGGCCATTGGCCACGATCGTGAAGGTCTTGCCGTTCGGCAGGCGCATCGCGGTCTTCGGCAGGAACGGACGGCCGAGGATGTACTCGCCCGAACCCGGTGCCACCGGATAGAAGCCCAGTGCGGTGAACACGTACCACGCTGACATCTGGCCGACGTCATCGTTGCCAGCCAGGCCATCGGGGCGGTCGGCGTACTGCGTGTCCATGATCTGCTTCAGGCGGGCCTGGCTGCGCCACGGCTGGCCGGCGTACGAGTACAGGTAGGCCACGTGGTGGCTGGGTTCGTTGCCGTGCGCGTACCAGCCGATCAGGCCGGTGATGTCTTCCATGTGCTCGAAGATGGACGGATCGACCTTGGCGTTGAACACCTCATCCAGCCGTGCAAGCAGCTTATCGCTGCCACCGTGCGCTGCGGCCAGACCGGCCACGTCCTGCGGCACATACCAGGAATACTGCCAGGCATTGCCTTCGGTGTAGTCGGTGCCATAGCCGCTGGCACTGGGGTCGAACGGCGTGCGGAAGCTGCCATCACGCTTGCGCGCGCGCATGAAGCCGGTGTCCTTGTCGAAGGCGTTGCGCCAGTTGCCGGCACGCTTGTCGAAGGCGCTGGCAATGTCGGTCTTGCCCATCGCCTGCGCCATGCGCGCGATGGTCCAGTCGTCGAAGGCATATTCCAGGGTCTTGCTGGCGGCCTCGCCTTCCTCATCGATCGGCACATAGCCCAGCTCGCGATACTGCGCGATGCCGTCGTAGGGGCCGTAGTTGGCCGTCTCGACCATCGCCTTCAGCGCCTTGTCGGCGTCGAAGCCGCGGATACCCTTGACATAAGCATCGGCGATCACCGGCACCGCGTGGTAGCCGATCATGCACCAGTCTTCCAGGCCGTGGAACGACCACACCGGCAGCATGCCGTAGGGGCTGTGGTCGTGGTGGGCCAGCATCGAATTGATGAAATCGCTGTTGCGCTTCTCCGGCTGCACCAGGGTAAGCAAGGGATGCAGGGCGCGGTAGGTATCCCACAGCGAGAAGGTCGAGTAGTTGGTGTAGCCCTCGGCCTTGTGCACCGCGTTGTCGGCGCCGCGGTACTGGCCGTCGGCATCCATAAACAGCGTCGGCCCCAGCATGGTGTGGTACAGCGCGGTGTAGGCACTGCGCCGTGCATGCTCGGGCGCGTCGATATCCAGCACCGACAGCGCCTGGGTCCACTCCTGCTTCGCCTGCGCACGCACGCGGTCGAAATCGAAGTCGGCCACTTCAGCATCGAGGTTGGCGATGGCACCGGCCTCGCTCACCGGCGAGATCGCGACCTTGACGATCAGCGGCGCGTCCAGCCTGCCGAAATCGAAGGTGCCCACCAGCTGCCGGCCCTCGATCTGTGCCCGCTGCTTCGGATCCTTCTCACCCGGGGGCGCAAAGCCCTTGTAGACGATGTCCTTCTCGGTGCTGTGCAGTTCGTGGCCGGCCAGCGGCCGCGAGAAGCGCATCGCAAAGTACAGCTGGCGGCCTGCCGCCCAGCCGCGCGTTTCGCGGAAGCCGGTGACGGTCCCGTCGTCGCGGACGCGCACCCGCGACCACAGGATCTTGCCCGGGTAGTCGTACATGCTGGTGCGCATGTCCAGCAGCATCTTCGCCTCGGTACCCTTGGGGAAGGTGTACCGATGCACGCCGACGCGGGCGCTGGTGGTCAGCTCGGCGCGCACCTTGTAGTCGTCGAGGGTGACCGCGTAGTAACCCGGCTCGGCCTTCTCGTCGTCATGGCGGAAGCGCGAGGCATAGCCGCTGCGCGGCTTTTCCGGATCGCCGCGTTCCAGGCCGGGCTCGCCGGTGAACGGCATCACCAGGATGTCGCCCAGGTCCGAGTGGCCGGTGCCGGAGAAATGCGTGTGCGAGAAGCCGACAATGCTGCTGTCGTCGTAACGATAGCCGGCTGCCCAGCCATAGGCCTTTTCGCGCGGCTGGATGCGCGTGTCCGGGCTGAGCTGGACCATGCCGAACGGTACGGTCGCACCCGGGTAGGTATGGCCTTCCCCGCCGGTGCCGATGAAGGGGTCGACCGAGGCATAGGCCTTGTCGGCGGCGGACTTCGGCGTGGCGGCAATGCCGACGCCGGAGGCGAGCATTGCGGTGGCGGCGACGGCGATCAGGAGGCGACGGTCCAGCAGGGGCATCGGCGTTTGGATCGATTCAGGTGGTGATCTGATCGTAGCACCGGGGTGCGCACGCCGCATGCTGCGCTGCGGTTGCCGGGGCCGTGCGCTGGTGGAGGCCGACGTTGGTCGGCGGTTCTGTGCCAACCGAGGTTGGCACCTACCAAAGCCGTGGCGCCGGCCTCAGCGGCTGACCGCTTCGATCCAATGCGGCAGGTTGTAGTAGTTGGTGATGCGCGCGACCTTGCCGTCACGGATCTCGAAGAACGCACCCGCCGGCAGCACGTACGGCTGGCCGTGCGCCTCGGGCAGGCCTTCGTCGGTGGCCAGGTACTGGCCGTTGACGGTGAATTCGGCGGCACCACGGCTGCCATCGGCACTGCCGAACACCACGATGTCGGTCAGCTGCTCGCGGTAGGAACGCGCCATCTTCTGGCAGAACGCGCGGAACGCGTCCTTGCCCACTTCGCGGCCGCCCTGGTTGATGTCATGCACCACATCGTCGGTCACCTGGGCGACAAATGCCTCGATGTCACCGCTGTTGAAAGCATCGTAGTAGGCGCGGATGACGTCGGTGGCACTCATGGGGCAGTCCTGGGGATGGGCGGGGACGGGAGCATAGCCTATACTCACCCCCAGTATCCATGGGGCAGCAACCAACGTGCGCATCACCACGCTGCAAGGGCCGGCGGCACTCCCGTTCCTCGATGATCTGGCGCGCCTGCGCATCCGCGTCTTCCGCGATTTCCCCTACCTGTACGAAGGCGACCTGGGCTACGAGCGTGACTACGTAGCTACCTACGCGGCGGCGAGCGGCAGCATCATCGTGCTGGCCCAGGACGGTGACCTCGTAGTCGGCGCGTCCACCGGCATCCCCATGCGCGAGGAAACCACCCAGTTCCAGGCACCGTTCCTCGCCGGCGCCTGGGACACCGACCGCATTTTCTACTTCGGCGAATCGGTACTGTTGCCGGAATACCGGGGCCAGGGCCTGGGCGTGCGCTTCTTCGAGGCACGCGAAGCGCATGCCCGACACGCCGGCTTCGACCTGTGCTGCTTCAGCGCAGTGCAGCGCCCGTTGGACCATCCGCTGCGCCCGGCCGACTACCAGCCACTGGACGCGTTCTGGCACAACCGTGGCTACGTCCATCACCCCGAGCTGAGCACGTCCTTCACCTGGCGCGACGTCGGCCACCACGAAAAGACCGCCAAGCCGATGTCGTTCTGGCTGAAGGAACTGCCGGCATGATCCGCTTCGCTGCCAGCCAGTACGCCATCGAACTGATCGAACAGTGGGACGCGTACGCCGCACACCTGGACGCACACGTCGCCGAAGCCGCCGCGGCCGGCGCACAGCTCGTGCTGCTGCCCGAATACGCGGCAATGGCCCTGACCGGCCAGCTGCCGCCGGCCGAACGCAGCGACCTGGCCGCGTCCATTGCCGGCATCCAGCCGCTGCTGCCGCGCTGGCAGGCCCTGTGTGCGCAGATCGCGCGGCGCCATCGCATCTGGCTCTGCCCCGGCACGGCGCCGGTGCTGGACGACGACAGCCAGTACCGCAACCGCGCGTTCCTGTTTGGCCCGCAGGGGCTTCTGGGTCATCAGGACAAGCTCATCATGACCCGTTTCGAGCGCGAGGAATGGCACATCGCCGGTGGTCGCGATGGCCTGCGTACGTTCGAGACGCCACTGGGCACGCTGGGCATCCTGATCTGCTACGACACCGAATTCCCGATGTTGGCGCGGGAGCTGGCCGAGGCGGGTATCGACCTGCTGCTGGCGCCCAGCTGTACCGATACCGAGGCAGGCTACTACCGCGTGCGCATCGGCTCGCAGGCGCGTGCGCTGGAAAACCAGCTGCCCGTACTGGTCTCGGCCACTGCCGGCATGGCCCCGTGGAGTCCATCCGTGGATGTGAACTTCGGCCGCGCCGCGCTGTATGTGCCTGCCGACCGTGGCATGCCGGCCAATGGCGTGTTGTGCGAGAGCGAGCGCGTGTTCACCGAAGAAAGCCGATGGCTGATCGGCCAGATCGACGCTGCGGCCGTTTCGGCGGTGCGCCATCACGGTCAGGTAGCGCTGTACCGGGATTGGCCGGAGCAATTCGTCCGGTAGAGTCGAGCTTGCTCGACTGCCTTTGAACCTGGCGCGATCCGCGAAGAGCAGCCGAGCGCGGGCTCGGCTCTACAACAGCGTTGATTTCCCGCATTGCGCGAACAGCAGTCGAGCAAGCTCGACTCTACGAGGATGGCAAGGCGGACACCAGCGCGGACAGATCCGCACTCCCCACCGGCCGCACAACCCGCGCCACTTCCTCGCCATCGCGCAGCAGCACCACGGTCGGCCAGAGCTTCACCTGGAACGAGCGGCCCAGTGGCTTGCCCTTGCCATCCTCGATCTTCCAGTGCGGCAGATCATGCGCGTCCACGAACTGCTGCAGCGCTGGTTGCGCGGCTTGGCAGTGGCCACACCACGGTGCGCCGAATTCAATCAGCAGCCAGCCGGCCTGTGCATCAACATCGCTGGGGGCCGGCTCGACGGCCTGGTGGTCGCGCATGAACGGCATGCGGCTACGCCGCCAGCGCGCGCTGGATGTCTTCCAGCGGTGCGTTGGTGAAGTTCTTGGCCAGATCATCCAGCAGCCGCGCCTGGGTTTCCTTGTGCAGCAGCGGACGAATGCGGCCGAGCGTGATCGGATCGGCCACGAGGATCAGGTGCGAATAGCGGTTTTTCAGTGCATCCTCGTTCAACTGCTCGGCCACCTGCTTGGCGAATGTCGCCTCGTTGAGCTGGGAGATGGACATGTCCTTGGGCACTGCCCCTGAAGGCCCCTGCCCGGATACGCCCTGTTCGCTGATGTCCTGCAGGCGCAGCTCGCCCTCCTGCTTCAGCGTCAGCTGATGGTCGCTGCCAACGTTGGTGAACACGCGGGCCGAGCCGCCATCAGTGACGACAACCAAGGTACCTTCGGGAATGCGACGGGTCATGCGATGCTCCGGTTGCGTTGGTTCGCCACCACCGTAAGGACTGCGTTGTGAGCGGTGCGGCCAGACAGTGTTCACAGCATGTCATTGCGGCGCACGCATGAACAGGCACGCTGGAACACAGCGTCCGCCGCCGTGTGCGTCGCTGCACGTTCACGCCGTAACCGTTATCATGAACGGATGATCGACACGACGAACTACGTGGCAGGCGCGCCTGTTACGTGGGAAGCACGGCCGACCGGCGTACCGCTTGCCACACCCGCCCCCACCCGCTCAGTGTTCCGCCGCGTGCAGGACCCGGGTGGATGACGCCGCGCAGGCCCTGATTGCTGCAGCGCTGTGCAACACGCCTCCGGCCTGATGCAGCCAGGCTGATTTCGATCCTCACCGTCTTTCGCCACTCCCTGGCGTAGTTTCGCGTGCGTGGTTTTTTCCCGCATGTCCTGGTCCAGCGTGGACCGCCCGCATCGATGCCCCTGCGCCAGTTGCGCCAGCATCGCCGTTTCCGATTTCCGGGACACACCACACCGCCTATTCCGCACTCCCCATCCAAGAACAGAAAGGACGTCCCCATGCAGGACAACCCCGATGCCCATGCCCATTTCGGTTGGTTCAAACGCCGCCGCCACCTGAAGGTCGACGAGATCACCGTGGTCGACAAGCCCATGCTCAAGCGCGCCGTCGGTGCCGCTGCACTGGGCAATGCGATGGAATGGTTCGACTTCGGCGTCTACGGTTACCTTGCCGTGACCATCGGCCAGGTCTTCTTCCCCTCCAGCAACCCCACCGCGCAGGTGATCGCCGCCTTTGCCACCTTCACCGTGGCCTTCCTGGTGCGCCCGCTCGGCGGGTTGGTGTTCGGCCCGCTGGGTGACCGCTATGGCCGGCAGAAAGTGCTGGCCTTCACCATGATCCTGATGGCGCTGGGCACCTTTGCCATCGGCCTGATTCCCTCCTACGAACGCATCGGCATCTGGGCACCGGTCCTGTTGCTGCTCGCGCGCGTCGTGCAGGGCTTTTCCACCGGCGGCGAATACGGCGGCGCGGCGACCTTCATCGCCGAGTATTCCACCGACCGCAACCGCGGCTTGATGGGCAGCTGGCTGGAGTTCGGCACATTGGGCGGCTACATCGCCGGTGCAGGCACCGTCACCGCGCTGCACATGATGCTCAGCAGCGAAGACATGCTGGACTGGGGCTGGCGCATCCCCTTCCTGGTGGCCGGCCCGCTGGGGCCTGCTCGGCCTGTACATGCGCATGAAACTGGAAGAAACCCCGGCCTTCCGCGCGTTCGCCGAAGAAGCCGAGAAGCGCGAGCACGACCGCCCGGGGCTGGGTGACCTGTTCCGCGTGCATGGCCGCCAGCTGCTGGTGTGCATGGGCCTGGTGCTGGTGTTCAACGTCACCGACTACATGCTGCTGACCTACATGCCCAGCTACCTGAGCGTGACCATGGGTTATGCGGAGAGCAAGGGCCTGTTGCTGATCATCATCGTGATGCTGGTGATGATGCCGCTGAACATCGTCGGCGGGCTCTTCAGCGACAAGCTCGGCCGGCGGCCGATGATCATCGGTGCCTGCATCGCACTGCTGGTGCTGGCCGTGCCCTGCCTGCTGCTGGTGGGCAGCGGCAACGACTGGCTGATCTTCCTCGGCCTGATGCTGCTCGGCCTGGCGCTGGTGTGCTTCACCAGTTCGATGCCCTCCACCCTGCCCGCCCTGTTCTACACCCCGGTTCGCTACAGCGCGCTGTCCATTGCGTTCAATGTGTCGGTTTCGCTGTTCGGCGGCACCACGCCGCTGGTCACCGCCTGGCTGGTGGAACGCACGGGCGATCCGCTGGTGCCGGCGTATTACCTGATGGGTGCAGCGGTCATCGGCCTGGTGACCATGCTGTTCGTCAAGGAAACCGCAGGGCTGCCGCTGCGCGGTTCACCGCCGGCCGTGGCCAGCGACAAGGAGGCCGCCGCCCTGCTGAAGAGCGACGTACCGGTGACGGTGGACCCGACCCTGCCGCCGCTGCCTGAGTCGGGTGAGGGCGAGGCGCCGAAGCCGGCCTGACGGTCGAGTGGCAACCGCTGGCGCCGGGCATGCTCATGCTGCCCGGCGCCAGCATCGTAGATGCCGAGCGTGCTCGACTGCGGTTGCCGGATCAGTCGAGCAAGCTCGACGCTACGGCTCCTGCCGGATCAGCTTGCCGGGCGTCCAGTGCAAGGTCCACTCATACGCGCCCTCCGGCGGGCAGACGTGGCGGAAGTTGCGCGGGATCTCGCAGACCGTCGCGCCCGCAGTGACGATGAAGCTGACAATGATGCGCTTGCCCTCGATGCGGATGGACTGCACCGCACCTGGAATCTGCAGGTCAGCATCATTGGCGTAGCCTGATTCGCGGATGGCTGCATAGTCTTCCGCATCCACCGGTGACAGGCTCTTGGGGTTCTCCTTGCCGCGTGGATCATCGGGCGTCAGCGCGGTCATTACCGTGACCGCGTTGCGCTGCGCGAACGAGCCACCGGTGTAATCGGACGTGTAGAAGTACACAATCTCGGATCGGCCATCGCCATCAAGATCAGCCACACCGGTCCAGGCCGGGCGAAAATCCGATTCGATATCATCACCTGGGATAAGCCGCAAAGACGCCTCGGCCGCCTTCAACGCCTGCACCAGGCTGGGCGGCGTGGGAGACGACGGGGCTGTGGCCGCCTGCAGAGATGACACCTGCAGGGCAAGTGCCAGCGTGGCAAGCAGGCAGGCGGCGTGACGTGCGCGCATGGTGTCCTCCGTGACGGGTGTACCGGCCGTTGAATCATCGCACAGACCGCGCGGCATTCCTGCCTGGCGCCCTACACATGCCCAGCGGATCGGCGAGAATCGCCCGGAAACCCTATCCGCCGCCCCGGAGCCACTCATGGCCTATGCCCGCATCACCTCCACCGCCGACAATTACCTGCACCACATCAGCAACGGCACCTTCAGTGTCGATGCCGACGAGCCCGCCACCCTGGGTGGCCAGGGCCGCGGTTTCGCGCCCTTCGATCTGTACCTGGCCTCGCTCGCCTCATGCACTGCCATCACCCTGCGCATGTACGCCCAGCGCAAGGGCTGGGAACTGGGCGAGTTCCAGGCCGAACTGCGCTCCGAGCGCGACAGCGATGGTCGCCTGCACGTGCACCGCGTGCTGCACGCCAGTGCCGACCTGAGCGACGCTCAGTGGTCGCGGCTGCTGGAGGTGGTGGAAAAGACCCCGGTGACCCTGGTGATGCGCGAAGGCGCACGCATCACCAGCGAACGCGGCCCGGCCGGCTGAGGGCCGGATTTCAGAGCGGCAGCTCGGTGGTCTGCTTGATGCGCTGCATCGGAATCTCGGTCTTGGTGCTCTGCACCCCCGCAATCCGGTTCAGGTGCTGGATCTGGAACTGCCGGTACGCATCCAGATCCGCCACTGCCACGCGCAGCAGGAAGTCACAGTCGCCGGCCATCAGATGGCACTCGAGTACTTCCGGGAAGGACTTGATGCTGTTGATGAAATGGTTGGTGGTGTCCTCATCCTGCCCGCGCAGCCACACCCGCACGAACACGGTGAAGCCTCTGCCCACCTTGGCCGGGTTCAGCAATGCCACGTAGCGGTCGATGTAGCCGCCTTCCTCCAGCAGCCGCACCCGGCGCAGGCAGGCTGAGGGCGACAGGCCCACCTGGCGCGCCAACTCCAGATTCTGCAGGCGGCCATCGCGCTGCAGGGCGCCGAGGATGCGGCGGTCAAGGGCATCAAGGTCGTTCTGCATTGGATTTCACCAGAATGGCATTTGGCCGCACGAAGTTTCAGATAATCCGCGCCATGCGGCACCAACGCAACCCGATTCGCCGCCATCGCCGTTAGCATGAGCGTCCCCACACTGACGACCGATGATCGCTCGATGGACGCCCGCACCCGCCTGCCCCTGCCCGACCCCGCCTGCGACACCGCGCCGCGTGCCGAATTCCTGCGCGGCCTGCGCGCCGCCATCCCGGTGATGATCGGGTTCCTGCCGTTCGCCCTGGTGCTGGGCGCGCAGGCCGCACAGAAGGGCCTGACCGCGATCGAAGTACCGCTGATGACCGGCCTGAACTTCGCCGGCGGCTCGGAATTCGCTGCCGTGGAACTGTGGACCTCGCCGCCGCACATCGCCCTGATCGTGGCCATCACCGCACTGGTCAACAGCCGGCACCTGCTGATGGGTGCCAGCCTCGCCCCCTTGCTGCAGCAGCTGCCGCGACGCCGCGTGCTGCCGGCGCTGTTCTTCATGTCCCATGAAAGCTGGGCGCTGGGCGTGGCCGATGCCCGGCGGCGCGCGCTGGGCTTCAGCCTGGCCTACTACCTGGGCGTGTCGGCTGGCCTGTACACCGTCTGGGTGGCATGCACGACGGTCGGTGCGCTGGTCGGGCCGCTGCTGGGCGACATCCACGCCTATGGCTTCGACATGGCATTCCCGGCCGTGTTCCTGGTCCTGCTGCGCGGCATGTGGCAGGGCATGAAGGCCGCACGCCCCTGGCTGGTCAGCCTGCTGGTGGCCGCGGGCACCTATCTGCTGGTGCCCGGTGCCTGGTACGTGGCCAGCGGTGCCCTGGCCGGCCTGGCCGCGGCGTGGCTGCTGGCCGAGGACGCGGCATGATCCTCGGCGGATTGATCCACTGGGCCTCGCTGCTGACCATCGTGCTGATGGCTGCGGTCACCTACCTCACCCGCATCGTGGGCTTCCTGGCGCTGCGCAACCGCACGCTGAGCAAGCGCGCGGTGACCGTGATGGAGGCCGCACCGGGCTGCGTGCTGATCTCGGTCATCGCACCGGATTTCGTCTCCCACCAACCGGCGGATCTGGCCGCGCTGGCCATTACCCTGCTGGCCGCCACGCGGCTGTCGATGCTGCCGACGGTACTGATCGGCGTGGCGTCGGCAGGTGTGCTGCGCTATGTCATGGGCTGATCGGTTGGCCCAATGGGTGGGCACGCGTCGTCAGCCGCCACCCTCACCCGGTGCGACTTCCACGTGCAGGTGCAGCAAGGTGCCGTCATCCAGGTCCAGCGTGCGCTGGAACCCGGGCCCATCGCCCAGCGCCTGCAGCGCAGCGCGTGGAAGCACCAGCCTGCAATAGGTGCCACCGTCCAGCAGGACCGCCTGGTCACCGTCGTGCAGGGACAGCGCCAGCGCCCAGCCGCCGCTGCCGCCAAAGCGGGTCAGGTTCTCCACGCTCTCACCGGCCAGCAGCTGGGCCAGTTCGGCCTTCTGCACCCCCACCTGCATGTACTGTTCCTGCAGCAGCACCTTCATGCGGCGGGCTCCAGGAACCGGGATGAGGCAAGGGGGACGACAGAGACGTGGAACATGGGATCAGGTACCGGACAACCGTTGTAACCCCCATTAAACCGCAATCGGGCGCGGTAGAGTCGAGCCTGCTCGACTGCTTCCACCCACAGTCGAGCAGGCTCGACTCTACGCTCCCTCTTCAGACGCCCACCATGCCCAGCACCAGCAACGGATTGCCTGCTACCCGCCTCTATCCCGCCCTCATCACCCTGCTGCTCGCTCCCGGCGCGCTCGCGCAGACTCCACCGGCCGACCTCCAGGCACGCATCGACCGCGTCGAGCACGGGCTTTCGAGCCGCATCGTCGTCAAGGACCGGCCCGACCAGAAGATGACCCTGGCCGAGCGCATGGCCTTCCACGATGTGCCGGCGGTCAGCATTGCCCTCATCAACAGCCAGCGCATTGAATGGGCACGCGCCTACGGCGTGCTCGAACCGGGCAGCACCCACGCGGCCACGCCCGACAGCCTGTTCCAGGCCGGCTCGGTCAGCAAGACCGTCGCGGCACTGGGCGCGCTGCGCCTGGTCGAACAGGGCCACCTGTCTCTGGACACCCCGGCCAACGCACAACTGCAGCACTGGAAGATCCCCGACAACACGCTCACCACACAGCATCCGGTCACCCTGCGCGCCCTGCTCAACCACAGCGCGGGCATCAATGTGCACGGCTTCTTCGGCCATGCGCAGGGCGAGCGCCTGCCCACGCTGCTGCAGATTCTCGATGGCACTGCGCCGGCCAACTCCGATCCGATCCGCGTGGAGGCAGTACCCGGCAGTGCCTGGACCTACTCCGGTGGCGGCTACACCATCATCCAGCAGATGATGGCCGATGCCGGCGCACAGCCATACCCACAGTTGATGCAGCACCTCGTGCTGGGGCCGCTGCAGATGCGCGACAGCACCTATGCCACCGATCTGCCGCCTGCCCTTCGCTCGCGTACGGCCCATGCCCACCCCAGCGATGGCCAGCCCGTCGCGGGCGGCTGGCGGGTCTATCCCGAGGCGGCTGCCGCCGGTCTGTGGACGACGGCGAGCGACCTGGCCAGGGTGGTGCTGGACATACAGCAGAGCGGACATGGCGCCCAGGGCAAGGTGCTGACCAGTGCGATGGCGCGGCAGATGCTGACCCGCCTCAAGGGCGACTACGGGCTGGGGCTGTACGTCGAACCGATCGGCGCCGGTACCAGTTTCGCCCACACCGGGGGCACCCATGGCTACCGCGCCCAGATCTACGGCTACACCCATACCGGCCAGGGCATCGTCGTGTTGACCAACAGCGACAGCGGTGCAGCACTGGTCGATGAGATCCTGGTGAGCGTGGCCGCCGAGTACGGCTGGCCCGAGTTCCAGATCGTGGAGAAGACCGCGCTGGCCCCCGATGCCGCAGTGAGCGCCGAGGTGGCGGGTGACTATGTACTGATGGACACCCCGGCCCGCGTCACCCGCGAAGGGGATCGCCTGTACTTCCAGAGCGACCTGTTCGGCGCACGTCCGATGGAGCTGTTCCGTCAGTCCGGCCGCGAGTACTTCATGACCGCGCAGGACATGACCATCGCGTTTCCGCCCGCGACGGCCGGAAAGGTGGCTGGCTTCGCGCTGAAGCGCGGTGCCAGCACCTACTCTGCCACCCGCAAGGAGTGACCCATCATGCGCCTGCTGCGCCCGACAGCCACCCTTGCCCTGCTGGCGCTTGCCTGCGGCTGCACGCCGTCACCGCAAGCGCCCGGAACCACGATGCCGAGTGAAGGCCCGCTCGCCGTCGACGACAACCCGCCCAACGCCGAGGGAAAGCCCCTGCTGGATGACCTGGTGCGCACCGCCCGGAATGCCGACCGCATCGTGGTCATCGAACACTCCAGCGAGTACGACACGGCCGAGGGCATCCACAGCGCCACGCCCCCCCAGGAACGTACCTACCGGCAGGTGGTGCTGGCCGGGCAGGCCAGGCAGTCTCTCATTGCCACGCTGGAAGGCGTCGATCCCTACGTGAGCATGTGGGCCACTGCCTGCATCTTCGAGCCCCATCACCGCTTCGAGTTCTACACGGGCAAGCAACGCACCCATACGCTGGAGGTCTGTTTCCAGTGCAATGAACTGCAGTGGGACGGTGCAAAGAATCCGGTGCCACAGGCGTTGTATCAGGATCTGCGGCCCTTCATCACAAGCCTCGGCATGCAGCCGGAACGGGACTGGAAATCGCTGGCCCGGTAGGGTCGAGCTTGCTCGACTACAGAAAAACAGTCGAGCAAGCTCGACGCTACTGCAACATCCGTCCTGGACCCTTCATCGTCCAAGGCCAGGAGCTGCGGTCCATCCCGCGCCGCGCCTGCTGCTGGTCTTCAACGACCGCCTGCGTGCCGGTGTCCTCGACTGCGACCTGACCCTCCACATCCAGCAGCCCTCGCACGCGCCGGGGCCACACTCACGAGGTGCTCTGCGATACTCCTCGGCACGCCACTCGCAAGGACGCTGGGGATGCCAACTCCGGAACACACCCGCCTGCTGACTGCAGCAGCAAGAACCGTACTGCGCCCGTTGGGCTGCGTGCAGAAAGGCCGCTCGCGCACCTGGCTTGATGACCAGGGCTGGTGGGTCGGGGTGATCGAGTTCCAGCCCTCGGCATGGAGCAGAGGCAGCTATCTCAATGTCGGCGCGTGCTGGCTCTGGGAAGAGAAGGATTTCCTGTCCTTCGATGCGGGCTACCGCGTCGCCCCCTTCCAGCCCTTCACCAATACCGCCGAATTTACCTCCGCCGCACAGGCACTGGCCGAGCAGGCGGCCGCCGAGGTGCTGGCCCTGCGTGACCGCTTCCCCAGCCCGGAGCAGGTGCGTGCCTTGATGAGCCGCCACCCTCGACCGGGCATCCGCGAACACATGCATGCCGGCATAACCGCCGGGCTGGCCGGCGCGTACGACGAAGGTCGCCGGCACTTGGCCCTGGCCGCTGAGGAAAGCCACGCGGCGCCATGGGTCGATGTGCTGAAGCAGCGCTGTGCCGAACTCACGCCACTGCTGCACCCCGGCGGCGGCTTCGAGGCAGAGATCGCCGCGATCGTGACGCGTACCCGCTGCGCGGTCGGTCTGCCGGAGTGGCGGTCGTCACTCCTCATTGCGCCCGGTTGATCACACCGAAGAGCCGTTTCGTCGCACACCGGTGTTCGGTGAGCCGGAACCGGGCTACCGTGCGGATTGCCCCGCACAGGACTGCACCGACCCATGCACCGCTGGCTTCTTCTGGCCCTCGCCACCCTGCCCTTCGCCGCCGGCGCCATCGTCATCCGCAGCGATGTCGATGACAGCGCCTACCGCATTCCGGCATCCACAGTCCCTGCTCTGGCCGACATGCCCGGCGAAGGCCACGGCGTGCTCATCGCACCGCATTGGGTGGTCACCGCCGCACATGCCGCACCCATGGCGGGCATGGATGCCGACGTGCAGATCAATGGACGCCCCTACCGGGTCGAACGCGTGGTCGTGCATCCGGGCTACCGACGCCTGCCCGACGCACTGGGCCAGGCGGCGCTGGCCTCCGGCAACCCGGGCCCGATCCATGCCTTTCTTGCCGCTTCCGATGACATCGCCCTGATCCGGCTGGTCACGCCGGTCAGCGACGTTGCACCGGTTCGCCTCTACCGCGGGCAGGCTGAAGCAGGAATGATCGCCACCCTGGTCGGCAAGGGTGCCACCGGCACCGGTAGCACCGGGCTGGCGCCGGGCGCTTCACATCGGGACGTGCTGCGCCGCGCGGAAAACAGAGTGACCGGCGGCAACGATCGCTATCTCTGGTATCGCTTCGATGGCCCGGAACGCGGCCTGCCGCTGGAGGGCGTGATCGGCAGCGGCGACAGCGGTGGTCCCCTGCTGATCGGCGACCCGGATGGCTGGCAGCTGATCGGCCTCGGTTCGTGGATAACAGCCGTGCCCGAGCATGCGCTGGATGCCGGGTATTACGGCCAGGTCGTGCACAACGTTCGCATCTCGCGCTATGCAGGTTGGATCGACAGCGTGATGCGCGACTCACCGCCCGATTGACGTGCCGGCTTGCGCGCGTGCGACAAATGTCGCACGCTTGCGACATCGATCAAACGCCAGGACTGACGATGTCGCCCGCACCGACGCCCTCCAATGCCGAACTGGAACTGTTGAAGTGCCTCTGGCGTGACGGCGCCTGCAGCGCACGCGAACTGCACAACGCCGCCGTCGCGACGCTGGATTGGTCGTACTCCTCCACCCGCAAGACGCTGGAGCGCATGGTCGACAAGGGCCTGGTAAAGGAAGGCAGCCAGCACGGCCTCAATGTCTACAGTGCCAAGGTCAGCAAGCTGGCCACGCTGGCTGCCCTCAGCACGGACTTCGCGCGCCGCGTGCTGGAAATTGACGGCCCGCTGCCCAGCCAGGCCTTCGCCGACAGCCGGCTGCTCAGCAGCCAGGAAATCGAGCAGTTGGAGGCCCTGCTGCGCGCACATGACGAGGGCCAGCCATGAGCCTGCCGGCAGCGGCCTGGGGAACCGCACTTGCAACCAGCGTGCTCAGCGCCGGCCTGGCCTGGTACGCCGCGCAGGCCCTGCAGCGCTGGCTGCAGCTTTCCCACGCAGCGTCGCGCTACTGGCTGGTCGCCTGGATGTGTGCCGTGCTGCCACCGGGGCTGGCACTGCTGTTGCCGCTGCCGCGCGCACCATTGCCGCAGCTGACCGGCGCCTTGCCGGTCGCGCTGAATTCCCTGCCGCAGGAGTTGTTGCCTGCCACGGCCGCAACAACCGGTATCGACGTGTCCCTCGCGGAGGTCGTGCCGCTCTGTCTGTGGGCGTTGTATGTCGCTGGCGTGCTGCTTTCTCTGGCACGCTGGGCACTGGCCACACACCGCCTGCGCGCGGTGCTTCGCAGCAGCTGTTCCGTGCAGGCCTCGCAGTTGCCGGGCCCACAGTCACGGCAGGCGGTACGGCGGCTGCAGGCCTCAGGCATCGCTGTCCGCCGCACTGAAGGCGGTGGCACGCCGTTCGCCGTCGGCTGGCCCCATGCACGCATTCTCCTGCCCGCAGCCAGTCTCGCCCTGCCGGACCGCGCACTGCGCCTGGTCATCGGCCACGAGACCGCGCACCTGCACCGCCGTGATCCGCTGCGCGCCACCCTCATGCGCCTGGTCGCTGCGCTGTATTGGTTCAACCCGTTCGTGCAGCGCATCGCCGCGCGCGTGCAGCTGGCGGCGGAACTGCAATGCGATGCCCGTGCGCTGGCGGAAGCACCCGCCGCTGGCGATGGCCGCCTGCTGGCACAGGCGTACGTGGAAACGCTGCGCCATGCCACCGCGCTGCGGCCTGCCAGCGCACTGTCACACCGCGATCCCGGCGGCCACCAGCTGCGCCTGCGGCACATGCTGCAGGGCGATGCAGGCCGCCGCCCCGGCAAGGCCATCACGCTGCTGCTGGCCGCGTCCGGTGTGACCGCCACCCTTTGCCTGGCTGCCGTGCAGGCGGCGGCCACCGCTGTCCCGCCATCGCTGGCCGTACCGCTGCAGGCCGCATCGGTCACGCTGCTGGAAGCCACTGTGCCGCCGGCCCCCGCTTTTGCCACGCCTGTTGCCCATGCGCGGGTCACCAGCGTGTTCGGCCATACGTCGGATTTCCGCCAACGCGCCCACCGTGGCGTGGACTTTGCAGCGCGCCGTGGCACTGCCGTGCAGGCGCCGGCCGATGGCACGATCATCGCCGCCACCCGCACCTACCCCGATGGCCCCAACTACGGCACCGTGGTGGTGATCGACCACGGCGGCGGCTGGCAGACGCTGTTTGCCCACCTGCAGGATTACGAGGTGGAGGTCGGCCAACGCGTGCGCAAAGGCGAGGTCATCGCCCGCACCGGCAACACCGGCCGCACCACCGGCCCCCACCTGCACATGGAACTGCTGCGCAGCGGCACGCGCGTCGATCCGCAGGCCTGGCTGCAGTAACCCGCTGACGCGCCCGCCGCGCGTTGCCACACCGAAGCGCAGTGACTCGACACCCGGCCGCGGGAGGCCCCCCTGCTGCCCGCCGCATCGCAATCAGAAAGGAATCCAACGATCATGCAAGGCTCTTCCACGCAGCGACCGCCACGCCGCCCGCAGGCCGGCACCCGCCTGGCCATCGGCTGCCTGCTCTGGCCCGCCGCCACCGCTGCTGCACAGACCACACCGGCGGCGCCGGCCACCACCGAACTGGAGGCCGTGCAGGTGCAGACGCAGCGCTATGACGCGCGGCGTGATGATGTGGCCAGCCGCATCGTCGTCGATCACGAAACCCTGCGGCGCCACGGTGATACCGATCTGCTGGAGGCGCTCAAGCGCCTGCCCGGCGTGAGCGTCTCCAGCGGCGCACCTGGACGCCCGGGCACGGTATCGCTGCGCGGGCTGGGCAGCGGTTACACCCAGATACTGCTGGATGGCCAGCGCGCCCCCGCCGGGTTCAGCCTCGATTCGCTGGCCACCGATCAGGTCGAACGCGTCGAGATCCTGCGTGCGCCCACGGTCGATCACGGAACAGGCGCCATCGCCGGCACCCTCAACATCATCACCCGTGCGACCGCAACCAAGGACAGCCAACGCCTCACCCTGTCCTGGGCCGAGAGCCAGTCACGCAGCACGCCCACGGCCAGCTGGCGGCAGACCCACCAGGGCGCGCGGGTCGACCACGCACTCACGGCCACGGCCACCGGACGCGCCTTCCTGGTGGAAGAGCGCGGCAGCGAACAGGCCTGGGATGCTGATGGGCAGCCACTGCTGCTGCGGCACAGCCAGCTGCGCGCCACCGGTCGCCGCGACAGCGTTTCGCTGTCACCCTCGATGACCCTCAACGCCACGTCCGACGATACGGTCTCGCTGCAGGCACTGCTGGATGCGTCCGACTTCCGTCGCGACATGGTGATCGACTGGGACACCGTGCACGGGCCCGCCCTGCGCACGCCGCACTACCGCCAGCGCACGCGCCTGCGCCTGGACCAGGGCCAGGCCAGCGCGGAATGGACCCGCCAGCTGCAGCGCGGCGGCAGCCTCACGGTGCGCGGCGCCGTGGACGGCAACCGCGAAAACTATCGCTTCCGCGAGCAGGGCCAGGCGCAGGATGGGCAGGACAACCTGATCGACCACACCGATGCCCGACTGCATGTCCTGGGCGGCAGCAGCCGCGCGCAGTGGACCCTGCCTGCGCGCGGCCGCCATACCCTGCAGGTGGGCGCCGAAGGCAGCTTGGACAACCGTCGCGAATCGCGCCTGCAGCAGCTGCAGGGCTTCGATGGCGCAGCCGCTTCAACGAGCGATCTCTCCTTCAATGCACGCCTGCAGCGTGTTGCGGTCTACGCGCAGGATGAGTTCGCCCTGGGCGAGCACAGCGCCTTCTATCTCGGCGGCCGCTGGGAGCGGCTGCAGACCAGCAGCGAAGGGCGTGGCTTCGCCCCGGTGCGCAACCGCGCCAGCGTGTTCACCCCGGTGCTGCAGGGGCTGTGGAAGCGGGCCAAGGGCAAGGACCAGCTGCGCGTGTCGCTCAGCCGCACCTTCCGCGCGCCGGAGCTGCGTCTGCTGGTGCCACGGCCCTACACCTCCACCAACAACCGCGCACTGAACCCGGACGAGATCGGCAACCCGGCGCTGCGCCCGGAACTGGCCTGGGGCCTGGACACGGCCTGGGAACTGCACGGCCGCGAAGGCACCCAGGGCAGTATCGGCGGCTACCTGCGCCGCATCGATTCGCCCATCCGCACCGAAACCCTGCTGCGTGATGGGCGCTGGGTCGCCACCCCGGTCAACGGCAGCCGCGCCACCGCCTGGGGTATCGAACTGGACGGACAGATGCCATTGGCCCGCGTGCTGCCCGATGCACCTGAAATCGAACTGCGCGGCAACGCCACCTGGAACCAGTCACGGGTGCGCGGTGTCCCCGGGCCCGACAACCGCATCCAGGACCAGGTGCCGTTCACTGCCAGCGCCGCCATGGATTACCGCATTGCCCCGCGCTGGAGCAGCGGCCTGGCATTTACCTGGCGCAGTGGCGGCCGCATCCGCTACAGCCTGGGTGAAATCGACATCGCCGCCTACCGGCGCGAGCTGGAAGCGTGGGTACAGTACAGCACCGGCGCACACGGCACGCTGCGGCTGACCAGCAGCACCCTGCTCGGCCGGGACAGCGAAAGCGGCCAGTGGCGCTTCGATGACGGCGGCACGCAGGTGGTGCGCAGCGCACGGCATTCGGTTCCCAGCGTGCGGCTGCAGTGGGAGCTGCCGCTGTAACGCAGGCCGCTGTGCTGAGGGGTAAAGCACTGTCGCGAATGCCTCGGCGATGCGGTGGACGGACACTGCGAAACACCGATGCGTGTCGCAATTTGCACGCATCGGTGCGGGCCCTGCGGCAGCAGGCGTTCGAGCGGCGCAGCCGCAATGCAAGAATTGCGAAAGCGACGCGATCTGCAGGCAATCTGCAACTTATCTCATTGGCACCTCGTGGCAGCAGCGGTACAGATGACGTGCCACCGAAAACGGGTGGCCGGGTGTCGAATCCCGTGTTGATCCTTGGTAACAGCGCTTGCCAGCCGGCGTCGCCTTGCGTGGCGCCGGCTGGCAATTCGCCTGCCTCCATGGCGGGCGGTGCGTGGGGGCTTCATGCCCACCGGCTTGGGATCAACCCGGATTCGAACCACGTACCGCCCGCCACCTTTGTGTGGCGGCTTCCGCTTGTCCTGTAACGGAGCCATCAACATGAGCACCTCGAAGACCCCGCACCTGCACCCGCAGCACTTCCCCGGCCCGGCCAACGCCGACGACCGCAGTGACGGCAGCCCCGGCTTCATCGATACCCTGCACCGCATTGGTACGGGCGCGGCGGCGGACGGCCAGCCCTGGCCCGAGCCCAACCTGCGGCCGGGCCGCCGCATCGCCCTGGCCGATGCCGATTGCGCTCTGGCCGGGCTGCGCATCGTGGGCGAACTCATCCTGGCGTGCGAGCGCGTGCGGCAGAACGGCCCGGACAGCGAGTACCTCGGCGACCGGGTGATGGAAGGCCTGATGATGGCAAGCCTGGCCCTGACTGCGCAGGTGACCGCACGGGCACGACCGGTCGAGTAGCGTCGAGCCTGCTCGACTGCTCCCCGCTCTTCGGTAGAGCCGAGCCATGCTCGGCTGCCTTTCGCGAAGCACACTCAGGCAGCTTGGACACCGGCCGACGTTCCGGGCAGACTTGCCCACGACACCCCCGCGCACGATGGATCTCATGGACGGACGCGCTCCGCTCGAACAGGACCCAACGGATCCAAAGCCACCCCGTGCGCTCGGCAGGATTGGCAACGCGCTGGCATTGACCATCGGTGGCTGCGCCGCACTGATGGCCTTGTGCATGATCGCCATCGCGGTCTTCGGGCAGATGGGCCTGGGCCGCGTCGGCGCTGGCCTCACGGGTGGCGGCCTGCTGTTGGTGTCGGCCCCCCTGATCGCGCTGACCTTTTCCCGTCCGCTGGCAAAAGGGCTTCTGTTGCTGGCAATGACCGCGCTGGCCGTATTCGCCGGCTGGCTGTGCTTCTGGCCGCAAGGCGCGGCCAGCCCTTCGCCTGCAGCGCAGGCGGCGGTCATCGCCTTTGCAGCGCTGCTGCTCTTCCGTGTGTATCTGGCCCGGCGCGGACGGGGCGGGAACCCCCGCACGGGGTGAGTGCCGTCGAACTGCCGCCCGAGGCGTTCGACATGCTGCCTGCGGTGAACCGACCACAGCCTGCGCTCAGCCGCATGCTAGATTGGCGCCGGTGCCAGGAGGCACGTGAGGATCGGATGCCATGGAAGACTGCACCACCCGCCCGCTGATGCGCGCGCGCCTCCCCGTCGGACGCTTCCCCCGCACGGCCACCCTGCTGTTGTGTGCAGGCCTGCTCGCCGCCGGCCATTCCGGTGCACAGGCAACCGCGCACGCGGAGGACATCAAGGCCATCGAACAGGTGCTGGAAACCTTCCGCACTGCGCTGGTCAACAAGGACAAGCCCACCTATATGAGCCTGTTCTTCTCGGACAAACCCGAGGACATCGGCTGGCAGTTCGTCTCCGAGGACGTGCGCCTGCAGGACATCCGCAGGACCAAGCCCGACGCGATCAAGGCGCGGCAGATTCCCTCGAACAATTTCATCTCGCTCATCGACAGCGCGGTTGCGTCGCCCACGCCGAAGGAAGAGATCTTCTCCAACCCGAGGATCGAAACCGATGGCGACGCCGCCTCGCTGACCTTCGACTACACGTTCCTGTCCGATGGCGTGAAGCAGAACTGGGGCAAGGAAATGTGGCAGCTGATCCGCACCGAACAGGGCTGGAAGATCTTTTCGGTGATCTATTCGGTACGTGACGAGCGCAGCCCGGCCGCAGAGTGAGGTGTAAATCCGAGCCATGCTCGGCTGCGTTTCGATCTTCTGTAAAGCCGAGCCATGCTCGGCTGCGGTCCGCTCTTCTGTAGAGCCGAGCCATGCTCGGCTGCGGTCTGCGCGAACCAGTCCAGCATGGCCCGGCGTTACTGGCGCGAACTTTCCAGCTGCGTGGTCAACAGCCGCGTCAGGTTCCGGCGTGCGAAATACCCCTGCAGCTGTGCGGCCTTGATGGTCCGCGCCTTCAACCTCGGCGCGCCATCGTCGCCATATTCAATGCGATAGCAGCGCGACGCACCGCACAGCTCGGCCTGGCTGGCAGTAACGATGACCACGGTGATTTCCAGGCTGGTGAAGGCGTTGCCGGTCTTGATATCCGGGTTCTCGGTGCCGGCGCGCTCGATGAGGGTGCGGAACCGGCCAAGGTCGCGCTCGCCACCACTGCTGAGCGGGCCGACATTGGTGGCGCGGCGGATGTCGTCGTCTTCGCTGGGCGCGGCCTTGCTCCAGTGCTCGGTGCGCTCGGGAATGACCGCACGCACGACCGTGCCGTCCGGCTCGATCAGGTCGATCACCACGTCCAGCAGGTACACAGGCTCAAGGCCGAGGTTGGTCACGAAACAGTGCGCGTCCAGGTTACGCCCGGCACCGGAGGTGATGAGGATCGAGGGCCGCTGCTGGCGGCGGTAGCTGCGCAGGAAGAAGTTGAGGTAGACCACCCAGATCAGGGCGGTCACGCAGGTCATCACCGCGGTCAGCAGCGGAGCGAAATGGAGCAGGTTCTGCAGCATCCTCGATGGAACTCGCCGGCGTGGGGTGCCCCATGGTCGCGGTTGCCGTGCTTGTGGGTTGTGAAGTGTTTGGCCTCGAGGGGTTGCGAACGCATCCACGCATGGCGTGGATCTACTGGACCAACGCGTTGCACGCGCCCGTTGTAGCGCCAAGCCATGCCCTGCAAACCCTTGTTGCGGCGGAATACTGCACCTACCATCGGACGGCCCTTTCCTTTCAAGCCTCCGATGACGACCTACGCCGAACTCAACGCCGCCCAGCTGGCCAACCACGCCCTCAACATCTTCATCGCCGAGGGCCGCCACATCGAGGGCGCGCGCGTGATCTACCGTGCGCTGCAGCTCGACCCGCATCAGCCCGATGCGCTGCGCAGCCTCAGCGATTTCCACGCGAACTCCGGCACCGAAGCCTTCTCGGCCGCCACCATGGAATATGCCCTTTCCGGCGCGATCGATCTGGATCCGGAGGAACGCCAGAAGCTGGAAGCGCTGCATTTCCTCGACATCTGGACGTGGGGCTTCGCCCGTCACAACTCCGGCGAAGCGCAGCTGGGTGCCGAGGCCTTCAAGAACCGTGACGACTTCGAGGTCGACCACGCCGCCTACGCGGCCTTCCTCGGCACCATCGTGGAGCCGGCCGGTTCGCTGCAGGCTGCCTTCGAGGCCGCGCACCGCCTGTCCGGCCTGATGGCAGGCTTCCTGCAGCACAGCGGCAAGGACGATCCGGACCTGGACGATGTCCTGCGTGGCGAAGGTTTCGTTGAAACCGCCGAGTACCCGCAGTGGCTGCAGTCGTCGACCGACGACCTGGACGCACTGGACAAGGCCATCCAGGAGCAGCGCCAGAAGGGGTGATCCGGCGCGACGGCTGCGCCCTGCCGTCGTAGAGTCGAGCTTGCTCGACTCTACGTGCCACCAGCAGTCGAGCAAGCTCGACTCTACGCCAGCGCGTAATCCAACCCCGCACACACCGCCGCCACCTGGGCGTCGTTGCATTCCTGCGGGTGGGTACGCGGGCTGTCCGGGTAGACCTCGGTTGTGGTGGCATAGCGTGCGTCGGTGAATCCGGCGCAGGCGCCGATCGAACGCGATTCGCCCCAGACCACGCCCGGCGACTGTAGCGGCAGGCCCACCAGGTTGCCCTCGGCGTCGGCCGGGGCAATGTGGGTGATCGGCGCAACGGCCTCGATCAACGCCTTCTGGAATTCATGCTGCGGGTCTTCGCTGTTGCCGATCACGTAGAAGCCATCGGGAATGGTGTCACGCTCGAACGGCTTGCCGTCGCGGGCGCAGCGCGCCGGGTCGAATTCGTGCAGGTCGCTGTCGGTGGTTTCGTGCAGGTCCAGATGGACGCGGATGTCGGCCTTGCGCTCGGCCACCCAGCGCATCAGCGAGGCGGCTTCCTCGATCAGGCCGCCGTCACGGAAGCTGCGGTTGGGGTCGATCGCATCCGGGTTCCAGCGCTGGATCCGCTCGTAGCCCCAGGGGCTGACGCACGGCGCCACGATCAGGTTCATCCGGCCCAGGTAGCGCTCGGCCTGCTGTTCCAGGAACTGCAGGGCGCCATGCACGCCGCTGGTTTCATAGCCATGCACGCCACCGGTCACCAGGGCCGTCGGCAGGGCCGGGTTCCAGTCATGGTTGACCACCGCGAACAACGGGTAGTGGTCGGGGGCATAGTCGAGCTGGCCGTACTGGATCACGTCGAAACCGTCATCCAGGCGCTCCAGGGCGGCCACCACATCATCGTGGTAGCTGCGCTGGCGGTGCTGGGCGGCCCGCCACTTCGCGCGTTCAGCATCGCCCCAGGGCTGGCCGGGGGTACCGATGGGATAGAACGGCGCGAGGGTCATGCAGGAGCTCCAGAAGGTCCAGTTGCGTTAGTGCAGCCGACCATTCTAAGCCGTCTGCCCGCCCCGGCCGAGACCCTCCTCTGCCATGCCCGCCACGGGCCGCCCGCCCCCTTCATCCAGAGGCGGTCATCTGGTTGTAAAATCAACGGTTTTTGGCCCCTGGCTCCTTGATGGCGAACGCCGCGCAGCCGGTCCTGGGTGGACCGGAGTTCCTCCGCCTGCTTGCCCGTCTCAGCGACGGCGCGATGCCGGCCAGCAGTCCCGCCCTGACCGACCGCCTCGGCCAGTGGGTGGACTGGAGCCGCGCCGTGGCCCTGTCCGGGGCGCTGGACGGCCGCCTGCCCGAACCGGGCGAGGCCGCCGAAGCGATGGAGGACCTGCTGGCCGACTGCGCCCAGGCCGAGTCCAGCCTGCTGGCCTCGATCCGCGAGGATGCCGAGGCCGAGCGCCTGCTGGACCTGGCCGAGGCCGCCGCGCAGGCCAACTTCGCCTCGCTGCGCCAGCGTTACCGCGTGCTGCAGCAGGCCATCCAGACCGCCACCGGACGCCTGCGCGGCCGCCTGCGCGACCAACTGGTGCAGGCCTCGCCGGAACTGGCGCGGCTGGCCGAGGTCGACGCGGTGATGGAACAGACCCTGACCCCACGCGAGCACAGCCTGCTGGCCACCGCGCCGACGGTGCTGGCCGCCCGTTTCGAGCGCGTGCACGGCCAGCCCGGCTGGCGCGCCTCCTTCCGCAATGACATGCGCAGCCTGCTGCTGGCCGAGCTTGAACTGCGCTTCCACCCGATCCACGGGCTGCTTGCAGCCCTGCGCTCCCACTGACCGGAACACCATGTCCAGAACTGCATTCCATGTCGTTGTTTTCCTTGTCGGCCTGCTGGCCGTGTGCTGGATCGGCATCGGCTACGTGACGGTGCATCCTCTGGGTGCGGCGGTGGCGGCCATCATTGCAGTCTGCTACCTGGCCGGCGGCGTGGAGCTGTACCGCTACCGCCAAGCCAGCAACGGACTGCGCGCCGCATTGAACGATCTGGGTGCGGCACAGGACGCCCTGGCGCCGTGGCTGGAGCGTGTACCGGTAAGCCTGCGCAATGCCGTGCGCCTGCGCGTGGAAGGCGAGCGCATCGCCCTGCCCGGGCCGGTGCTGACACCGTACCTGGTCGGCCTGCTGGTGCTGCTGGGCATGCTCGGCACCCTGCTGGGCATGATGGATACGCTGCGCGGCACCGGCCTCGCGCTGCAGAGCGCCACCGACATGGCCGCCATCCGCGGCTCGCTGGCTTCGCCGGTACAGGGCCTGGCCGTGGCCTTCGGCACCTCGATTGCCGGTGTGGCCAGTTCGGCGATGCTCGGCCTGCTGTCCGCGCTGCTGCGCCGCGACCGCCTGCAGGTCGTGCAGCAGCTGGACCGCGCCATCGCCGGCGAGCTGCACCCGTATTCGCAGGCCTGGCAGCGCGCCGAGTCGCTGCGCCTGCTGCAGGCGCAGTCGGCCGCCCTGCCCGCGCTGGTGGACCGCCTGCAGGCGATGACCAGGGCCTTTGAACAGCACAGCACCGCCGCCAACGAGCGCCTGCTGACCGGCCAGTCCGACTTCCTCACCCACAGCCAGGCATTGCAGGAACGGCTGGCCGTATCGCTGCAGCAATCGCTGCGCGAAGGCGCCGAGGCCAGTGCCGCCGCCATTGCCGGCGCGCTGCAGCCGATGGCGGAGACCACGCTGGCAGGCCTGGCCACCCACGGCCAGGCACTGCATGCGCGTGTCGAAAGCGCCGTGCAGCAGCAGCTGGCCGGCCTCAGCGAAGGCTTCGAGCGCAGCCGTCTTGCGACTGAAGCGAGCTGGGCCAAGGTCGTGGCCGAGCAGACCCAGGCCCAGCAGACGCTGGTGGCCGATCTGCGCCAGCACCTGCAGGCCTTTAGCGAGGGCCAGGGCGCACAGGCTGAGACGGTGCTCGCACGCATCGGCGAGCGCCTGCAGGCCGATGCCGCCGGCAACACCGAGGCGTGGCGTGCTGCCGCCGAGCAGCAGCAGGCCGTGAACGCCGCGCTGGTGGAGCGCCAGCAGCAGGCACTGCAGGCGGTCGGCGCACAGCTGGATTCGCAGGCACAGGCCCTGCTGCAGGCACTGGACGAGCGCCATGCCGCAGGCCAGTCGCTGCTGCAGGATCACGAAGCGCAGCGTTCGCAGGACTGGCAGGCCGCACAGGCGCTCGCCGCCAGCGCGCATGCGGAACTGCAGGCGGGCCTGGATGCACGCGAGCAGCAGCGCCAGGCGCGCTGGGATGCAGTGGCCGCCGAGCTGCAGCAGGCGCACGCCGCACTACAGGCGCAGCTCCAGGCGGGTGACGAGCAGCGCCTGCAGCAGTGGAGTGCGGCTCTCGATGCCATTGCGCAGGGCCTGGCCGAGCGCCAGCAGCAGGTCTGCGAGACCTTGGCCAGCACCGCCCAGCAGATCGGCGAGAACGGCCGCGCACAGGCCAGTGCCACGCTCGCCGAAGTCTCCACCCTGCTGCAGACCGCCGCCGACGCACCCAGGGCCGCGGCCGAAGTCATCAACGAACTGCGCAGCACCCTGTCCGAGAGTCTGGTGCGCGACAACAAGATGCTGGAAGAACGTGGCCACCTGCTGGCCACCGTGCAGACGCTGCTGGAAGCGATCAACCACGCCTCGCACGAACAGCGCACCGCCGTGGACGCGCTGGTGGGGGGCTCGGCCGAGCTGCTGGAACGCGTCGGCAGCCGCTTCACCGACCACATTGCCGCCGAAACCGGCAAGCTTGATGGCATCGCCGAGCACCTCACTGGCAGCGCAGCGGAGGTCGGCCAGCTGGCCGGCACCTTCGGCGCGGCGGTCGAGCAGTTCGGCGCGGCCTCCACCGAACTGTCCGGGCGCCTGGAGCAGATCGGCGGCGCGCTGGACGCGTCGCTGGCGCGCAGCGATGAGCAGCTGGCCTATTACGTGGCACAGGCGCGTGAGGTGGTCGACCTCAGCCTGCTGTCGCAGAAGCAGGTGATGGAAGAGCTGCAGCAGCTGGCCACGCGCCGTGGCAAGGCCGGCACCGCATGAGCGATGAACTGGAGGTCGACGGCGGCTCGCACGCCCCGATCTGGGCCGCATTCGGCGACCTGATGTCGGTGCTTCTGGGCGCATTCGTGCTGATCCTGGTCGGCGTGGTCGCCGTGCAGCTGGAGCTCTCGCAGCGGCTGGACCAGGAAGTGAAGCAGCGCCAGGCCGAAGCCAAACGCCTGCAGACCCTGGAACAAGCGCTGGCCGGCCCCCTGGCCGCCGGCCGGGTAACCCTGGTCGATGGCCGCATCGGCATCAGTGGCAAGGTGCTGTTCGCACTGAATTCCGACCAGCTGCAGCCTGAGGGCCAGGCGCTGTTGCGCAGCCTGGCCGCGCCGCTGGCGGCCTACCTGGGCTCGCGCGAAGAGATCCTGATGGTCAGCGGCTTCACCGATGACGCGCCGATCCGCGATGGCAACCGCCGCTTTGCCGACAACTGGGAGCTGTCCGCGCAGCGTTCGCTGACAGTGACCCGCACGCTGATTGCCGATGGCGTTCCGGCTGATGCGGTGTTTGCCGCCGCGTTCGGCAGCGAGCAGCCGGTCAGTTCCAATGCCGATGAAGCCGGCCGCGCGCGCAACCGCCGCGTGGAGATCGCACCGATTCCCAAGCCGAAGGCCACGGATGGCAAGTAAACCGCCCTCGCCGCGGGAAGACCTGCGCGCACTGGTGCGGGACCTGGATGCCGGTTCGCGCAGCCTGCCGCATTACCCGCAGGTACCGATGCTGGACCAGGTCCGCCGCGAGTGGGCCGAGCTGCGCAGCGAACTGCAGGTGCGGCGCTCGCTGCGCACCGAGGCACCGGCCGATGGCGGCCCGTTGAATTCCGCGGTGCTGGTGCAGCGCATGCTCGACACTATGCAGGCCACCAGCCCCGGCTACCTGCGGCATTTCATCGATTACATCGATACGCTGTCCTGGCTGCAGGCGTTGCAGGATGGTGCGACCAGTGCGGCGGAAAGCACGAAGCCCAAGCGCACGCGCAAGCCCCGCAGCGCCGGTTGATCCCGCCCGGACCTTTGGTAGGTGCCAACCTTGGTTGGCACGCCGACGCTCTGTGTGCCAACCAAGGTTGGCACGTACCTGAAATCGACAACCCTTGAGCGTGCCAACCAAGGTTGGCACCTACCGGAAATCGGCAATCCCAGGCATCAGCCGCGCAGGGTGGCGCCGCCATCCACGTACAGGTCGCTCATGGCCACATGGCCGGCCTGTTCGGAGAGCAGGAACATCACCGAGTGGGCGATGTCTTCCGGTGTGGCCAGCTTGCGCAGGGGAATGCCAGCTTTGTAGGTGTCCAGGTTGCCGGCAATCACCCGCTCGGCGCCCCCCGCGTCCTCCCACATGCCGGTCTGCATCGGGGTCAGCGTAGAACCCGGGGCGACGATGTTGCAGCGGATGCCCAGCGGGGCCAGTTCCAGGCCAAGGCAACGGGTGAACATGGTGGCGGCGGCCTTCGAGGCTGCGTAGGCCGCCATGCCATGGCGCGGCACGCCGGCGGCATTGGAACTGACGGTGACGATCGCGCCCTCCCGTCGCGGTGACATCACCCGCGCCAGCGCGCGACCGACATGGAACACGCCATCGGCGTTGACCGCGAACACACGTCGCCAGTCATCATCGCCGGTGCCGGCCACCTCACCCACATGCAGCACGCCGGCCACGCTGGCCGCCAATGCAATCGGCCCCACCTCTGCTTCCACCCGGTCCACCAGCGCATCGACCGCCGTGCTGTCGGTCACGTCCAGCGCGAACGCCCGCACGCGCGCATCGTCCACCACCGGACATTCCCGGTCAGTGGCCACCACGGTGCAGCCGGCGTCAGCCAGCAGTTGTACCAGCGCCGCGCCGATCCCACCGGCGGCGCCGGTCACCAGCGCCACGCGCCCTGCAAATCCGGTCAGCTGCATGCTGCACGCTCCTGTTCTTCATCCCATTGACGCAGCCGCGCCGACAGCCACGGGCCCAGTTGTGCCACCGCATCGCGACCCGTCAGCTCGGCGTGCAGGAACGGCAGTTCCAGCGCCTGCACCTTGCGCGCATGCGCCATCCACAGCGCCGATTGCAGCTGCGGCCGCGCCTGGTGGTCACGCCCCGCGCGCACATGCACCAGGGTGCCGTCGAAGGGTCGATGATGGTGCTCACGGATGAGGCGATTGGTACCCGTGACGGCACGCACCACCCCCTCCAGCACCGCATCGGGCAGGCTGCCCAATGCGCTGCCACCACGGCGCAGGAAGGCCAGGATGCGCTCGCGGCTGTCCAGTTCCGGGTGGGCATCGGGATCATGGCCGGCGATGGCCAGCAGCGCGCGCAGCGCCGCGATGGCATCGGGTTCCGGCTCGGCCCGCCAGCACTCGCTGGGATAGGCATCCAGCAGCACCAGCTCACCCACCTCGCGGCCGATCTCGTGCAGGCGCACCGCCATGGCCTGGGCCAGGATGCCACCCACTGACCAGCCCAGCAGATGCACCGGCCCCTGCGGTTGCAGCGTGGCGATGCGGCGCACGTAGTCGTTGGCCAGCACCTCGATGCTGGACGGCATCGCCTGCTGCGGGTCCAGCGCCGGCGACTGCAGGCCGTAGACGGTGCGCGCCGGCTGCAGCGCGCGTGCCAGCGTCCGGTAGTTCCAGGCAATGCCACCGGCCGGATGCACCACGAACAGCGGCGGCGCGGCAGTTTCCGCCGTGGCCAGTGCAATCACCGGACCCAGCGCGTGGTCGGCCAGCGCCGGAGGCTCGGCAATGCGTGCGGCCAGCGCGGCGACCGTCGGCTGCGCAAACAGTGCGCCCAGACCAAGATCGCAGCGCCAGCGCTGTTCAATGGCCAGCAGCAGATGCACGGCCGACAGAGAATCACCACCGAGGCTGAAGAAGTCCGCGTCCACGGCGACGGGCAGTTCGCGGCCCAGCGCGCGAGCGAACAGCCCCGCCAGTTCCTGTTCCAGCGGCGTACGCGGCGCAAGCCCGACGACATCCTGCTGAGGCGGCTTCGGCAATGCCGTTCGGTCGAGCTTGCCGTTGGCCGTCACTGGCCAGTGGTCCACGCCGACGAAGGCCGAAGGCAGCATGTAGTCCGGTACGCGCGTGGCCAGATGGCTGCGCAGCACCGCGGCATCGGCGCACGACGAGGGCACGTACGCGACCAGCCGCGCATCGCCCGGTGCGTCATGGCGCAGCAGCACTTCCACCCGGTCCATGCCCGGCAGCTCGCGCAGTGCGGCCTCGATCTCGCCCAGCTCGATACGCAGGCCGCGCAGCTTCACCTGGTGATCGCTGCGACCCAGGTATTCCACCGCGCCATCGGCGCGCCAGCGTGCGACGTCGCCGGTGCGGTAGATGCGTTCCCCGGGCAGGAAAGGATCGGGCAGGAAGCGCTCGGCGGTCAGGTCATCGCGACCCAGATAGCCACGCGCCAACTGCACACCACCCAGATACAGATCGCCGGCCACACCGACCGGCAGCGGCTGCATGCGCGCATCCAGCACGTACAGGCGGGTATTCCACACGGGGAAGCCGATCGGCACCGGCCGTGAGCGATCCTCGGCCGAGGCCGGCCACCCGCTGACATCCACCGCCGCTTCGGTCGGCCCATACAGATTGTGCAGTTCTGCCTGCACCCGGGCGTGGAAACGATCACGCAGCGCGGCGTCCAGCGCCTCACCACTGGTGAATACCCGCCGCAGCTGCAGACCCTCAGACGCCGGCGCGGCAAGGAAGACGTCGAGCATGGACGGCACGAAATGCGCCGTGGTGATGCCGTGGCTGCGGATCAGCCGCGCCAGTTCAATGGGGTCGCGATGCGCATCCGGACCGGCCAATACCAGCGTGGCACCACACAGCAGCGGCAGGAAGAATTCCCAGACCGACACATCGAACGTAGCCGGGGTCTTCTGCAGTACGCGGTCATCTGCGCCGAACCCATGGTGCGCCCACATCCACAGCAGGCGGTTGACGATGGCGCGGTGTTCAATGACCACACCCTTCGGCTCACCGGTCGAGCCGGAGGTGTAGATGACATAGGCGGCATCGTCCGGCGATGGTGGGGCCCACCGTGCGGCGAAGCTCAGTGAGGTCCACTGCGCGGGCGCCAGCACCGGCACCTCGCCCAGCCGCGCCTGCACCTCGGCCTCGGCCAGTACGCAGGCCGGTCGGGCCGAGGCGAGGATGCGCGCCAGTCGCTCTTCTGGATGGGCAAGATCCAGCGGCAGGTAGGCGGCACCGGCACGCAACACGGCCACCAGCGCGACCACCAGCTCCAGCGAGCGCGGCAACGCCACCGCGACCACGCTGCCTGCACCGATGCCCATCGCGCGCAGCTGCGCGGCCAGCGCGAAACTGCGCGCCTCCAGTGTCGCGTGGTCCAGCGAGGCATCGCCGAAGACCAGCGCCGTCGCCTGCGGATCCCGGTCCATGCCCTGCTGCAGCAGCTCCACCAGGGTGGTGTCGGGCAGCGCATGGGCAGTGGCATTGAAACCGTGCACCGTGCGCTGCGCCTCCTCAGGCGTAGCCAACGGCACGTCGGCCATACAGGGCGCCTGCAGCGCGGCCGCCACGAAATGCAGCAGCCTCGTGGCGTGCGCCTGCACGTCGTCGCGGCTGTACAACGCGGGATTGGCCTCGATCTCCAGGTCCAGCAGGGCCTGGCCGTCGCCACGGAAGCCCAGGGTCAGGTCATCCACCGGGCCGGTGCACAGCACCTCCAGCATGGCCGCGGCGCCGGGCAGCGCCAGCGGCCTGTAGAACGGCTGCACGTTCACCAGCGGGCCGTGCAGGCGCTGCTGCGCACCGGCCAGGCCCAGATCGCGACGCAGCTGCTCGCCCCGGTAACGACCGTGCTTGCGGCCCTGGCTCAACTGCCGCCCGATGCCGCGCGCGAAATCCTCGACGCTGCCCTCGCCTGCTGCCACCCGCAGCGGCAGTACGTTCATCACCATCGCCGGCACCCGCGCCGAGGCATTGCCCAGTCGCCCCATGTAGGGCACGCCCAGCACGACTTCCTCGGCCGCGCTCATCCTGCGAAGGTATTCGGCCGACAGTGCGGCCAGCACGTCCGGCCAGGGCTGCAGCCAGCGCACCGCGGTCTGCAGCAGCAGGTCGCGGAAAGAGGCGTCGAGCGGCTGCACGAAACGCAGCGCATCGTCGCTGGCCGCTACCGTCCCGGCCAGCCCCGCACCGGCGGGTGCACCCTGCAGTTGTCCGCGCCACCATTGGCCCGCCAAGCCGCGACGGGGATCTTCACGATAGGCAGCATCATCGGCCAGCACGCCTGCCAAGGGCGGCAGCGGCTCGCCGCCACGGCCGGCATACAGGGCACAGACCCGATCACTGAACAGCGCCATGCCGTAGCCATCGGCGGCCAGGTGGTGCACGCGCAGGTACCAGACCCAGCGTTGCCCACCCAGATCGAACAGCACCTGCTGGCTGATGCGATCGCGGCTGGGATCCACTGGCGACAGGCGGTCGGCCTGCATCGCGGCGCGTGCCACTGCGTCGGGGGCGGCTTCCGTCGTCAGATCGCGCAGCGACAACAGCGGCACATGGGCCGGATCATGCCACTGCAGCGGCTGGCCATCATTGCCTGCGGCAAACCGCAGTGCGAACGCCTGCGCTTCTGCGGCGGCCTGGTTTGCGGCCGCCACGAACGCGTCGACGTCCAGCGCACCCTCGATCCACACGGCATGGGCCGTATTGAACGAAGGATTGTCCGGGGCCAGGCACTGGGCGAACCACAGGCCCGACTGGGCCTCGGTCAGCGCCACCGGCGTGGCCAGCCCTGCGGCATTCATGCCTGCTGTGCCGCCTGCAGCTTCTGCACCACCGCCCACCACTGGCGCAGCGTGCTGTATTCGGCCAGCTGCGAGAATTCCAGCGGCAGGCCCGTGCTACCCCAGGCGAGGACCAGGCCGAGCATGCGCATCGAATCCAGGTCCAGGTCGATCAGATTGTCGTCGTCTCCGATATCAGCCGGCGCGCAGTCGAGCACGCGCGCCACGTCGGCGCGCATGCGCTCAAGGTCGAGCACATCGTGGGTCGTGGCCATCAGAGCACCTCCAGCAGCTGCGCGGTGGTCATCGGCACGCCACTGGTGCGGGCGATCCAGTGCAGGGCCTGGTCATGGTCGGCGCGCGAGAAATCAGCCACGGCGTCGGCGGCGATGAACGCTTCGATATCGCGCTGGAATGCCTCGACCACGGTGGCCGTGCAGCCAATATGCGCATACACGCCGGTGACCAGCAGCTGGTCACGGCCCCGCACCCGCATCAGGGTTTCCAGGTTGCTGCGCTGGAAGGCGCTGTAACGATGCTTGACCAGCACGTGCTCACCCGCCTGCGGGACAAGTGTATCGATGATCGGCTCATGTTCCTCGCCGCGGCGCATGCCCGGCCCCCACAGGTCGGCCTGCAACCCGCGGTCACGCCGGTCCTGGTCGCCATGCTGGGCGGTATAGAACACCGGAATGCCGTGTGCACGGCAATGCGCCAGCAGGCGTGCGATGTTGGCCTCCGCCGGCTGCAGTGGCTCGGCACCGGCGTCGAACGCTGCCAGGAAATAGCGCTGCATGTCATGCACCAGCAGGGCGATGCGATCACGCTGCGGGCGCCACGGGCCGCGCGGAGCCGGCAGTTCGGCAGCGGTCGGCAAGGGGTATGGGGTAATGCGGGGCAGCGCCATCAGCGCGTTCCTCCTGTCTGTTGCAGATGACGCGCGCGCAGCTGCGCACGCAGTTCACGGCGGCTGATCTTGCCGACCGCCGTGGTATCGAAACTGTCCACGAACACCACCTGGTCGGGCACCTTGAACGCGGCCAGGCCGCGGCCACGCATCCAGTTCTTCAATGCAGGCCCCTTGATCGGCTCGCCCTGCGCGATGACGAAGGCGCAGCTGCGCTCGCCCAGGTAATCATCGGGAATGGACACCACCGCCGCGTCGAACACGGCGGGATGGGCCAGCAGATGATCTTCGATCTCCTCGGCGGAGATCTTCTCGCCGGCACGGTTGATGTGGTCGCCCGCGCGGCCCTGCACCACCAGGTAGCCACCCGGCAGCTGCTGCACACGATCGCCGGTGCGATAGAAGCCGTCGTCGGTGAAGGCGCGCGCGTTGGCCACCGCATCGTTGTGGTACGCGCCGATGGTGTACGGGCCACGGGTCAGCAGATGCCCCACCTCGCCCTCGGCCACCGGCTGGTCATGGTCATCGACCACGCGCACCTCGTCATCCGGGCTGATCGGCCGCCCCTGGCAGGCAACGATCAGGTCTTCAGGGTCATCCAGCCGGGTGTAGTTGACCAGGCCCTCGGCCATGCCGAACACCTGCTGCAGGGTGCAGCCCAGGCCATCGATCACCCGCCGCGCGGCTTCCGGCACCAGCTTGGCACCGCCCACCTGCAGCACCTGCAGGCTGGACAGATCGTGCTTGCTGGTTGCCGCGGCCTGCGCCCACAACAGGGCCAGCGGCGGCACCAGGCCGCAGCAGGTCACCCGCTCGCGGGCGATCAGCGGGAAGGCAGCGTCCGGGCCGGGGCCGGGGCTGAGCACCACGCGGGCGCCGGCATACAGCGCGCCGAAGAAGCCCGGCGAACTCATCGGGAAGTTGTGCGCCGCCGGCAGAGCAACCAGGTAGACGCTGTCGCGGTCGATGCCGCAGATCGCATTGCTGGCACGGAACGAATAGATGTAGTCGTCGTGGGTGCGCGGGATCAGCTTGGACAGCCCGGTGCTGCCACCGGAAATCTGCAGGAAGGCGACCGACTGCGGGTCCGGATCGGGCGGCAATGCGCTGCGGTCACCCTGCAGCGCATCCAGGGCAATGAACCCGTCCGCCTCGCCATCGATCACCACATGCGCGATGCCCGGCACTTGCGCCTGCAACGCATGCGCCAGTCCGCGGTGGTCGAAGTTCTCATGCACATCGGCGGTGATGTAGGCACTGGCTTCGGCCTTGCGCGCGAAGTGCACCAGTTCGGTGAGGCGATGCGCCGGCAGCACGTACACCGGCACCAGGCCGGCCCGGAACAGCCCGCACACCGTGGTGATGAAGCCGGCGGTGTTGCCCAGCTGCACCAGCACGCGGTCACCCGGCTGCAGACCCTGGCCCAGCAGGCCGGCACCGATACGCCCGGCCTCGTGCCACAGCTGCGCATAGCTCAGGCGCACGTCACCGGCCACCACCGCGATCTCATCGGCGTACTGCTCTGCCCGGTCACGCAGGAAAGCCGGGAAGGTCTCGCCGCGCCAATGGCCGGCAGCGCGGTAGCGCGCGGCCCGGTCTTCGGGCCAGACCTGCTGCAGCGGCAGCCGCGGGGAGATAGCGTTGTTCATGGCATGGGCTCGATCAGGGCCGCCGGGTCATGCACACCCAGGGCGTTCAACAAGGCAGTGAATTTGGCGCCGGTTTCGGCCGCCTCGGCCTCCGGCTGCGAGTCGGCCACGATGCCGGCGCCGGCGAACAGGCGCAGCTGCGTGCCCTGCAGGCGGGCGCAGCGGATGGCCACGTACCAGTCGCCATCGCCCTGCGCGTCCAACCACCCCACGGCACCGGCGTAGAAGCCGCGCGGTACCGGTTCCAGTTCACGGATGCGCTGCAGTGCGGCCTGTCGCGGCGTACCGCAGACCGCAGGCGTAGGGTGCAGTTCGGCCAGCAGCGCTGCGGCCGGCGTCGATGTGTCCTTCAGCGTGGCGTGGATGCGGGTGCCGAGGTGCCACATGCTGGCCGTGGCGTGCAGCACCGGCTGTGCCTGCGCTTCGACGCGGCGGCACCACGGCGCCAGGCCTTCGACGATGGCCTCAACCACGTGGCGATGTTCGTCATGGTCCTTGCGCGAGGCCAGCAGCGCCTGCGCCACGCGCTGGTCTTCGACCGGGTCGCGGTGGCGGCGGGCAGAGCCGGCCAACGGATGCGACAGCACCTGCGCGCCGCGCTTGCGCAGCAGCAGTTCCGGCGTTGCGCCGACCAGCCATGCCGGCGCCTGGCCCGGCTCGACCGGCAGTGGCACCGCATAGGTTGCCACCGAGGGGTCCACCCCCAGGCGTGCCAACAGCGCATCGGGCGCCAGCGGCAGTTCGGTCTGCGCCAGCAGGCTGCGCGCCAGCACCACCTTGTGCAGCGTGGCATCGGGCCCACGCATGGCCTGCACGGCGCTGGCCACGGCGGTGGCATAGGCCTGCGCCGTGGGCTGGGCCTGCAGCGCACCTCGCAGGGACGGTGCGGGCACAGGCTGCGGAATCAGGCCGGGCAGCACACGCTCGGGCTGGTACAGCGCATCGTCTGCGCGCGGTTCGAACGGCACCGCGCCCACCAGCAGGCCCGGTCCGCCGCGCTGCTGGGCGAAGAATGCTTCCACCCGCTCGGCCAGGCTCGCCAACGCGCCGCTGGGCAGGCCTGCCCGGCAGCCGCGCGCATGCAGCTGCTGGTCGGCATGCTGCAGCACGAAAACGTTCGCTTCGTCAGCAGCATGGGCCGGGGGTGGTGCAGCCTCCGCCCACGCACCCTGCATCAGGGAATCAGTCATGTGGTCTCCTTTTCCCGGTGGGCCAGGGCAAGGCCACACAGCAGCAACAGCAGCACGCCCACCAGCAGATACGGCAGGCTGGCACCTGTGCGATACAGCACCGTGCCCAGCATCGGGCCGGCCACCATGCCCAGCCCCTGCGCGGCAGCGACGGTGCCGGCAGCGGCGCCCTGTTCGTGCGCCTCCACCGCATCGGCAGCCAGTGCCTGGAAGGACGGGAACACGAAGCCCATGCCGAAGGCGGCCACCGCGTAGGTCAGCGGCAGCTGCCAGGGCTGCTGCACAGCGGCGACCGAGGCAAAGCCGAGTCCGGAGATCAGCGCACCGATGATGATCCAGCGGCGCGGATGCACCGTCAGTTTCATCACCAGCACCTGCGCCAGGATCAGGCCAACGCCAACGGCGGTCAGGGCGATGCCGGCCATGCGCGCACCAGCGGCGGCGTCCAGGCCGAACCGATCAATGGCAAAGAAGCCCACGGTGACCTGCGCGATGGTCACCGAGACCATGCCGAGGAAGGCGGCCAACTGCGGCAGGCGCAGACGGGCATCCAACCGCGACATCGGTGCGCGGTTGCGCGGTTGCGCGGCCGCCACCGGCGGCGTGGCCGGCAGCCGCCAGGCGATCAGCGCCAGCGCGACCAGCGGCAGCAATGCGGCCACGTACAGGGCCAGCGGGAGATTGCGGTAGGCCAGCCAACCGGCGGCCGCTGGGCCCAGCACCATGCCCAGCGCATTGGCGCTGCCCAGTCGCGCCAGGAACTGCGCACGCTGGCCGCTGGGCGCCTGGTCGGCGATCAGCGCGGCGGCGGTGGGCGGCACGGCCGCATAGAACAGGCCGATCAAGCCGCGCGTGCCCACCAGCACCAGCACCGAGACCAGCACCGGCGGCACCACCTGCAGGGCAACGTCGATGAACACCGCCAGGCCGATGTAGACCACGGTGTAGGCCGCCATCGCCAGCAGCAGCACGCGCTTGCGCCCGATGCGGTCACTGAGCAGGCCCCAGGGGCGCGCGGCCAGCATCCACAGTACGCCGGCCGCGGTGACCGACAATCCGGCATGCCATTCGGACAGTCCAAGCAGGCGCACCACCGGCCCGATCACCGCCACGAACGACATCATCGCCATGGTGCCGATCAGGGCGGCAAGGACCAGAGCCGGCAGACCGGCGACGACGGGACGTGCATGCATGGAACACCAGCCGTTTCAATGAAGGAGCCCACCCCGGCAGGAGTGATGGCATCCTCAAATGATAACGGCTCGTATTTGCATTTGATACCCATTCACTTGAACGGGCCAGTAATGGAGCACTTCAGCGCGGCGAGCGCAGTTCCAGCAGGCCACGCCGACGGAACCACCACTCCAGCGGCAGGGTGACCAGGGGGGGAATGGCCGCCAGCAGCGCCAGTGCACTGGCCCACCACGGCCAGCGCAGGCGGATGGCGGCGAACAGGGTCACCGCCACGTAGACCAGGAAGGCCGCGCCATGCAGCGGGCCGAACACCTTGACCAGGGCAACATTGCCGTAAGGGCCGTACTTGAGCCACATGCCGATGAGCAGACCCGCCCAGGTCAGCGCTTCGATGAAGGCGACCACGGCGAACAGCCGCCCGGTCGGATGCATGGGGTTACGTCGGGTCACGTGCGGCTCCGGTAACAGGATCAAACGCGAATGATACGCAGATGCACGCGCCCTGTAGAGTCGAGCCATGCTCGACTGCTGTCGGCGGATGCCACATCAAGCGCTGTGTCCACCAAGGTGGACACTTACCAGAGCAATCTCCCGCAACACCTCATCCACCGGCCGCCCGTTGTCCACCAGGTTGAACATCACGTGCGCCACGCCCTGCGCGTGCACCCGGTGCAGATAGGCCTGCAGCCCATCGCGGCCCACCTTCAGGCCCAACGGCAGCGCTTCGGCCGGTGCCTGCGGATCGGCCTGCAGGTCCAGCAGCATCGACTGCACGAACGGCTTGGCCACACCCGCGCCCTGCGCCTGCTGCCACAGGCCGATGCGGCCTTCCTGCGCCGCCTCTTCGCGATGGTAGGTGGCCCAACCTTCCGCTTCGCGGGCGATCCACTGCAGACTCTGTCGCGCCGTGCCGACCACCAGCATCGGGATACGCGTCGGCGGTGCCGGCAGCACGTCGAAGCCGCCCGTGGCGTCACGCAGCCGCGAGCGTTCTGTCTCATCCGGCGACAGCGCCGCGCGCAGCAATGACCAGCGCTCACGGAAGGTCGCTGCCCTGCCCTCAAGGTCTTCCCCGAACGCCGCGAATTCTTCCGGGCGGTCGCCCGAACCCAGGCCCAGCACGAGGCGGCCGCCACTGATCCGGTCCAGGCTCAAGGCGGCCTTGGCCACGTGCAGCGGGTGCCGCAGCGGCAGCACGATGGCGGCCGTGCCCACCGCAATGCGCGTGGTGGCACCGGCCAGCAGCGCAAGCCAGAGGAAAGGATCATCAAGTGCACTGGATGTCGCTTCCGGGCCCTGCGGGACCATCAACGGCACATCGCGTGTCCACAGCGCAGCAAAACCAAGATCGTCAGCCAAGCGCGCGATGCGTTGCGCTTCGGCAACGTCGGCAAGACCGTGTGCAGCGACCGGCGTCATCAGGCCCAGACTCAGGCCGTGTTGCGGGAATACCCGTGCATGGGCCGCATTGAAGTGGTTCATGCGCCGAGCTTATCGTGTGCAACGCACCTGCACGTCACCATGGAAAGAACACTGCATGCATTCCATCCGCCCCGCCCGCCCCGACGATCTGCCTGCCATCAGCGCGATCTGCATCGCCGCCTTCAACGAAGCCGTCGCGGCCTCACTGAGCGCGCAGGGCGTGGCCACGTTCATGCAGGTGGCATCGGCCAGTGCGTTTGCCGGGCGGCTGCCCGGTGACAACCACATCCTGGTCGCCGAGCAGGACAGCGAGATCGTCGGCGTGGTCGAACTGAAGGAAGGCCGGCACCTGGCGATGCTGTTCGTCGACCCGGCCTGCCAGGGCCAGGGCATCGGCCACGCCCTGTTCCAGGCAGTACTGCCGCAGCTGCGCGCACCGGCCATGAGCGTGCGTGCCTCGTTGAATGCGGTGCCGACCTACCAGCGCTATGGCTTCGTGATCGATGGCGAGGTCGGCGAGTACAACGGACTGGTCTACCAGCCCTTAACCCTCGCCGCCCCGTAACCGGCGTCCTGCGTCAGACGAACATGCCGCCAGAGGCTTCCACGCGCTGGCCATTGACCCAGCCGGTGGACGGCGACAGCAGCGCCACCACCACCGGACCGATGTCGTCAGGCAGGCCAGCGCGGCCCAGCGCAGTGATCGACGAGACCATGGCGTTCATCTGCGCATCGTCTCGCACGCGGCCGCCGCCGAAATCGGTCTCGATCGCGCCCGGGGCCAGCGTGTTTGCGCTGATCCCGCGCGCGCCCAGTTCCTTGGCCAGGTAACGGGTGAACACTTCGATGCCGCCCTTCATCATCGCGTAGGCCGAACTGCCCGGCAGCGAGAAGCGGGCCAGGCCGCTGGACACGTTGAGGATGCGGCCACCATCGGCGATCAGCGGCAGCAGTGCCTGGGTCAGGAAGTACGGCCCCTTCAGGTGCACGGCCACGGCATGGTCGAACTGCGCTTCGGTGGTTTCGGCGATGGGCGCATACAGGCCTTCACCGGCATTGTTGAGCAGGCCCTGCAGGCCGCTGACGCCCCACTGCTGCAGCGCATCGCGCAGCTGCGTGGCGAAGGCCGGAAACGCCGAGCTGTCGGCCACGTCAAGCGGCAGTGCCAGCGCACGGCGGCCCAGCGCCTGCACCTGCTGCACGACCTGCGTGGCGGCGTCGGCCTGCGAGCGGTAGGTGATGACGATATCGGCACCATCGGCCGCCAGGGCCAGTGCGGCATTGCGGCCCAGGCCGCGGCTGCCACCGGTGATGAGGACGACACGGGAAGAAGTAGTCATGGCACGCACCTGTCTGGGAGGAAGTGTGGCCAGACTATTGGGATTGCCTGCGCACATAAATCGCGCGATCCTGATTTTACTGTTCATTCCAGACGAACAATCAATGGACCGCCTCGACACTCTGCGGGTTTTCCTGCGCGTCACCGAACTGGGCTCCTTCACCCGTGCCGCCGACAGCCTGGGCCTGCCCAAGGCCAGCGTTTCGCAGGCCATCGCCCGCCTGGAAGCCGAGCTGGGCACCCAGCTGCTGCACCGGACCACCCGCCGCGTCCACCTCACCGCCGACGGCGCCCAGCTGCAGCAACGCGCGCATGACCTGCTCGATGACATGGACGAGCTGCAGAACCTGTTCCGGCGCGAAACCAGCGAACTGAGCGGCCGACTGCGGGTGGACATGCCCGGTGGCATGGCCCGCAACCTGGTGATTCCGCAGCTGCCTGCCTTCCTTGCCCTGCACCCGGGGCTGGAAGTCGAGCTGAGTGCCACCGACCGCCGCGTGGACGTGGTGCGCGAAGGCTTCGACTGCGTGCTGCGCGTGGGCACCCTGGACGACAGCAGCCTGATCGCGCGTACGCTGGGGCAGATGCGCATCCTCAACGTGGCCAGCCCGGCCTATCTGGCCGAGCACGGCACGCCCCGGCAGCTGGCCGACCTCGACCAGCACCGGCTGGTGCACTACGTGGGCACGCTGGGACAGCGTTCGCCCGGCTTTGAGTATTTCGATGGCCAGCACTACCGCAGCTGGCCGATGCGCGGCGCACTGACGGTCAACAGCGCCGAGAGCTACAGTGCCGCCGCGCTGGCGGGGCTGGGCATCATCCAGGTGCCGGAAATGGGTGCACGCCAGGCGCTGCGCGACGGCCGCCTGGTGGAAGTGCTGCCTGACTACCCGGCCGAGCCGATGCCGGTCAACCTGGTCTATGCGCAGCGCCGCCATCTGCCGCGCCGCGTCGAAGCGTTCATGACCTGGCTGGCCGGCCTGCTGGCGGCGCAGCTGCAGGGGTAGTGCCGGCCGCTGGCCGGCATCCCCCGCACCGCCCCCGGCATATTCCGCAGGGCATGCCGGACATAAGCAAACTGCATCAGCGCGGGCAGGCGGCGTTCCTACAATGGCCCTTCGTTTCCCTCCCTTCGAGATGCTGCCGATGCGCGCTGCCTTCCCCTTGTTGCTGCTGGCCACGGCACTGACCGCCTGTTCTCCCGCACAGGCGCCGGTGGCGAGCGCGAAGGCCGCCGAGGCCGCGCCGGCTGCGGCCATCGCCTGGCGCCAGGGCGATGTCGACGATGCCTTCAACGAAGCCGCCGAGACCGGCAAGCCGGTGCTGCTGTACTGGGGCGCGGTGTGGTGCCCGCCGTGCAACCAGTTGAAAGCGGGCCTGTTCAAGGATCCGGCCTTCATCGCGCTGACCGGCAAGTTCGTGCCGGTGTACCTGGATGGCGATGAGGAAGGGGCGCAGGCCTGGGGCGAGCGCTTCGGTGTACGCGGCTACCCGACCCTGATCGTGCTCGACCCGCAGCGCAACGAAATCACCCGCGTGGCCGGCGGCAACGATGCCGCCGAACTCACCCGCACCCTGACCGTGGCCGCCAGCCGCCGCAGCGCCGTGGCCGAGACCCTGGCAACTGCCCTGTCGACGCCGGCGACGCTGGGCGCCGAAGACTGGCAGGTGCTGGGCGACTACGGCTGGGAAGTGGACGCCAATCGCCTGGCCGGTGAGCGCAGGACAGATGAAGTGCTGCGCCAGCTGGCCACGGCCGCCCCGGATGCCGCCCTGCAGCGTCGCTTCGCCCTGCTGGCGTTGGCAACTGCCGAGCGCCCAACCACGGCACCGACCGAGGTACGCGAACTGCTGCAGGCTGCACTGGCGCAGCCCACCGAAGTGCGCCGCAACCGCGACTTGCTGGGCTATGCCGGTGCTGGTCTGGTCAAGCAGGCCAGTGCAGGCCCGGCCAGCAGCAACGCGCTGGGCCAGCAGTTGCTGGTGGCCCTGGAGCGCGCGGATGCCGAGCGTGGCAATCGCGCTGACGATGCGTTGTCGCGCGCACTGACCGAAGTCTCGCTGGCCCGCCAGCAGCAGCCCGAAGGTGCACTGCCGGCGGCACTGGTGCAGCGGGTGAAGCAGCGGGTGGCCGCCGCCGATGCCGCGGCCACGGATGCGCACGCGCGCCAGGCGACCATCAGCAGCGCGGCCTATGCCCTGCGCGAAGTGGGCGATGACGCCGCTGCCGAGGCACTGCTGCTGGCCGAGCTGAAGCGCAGCGATCAGCCGTACTACTACATGCCGGAGCTGTCCGAACTGGCCGAACAGCGCGGCGATACCGCCGGTGCGCTGGAATGGCTGAAGCGCGCCTACGAAGGCGCGCAGGGCCCGGCCACCCGCGTGCAGTGGGGCGTGCTGTACGTTGAAGGCCTGCTGCGGCTGGCCCCGGACGATGCCCCGCGCATCGAACAGGCCACCGATGCCTTGATTGCCGAGCTGCAGGCGCAGCCGTCGGGCTACCACCAGCGCACGAAGCAACGTTTCGAGCGGCTGGCGGTGCAGTTGAAGGCCTGGGGTGGCAAGCACCAGGGCGCTGAGACGCTGGCGCGGTTGCAGCAGCGGATGCAGCAGGCGTGTGGCGAGCAGAGCGACGGCGCGTGCCGCGGTTGGTTGAGCTGAGTTTGATTTGAAAGCGCTGGCGGGTTGGTGCGATGCCCGGCGCTTTTGTTGATACGTGTGGGAGGGGGCGGGGGCCGCTGGTCAGGACACGCAAAAGCCCCTCCATGGTGCTCGATGGCGCCATCCATGGCGCCAACGGTCCTGCCCAGCGGCCCCCGCCCCCTCCAGACAGTTTCCTGCGAGCGCGGGCAGCGCATCACCGCGCCGGTGAGGATTCGGGTAGTGCCGGCCGCTGGCCGGCAATCCGACCCTCCCTGATTCCCGGCCAGCGGCCGGCACTACCAATCCGCTTTGCTTTTGCATTTGCTTTTGCATTTGCCTTTGAATCCACCTCCGCGCCGGCGCGTGAAACTGTCCGGCAGGGGCGGATGGGTCAGCGCAGGACCGTTGGCGCCATGGATGGCGCCATCGAGCCCCCAAGGATGGGTTTACGGCGTGTCCTGCGCTGACCCATCCGCCCCTGCACCACGAAAAGAATCAAAGCGCCATCAGCGCACGCTTTCCAATCCACCCTTGACCTCAACCAAAGTTGAGGTGCGACAACAGTCTCCACGAGGCCAACCCCCTGGCCAACCCCACGGAGACTGTTGCAATGCCCTACTCGCTTCCCGCCCTGCCCTACGCCTACGACGCCCTGGAACCGCACTTCGATGCGCGCACCATGGAGATCCACCACGGCAAGCACCACCAGACCTACATCAACAACCTCAACGCCGCACTGGAACAGGCCGGCATCGCCGACACCCCGGTGGAATCGCTGATCGCCGACCTGGATGCGCTTCCCGAGTCCGTGCGCGGCGCGGTGCGCAACAACGGTGGCGGCCACGCCAATCACAGCCTGTTCTGGACCGTGCTCAGCCCGGCCGGCGGCGCGCCGGATGCCGGACTGGCAGCCGCCATCGACCGCGATCTCGGCGGTTTCGCAGCCTTCAAGGACGCCTTCAGCAAGGCCGCGCAGACCCGCTTCGGCAGCGGCTGGGCATGGCTGACCACCGATGACGGCGGACACCTTCGGGTCGAGAGCAGCGCCAACCAGGACAGCCCATTGATGGGAGCTGCGGTCGGCCTGTCCGGCAATACACCGATCCTGGCGTTGGATGTCTGGGAGCACGCCTACTACCTGCACTACCAGAACCGTCGCCCCGACTACATCGGTGCGTTCTTCAACATCATCGACTGGGCCGAGGTCGGCCGCCGCTACCGCCAGGCGCTCGCCTGATGGACGCCGGCGGCAGTGCCTATGCCGGGCCATGGGCGGGGATCTTCCCTGCCCCGGCGCCGGCGCCCTCGGTGGACCTGCCGCCGCGCGCCCTGCGCCGGTTGCTCGGCCACTACCCGACCGGCGTGGCCATCGTCACCGCACGCGACGCGCAGGGACACCCGCACGGGCTGACCATCAACTCGTTCGTGCCGGTCTCGCTGCAGCCGCCGCTGGTGCTGTGGAACCTGGCCCTGCACGCGAAGAGCCTGCGCGTGTTCCAGCATGCGCCCCGTTTCACTCTCAGCGTACTGGGAGCCAGGCAGGAAGCCCTGGCACGACGCTTCGCCGATCCGAGCGTGCGTGATCGTTTCAACGGCGTGCCGTTGCTGGAAGGCGAAGAAGCTACACCGCCGCGCATCGCCGGTGCGGTCGCACACCTGTCCTGCAGCCGCCACGCGCAGTGGCCGGTGGGCGACCACCTGCTGCTGGCCGGTCGCATCATCGAGGTGCACGAAACCGGCGGCGCACCCCTGCTGTTCCATCGCGGCCGCTTCCTGCCCGGGCCACTTGAACACCTGCATGAGGTACAGCCATGAACATCGAAGCACTGGAGGCCATGCTCGCCAGCGGCAAGGACAGCGCGCTGCTGCGCTTCGGCCTGGGCAAGAGCTGGCTGGACGCCGGCCAGCCCGTGCACGCCGCCACCCACCTGGCGCGCTGCGTGGCGCTGGATCCGGATTACTCAGCGGCGTGGAAGCTGCTCGGCAAGGCCTGGTTGGCCGGTGGCCAGCCGCAGGCGGCGCGTGCGGCGTGGCAGCGCGGGCTCAGCGTGGCCGGCAGCAAGGGCGACCAGCAGGCGCGCCGGGAAATGCAGGTGTTCCTGCGCCGGCTGGACCGCGCCCCGCAGGACGGCGATCCGCCGGTTGTGCTGGCCAAAGCCAGCTGAAACCCTCAGCCCGCGTTGGCGGGCGCCGGTGCCGGCAGGATGTCCGGCATCGGCAGGCGGCGCGGTTTGCTCGGGAAAGCGTGGCGCAGGATGCGCCAGACCACCTGCGCGAACTGGCGCGGCAGCGAGCCGTTGTTGTAGTGCTGGCCGTAGCGGCGGCAGATCTCCTTCACTTCCTTGGCGATGGCTGCATAGCGGTTGGCCGGCAGGTCCGGGTAGAAGTGGTGCTCGATCTGGTGGCTGAGGTTGCCCGACAGCACGTTGATGATGAAGCCGCCGCTGATGTTCGAAGAACCGCGCAGCTGGCGCAGGTACCAGTGGCCGCGCGATTCATTGCGCAGGCATTCCTTCGGGAAGGTTTCCGATTCGGCGGTGAAGTGGCCGCAGAAGATGATCACGTAGGTCCAGACATTGCGCATGCCGTTGGCAACCAGGTTGCCCAGCATCACCGGCAGGAAGAACGGACCGGCCAGCAGCGGGAAGAACACGTAATCCTTCAGCACCTGACGGACCATCTTGCGTGCCACCGGGCGGGTCTGCAGCCACATCGCGCGGCTGCTGATGCGCCCCTTGAACCAGCGGCCCAGGCGCAGGTCCTGCGCGGCCACGCCCCACTGGAACAGCAGCGCGAAGATCGGCGCGATGATCGGCTGCATCAGGTAGAACGGCGACCAGCGCTGTTCC
>PJUE01000222.1_pt1 | contig 56011 bp, 52 predicted proteins | sample 1512171 | NCBI WGS metagenome assembly PJUE01 (sample SAMN08177674, study PRJNA422409) | Feces metagenome, whole genome shotgun sequencing project. | isolation source: Chicken feces (3) enriched on wood chips: alkali lignin treatment | host: Gallus gallus | place: USA: Madison | collected 2015-01-15
AGGAAGCTAGATCGACTTAGGCGATCTGAACTTCTTCAGCCTGCATGCCTTTCTGGCCGCGGGTAGCGACGAAAGTAACAGCCTGGCCTTCTTTCAGGGTTTTGAAGCCGTCAGCTTGGATGGCTTTGAAGTGCACGAACAGGTCGTCGCCCGACTGAGGGGTGATGAAGCCGTAGCCTTTCTCATCGTTGAACCACTTAACAACACCGGATTGACGGTTGGACATTTTTCTGTCTCCTTGGACAATTTGATAACGGTCAGGAAAAACCCTGCCCGGGACTGAGCGCAAAGAGAGCAGAAAATTCAGCGATGGGCCGATCAGGATCGTGCATCAAACTAGAGATTCTCGGTGTCACGTGCAGCACAGTGGCAACACCTTACCCCACTTTCCGCAACCTGCCAATGGTCAGAAGACGCTTTAGGCAAATTCGGATCGGCGGCGGCTGCAGCCCCCACCCGGCGCGGGATGTGGGATGGAACTTTAACCTGGGCGCCGGGACCGGTAATATGCGCGTCACGATTTTCACCTCGCAACTCTTCAGGACACCCCGCCATGAGCATCAAATCGGACAAGTGGATTCGCCGCATGGCGCAGGAACACGGCATGATCGAGCCGTTCGTCGAGCGCCAGGTGCGCGGCGAGCAGGACAACCGCGTGATCTCCTTCGGCGTCTCCAGCTATGGATACGACGTACGCTGCGCCGACGAATTCAAGGTGTTCACCAACATCAACTCGGCCACCGTCGACCCGAAAAATTTCGATGCTGGCAGCTTCGTCGATATCAAGAGCGACGTGTGCATCATCCCGCCAAACTCTTTCGCCCTGGCGCGTACTGTCGAATATTTCCGCATTCCCCGTGACGTGCTGACCATTTGCCTGGGCAAGAGCACCTACGCCCGTTGCGGCATCATCGTCAACGTCACGCCGCTCGAGCCCGAGTGGGAAGGCCACGTGACGTTGGAGTTCTCCAACACCACCACGCTGCCGGCGAAGATCTACGCCAACGAAGGCGTGGCGCAGATGCTGTTCTTGCAGTCCGACGAAGAGTGCGAAGTGTCGTACAAGGACCGTGGCGGCAAATACCAGGGCCAGCGCGGCGTCACGCTGCCGCGTACCTGAGCCGACAAGCGCGGGGAATTACCCGCGCCTTTGGCACTCCAACGAAGTAACGCCGGTGTGCATGATGTACATCGGCTTTCGTCAGGAGCAGCCAATGAAACTCCATCCCGCAATCAGTGCCAAGCTGGCAGGCCTGCAGCCCAATCACGTAGGGTTGTTGCCCTGGTCACTGCTGGCGCACCCGCTGCCCATGCAAGCGGGGGGCGTGCCCCATCAACCTGACCCCGATACCCCGCAACCGCCGGAACCCGGTGAGACGCCTCCCATGGAGCCGGGTGAGCCGACCTTGCCGGACGAGCCGCCTCCCGCCCCTGGCGCCTGAGCGTCGCTAAAGCGGCCAGACGCGTTCAGCGCCAGCCAGGTACAGCCGGCTGGCGCTGGCGGGGGTGATTTCCCACCCTCCGGTGAACTCACCGAATGCAGGTAGCAGGCTGACTTGCTCATCGATCACGAAGCAAGGCAGGCGCAAGCGCTGACGGGCCTTGCCGCGTAGGACGAAGACGGGGTGTACGTGGCCCGCCAGTACCGGGTGTGTGTGGTGGGGCTGTGGCTCGTGCTGCAGGGCAAAGGGCTCCAGAACCCAAGGCTCGTCCACGACCTGAATATCGAGCGAGGCGGGTGGATCGCCGGCGTTGCGGTCATGATTACCGCGTATCAGCACTATTTTCAGTTCTTTGTGCCGCTTGCGCCAATCATCCACTTTGGCCAGCGTTGCCGGTGCACGGGCCGTGCGGGCATGCAAAAAGTCGCCCAGGATGATCAGTTGCTCACAGTCATGGGCGGCCAGCAGGCGATCGAGCCTGGCGAGTGTCGCCTCAGTCGTTCCACGTGGCACAGGTTGATGCTGGGCGCGGTAGCTGGCGGCCTTTCCGATGTGCACGTCGGCCACCAGCAAGGCGCGGCGGGCGGGCCAGTAGATGGCTTTGTCGGCAAGCAGCCAGAGCGCCTGCCCCCGGTGTTCGATGGGTTGGTAATTCATCCCGCGTTCGCCGCTTGTTCCAGTTCCGCCACCATCCGCGCAATGCGGTCTGCCAGCTTCTCGGTGCTCAATGTCTCGCGCATGCCTTCCACCAACAAGGCAAACGCCAGTGGCCCTGGCCGCTTCAACGCCCGCAGGTCCAGTTGCAACTCACTCATTTTTAGCAGTTGCCGATGTAGCCGTTCGATTTCCAGCTCTTCGCTCAATACTTCATCCCGCGCCTGGCCAAGCAGCAAATTCCCCGCGTCGTGCTTGCGAAACACCTCATAGAACAGCCCGCTGGAGGCCTGAATTTGCCGCGTGCTCTTCTGCGCGGCGGGATAGCCACCAAACACCAGGCCGGCAATCTGGGCAATTTCACGAAAGCGCCGCAGTGCCATTTCCCCGGCATTCAGGCTGGCCAGTACATCTTCCAGCAGGTCCGCGGTGCCGAGCGCGTGTGGCAAGTGCCTGGCCCAGTCCACCTGGGCAGGGCTGAGGAGTTCGAATCCGTAGTCATTGACGGCAATCGACACCGACAGCGGTTGTGCGCGGCTAACCCGCCAGGCAATCAGATTGGCCAAGCCCAGGTTGGCCATGCGCCCGGCAAAGGGATACAGGAACAGGTGCCAGCCCTGGCGTGACTTGAAGGTCTCGGCCAGCAGTGTGCCTGTGGTGGGTAAGGCTGACCACTGCGCCTGAAGCGCAAGCAGCGGGCGTACCGCCCGCATTTCCGGCCCGTCAAAGCGTTCATGGGCGGCAGCATCGAGCTGCTCGACCAGCGCCTCGGCCAGTTCGCTCGAGAGCGGCATGCGCCCGCCGTTCCAGCGCGCTACCGCAGCCTTTCGCGCCGTGCTGCGACGCACATAGGCCGTCATGTTTTCCACACGCACCAGCTCCAGTACCCGCCCGGCAAAGACCAGCGTATCGCCGGGGCGCAGGCGGGCGATGAACGCTTCTTCAACACTGCCCAGCGTTTTCCCGCCGCCGCCCTTGCTCCAGTATTTCAGTTGCAGGTTGGCATCGCTGACGATAGTGCCGATGCCCATGCGGTGGCGCCGCGCCAAGCGTTCGCTGGTAACCCGATAAACACCGTCGGCCTGGCGCTCGACGCGCTGGTAGTCCGGATAGGCGGTCAGTGAGCTGCCGCCGTGGCAGACGAAGTCCAGCGCCCATTGCCATTGGCTGTCGCGCAACTGGCGAAAGGCCCAGGTGCTTCGCACTTCGGCGAGCAGTTGCTCAGGGCGAAAACCGCTGCCCAAGGCCATGCTGACCAGATGCTGTACCAGCACGTCCATGCACAGGCGCGGTGAAAAGCGGGCTTCGATGTGGCCGGCTATCAGCGCCTGCCGGGCCGCCGCCGCTTCCACCAGTTCCAGGCTATGGGTGGGCACCAGGGTGACCCTGGAGCGCCGCCCAGGCGCGTGTCCTGAGCGACCCGCCCGCTGCATCAGGCGGGCGATGCCCTTGGCCGAGCCGATTTGCAGCACCCGTTCCACGGGCAGAAAGTCCACGCCCAGGTCCAGGCTGGACGTGCAGATCACCGCCTTGAGGCTGCCTTGCTTGAGGCTGCGCTCGACCCAGTCGCGGGTATCGCGGGCCAGCGAGGCGTGGTGCAGGGCGATCAGCCCGGCCCAGTCCGGGCGGGCCTCAAGCAGGGCCTGATACCAGATTTCTGCCTGGGCGCGGGTGTTGGTGAACACCAGGCTACTGGCACTGGCATCAATCTCGTGAGAGACCTGGTCGAGCATCTTCAGGCCCATGTGTCCAGCCCAAGGGAAGCGCTCGATCGCTGCTGGCAGCAGGGTGTCGACTTGCAGCGCCTTGTCTTGCCGGCCTTGCACCAGCAGGCCGCCCTGGGGCAGCAAGACATCCCGTGCGTGTTGCAGATTGCCGAGCGTTGCCGACAAGCCCCAGGTCGGTAGGCCTGGGTGCCAATGCCGCAGGCGCGCCAAGGCCAGCTGCAGTTGTACCCCGCGCTTGTTGCCAAGCAGCTCGTGCCATTCATCCACTACCACCAGTTGCAGCGTGGCGAAATCCTCATGTGCCTGTGCCCGGGTCAGCAGCAGGGTCAGGCTTTCGGGGGTGGTGATCAGCACACTGGGTAGCCGCCGGGCCTGTCGGGCGCGCTCGGCACTGTTGGTGTCGCCGCTGCGCACCCCTACGCTCCAAGGCAGCTGGAGTTCATCAAGCGGCGCTTGCAACGCACGTGCGGTGTCGGCGGCCAAGGCACGCATGGGCGTCACCCACACCACCTGTATGGGGGCCAAGTGGCGGCCCTGGGGCCTGGGCTTGAACGCACGTAGTGCAGCGAGCCAGACCGCATAGGTCTTGCCGGCACCGGTACTGGCATGCAGCAAACCGGACTCGCCCCGTTCGACGGCAGCCCATACGCGCCGTTGGAAAGCGAAGGGCTTCCAGCCGCGCTTGGCAAACCAGGCATTGGCGAGGTCGGTAGCAGCAGGCATGAGGCAGATGGCCCTCCGAAGGCTGTGCTTCTACAGACCACTTGCCGGCTGCAATGGTTTTACCGGATCAATTGGCCAACAGGTAGCCGCTGCGGCATACCTGTTCGCCGGCCACATGGGCGATGACCATGCCAGCCGTGGCCATGCGCCGTACGCTACGCGCATACAGCAGGCCTGGCTGGCTGTTGCGCAGGGCGGTGACTCGGTCACTGAGTGGGTCGATGACTTCGGCAATCAGTTGGCCGGCCTCCAGGTGCTGGCCCGGTTTGGCGTGGTAAACCAGCAACCCACCCAGTGGCGTTGCCACGGGTTCCACCGCGGCCAACGGCGTGGCGTGGCGTAACAGCGCGGGCAGAGCGGCGCTGGTGCCTTCGATGACACCTGCATGGGTCAGGAAGTCGAGGATCGCCTGGCAGTCCTTGCTGGCCAGATCATGGCTGACATCCGCCTGGCCACGCAGCTCGACGGTGACCGAGCAGCAGCCCAGCGGAATCGGGAAGCGTTTGCCGAAACGTTGCTGCAATTGCCACCAGACCAGGCTGAAACATTCATCGAACGACTGCCCGCCCGAGTCCGTTGCCAGCAGGCTGGCCTGGGCGCCCAGGTAACGGGCCAAGGGTTCGATCTGGGGCCAGGCATCGGGGGTGGTGTACAGGTGCTCGACTGCTTCGAAGTCGCAGTGCAGGTCCAGCACCATATCGGCATCGCAGGCCAGGCGCTGCAGTATCAGGCGCTGGGCCTGCAGGGGTGTGCGAGCCGGGTGTGCGTCCAGGCCGCGGCGCAGGTATTCGCGGATCAGTGCAAGGTTGTGCGTCGGGTCCTGGGTGAGGTGTTCTTCGATCAGGTCGCCGATGCTGTCCGACAGGTCGACGAAGTTGCGATTGAAGTTCTCGCCGCTTTGCAGTTCAAAACGCCCCAATGGCGCATCCAGCAGCACTTGCTCCAGGCCCACCGGGTTGGCCACCGGCACCAGAATGATCTCGCGCTGCAGTCGGCCTTGCTGTTCCAGCTCGACCAGACGGCGCTTGAGGTGCCAGGCTACCAGCATGCCCGGTAGCTCGTCGGCGTGCAGTGAGGCCTGTATATAGACTTTGCCACCACTGCGGGGGCCGAAGTGGAAACTGTGCAGTTGGCGGGTGATGCCCGGTACGGGGGAGAGCAGGTCATGGGTTGAATGGTGCATGTTGGTCCTGGCTGCGTGGCGAAAACGGTCTGCGACACGGGTCGGCTCAAAAATAGAAGCATAGTTTCAGCGAATGCGCCTCATCCTGCAGCAGTCGGGCATCGCAAACTTTTTCAGGCCAGTAGCGCCTGCAAGGTGGCCAGGTCATCTGCCTCCTCCACCGGCTTGTCCAGCCGCCAGCGCAGCATGCGCGGAAAGCGCACGGCGATACCGCTTTTGTGGCGCCGGGACAGGGCGATGCCTTCGAAGCCCAGCTCAAACACCAACGTTGGGGTCACACTGCGCACCGGCCCGAACGTTTCCACCGTGGTCTTGCGGATGATGGCGTCGACCTTGCGCATTTCTTCGTCACTGAGCCCTGAATAGGCCTTGGCAAAGGGCACCAACGCCCGACCTGGGGTGCCTGCCGGTGCATCCCATACGGCAAAGGTGTAGTCGCTGTACAGACTGGCCCTGCGGCCGTGGCCCCGTTGGGCATAGATCAGCACCGCATCGACGCTGAACGGGTCGATCTTCCACTTCCACCAAATGCCCATGTCCTTGGTGCGCCCCACGCCGTACAGGGCCTCGCGCTGCTTCAGCATCAGCCCTTCCACGCCCAGGCTGCGTGACTGTTCGCGCTGGCGGGCAAGGTCGGCCCAGTCCGGGCCTTGCAGCAAAGGCGACAACAGCACGGGGGCAAGTGGGTGTTCATCCACCAGGCGTTCCAGCTGGCTTCGGCGTTCGTGCTGCGGTCGGCTGCGCCAGTCATCGCCCTGCCACTCCAACAGGTCGTAGGCCTGCAACACCACCGGCGCATCGTTCAGCAGCTTTTTGCCCAGCGTTTTGCGACCGATGCGCTGTTGCAGCAAGGCGAAAGGCTGCACGGCCAGTTCCGTCTCGGTTTCACCGGGTTTCCAGACCAGGATCTCGCCATCGAGCACCACGCCATCGGGCAACGTCTGTGCCAGGCCATGCAGTTCGGGGAAGCGCTCGGTAACCAGTTCTTCGCCGCGTGACCACACCCACAGCTGGCCATCGCGCTTCACCACTTGCGCCCGAATGCCGTCCCACTTCCATTCGATTTGCCAATCGCTTGGTGGCCCGAGCAGGGTATCGAATTGATCGCTGGACACTTGCAGCGGATGGGCCAGGAAGAATGGGTAGGGCTGGCCGCCACGCTGGTTGTGTTCATCGGCGGACTCTGGGGCGATCAGCCTCTGGTAACTGGCTGCAGTGGGGCGATGGCCTATATCGGTGTAGCCGACCAGGCGCTGGGCCACGCGTTTGGCGTCCAGCCCGGCCAGTTGCGCCAGGGCGCGGGTGACCAACAGCTTTGACACGCCCACGCGAAAGCTGCCAGTGATCAGCTTCAGGCATAGCATCAGGCTGGCGCGGTCCAACCGGGCCCAGAGCGGCGGCAGGCGCTGGCGGACTTGCTCAGGCGGCAGCCCGCGCAGGGGCAGCAAGTGCTGTTCCACCCAGGTGGCCAGGCCTTCCTCGTTGCCATCGGCGTGCAGCGGCAGCAGCAGCGAAATGGTCTCGGCCAGGTCGCCCACGGCCTGATAGCTTTCTTCGAAAAGCCAGTCGGGCAGGCCAGCCAGTGCCGTTGCCAGTTCGCGTAGAAGGCGGGTGGGCACCAGTTGGCGTGGGCGCCCGCCGGCCAGGAAATACACCGCCCAGGCAGCATCGTCGGCGGGCGCCATGTCAAAGTAGTCGCGCAGTGCCTCGAGCTTGGCATTGCTGGAGGTGGTCGCGTCCAGGCGCAGGAACAGCGTAGCGAAGGCTTTCATGGCGAGGGGGCGGTGTTGGGCACATCGTCTTCGTCGCCATACTCGGTGACAAAGGCGCGGGCATCCAGGCCTTGTTCGGTGAGGTAGCGCACCAGTACCTCGACCGAGCCGTGAGTGACCATCACCCGTTGGGCACCGGTCTGGCCAATGGCCCAGAGCAGGCCGGGCCAGTCGGCGTGGTCGGACAGCACAAAGCCTCGGTCCACGCCGCGCCGTCGGCGGGCGCCGCGTAGCAGCATCCAGCCGCTGGCGAAGGCATCACTGTAATCGCCAAAACGGCGCATCCAGCTACTCCCGCCGGCTGATGGGGGCGCCAGGACCAGTGCCTGGCGCAGCAGAGGATCGTTGCGCGGTATATCGCCTGCGTAGCGGGTTTCCGGCAGGCGGATACCGGCATCCCGATACACCCGGTTCAGCGGCTCCATGGCGCCATGCACGAGGATCGGGCCGATGCTGGCATCCAGCCCATGCAGAATCCGCTGGGCCTTTCCGAAGGCATAGCAGAACAGCACGCTGGCCTTGCCCTGTTCACGGTTGGCCCGCCACCAGGCATTGATGCTGGCGAAGATCTCACTTTGGCTTGGCCAGCGGTAGATCGGCAGGCCGAAGGTCGACTCGGTGATGAAGGTGTGGCACGCCACCGGTTCGAAGGGCGTACAGGTGCCATCGGGTTCTACCTTGTAGTCACCGGATGCAACCCAGACTTCACCTCGATACTCCAGGCGCACCTGTGCCGAACCCAGCACGTGCCCGGCCGGGTGCAGGCTCAACGTCACGCCTTGGTGCAGCAGGCGCTCACCGTAGGGCAGGGTTTGCAAATGGATGTCCTGGCCCAGGCGGCTGCGCAGAATGCCGGCACCGGGGCTGGCGGTCAGATAATGGCCATTGCCGCTGCGTGCGTGGTCGCCGTGGCCGTGGGTAATGACAGCCCGGTCCACGGGCCGCCAGGGGTCGATGTAGAAATCTCCGGGCGGGCAGTACAGGCCTTCGGGGCGGGCGATGACAAGGTCCATGGCACGGGCACTGGTTCTGGGGTTATCCGTTAAGAGGCATGGTGCCAGACGTTAGTTCGGATGGATTTGGGAGGGCGCTGCTGAAAAACTTCATCAAGCCCCCTCATGCCCCCTGAAGAATGCCGTTACCGCCCCGGTACCAATGTAAGCCGCTGGTTGCCATACGCCCTGCCGAAATTCTGCTGTTGCAGTGGCAGGCTCATGAAGCGCCCTTTGAACCAGGCATCCAGCCCGTCGCGGTAATGCGCGCTGGCCGGGTTGCCGGACTGGCCGCTGCTGGTCAGTATCTGCAACGGTTCGGCCTGGCCGAAGTCGACGATCATCCGTGCCGAGGCTGGCAGATGCGTATCGAAGTCGCTGCCCCAGGCGAATGGTGTGAGGGCCAGGGTAGTGAAGTCGCCGCCTGCGGCAAGCGGCGCACGGCTGATCGCATCCCCCAGGCCATGGTAGGCCGGTGCCGGCCAGCGGTACTGGTGCAGCTGGCCCCACTGCCAGGTGCGTCGGTCGGCACCCAGCTGCGCGATCCCGGCCTCCATTGCGCCCGCCAGGCTGCGGGCGAGGATGGCGGGCTTGTCTTCTTTTTGCGGCGTGTTGCGGTCATCCCAGAAGGGGCTGTCATCGCGGCCCAGCAGATGATCGGCCTGCGCCGAGAACGACAAACGTGCATTGCTGACGAATGCCTGCCACGCCGGGCCGGCCTCCGGGCCCAGGTCATCGAGGAAGGTCTGGCGAGCGACCTCCTGCAAGAACAACTCGTATAGCGCGGCATCGGCCGACACCGGGCTTAGGCGGCCATCGAAGGCCTTGAGCCGGGCCAGCGTGTCGCGGGCCTTGTCGCGCTGCCCGGCGGGGAGGGCGTCGATCGCCTGCTTCAGTGGCTGGGCCATGCCGGGTGCGTCGAACATCTGCTTGAGCTTGTTGGCCAGCAGGGTCACTTGGTCGTTCTGCAGGGCCATCAGGCTGCGACTGTCGTGGCGACCGTTGCCGGCCAGTTCTGCCAGGCGTTCGGCACGTTCGGGGTAGTACCAGGTGCTGGACAGCTGCATGCCATAGCCGCGCGGCAGGCTGCGCTGGTTGGCGTGGCCGATCCAGCCTGCGGGCGGGTCCTGGTCGTACGGGTGCAGCATCGGGTCGGCATAGCCGTCCCAGTCGTAACGCCCGTCCCAGCCCGGCGAGGGCAGCAGGCCCTGGCCTTCGCGGCGATTGGGGTAGCGGCCACTGACTTGCCAGCCGATGTGCTCAGGCTCGGCGAAAACGAAGTTGACGGCAGCAGCCGTCACTTCACGTGTGCTGTCGAAGGCCCGCTCCACGTTCTTGGCCCGCGTCAGGTCGAACAGAGCATCCAGGCTACGATCACCTTTGAACTGGGGCAGGTTCAGCGCCAGGCCCAGGCTGGCGTTTTCTGGCTGGGCCAGCAGGGTGCCGTGGCGGGTGTCGTACACCACTTCGCGCACGGGTCGCTGGCCACGTACGAAGTAGGTTTCGCTGCGGGCGCGGGCCGGCAGCCATTTGCCATCGGCCAGGTAGCTCAGCTGATTGCCTTGGCGGCGCAGCTGCTCGAGGAACAGGTCCTGATTGTCGGCCATGACCGCGCTGCTGCTCCAGGCCAGCTTGCCATTGTAGCCGGCCAGCACAATTGGCAGGCCCGGCAAGGACAGGCCGGCAACCTGGTACTTGCTGGTATTGATTTGTACCGGGCTCAAGGCCCAGGCGGCGCGGCTGTCGCTGGCCAGCAGGCTCTTGCCGCTGCGGCTGCGCTGCGGGCCCAGGGCAAGGTTGGCCGACCCCGGGCTACCGAGCAGGTCGAGGTCGGCGAGCTTCTGGCTGGCAGCTGCCAGGGCTGGCAGCCCCGGCAACTGGCTGGCCAGGTTCAGGCCCTTGAGCTTGTCCACTTCCATTTCGGCCAGCGGCTCGTCCGGGGCCCCGGGCAGCAACCAGGCCAGCTTGTCGCTACCGGCTTTCTGCGCCAGGGTCAGGGCGCTGAGTTCCTCTTGCAGGTTGACCGACTGGCTGAACGCGTACAGGCAGAAGATCAGCGCCGAGTCTTCAGGCTTCCAGTATTCGGGGCGATAGCCACTACTGGCCAGGCCTGCTGGCAGCTTGTCGCGGTAGCGGAACAGGTAGGCGTTGACCCCGCGCGCGTACACTTCGAAGAAGCGCTTGAGCCGTGGCGATGCGTCGGCGTATTGCTGAGCGGCACTTTGCTTGAGGTTGGCGGCGCGCATGAGGCGGTCGATATCCAGCGCCTCGCTGCCGGCCAGTTCGGCCAGACGGCCTTGGGCGAGCAGGCGCATGGCGACCATCTGTTCGATGCGGTCGCCGGCGTGCACATAGCCCAGGCTGAACAGCGCATCATGGAAGCTGCTGCTTTCGATCAGCGGCGCGCCCATGGCATTGCGCCGTACCGAAACATTCTGTGCCAGGCCTTTGAGCGGCTGCACGCCGCTGGTCGGTGGCACGCTATCCTGGTAGCCGCCCGTCTGGCAGCCGGCCAGCCCGAGCATGCCGAGCAGGGTGGCAGCGGTTGCAAACCGCAGGCGGAAGGGAGGAAAGGCGGGGGCGGCCATGGCAAGGGCTCCTGCAAGGCGAGGCTGGTTTGGAAAGGCGCTAAGGTAGTAAGCGCGCAGGCGCCATGCAAGGTCCCAGGTCGGTTTATTTGATCGCGCCGGGTCAAACCTCGAAGTGCTCGGCCAAGGCGTCGGAAAAATGCGTGCAATTGATGCGCGTGTAGCGTTGGTAGTCACGGCTCACCGCGAATGCAGAGCCCGGCATCAGCAGGATCTTGTGCTGCTCCAGTTTACGCATGAAAGGTTGCAGGTCGGGCAGGTCCGGGTGGTAGACCCAAAGGAACATACCCCCTTGCGGCGCAATATCGAACTGCCAGCCGCGCTCGAGCAACAAGCGTTGGGTTTGCACTTGCTGGCGGATCAGGCGCTGCTGCACGTCTTTCATGTGCCGGGCATACGTGCCATCCGACAATATGGTGTTGACGAAGCGTTCGCAAAACGCGGGGACGGCGACGCAGGTCAGCAGTTTAAGGCGTGTGAGCGGTTCGATCAGGTCTTGCGAGCAGGCAATGAACCCCACGCGCAGCGATGCCGACAGGCATTTGGAGAAGCTGCCGATGTAGATAACCCGGTCAAGGTTGTCCAGCTCGGCAAAGGTCTGGCGCACAGCAGGGCTGAAGTCCCCATAGACATCGTCCTCGACCACGAAGAACTCGTGCTCCACCGCCAGGCGCAGGACGCTGAAGGCGTTGTGCGGGCTGATGTTGCTGCCGGTCGGGTTGTGGAAGGTGCTGTTGCAGAAAAACGCCTTGACCTTGTGCCTGACCAGGTGGCTTCTCATTTCTTCCACGTCTGGCCCGTCCTGGGTCCGCCGAATGCCGACGACGTGCCCGCCAGCCAGTTGGATCAGCTTGATCAGGTTGCCGTTGCCCGGCTCGTCGACGAAAACGTGGTCGCCCGGTTTGATCAGCAACCGTGCAACCAGGTCCAGGCCTTGCGTGGCACCCAGTGTGGTCAGCAACTGATTGGGCCGGGCTTCGACACGGGTCAGCCGTTTCATGTGCACGCACAGCTGTTTGCGCATGGGCAGGTACCCCTGGATGTCGCCGTACTCTGCCAGCGAGCTCTGCTCCAGCCGCGCTGTGCGACGAATTGCCTTGGCCAGCAGTTCGGTGTCGCGCCACGCTGGAGGCAGCCAGCCGCTGCCCAGCTTGGTGAAGTGCTGGCCGCCCTGCAGCAGCCGGAACAGGGGGTCGCCGGCCATGCATTCGGGTTCGTGGATCACGCTGGTCTGCCTGGCGCGGTTTGCCACGAAGTAGCCTCGCCCAGGTGATGCCGTCAATACCCCTTCGCTGACCAGCTGGGCATAGGCCGACACGACGTCGTGGTAACTGAAGTCCACAGCAGCGGTCAGCTTGCGGATGGAGGGCATGCGTTGCCCGGGCAACCACTCGCCTGCATCCAGGCGTTGTTTCAAAAGGTGATGAAGGCTGCAGGGGATCATGGCAGGTCCGAAACCGTTAGAAAAAAAAGCCTAACAGTTAACGGAAATGCTTGTCGACTGTTCGTTTGCAAATGGCCAGCACATGCCAATATCCCCGTGTCGGAACTTTCGGCTGCCAACAAAGGCGGCACTTTTAGCGTCTGTGCAGACCAGACAACTGGATATCAAGCCCATGCACCCTATGGACATGCAATCAGCCGTCATTGCCAGGCTTCCTGTCCCTGACGAACTGGAGTCATTCAAAGTTGTAAAGAATCTTGTGACCTCGGCGTTATTGGAGTGTTGTTCAATCGTCGAGTTCGAAGCACTGAAAGAAACACCGGTCATTGAACGTGTGACTGAACAGGCACATGCCGATTTACAGGCATTTGCCATGAAAGATCCGGCTGCCGGCCGCGACCTGGTATTCATTGCAAAAACCTACACCTCTTATTCTGCGGTTTTGCATTATCGGCTTGCCCATTGGATCTATAACAATAGCGCCGCGACCTACGGCGCCGGCGGTCAATGCCTGGCCGCCATGATCTCCAGGCGCGGAAAAATGCTTTCGGGGGCGGAGATCCATTTCCGCAGCCGCATTGGTGCGCGCTTCATCATCGATCACGGCATGGGCACCGTCATTGGCGAAACGTCGACCATTGGTGACGACTGCTACGTGCTTGGCGGCGTAACCCTGGGCGCCCGCGGTATCAGTGACAACCCCTCGAGCCCCAGGCACCCGACGTTGGGTAACCGGGTACAGATCGGCGCTTTCGCCAGTGTGCTGGGCGCTATTCATGTCGGTGACGGTGCGTTTATCGGGCCGGGCTGCATTGTGACCAAAGACGTCCCAGCCGCTGCCCGGGTACAGGTTAAAACATCATTGCAGGTGGTATTGGAATCATGAACGCTCTGAACTATGAAGTTTTAAGGAATACCGAAAAACTGTATTACAAAGACCAGTACCTGGCGGGCGCGAATACGCAAGTAGCGCGGGTGCACAGTGACGGCATCGAGTTGCTGAGTACGGTGGCCTATCCAGAAGGGGGCGGCCAGGAAGCGGACTTCGGCACCATTGAATTACCGGTGGGTACCGTGCGATTCGTCTGGGTTAAAAAACTCTACGGTAGCCCTATTCGCCTGGACGGTTTCAAAGGCGGAAAACTGGGCGGCATTATTATTCACAGCCTGCACCCGGATGATTTACACCTGTTGGATGAAGTCACCGTGGGCATGCCGGCCCGCGTCACTATCGATATTGAACGGCGCGAACGGCTGACGTTGTCTCACAGTGCCAGCCACTTCCTGTATGCCGCCGCCATCGGGCTGCGTGAAGAACTGAAGCAATGGACTATCGGCTGCCATATCAAGGAGGACACGGCCCGTTTCGACTTCCTGGTCGAGGACGCTTTCACGGCTGAAGACGTGCTTGAAATTGAACGACGGGCGAATGAACTGATTGGCTGCGATGCGCCGATCGAGCACTACGCGGTTCAAGGCCTGGAAGACGCGCGTTTGTGGACCTACGACGGCATCGAAATCCCGTGCGGTGGTACGCACCTCGATTCGCCTCGGCGCATCGGGCGCCTTAGCGTCAAGCGCAAACGCCTGGGTAAAGGTAAGGAACGGCTGATCTGCGTGTTCCCCGAGGCCGAAATCGACTTGTCCACTTATCACGAGCACGCACTATGAACAGCACGTTACCGCGGCGCACGTACCTGTACTTCACGGCACAGTCGATCAACCTGACGACTGCCGTGATGTCGGTGACGATGGCCGCCATTGTCGGGGCTGCGCTGGCGCCTGATGCCGCATGGTCCACGGTGCCGTACGGGTTCCAGTTTCTGTGCCTGATGTTGGCAACTTATCCGGTCTCCAGGCTGATGAGCCGCATCGGCCGTAAAAAGGCGTTCATGCTGGGCGCGATTCCCCTGACGCTGTCTGGCGTCAGCGGCTTTCTGGCGGTGGAGCACCAGCATTTTCCAACGCTGGTCCTCAGCCACTCTGCATTGGGTGTGTACATCGCGTTCGCCAATTTCAACCGGTTCGCGGCAACCGACAATCTTTCCCAGGCCTTGAAGCCCAAGGCACTTTCGCTGGTCGTCGCGGGCGGGGTCATTGCTGCTGTCGTCGGGCCGACGCTTACCGAGTGGCTGCGTGACGTGGGTGGTTACCCCCTGTTTTCGCTGTGTTATGCCGCGTTTGTCGGCCTGGCGTTGCTTTCATTGTTGATTGCGCTGTGCCTGCCCAACGATGCCGGTAAGGCCAGCGCGGTCAACAGCGCAGCAAAGCCGGCCAGTGTCCGTGCCGAGCCGGCAGGCCCGAGCGTGGTTGTGGCAATGGCTGTCGCTGCGCTGGGCTACGGGATCATGAACCTGCTGATGATCCAGGCCTCGATGCACATGAAACACATGCACGAGGACTTCACTGACGTCCGCCTGGCGATCCAGTGGCATGTGATTGCCATGTTTGCCCCGTCGTTCTTCACCGGCGCCATCATCCAGCGGCTGGGTATCAAGACCACCATTTGCGCGGGCCTGGCCCTGTTGATCGGTTGCTCGGCGATGAATATCTGGTCGCACAGCTACGCCATGATGACCTTGGCACTGATTGCCCTCGGGCTGGGCTGGAACCTCACTTACGTAGGTGGAGGTGCCTTGCTGGCCCAGTCACTGCAGAACAGCCCGGCAGCGATGCAGATGCAGGGCAAGAACGACCTGGCCATTGCCATTTTTGCCACCCTCGGCGCATTCAGCCCTTCGCTGTTGCTGAGCTCGGTCGGCTGGGACGGTACCAACGCCATCTGCATGGTCCTCTGCCTGGGGCTGCTGGTTGCCACTGCCGGCCTGCTGCAGAACAAGGTCGGCCTGCAAACGTCAATGGAAGGTAGCCGCAAATGAGCGAGCTCATCAGTGTCAGCGATCGTATCTACACCAAGCTGGAAATGAACAACCCGGGCGGTAGCCACAAATACCGGGCGGCGCGGCGGATCATCGAACATGCCGTGCGCAAGGGGGACATCATTCCCGGGGTGACGACCGTCATCGAAAAAACCGGTGGCAGCTTCGGCTTTGGCTTGCTGGCGGCCTGCCACAAGTACCAGGTCGCCGTAGAGCTGGCGGTCGGGCTGAGTTTCAGCCAGACCAAGCGGGATCTGCTGGAGTGTTTCGGTGCTCGGCTGATCGGCAAGGAAATGCTGATGGCCGGTGCCACACCCAAGGACGTGGTGATGCATCACCTGGATAACCAGGCCGCGTTGGGTAAGTCATACTTCTACACCGACCAGTTCAACAACCCGGTGGGCATCGAGGCCCATCGTTATCAGACCGCCAGTGAACTGGCCCTGCAACTGACCAACGCCGGGGCAGGGCGGCAGATCCTGTTCGTGGGCTGTGCGGGTACCGGCGCCAGTTTCACGGGTATCACCCTGGGGCTGAAAGACCATGGCTTCGACGTGTCGACGGTGCTGGTCGACCCCAATGGCTGTGATTCCAGGGCTGGCGTGTTCGCCGATCATCGTTTTGAAGGCATGGCCGTGGGCGTTTGCCCGCCGTTCATGGACTGGTCGCTGGTGGACGAGCGGGCTCAGGTGCAACATGCAGAAATGCTCGCCGCACAGCGCTGGTTCTACATGCAGAGTGGCATTTTCGTCGGTAATACAGCCGCTGCCTGCCTGGCGGTTGCCCAGCGCATGGCCCAGCACCCGCGGTATGTCGAGACCACCCTGGTGACCATCGCCTATGATGCCGGCCTCTGGTACCAGGATCTGCTGGGGGCTAACCGGCGAAAGGCCGCGTAGCCACCTGTGTCAGGCCCATGGTCCAGAGGCTGGCACGGTACCTGTGGGAGCGGGCAAGCACGCGAAGCATGCGACGCGGTGTATGGCACGGGCTTCGCCCGTGTTCGCGGGCGCGCCCGCTCCCACAGTGATTGCGCAATCGCTCAGATGTTGAATCGCGTCAGTCGATCAGGCGCCGTGGCACTTCTTGTACTTCTTCTCGCTACCGCACGGGCACGGGTCGTTGCGGCCAACGTCCTTCAGGGCGTTGCGCACCGGTTCTTGGGTGCCGTGGTTGCAGTGCGGGCCGTGTACATGGCCGTGGTCGTGGTGGTGATCATGGTCATGGTTGCAGTCAGGGCCATGAACGTGGGGTTGTTGGGACATTGCAGGGTTACTCCGGTATGTGATCGCCGGGGATTATCTCACCACTGCGCGAGATGTGCAGGTCCCGATGGATGAGCAACCCGGTCGCCAGTTCGCCCTGCAGGGTGTAATGCAGCGGCTGCTTGCTTCTGAGCAGCTTGGCCAGTGGCTTCAGGTGCTGCCACAGGTTGGTTCGTGCGGTGATCTTGAAAGTGCGCCGTGCATGCCCGCCCACGCTGCGCCATACGCTGGCTTCATCCTGCACCAGTAGCAGGTCATTGAGGCGTATTGCATACGACACGTTGCGAATGAACAGGCGGCTGTCATTGGGGTTGTCGACCCGCAGGTGCAGCACGAACTCCTGTTCCAGCAACCTGGCCTTGACCGTTTCGACCTCGACCAGATGCACTTCGGGCTCGCGCCAGTCCTCACCCCAACTGGCACAGCCCGTCAGCCATGCCATTAGCGCACCGAGCAGTAGCAGACGGGTGCGCTTGATCATGTTCAGTTCCCTACGTAGCTGGCGCAGCATTTCTTGAATTTGTGCCCGCTGGCGCAGGGGCAGGGGTCGTTGCGCCCGGCCTTCAACCCGACCGTTGGGTCGATGAAGTACCAGCGGCCCGCATGCTGGACGAACGCCGAGCGTTCGCGGTGCTGATGATCGCCGTCTTGGTCGTGCCAGCGTGCGGTGAAGGTGACGAAGCTGTGCTCGGGTTGGCCGCCCAGCACTTCTGCGCTTTCCACTTCCAGGCCCAGCCAGGTGCTTTGTGCACTCCAGTCGGCCATGGCAGCACGGTCCAGGCCGGCTTGCTGGGCCGGTAGGGTGGTGGCTACCAGGTAGTCGACAAGGCCCAGCACGTAGGCACTGTAGCGTGAGCGCATCAGGGCCTGGGCATCCGGTGCCGGGGTACCGGCATGGTAATGCCCGCAGCAGGCGTCAAGCAGGTTGCCACTGCCACAAGGGCAGACCGAGACACTCATCATCACCACCAGTACTTGCCGAAGTTTTCAGGGTTGGCCCAGAACCTGGCATTGAGCCAGTCCGGGACCTGCTTATAGTCATGTAGATCATAGGTGAACAGGCTCAAAACCTGTTGCTCACGGCAGAATTTCTCGCTGGCCGACATGGCCAGGGCGAAAAAGTCGGTGTCCTGCCAGCCGCAGGCAGCCAGGTCGGCCAGCACTGCAACCCGGCTGGCATTGAGGTTGCGAATACCGCCGAGCAGCTCCAGGCCGGTGCGCTTGGGCAAGTGTTCCAGGCAGTCCACCAGTACCGCCAGGTCAAAGCGCTTGGCGGCCAGTTCGGCCGGCAGCGGGCCAGGGGCGGCGGTGTCGATGGTCACCTGGGGGTGCGCCTGGGCGAAGGCGTCCAGCGCCGGAAAGCGCGTACCCACCAGCAGCAGCCGTTGTGGAGTGAAGCGCTCGAGCAGGGCTGCCAGGGCCTGTTGCGGGGTGCGTTTGGAGAAACCTTCGGTCATTGCCATTCCTCGTTCAAGTCATCCAAGACTAGCGGGCTGCGGCGTGCGGGCAAAGGGGCATGTGACCGTGTCGTAGCTTATTGCTGGCAGGGTTGGAATGCGCGGTCTTTACTCCCAGAGATCGGCCTTATGCCGATTCCCCCTAGGAGAAGCAATGAAATGAGCATAGTACGCACAGCGTTACCCCTGGTACTGCTCACCAGTGTGTTGACTGGTTGTGCAGGTTTGCAAAAAACCGACTGGCCGAAATGTGCCGCCGTCGGGGGTGTAGGCGGCGCCGCCCTGGGCGCCATCGAAAGCTCCAGCTGGGCTGGCTGGGGCGCGTTGCTGGGCGGTGGCCTGGCGGCGGGCTATTGCTGGGCCCATGGCGATGGCGACGAGGATGGCGACGGCGTGCCTGACAGCCGTGACAAGTGCCCTGGCACCCCGCGTGGTGTGCAGGTCGATGCCAACGGATGCCCGCCTGAGCCGGTTGCGGTGGTCGAAGAATTGGTGGTGCAGAAGGAAGAAGTCATTGTCATCCGCGATGTGCACTTCGAGTTCGATTCTGCGCGCCTGACGGCCAGTGACAAAGAGCGCCTCAACACCATTGCCACGCGCCTGAAACAGGAAGCGCCCTCTGCCCGCCTTAGCGTCAGCGGCCATACCGACAGCGTCGGTTCCGACAGCTACAACCAGAAACTGTCCGAGCGACGTGCCCATTCGGTGACCGATTACCTGGTCGAGAGCGGTGTACCGCGCAGCAGCTTCGTTTCGGTGGTCGGCGCGGGTGAAACCCAGCCGGTGGCAGACAACGCCACGGCCGAAGGGCGTGCCATGAACCGTCGTACCGAGATCAAGATCCAGCGGTAAGACGGCGGGCGCCCGTGCCTCGAGCAGTGGCACGGGCGCGTCTTCATGCCGGCCAGCCGTTTGTGGCCAATGACACAGGAGCATTCAGCATGAGTGTGACGTCGAAGGCGGCATTGCCGCTGTTGGTGGCTGCCAGCCTGCTCGCGGGCTGCGCTACGCACAGCGATGGCAGCGCGCCCCTCAATCAAAGGACCTGGCCCATCTGTAGCCTGCTGGGCGGCTTGGTCGGTGGTGGCCTTGGGGCCATCGAGAGTTCTTCCTGGGCTGCCGGTGGCGGCGCCTTGGGTGCCATCGCCGGCGGGCTGATTTGTTACGCCCAGGACGGTGACGAAGATGGTGACGGCATTTTCGACCGGCGCGATCACTGCCCCGAGACCCCTGCTAACACGGCGGTCGACCACATGGGTTGCCCACTGAAGCAGTACCCGGCCGCGCCACCTGCCAGTGCACCCGAACCCTCGCCAGAGGTGATCACCCTCGATGACAACGGCGCGGTGATGTTCGCCTTCGACTCCGCCGAACTGACGCCGGCGGCCCAGCAACGCCTGCAAGGCCTGGTGGCGAAACTCAATTCACCGACGGTGACCAAGGTCCGTGTGATCGGGCACACCGACGGTGTGGGCTCCGACAGCTACAACCAGGCACTTTCCGAACGCCGCGCCAGCAGCGTTGCCGAGTACCTGATCGGCCAGGGCCTGGAGATGGGCAAGGTCACCAGCCAGGGCCGTGGGGAAAGCGAGCCGGTTACCGACAACGAAACCGAGGAGGGCCGCGCGCGCAACCGACGGGTGGAGCTGCACCTCAACTGAGTGGTGCTGGCGCCTGTCTTGGCCTTGCCGTTAATGTTGTTCGCACGGTTTGCTCGATCAGGCCACCTCGACATGACAACTCTCTATAGGGGCGTGGTATGAAGTTCATCCTGGGCCTGGGCAAGGTCCTGACGGTCGCTTTCTGGGGGGTGGTGCTGTTCAATCAGCTGATGCCACAACCCTTGCCCTTCAATCTGCTGATCAATGCCGCAGGCATCGTCTTGTTTGGCCTGCACCTGCTAGAAGTGCTGTTTTTCAATCGCAGCCTGCGCGGGCGCAGTCACCGCTGGTTTGACCGTTTGCAAATCCTGCTGACGGGTATCTTCCATGTCATGTCCATTCCCCGTCCGCGGGAGGCGCCGCGGGTGAACTGATCTTGCAGCGCCTCTGATGCTCACTGCGATCCCTTGCCGGAGCGGGCTTGCCCACGAATACCGGCAACGCCGGCGCCATGCACCGTGGCACCGGCTTCGCTGCAGGTTGCATGCAGCGCCTGTCAGATGACCAGTCGCGAACTGGCCACCGCCACCACTGCCAGCCCCAGCAGCAGATTGACCCCCACCATCCGCCGAATGCGCCCCAGTACCGCCGCACCCGTCGGCCAGTCCTCGGCCTGCACCGCTGCCTTCAATTCCGGCAGCAGCAACGCCTGAATGCGCATGAACAAGGCAAACATGGCGATCCCGCCACCGATCATCACATGCACGTACCGGGGCGCTGTCTCGAATCCGCTGAAGCGCATGTGCAACATGCCGATACCACTTATCGCCAAAATCGCCACCGCCAGCCAGACCCAGCCGAAGAAGCGTCGGAAAACTTCCACCCACAAGCGCAGGCGGGCAGGCCCTTCAAGGGCTGCAACCGTTGCCGGGCGCAGCACCAGCCAGGCGAAGAACATGCCGCCGACCCATACGAGTGCGGCCAGAACATGCAGGGTGTAGGGCAGGGCAAAGGCGAGCATTCGGATCTCCATGCGGCAGAAAGGGCAATAGCGGGGTATGATAGCCGCCCCATGCGAAACACTGAAAATATATCCAGCCCTCCGGGCGCCTGCAGACCATGATCAGCAACGAACTCAAAGCCACTATCCAGGGCGCCTATTCGCGTTTTCTCGAAGCCAAGAGCCTCAAGCCGCGCTATGGGCAGCGCCTGATGATCGCCGAAGTGGCCAAAGTGCTTGGCGACATTGCCTGCGACGATGAAGGCCGCCGCGCTGGCGAGCCTGCCGTGGTGGCCGTGGAAGCGGGCACCGGTACCGGCAAGACGGTAGCCTACAGCCTGGCGGCCATCCCGGCTGCCAAGGCCGCCGGCAAACGCCTGGTGATCGCCACGGCCACCGTGGCCCTGCAGGAACAGATCGTCTTCAAGGACCTGCCCGACCTGATGCGCAGCAGCGGCCTCAACTTCAGTTTCGCCCTGGCCAAGGGCCGTGGCCGCTATCTGTGCCTGTCCAAGCTCGACATCCTGTTGCAGGAAGGCCACGCCCAGTCAGCCACGGCTCAGTTGTTCGAGGAAGAAGGCTTCCGCATCGAAGTCGACGAGCGCAGCCAGAAGCTGTTCAACAGCATGATCGAGAAGCTTGCCGGCAACCGCTGGGACGGTGACCGTGACAGCTGGCCAGAGGCCCTGGAAGACCAGGACTGGGCACGGCTGACCACCGACCACAGCCAGTGCACCGGCCGCCACTGCCCCAACTTCCAGCAGTGCGTGTTCTACAAGGCCCGCGAAGGCATGGGCAAGGTCGATGTGATCGTCACCAACCACGACATGGTCCTGGCCGACCTGGCCCTGGGTGGCGGTGCAGTGTTACCCGACCCACGCGATACCATGTACGTGTTCGACGAAGGCCATCATCTGCCAGACAAGGCCATCGGCCATTTCGCCCATTATTCGCGGCTGCGTTCCACCGCCGACTGGCTGGAACAGACCGCCAAGAACCTGACCAAATTGCTGGCCCAGCATCCGCTGCCCGGCGACCTGGGCAAGTACATCGAGCAGGTGCCGGAGCTGGCGCGAGAAGTACGCACCCAGCAGCAGTTCATGTTCACCCTTTGTGAACAGGTGGCTGACTTCCGTCCCAGCGAGGACACCGAAGGCCGTGAGCGCCCGCGTTACCGTTTCGAGGGTGGGGTGGTGCCGGAGCAGATTCGTGAAGTGGGCATCGAACTGAAAAAGGGCTTTGCCCGCCTCAACGATCTGTTCACCCGCCTGGCTGATCTGCTCAAGGAAGGCATGGACGGTGAGGTCAATATCGGCATCGCCAGCCACCAGGCCGAAGAGTGGTATCCGCTGTTCGGCAGCCTGGTCACCCGTGCCCAGGGTAACTGGGAGCTGTGGACGGCCTTTACCGCCGAAGACCCGGAAGACAGCCCGCCCATGGCGCGCTGGCTGACGTTGGCCGAAAGTGGCGCGCTGTTCGACATCGAAGTCAACGCCAGCCCCATCCTCGCCGCCGATATGCTGCGGCGCAGCCTGTGGAGCGTGGCCCACGGCGCGCTGGTGACCTCGGCGACATTGACCGCGCTGGGCAAGTTCGACCGTTTCCGCATGCGTTCGGGGTTGCCGCGCGACGCAGTCACCTGCGTGGTGCCCAGCCCGTTCGTGCATGGCGATGCCGGCCTGTTGCGGGTCCCCGACCTGCAGGCCGACCCACGCGATGCAGCAGCGCACACCGCGGCGATCATCCGCGAGCTGCCGAACATCGTCGAGGATGCCCGTGGCGCGCTGGTGTTGTTCTCGTCACGCAAGCAGATGCAGGATGTGTTTGACGGTCTGGACCGTGACTGGCGCAAGCTGGTGCTCATCCAGGGTAACCTTTCAAAGCAGGAAACCCTGAACAAGCACAAGGCGCGGGTCGACGATGGCCAGCACAGCGTGCTGTTTGGCCTGGCCAGCTTTGCCGAAGGTGTCGACCTGCCGGGCGCGTATTGCGAGCACGTGGTCATCGCCAAGATTCCCTTTGCTGTGCCCGACGACCCGGTCGAAGCTGCGCTGGCCGAGTGGATCGAGGCACGTGGCGGCAACCCGTTCATGGAAATTGCCGTGCCTGACGCCTCGTTGAAGCTGATCCAGGCCTGCGGCCGCCTTCTGCGTACCGAGCAGGATCGCGGCGTTATCACCTTGCTTGACCGGCGCTTGGTCACGCAGCGCTACGGCAAGGCTATTCTCAATGCGCTGCCGCCGTTCCGGCGGGAAATTTCCTGACCGCCGGAGCACTTGCGCCGGCGCATTGTCCATCACCCGTCTTGGGCCCATCAGGGTCCTGAAGGAGAGCCCCAGCCTTATGATCCGCCGCACCCTGCCCGCCGTATTCGCCTTGTTGTGCAGTTCGCCCTTGCTGGCCGGGCAGCAGACGCTGTTCAGCTTCGTGCGCCCGGCTTCGGTGGTCAATGTGGCGACGGTGGATGCCGGCATGCCGCAGTACAACGCGGAACAAACGGCCGAGGGCGAGGTGTTGCGGCGTGTGGTGTTCAACCCGGCCCAGCAGCCGACCCTGCGCCTGAGCCCGCAGAGCGGGCTGTGGGACTGGTCCGCCGGGCAGTTCCTGACCTTGCGCCTGCAAAGTGCCATGGATTGGGCATTGACCGTGGATATCACAGTGCAAAGCAGCGATGGCCGCGCCTTGACCAGCCGTATCGACCTGCCTGCTGGCCCCGCGCAAACCGTGATGGTGCCCCTGACGGCCAGTTCGCCGCTGGACCAGGGCATGCGCGCCGGCCCGCCGATGCCCTGGAACCATGGTGGTCAGCGCCTTCTTTTGACCAGCAGTGCCGGTGCAATCGACCTCAAACAGGTGACCTCGGTCAGCTTGAGCATCCCCAGCCCCAAGGTGGCGCAGAGCCTGCTGATCGAGCGTGTCGGTATCCAGGATGACAACCAGGCGTACAGGGCGGCTTACCACGAGCTGATTGATGCTTATGGCCAGTCGACTCGCGGTAACTGGCCCGAGAAGGTATCCAGTGACGAGCAGCTCAAGGCGGCCGATACCCGTGAACAGCAACAGCTCAAGGGCTGGTTGGCAGAGCGTGGCAAGCAGCGATTGGACGCTTACGGTGGCCTGGTGGGCGGGCCGGCCTTTGCAGCCAAGGGCTTCTTTCGCACTGAAAAGCGTGATGGCCGCTGGTACCTGGTAACGCCGGATGGGCACCCGTTCTATTCTCTGGGGGTGAACGCCGTGGCGGCAGACGGCGGGCGTACGTATGTCGCCGGGCGCGAAGGCATGTTCAAGGCCTTGCCCGCTGAGGGCGATGCATTGGCGGCGTTCTATGGCGAAAGCAACAACGACGATGGCAATGCCTCGTCGCAAGGGCGCAATTTCAAGCAGGGGCGCTGGTTCGACTTTTACGCCGCCAACCTGCAGCGTACATATGGCAAACCCTGCCCGCCCGCAGTGGAGGGCCAGCCAGCCGATTGCGCGCCGCCGTTGCTGGATGCCGACCGCTGGCAGGCGCATGCGTTTGATCGCCTTCAGGCCTGGGGGTTCAACACCGTTGGCAACTGGAGCGAGCCGGCGCTTGGCCAAGCCAGACGCATGCCGTATACCTTGCCGCTGTCGATCGTAGGCGACTACGCCAGCATCAGTACTGGCATGGACTGGTGGGGCCGCATGCCCGACCCGTTCGACCCGCGCTTTGCCATGGCCACCGAGCGTGCCGTGGCCATCGCTGCGCGTGATCACCGTGACGACCCTTGGCTCATCGGCTACTTCGCCGATAACGAACTGGCCTGGGCAGCCCCTGGAAGCGACCCCAAGAGCCGTTATGGCCTGGCCTACGGCACCTTGCGCCTGACCACCGACGTGCCAGCCAAACGCGCATTCCTCAAGCAGTTGCGCGACAAGTATCGCAACCAGGAAGGGTTGTCCAAGGCCTGGGGCATCGAACTGACCGCCTGGGAACTCATGGAAGATCCTGGCTTCGAGGCGCCGTTGCCTGACCCGGAGCACCCGGAAATCGAACGGGACTACCAGCACTTCCAGCGGGTATTTGCCGAGACCTACTTCAAGACCATTTCCGATTCGTTGAAGTGGCATGCGCCCAATCACATGCTCCTGGGTGGCCGCTATGCGGTCAGCACACCGGAGGCGGTCAAGGCCTGCGCCGAGTTCTGCGATGTTCTGAGCTTCAACTTCTATACCCTCAAGCCGCAGGACGGCTACGACTTTGCCCGCCTGGCGGAGCTGGACAAGCCGGTGCTGGTGTCCGAGTTCCAGTTCGGCTCGCGTGATCGCGGGCCGTTCTGGCCGGGGCCATTGGAGCTGGCGCGGGAAGAGGATCGCGGCCCGGCCTACGCAAACTTCCTCAAGGCGGCCCTGGCGCAGCCGATGATCGTTGGTGCGCACTGGTTCCAGTACCTCGACCAACCGGCCAGCGGTCGCCTGCTCGATGGTGAGAACGGCCACCTTGGGCTGGTGGCGATTACCGATATGCCCTATCCAGGGTTTGTCGATGCCGTGCGTAAAAGCAATCTGCAAACCATGAACCAACTGCGTGCCGAGCTGGAAAAACCGGCCCCTTGAGATCAGGCAGATGCAGTCAACCCAGGTGAGAGCGGCCTTGTGTCGCGACCACTTGGCCCAAGCCTGTTTGCAAAACACCCAACTACTGAAACAATGCACACCTTTTTGGATAATGGTCGTACGGAGAGCAGCGGGTGCAGATCCAGGGTCACTATGAGCTGAAGTTCGAAGCTGTGCGCGAAGCTTTTGCCGCGCTGTTCGATGATCCCCAGGAGCGTGGCGCCGCGCTGTGCATCCAGGTGAGTGGCGAAACCGTCGTTGACCTGTGGGCTGGCAGTGCCGACAAGGACGGCCAGCAGGCCTGGCACAGCGATACCATCGCCAACCTGTTCTCCTGCACCAAGACCTTCGCGGCTGTTACCGCCCTGCAGCTGGTCGGCGAGGGCAAGCTGGCCCTCGATGCCCCGGTGGCCAACTACTGGCCCGAGTTTGCCCAGGCGGGTAAGCAGTCGATCACCTTGCGTCAACTACTCAGCCACCGTGTCGGCTTGCCGGCCATACGCAAGCTGTTGCCGGCTGAAGCCTTGTATGACTGGCAGTTCATGGTCGATGCCCTGGCAGCCGAGACACCGTGGTGGACGCCAGGCACAGAACACGGCTATGCCGCCATCACCTTTGGCTGGCTGATCGGCGAGCTGATTCGCCGTGCCGACGGCCGTGGTCCTGGCGACTCGATCGTGGCCCGCACCGCCCGCCCATTGGGCCTGGATTTCCATGTTGGCCTGGCCGACGAGGAGTTCCACCGCGTGGCGCATATCGCCCGTGGCAAGGGCAATGCTGGAGACAGTGCAGCGCAACGCTTGCTGCAGGTGACCATGCGCGAGCCTGAGGCTCTGTCGACCCGTGCCTTTACCAACCCACCTGCGATACTGACCAGCACCAACAAACCGGAATGGCGGCGCATGCAGCAGCCAGCGGCCAATGGCCATGGCAACGCACGCAGCCTGGCGGGGTTCTATGCCGGGCTGCTGGACGGCAGCCTGCTTGAATCCGAACTGCTCGATGAGCTGACCCGCGAGCATAGCCTTGGCCAGGACCGTACCTTGCTCACCCAGACCCGTTTCGGCCTGGGCTGCATGCTCGACCAGCCCGATGTGGCCAATGCCACCTTTGGTCTCGGCGCCCGCGCCTTTGGCCACCCCGGTGCCGGTGGTTCGGTCGGTTTTGCCGACCCGGAGTACGATGTGGCCTTCGGTTTTGTGGTCAATACCCTCGGCCCTTACGTGCTGATGGACCCTCGTGCCCAGAAACTGGTACGCGTCCTTGCCAGTTGCCTTTGATCGGGTAATGCGGGTATTGCCACACCCCTTTGACTATCCTCAATGCCAACGCCTGAAGTTCGTAGGCAAAATATCTTTCTATTTCATGGTGTATCGCTGATGTCTTCACATAAAACCTTAGCACTCGCCCTGTGCCTGACCGCCGTTACCGGCTGCGCCAGTCACTCCCCGGACGGCTCCAAGGAAGGTGGCTCCAGCTGGTGGCCTTTCGGTTCGGACAAGGTTGCCGAGCAGGAAGTGAAGTCAGCCGTCACTGAAAGCGTGGCCAAAGCCGATGCCAAATCCGAAAGCTCCAGCCGCTGGTGGTGGCCGTTTGGCGGTGACGACAAGCAAGCCAAGGGGCCGGTGGTGCCAAAGATCGATCAGAAGGCCACTCAGGCCTGGCTGGACGAATACGAGCCCAAGCTGCGCGAAGCGATCAAGGACAGCAAGCTGGAGCTGGAGCGTCGTGACAATGTGCTGGCGGTAACCCTGCCGGTAGACAGCTCGTATAATCCCGATCGCCCGAACATGTTGCTGCCCATGTCCCTGGGCCCGATCACCCGCGTCGCCAAGACAGTCGAAGGCGACCCCAAGACTGCCGTGCTGGTACTGGGCCATGCCGACAGCAGCGGTGCCGCCGTTGCCAACCAGAAGCTCAGCCTGGAGCGCGCCGCTTCGGTATCGGCCATCTTCCGCCTCAGCGGCCTGCAGCGTGACCGCCTGACCCTCAAGGGCATGGGTTCGGTGATGCCGCGCGCTGCCAACGACAGCGCCGAGGGGCGCGCCCTGAACCGCCGCGTGGAAATGTTGCTGACCCCGCAAAACACCATGGTCGCGCTGCTGGCCAAATACCAGCAGGCCGCCCCGGCACCCGCCCCGGCCTCGATGGTGGCGGTGCAGGATGCCAAGGTACCCGCCGCCAAGGCCGCTGGCAGCAAACCGGCCGTCAAGGCTGCGGTGAAGAAACCTGTAGCCAAGGCCAAAACGCCTGCGAAGACTGCAGCCAAGAAAAAAGCTGCGCCGGCCAAGCCTGCCGCCAAGAAAGCTGCCGTTGACAAGAAAGTAGCTGCCAACAGCCCTGCGAAGACCAACTGATCGTCAAGGAACCGCAGTAATGACCCAATCCCTGGCCGATATGCGCCGCGACTACACCCGTGATGGCCTGGCCGAAGCCCAGGCACCAGGGGAGCCGTTCGCCCTGTTCCACCAGTGGTTCGCCGATGCGGTGAAAACCGAGCAGGTACCGGTAGAAGCCAACGCCATGACCTTGGCCACGGTGGACGGCGAAGGTCGCCCGCATTGCCGTGTTTTGCTGTTGAAGGGGCTCGACGAGCAGGGTTTCACCTTCTTCACCAACTATGACAGCGCCAAGGGCCAGCAACTGCAAGCCAACCCCTTTGCGGCAATGACCTTCTTCTGGCCGGCCCTGGAGCGTCAGGTGCGCATTGAGGGCCGGGTGCAGAAGGTCACGGCGCAGGAGTCGGATGCCTACTACCAGGTACGCCCGCTGGGCAGTCGCCTAGGGGCTTGGGCTTCGCCACAGAGCCGCGTGATTGCCGGGCGTGAAGAGCTGGAGGGCCTGATTAAGGCCACCGAAGCGCGTTTCTCCGACACCCAGCCGCACTGCCCTGAGCATTGGGGGGGATACCGTTTGTTGCCCGAGCGCATCGAGTTCTGGCAGGGGCGGGCAAGCCGCCTGCATGATCGTTTGAACTATCGGCTGGTGGACGGGCAGTGGCTGCGAGAGCGGCTGGCGCCCTGAGCAACTGGGGCCGCCAAGCGGCCCCAGCCATTGATCAAGCTACCCCGGATAACCTGCCGCCTCGCGCTCCAACCACCCCGCCAGTTGCTTACGCCCCACCTTCTCCTGGCGCGCCTGCGCCAACCTTTCCAGCATGAACGCGCGTTTTTCAGGATCGGCCCCTGCCAGCGACAACGCCAGGTCGCGGTCCATCCAGCGGCGCATGCGCACATACAACCACCAGTGGAAATACAGTCCCGTAACGGTGGTGACCACGACGATGAAGTAATCCATGGCTATTCTTGGTCTCACTTGAAAGGCCTTCGACACAGCCCGGCAGGCTGTACCCCGGCTGAATGAAAACAATTTTATTACGTTTGTACCGTGACAGCCGTCAATGTGCAGCGTCTAATGAGCACCTGACTTATGGAGACTTTACCCATGCGTAAATCCGCTTTGCTGGTGGCGACCTTTACCACCATGTCGCTGCTGCTGGGGGGCTGTGCCTCGAGCCTGACCGGTGACAGCTACTCTCGTGACGAAGCCCGCCGCGTGCAAACCGTGCGTATGGGTACCATCGAATCCCTGCGTCCGGTCAAGATCGAGGGTACCAAGACCCCGATTGGCGGCGGTGCCGGTGCCATCGTGGGTGGCGTAGCTGGCAGCGCCGTGGGCGGTGGCCGTGGCAGCATCGTGGCTGCCGTGATCGGTGCCGTGGCCGGTGGCTTGGCGGGTTCCGCAGCAGAAGAAGGCCTGACCCGTACTCAAGGTGTCGAAATTACCGTTCGTGAAGATGATGGCAGCATGCGCGCCTATGTGCAGGCCGTACAGGAGAACGAAGTCTTCCGCGTTGGCGAGCGCGTGCGCATCATGACAGTTGACGGTACCAGCCGCGTTTCGCACTGACCGTAGTGCAGTAAAACAAAACCCCGACATGGCTGCTGCCCGTCGGGGTTTTTTCATGCTTCAGCCAAGTCAGGCAACGTTGGTTTTGCGGCTGGCCATTGCGGTGACGGCGTAGCCGATCACCGCGGCAAAGAACGAACCAGTAAGAATACCCATGCGGTCCATGCCAGCATACTCACTGCTACCCGGGGCGAAGGCGAGCGAGCCTACGAACAGGCTCATGGTGAAGCCAATGCCGCAGAGTATCGCCACCCCCAGAATTTGCCCCCAACCCGCACCCGCAGGCAGCGCGGCCAGGCGCAGCTTGACCGCGACCCAGGTCAGGCCGAAAACCCCCACGGTCTTGCCCAGCAACAGGCCGACCGTGATGCCCATCGGCACGGGGTGGGTGAAGCTGTCTACGGTCATGCCTGCCAGCGAAACGCCGGCATTGGCGAAGGCGAAAATGGGCAGGATGGCATAGGCCACCCAAGGGTGCAGGGCGTGTTCCAGCGCCAAAAGAGGCGACGATTCAGCATTGCGTGTACGCAGCGGGATGCACAGGGCCAGGGCGACACCGGCCAGAGTGGCGTGCACGCCACTTTTGAGCACGCAGACCCACAGGATCAGGCCAACGATCATGTAGGGCCCGAGCTTGACGACGCCAAGCCGGTTCATCGCCACCAGTACCAGCAGACAGGCCGCAGCCAGCAGCAGCGACACACTCGACAGGGTGCCGGAGTAGAACAGGGCGATGACAATGATTGCACCCAGGTCGTCGATGATCGCCAGGGTCATCAGGAACAACTTCAGTGACACCGGTACGCGCTTGCCGAGCAGGGCCAGGACGCCGAGGGCGAAGGCGATGTCGGTGGCGGTAGGGATCGCCCAGCCTGCTACGGCTGCAGGGTTGTCACGGTTGATGAACCAGTAGATCAGCGCTGGCACCACCATGCCGCCCACGGCTGCGGTGGCAGGCAGAATCACTTGTGAGGGTTTGGACAGGTGACCGTCGACCACCTCGCGTTTGACCTCCAGGCCGATGAGCAGGAAGAACAGGGCCATCAGGCCGTCGTTGATCCACAGTAGCAATGGCTTGGCGATGTTCAGCGCACCGACCTGGACGGCGACGGGTACGTCGAGCAAGCCGCCGTACAGGTAGGACAGTGGCGAGTTGTTGATGATCAGGGCCAGAACGGCGGCGGCGATCAGCAGCAGGCCGCTGGCAGCTTCGAGCTGGAAGAAACGGGTAAACAGGCTACGCACGGGCTGTAGGCCCTCCATGAGCAGTTTACGAAGGGTACGGGCGTACACCCTAGCCTGTGACGATGTTCCTTAAAACAAAAAACATATTCGTTTTTGTTATATGTTGTTGCTGGCAGGCCTGGGGCAAGCTTAGATGGATTTGGGGAAGGATGGGGGAGGGGAAGTCTGGAGTAGGTGCTGGAATAGTCTGGTGCCGGACCGGGCCCTTTCGCGGGTAAACCCGCTCCTACAGGGGGCCATTGTTCCGTGTAGGAGCGGGTTTACCCGCGAAGAGGCCCTGTCAGTCGATAAAGAGTCAGAGGCCGAGCATATCCCGCGCCACCGCCTCTGCGATGCGAATGCCATCCACACCGGCTGACAGGATCCCGCCCGCGTACCCGGCCCCTTCACCCGCCGGGAACAGCCCTTTGAGGTTCAGGCTCTGGTAATCCTCACCGCGGGTAATCCGCAGTGGCGACGAGGTACGCGTCTCGATCCCGGTCAACACCGCATCATGCAGGTTATAGCCCTTGATCTGCCGGTCGAACGCCGGCAGTGCCTCACGGATCGCCTCGATGGCGAAGTCCGGCAGGCTCGGCGCCAGGTCACCCAAGGTCACGCCCGGCTTGTAGGACGGCTCGACACTGCCCAGTGCGGTCGAGGGCCGGCCGGCGACAAAATCACCCACCAGCTGCGCCGGGGCCTGGTAGTTGCTGCCGCCCATTACATAGGCGTGCGCCTCCAGGCGCTCCTGCAGTTCGATACCGGCCAACGGGCCACCCGGGTAGTCGCGCTCGGGGTCGATGCCGACGACGATGCCGGAGTTGGCGTTGCGCTCGTTACGCGAATACTGGCTCATGCCGTTGGTGACGACTCGCCCAGGCTCGCTGGTGGCCGCGACCACGGTGCCACCCGGACACATGCAGAAGCTGTATACCGAGCGGCCATTCTTGGCGTGGTAAACCAGCTTGTAGTCGGCGGCACCCAGTTTCGGGTGGCCGGCGTACTTGCCCAGACGTGCCTTGTCTATCAGCGTTTGCGGGTGCTCGATACGGAAGCCCACCGAGAACGGCTTGGCTTCCATGTAGACACCTTTGGCGTGCAGCATGCGGAAGGTGTCGCGGGCGCTGTGGCCCAGGGCCAATACCACATGGCGAGAGTGCAACTGCTCGCCGCTTTCGAGCACTACACCGGTCAGTTGGCCATCTTCGATCAACAGGTCGGTGACCTTTTCCTGGAAGCGCACGTCGGCCCCCAGGGCGATCATGTCCTGGCGCATCTGTTCGACCATGCCGGTGAGGCGGAAGGTGCCGATGTGCGGCTTGTTGATGTACAGGATTTCGTCTGGCGCACCGGCCTTGACGAATTCTTCCAGTACTTTGCGGCCGTGGTGTTGCGGGTCCTTGATCTGGCTGTACAGCTTGCCGTCCGAGAAGGTACCGGCGCCGCCTTCACCGAACTGCACGTTGGACTCAGGGTTGAGCACGCTCTTGCGCCACAGGCCCCAGGTGTCCTTGGTGCGCTGGCGCACTTCCTTGCCGCGTTCGAGGATGATCGGCTTGAAGCCCATTTGTGCCAGCAACAGGCCGGCAAAGATGCCGCACGGGCCGAAACCGACCACGATCGGGCGCTCCTGCAGGCCTGCCGGGGCCTGGCCGACGAACTTGTAGGTGACGTCTGGGGCGGGGCCGATGTTGCGATCATCGGCGAACTTGCTGAGCAGCTCGGCTTCGTTGCTGGCTTCCAGGTCGATGGTGTAGATGAACAGCAGTTCGCTGTTCTTCTTGCGCGCATCGTAGCTGCGCTTGAACAGGTTGAAGCTGAGCAGTTGCTCGTCGCGGATGCCCAGGCGCTGGACGATGGCTTCGCGCAACGCTTCGTCGGGATGGTCCAGGGGCAGCTTCAGTTCGGTGATTCGTAGCATGGCAGGGTCCAGTATCCCGGCCATGGGCGGCCGGCGGCTTTACACAAACCGCCAAGTATAAGCTGTTAGACGCCCTGGCTGGCAGGATAAAAGCGCCCGGCGATCAGTTGTCGCGCGCACCACCGTAGTAACCGCAGCCGCGCAGGGTCTGGCCGTCGATGCGCAGTTCGGCGCGCAGGTGGTGGATGGCGCCGGTGGCGCTGTCGACGCAGCGTTGCGGGGCGACCCACAGTTCCACGTGCTGGCCGTTGGCTTCGCTGGTCAGGGTCAGGCCGCCGCCGGGCACTTCTTCTTCGAGAAATGGCAGTGGCAGCGGGTCTTTGCCGATGCGGTTGAGCACCATGCCCTTGCCGCTGGCCTTGATGTCCCAGTCCGGTTCATGGCCATTGGCGCGCAGGGTCAGCTGCTTGAAGTTGGGGTCGTCGCAAGCGCGGGTGGAGGGTTCCAGGCGGTACAGGCGGCTGACTTCCAGCTGGCCGTCGTTGTCGGCCTGCTTGGCGCCCGTGAGGCGACCGCGCACGTCGGCGAACAACTTGGCATTGGCGTCCTTGGCCAGGTTGGCGGACTCCTGCAGGATGCCGGTGCCGGCGACGTCGTTGATCACGAAGCGGCGTGCTTCGCTGCAGGGCTTGAACAACAGGCGGCCGCCGTTGGCGCTCAGTTCGCCCTGCATGCGTGTGGTGCCGATGTTCGGGTCACGGGGCTGCTCGGCCAGTAGCTGGCAGCCAGCGAACAGCGGCAGCAGGGCACTGAGCAGCAGGGTAGGGGTGAGGCGCATGGGGCGGGCTCCGGGGAATCTTTGCCAAAGAGCTGGCCACGATACACGTCCTGCGGGCAGAAAAAAGGGCCCGAAGGCCCTTTTTCATTCAACCCCCCAGGTAGGCATCGCGCACCTTCGGGTCGGTCAGCAGTGCCTCACCGGTGCCCTGCATCACCACCCGACCGTTCTCCAGCACATACGCCCGGTCAGCGATCTTCAGCGCCTGGTTGGCGTTCTGCTCCACCAGGAACACCGTCACGCCATCGCGGCGCAGCTGTTCGATGATGTCGAAGATCTGCTGGATGATGATCGGCGCCAGGCCCAGCGAAGGCTCGTCGAGCAGCAGCAGCTTGGGCTTGCTCATCAGCGCCCGGCCGATGGCCAGCATCTGCTGCTCGCCACCGGACATGGTGCCGCCGCGCTGGATGTAACGCTCTTTCAGGCGCGGGAACAGTTGCAGGACCTTGTCCAGTTGCTCCTGATAGTCGCCCTTGTCGGTGAAGAAACCGCCCATGGCCAGGTTTTCCTCGACCGTCAGGCGAGCGAACACGCGACGGCCTTCCGGCACTACCGCGATGCTTTTGCGCATGATGTGCGAGGACGGCTGGCCGACCAGCTCTTCACCCAGGTACTTGATGCTGCCGCTGTGCGCCTGCGGCGAGCCGCACAGGGTCATCAGCAAGGTCGACTTGCCGGCACCGTTGGCGCCGATCAGGGTGACGATCTCGCCCTGGTTGATCTCCACGTTGACGCTGTGCAGCGCCTGGATCTTGCCGTAGAAAGTGGAAACGTTTTCGAACTTCAGCATTTACGCTTCCCCCAGGTAGGCTTTGATCACGTCAGGGTTGTCGCGGATCTCCTCCGGCGTGCCATGTGCCAGGGGGGTACCCTGGTTGATCACCACGATATGGTCGGAAATGCTCATCACCAGCTTCATGTCGTGCTCGATCAGCAGCACGGTGACGTTGTGCGACTCACGCAGGTAGGCGATCAGAGCCTTGAGGTCTTCGGTTTCCTTCGGGTTCAGGCCGGCTGCCGGTTCATCGAGCATGATGATGCGTGGCTGGGTCATCATGCAGCGGGCAATTTCGAGGCGGCGTTGCTGCCCGTAGGCGAGGGTGCCGGCCGTACGGTTGGCGAACTCGGTCAGGTTGACCTTCTCCAGCCAGTACTGCGCCCGTTCCATGGCCTCTTTCTCGCTGCGGCGGAAGCTCGGGGTCTTGAACAGGCCGGCGAAGAAGTTGGTGTTGAGGTGGCGGTGCTGGGCGATCAGCAGGTTTTCCAGTGCGGTCATTTCCTTGAACAGCCGCACGTTCTGGAAGGTCCGCACCACGCCCTTGCGGGCGATCTGGTGGCCGGCCAGGCCCTGAATCGGCTGGCCATCGAGCAGGATGGTGCCGCCGCTGGGCTTGTAGAAGCCGGTCAGGCAGTTGAACACGGTGGTCTTGCCGGCGCCGTTCGGGCCGATCAACGCCACCACCTGTTTTTCCTTGACGGTCAGGGCCACGCCGTTGACCGCCAACAAGCCGCCGAAGCGCATGCTCAGGCCGCTGACTTGCAGAATTTCGCGGCTCATCGACGCAGCTCCATGTGTGGACGTTGCATAGGCAGCAGGCCTTGCGGACGCCAGATCATCATCAACACCATCAGCGCACCGAACATCAGCATGCGGTATTCGCTGAACTCACGCATCAGCTCAGGCAGCAGGATCATCACGATGGCCGCGAGAATCACGCCCAGTTGTGAGCCCATGCCACCCAGCACGACGATGGCGAGGATGATCGCCGACTCGATGAAGGTGAACGACTCCGGCGTCACCAGGCCTTGGCGCGCGGCGAAGAAGCTGCCGGCGAAACCGGCGAAGCAGGCACCCAGGGTGAATGCCGAGAGCTTGATCACGGTCGGGTTCAGGCCCAGTGCACGGCAGGCGATCTCGTCTTCACGCAGGGCTTCCCAGGCACGGCCGATTGGCATGCGCAGCAGGCGGTTGATCACGAACAACGCCAGCAGGGCCAGCAGCAGGGCCACCAGGTACAGGAAGATCACCTTGTTGATCGAGTTGTATTGCAGCCCGAAGAACTCGTGGAAGGTCTGCATGCCCTCGGCCGCACGGCGTTCGAAGGTCAGGCCGAAGAACTCCGGCTTGGGGATGTTGCTGATGCCGTTGGGGCCGCCGGTCCAATCGGTGAGGTTACGCAGGAACAGGCGGATGATCTCACCGAAACCGAGGGTCACGATCGCCAGGTAGTCACCACGCAGGCGCAGCACCGGGAAGCCGAGCAGGAAGCCGAAGGTGGCAGCCATCAGGCCGGCAATCGGCAGGCACACCCAGAAGCTCCAGCCCAGGTAATGCGAGAGCATGGCGTAGCTGTAGGCACCGACGGCATAGAAGCCTACGTAGCCGAGGTCGAGCAGGCCCGCCAGGCCGACCACGATGTTCAGGCCCAGGCCCAGCAACACGTAGATCAGGATCAGCGTGGCGATGTCGACCGCACCGCGAGAACCGAAAAACGGCCATACCAGTGCCATTACGATCAACCCGATGATGACGTAGCGCTGGGTCTTGGGCAGGGTGAGGTAGTTGCTGACTGCCGGGGGGATCAGCTTGCGATCCGATCGGCGGCCCATCACCGAACTCCACTGCTTGTCGAACAACACGCGCAGGAACATCAGCACGGAACACACGGCGATGATGCTGATGGTGAACGAGCCCTGACTGTGCACGACCAGGCTGATGCCGTCGATGCTCAGTTTCAGGCCCAGTACCGGGAAGGCCACGGCCCAGACCAGCAAGGCGCTGAAGAACGCCTGTTTGAGATTTCTGTTCATACTTTTTCAACCTCCGGGCGGCCCAGGATGCCGGTCGGCCGGAATAGCAGGACAAGAACCAACAAGCCGAATGCCACCACGTCCTTGTACTGGTCGCCGAAGATATCGGCACCGAACGCTTCGGCCACGCCCAGCACCAGCCCGCCGAGCATGGCGCCCGGGATGCTGCCGATGCCACCCAGTACCGCCGCGGTGAAAGCCTTCAGGCCCACCAGGAAACCGGCGTTGGGGTTGATCACCCCGTACTGCATGCTCAGCAGCACGGCCGCCACGGCAGCCAGGGCGGCACCGATGACGAAGGTGAGGGCGATGATGTTGTTGGTGTTGATGCCCAGCAGGTTGGCCATCTTGATGTCCTCGGCACAGGCGCGGCAGGCGCGGCCCAGGCGGGAACGAGAGATGAACAGGGTGAGCAGTGTCATGGCCACCAGGGTGACAACGAACACCAGGACTTGCATGTAGCTGATGAGTACTTCTTCAGCACCGCCTGGTCCGAAGGAGAAACTCCCGGGGATCAGGTTGGGGATGGACTTGTCCTTGGAGTCCTGCGAAAGCAAGACCGTGTTCTGCAGGAAAATCGACATGCCGATGGCGGAAATCAGCGGGATCAGACGGTTGCTGTTGCGCAGGGGGCGGTAGGCAACCCGTTCGATGCTGTAGCCATAGGCACTGGTGACGAAGATCGTCGCGACGAAGGCGACGGTCATCAGGATCGGCAGCGAATGGATACCCATCATGGCCAGGCCCGCCAGGGCAATGAAGGCCACGTAGGAACCGATCATGTACACCTCGCCGTGGGCGAAGTTGATCATGCCAATGATGCCGTACACCATCGTGTAGCCGATGGCGATCAAGGCATAGGTGCTGCCGATGGTCAATCCATTAACCAGTTGTTGGAAGAAATGGTAGATCTCAGGCATTACAGCGCTCCTAAAAACCTGATTTGCATTTCACTGGCAGGGGTACGGCCAGGAAACCGCGGGTGACGGTTTTAAGATTTTCAGGTGAGCCTGCCCCCGGATCGCGGGGATCGGGCCCATGAACCTCATAAAACGAAGCCCACTGCTCGCACAGTGGGCTCGTAGGTCAGCTATTAGTCACGCAGTTACTGAGGGGAGACTTCGGTCTTCGGCTTGCCGAAGTGCCATTCGTAGACCACGAACTTGAAGTCTTTCAGGTCGCCTTTGTCGTCGAACGACAGGTCGCCGGTCGGGGTCTTGAAGGTGCCTTCGTGGATGGCCTTGGCCACCTTGTCGGTATCATCGGAACCGGCTTTCTTGATGCCTTGAGCGATCAGCTCGACAGCCGAGTAGGCAGGGAATACGAACGGGCCACTTGGGTCCTTGCCGTCAGCCTTGATGGCGTCGACGATCTTCTTGTTCGCCGGGTCTGCGTCGAACGACTTCGGCAGGGTGACCAGCAGGCCTTCGGAGGCGTTCTGGGCGATCTGCGAAATGGAGTCGTTACCCACGCCTTCCGGACCCATGAACTTGGCTTTCAGGCCTTTTTCCTGAGCCTGGCGCAGGATCAGGCCCAGCTCTGGGTGATAGCCGCCGTAGTAGACGAAGTCGACATTGTTCTGCTTGAGCTTCTGGATGATCGAGGAGAAGTCCTTGTCACCCGCGTTCAGGCCTTCGAACACGGCAACCTTGGTGCCCTTGCTTTCCAGGGTCTGCTTGACGGCGGTGGCGATGCCTTCACCGTACTGCTGCTTGTCGTGCAGAACGGCAACGACCTTCGGCTTGACGTGGTCGGCGATATAGTTGCCGGCGGCCGGGCCCTGGGCGCTGTCCAGGCCGATGGTGCGGAAGATCAGCTTGTAGCCACGAGCGGTGATTTCCGGCGAAGTGGCGGCCGGGGTGATCATGATCACGCCTTCGTCTTCGTAGATGTCGGACGCAGGCTGGGTGGAGCTGGAGCACAGGTGGCCGACCACGAACTTGACACCGTCGTTGACCACTTTGTTGGCGACTGCCACGGCCTGTTTAGGGTCGCAGGCGTCGTCGTATTCCTTGGCTTCGAGCATCTTGCCATCCACGCCGCCCGCGGCGTTGATATCCTTGATGGCTTGCTTGGCGCCGATGAACTGCATGTCGCCGTACTGGGTCACAGGACCCGTCTTGGGACCGGCGATGCCGATCTTGATGGTATCGGCGGCAAACGAATGGCTGGCTACCCCGGCCAGTACCATTGCGGCGAACAGCTTGGAAATCTTGATCATAGTGCTCCACTCATTCTGTTGTAATTCTTATAGTCCTGGCGGCCAGGGCTACAGACCGGGCGGGATTTGCGGCGTGGCCATGCCAACGCGCTAGCCCACCTTCCCCCGGAACATGTCCCGGAACTGTACCGGTACAGTGTAGAGCGCTGTTCGAGCGCTTGAAAAGCGGTCGAAAAGTGCGTCTTTCCTGCGTTGTCGCTTGATCGACAGAAAGATACAGAAAGGCGCCATCAAACTGCCTGCATCTGCGATCCCGCCCCACAACTTCGGGGTCAATCGACCAAATTACATATTTGAAACCGGGTTTTTCTGCAAAAATGCCGGCCTTTTTTATTGACCGATTTTTTGCGGATACCACCCATGACTGATCAAACAAGCACCCTCTATGCCAAATTGCTTGGCGAGACGGCAATCATCGAGTGGAAAGCGCTGGAGCGTTTTTGGGCCAAGGGTGACCTGATTTGGGTCGACCCTAGCCTTGACCTGATCGCCGTTGCTGAGGCGATGGCCGAGAATCGCAGCGAGATCTTCGCCAAGTGGCGTAGTGATGGCACTGTTGGGCCGGTATCGGCCGAGCAGGCATTGGACCTGCAAAGCCGCGACCCAGAGATCTGGGCGGTGGTGGTTTCGCCGTTCATCGTGATACAGGTGAAGGGCCAGGAAGAAGCGTGATCTTTTTTGGTGCGCAAAAATACGCATCAGCTCCGTTTTGGTGCTTGAAAGCGATCAAGGCGGGTAGAGGGAAGTAACAATTCGGCGTGGCGGTAACAGTTTACGGGATGCGTAATGTGGCCGCCGTTCTGCCAGGCGCCAACGGAATCGTAGTCCGCCTGGGAAATGTTCGAATCAGTCAGGAGTTTATCGATGAGCACTGCACTACCTTCGCTTGGATTCGCCGGCATCGGCCTGATGGGCCTGCCCATGTGCCGCCGCCTGCTGGCAGCGGGTTATCCGCTGACGGTATGGAACCGCAGCCCGGACAAATGCGCCGCACTGGTCGCTGCTGGCGCGCGCCTGGCCAGCAGCCCGGCCGAATTGTGCCGTGACAGCGACATGGTACTACTGTGCCTGGCCGACACGGCGGTGGTGCGTGAGGTGGTGTTTGGCGAGCAAGGCATTGCCCAGGGCGGGCGCAGCGGCCAGTTGCTGATCGATTTCTCTAGCTTGGAACCCACCGCCACCCGTGAAATGGCTGCCGAACTGGCAGCACTGTGCGGCATGGCCTGGCTGGATGCACCTGTCTCTGGCGGTACGCCCGGTGCCGAAGCTGGCACGCTGGCGATCATGGTGGGCGGTGAAGCGGCCGATCTGCAGCGTGCACGCCCGGTGCTGCAGGTGCTTGGTCAGCGCGTGACGCATATGGGCGCGGTAGGCACGGGGCAGGTGACCAAGGCTTGCAACCAGATGATTGTAGCGTGCAATGCCCTGGTAATTGCAGAAGTGGTGGCATTGGCCGAACAGTCGGGCGTGGACGCGACGCTGATCGCTGAAGCGCTGGCGGGTGGCTTTGCCGATTCCAAGCCATTGCAGATTCTTGCGCCGCAAATGGCCGAGAGCCGCTTCGAGCCAATCAAGTGGCACGTCCGCACGCTGCTCAAGGACCTCGATGGCGCGGTCAAGTTTTCCCGCGAGCAAGGCTCGGCGACGCCACTCAGTGGCCTTGCCGCGCAACTGATGCGCTTGCACGGTAGCCAGGGTTACCTGCAAAAAGATCCGGCGACCCTGGTTGAGCTGTACCGCAACAAGGTGTGATCCGGCCGCTCTGGCGCTGCAACCGCTCCAGCAGTGGGCGCAACTCGGCCAGCGGTTCGGGGTGCCCCAACAGGTACCCCTGCAGGTAGTCGCAGCCATGGCTTTCGAGGAACGCCCGCTGTTCGGCGGTTTCCACGCCCTCGCTGACTACCCGCAGGTGCAGGGTATGCGCCATGGCGATGATCGCCTGGACAATTTCGCGGTCTTTCTGGCTGCCCGGTACATCCTGCAGAAAGGTGCGGTCGATCTTCAGCACATCCAATGGCAGGCGCTTGAGGTAGGCCAGTGAGGAGTAGCCGGTACCAAAGTCATCGATTGAAAGTGTCACCCCCAAGGCTCGGACGCGTTTGAGCAGGCTGACCGTGCGCTGGATATCGCCCACCAGGGCGTTCTCGGTCACTTCCAGCTCCAGGTGGCGCGGCGCAAGGCCGGCGTGGAACAGCGCCTTTTCAACTTCGTTGGGCAGTTCGTCGTGGCTGAGGGTGACTGCCGAGCAATTGACCGTGACCTGGACCTCGTCGTAGCCGTGGCGCTGCAAGTGGGCCAGGTCGGCACAGGCGTGGCGCAGCACCCACAGGTCCAGGTCGATGATCAGGCCGTTGGCTTCGGCAATGCCGACAAAACGGTCGGGCCCGAGCAGGCCATGTTGAGGATGCTGCCAGCGTACCAGCGCTTCCAGTTTGGCCACTTGCCCACTGCGCAGGTCGAAGATCGGCTGGTAGTGCACACACAGCCCGCGCTCTTCAAGCAGCGCCAGGCGCAGCTCTTCTTCCAGTTGCAAGGCGATCGACGCGCGAGCCTTCAGGCTGTCATTGAAGAAATTCAGGCTGTTGCGTCCGTTGTCCTTGGATTGGTAGAGGGCCAGGTCGGCATGCTTGAGCAACTCTTCGGCTGTGCCGCCATCGTCTGGGAAGATACTTATACCAATGCTGGTGGTCATGACCATGCGCCGTCCGCCCAGGTCGATGGGGTCTTTCATCCGTTGCATGATGCGCTGGGCCAGGTGGCGGGCTTCGTCGCGGCTGTTCAGGCTGGTGACCACGCAGAACTCGTCGCCACCAAAACGCGCAACCAGGTCGTGGCTGCGGGTAGCGGCCTTGATGTGGTGGGCGATTACCTTGAGCAGCTCGTCACCGGCGTCGTGGCCGAGGCTGTCGTTGATGCGCTTGAAATGGTCGATGTCGAGGAACATCACGGCCAGGCGGTTTTCGCTGGCCTGAGTTTCGACCAGGCGCTCGGCGAATACCTGGTTGAATCCGCGGCGGTTGAGCAGGTTGGTCAGGGCATCATAGTGCGCCGCCTGCTGCAGCGAAGCGCGGGCCTGGTCCAGTTGGCTGAGCAGTACGCTGACCCGGCGCAGGTCGTGCTCCTTGCTTTGCAGCTTCTTGTCGGCCAGTGCGGCGCTGATGCTGGCGCCACTGATCAGCAGGGTGATGAAGCCGATGCCCAGTCCCAGCTGCAGGCTGTTGTCGCCAGACGGCAGGCGCAGTGCGGTATCGGCAGGGATGACCAAGGTCATGGCCGACATCGCGGTGAAATGAGTGGCGACGATGCCGCCCGCCATCAGCAGGCTGGCGCCGTACTTCATGGCCTGGTACAGGGTGCCGCTGCCATTGCGCAAGTAGCGGGCCAGGTACAGCGAGGTCAGGGCGGTGAGCAGTGCAATGGCGGCAGAGGCAAGTAGCAAGCCGGTTTGGTAGTACTGGCGGGCACCCGTTTCCATCGCGGCCATGCCGACAAAATGCATGAGGATGATGCCCAGGCCGATCAGCCCTGCGCTCGGCACGCAGTGGTGCGCGCGCATCTTGCTGCGTTCGAGGCTGTGCATGGCCAGCCAGGCCACGCCCAGTGCGATGAGCAGCGAAAGAATGGTCAGGGATACGTCGTAGTGCACTTCTACCGGGGCCCGAAAGGCCAGCATGCTGATGAAGTGCATGGCCCATATGCCGCCTGCCAGGCAGCAGGCTCCGAGCATGTTCCATTGCCGGTGGGCGGTGGGGTCGTCGCTGTGGGACTGGCGCTCGGCCATGTCGAGGGTGGCGAAACAGGCCGCGCAAGCAACGAAGTAGGCGAGCAGAACCAAGAGCGGTTCATGACGGCAGTCGATGACGATGCGCCCGGTTGCGGGAAGATCGGCGAACAGTTGCAGCCCCAGCCATTCCATGGAATGCCTCTTGATCGAGTTTTCACTCGTCTGCGCTACAACCCTGTGCAGACTGTCCAGAGGCAGTATAGGAAGGAGTACTTAAGCCTTCCTGACTAATGGCACAATGATTTCTACGATTTGGTTATAACTTCAATCGCAGTGAGGAATAAATTTGGGGCCCTGATGCCTTCCTGTGGGAGCGGGCGAGCCCGCGAAGCATCCACTGCGATGGATGCCACCGGCTTCGCCGGTGTTCGCGGGCGTGCCCGCTCCCACAAGGGCGCGGGGCCTGCGTTAGCCAGCCACCAGCACGCGAATGGCTTCCAGGCGCAGGGCGGCCTTCTCCAGCATTGCCAGGCCATCTTCGCGCCGCTTGCGCAGGGCGTCGATTTCGCTGTCACGCACACTTGGGTTGACCGCTTGCAATGCCACCAGGCGCGCCAGCTCTTCGTCGGCCTCGGCTGTGAGGCGGCGCTGGGCTTCGGCCACGCGCTCGTTGTGGGCCGGCAGGATCTTCTCCTCGCCGCCACTGATACGCTTGGCCAGCACATCGCGCTGGGCCTGGACGAACTTGTTGGCGCTGGCGCGCGGTACGCTCTCGAGCTGGTCGTTGAGGGTTTCGAAGGCAACGCGTGACGCCAGGTCGTTGCCATTGGCGTCGAGCAGGCAGCGCAGTGCCGCCGGCGGCAGGTAGCGGCCCAGTTGCAGGCTGCGGGGTGCCACCACCTCGCTGACGAACAGCAGTTCAAGCAGTACGGTGCCTGGTTTGAGCGCTTTGTTCTTGATCAACGCCACGGCGGTGTTGCCCATCGAGCCTGACAGCACCAGATCCATGCCACCCTGCACCATCGGGTGCTCCCAGGTGAGGAACTGCATGTCCTCGCGTGACAGCGCCTGGCCACGGTCATAGGTGATGGTCACGCCTTCATCGTCGCCCAGCGGGAAGCTGGCATCGAGCATCTTCTCGCTCGGCTTGAGGATCAGTGCGTTCTCGGAATGGTCTTCGCTGTCGATGCCGAAGGCGTCGAACAGGGTTTCCATGTAGATCGGCAGGGCGAACTGGTCGTCCTGTTCGAGAATGGCCTCGACCAGCGCCTGACCTTCGCCGGCGCCGCCGGAATTGAGCTCCAGCAGGCGGTCACGGCCAGTGTGCAGTTCGGCTTCCAGGCGCTCGCGCTCGCTGCGGGCGTCGGCCACCAGGGTATCCCAGGCCTTGTGATCGCCGCCTTCTAACAGCGGCAGCAGGCGTGGGCCGAACTGGTGCTGCAGGGCATTGCCGGTGGGGCAGGTGTTGAGGAAGGCGTTGAGCCCTTCGTGGTACCACTGGAACAGGCGCTCTTGCGGGCTGTCTTGCAGGTACGGGATGTGCAACTGGATAGTGTGCTTCTGACCAATCCGGTCAAGGCGGCCGATGCGCTGTTCGAGCAGGTCGGGGTGCGCTGGCAGGTCGAACATCACCAGGTGATGAGCGAACTGGAAGTTGCGGCCTTCGCTGCCGATTTCCGAGCAGATCAGGACCTGGGCGCCAAACTCTTCATCGGCAAAGTAGGCAGCGGCGCGGTCGCGCTCGAGGATGCTCATGCCTTCATGGAACACCGAGGCCGGGATGCCGGAGCGCACGCGCAGGGCGTCCTCCAGGTCCATGGCGGTTTCGGCGTGGGCGCAGATCACCAGTACTTTGGTGCGCTTGAGCATCTTCAGGGTGTCGATCAGCCAGTCGACGCGTGGGTCGAAACGCCACCAGCGCTCGTCATCGGCCACTTCACCCTGGGCCTGGAAGGCAACTTCCGGGTACAGCTCGGCATGCTCGCCGGCTGGCAGGTTGCGGTATTGCTCGGGCGTGGCCAGCGGGTAGGGGTGCAACTGGCGCTCGGGGAAGCCCTGAATCGCCGCACGGGTGTTACGGAACAGCACGCGTCCGGTGCCGTGGCGATCCAGCAGTTCGCGAATCAGCCGGGCGCTGGCCTGGGTGTCGCCGTCGCTGACCGCAGCCAGCAGGGCTTCGCCTTCGGCACCCAGGAAGCCCAGGATGGTGGCGTGGGCCTTGGGCGACAGGCGGCCCTCGTCGAGCAGTTCCTGCACCGCTTCTGCTACCGGGCGGTAGTGCTCGCTTTCGGCGCGGAAAGCGGCCAGGTCGTGAAAACGGTTGGGGTCGAGCAGGCGCAGGCGGGCGAAGTGGCTGTCCTGGCCAAGCTGCTCGGGGGTGGCGGTGAGCAGCAGTACGCCCGGAATCACTTGGGCCAGTTGCTCGACCAGGCCGTATTCGGCGCTGACCTGGTCTTCGTGCCAGACCAGGTGGTGGGCTTCGTCGACGACCATCAGGTCCCAGCCAGCGGCAAACAGTGCGTCCTGGGCCTTTTCGTCGTCGACCAGCCACTCCAGGGCAACCAACGCCAGTTGGGCATCCTCGAACGGGTTGCTGGCGTCGCTTTCGATGAAGCGCTCGGCGTCGAACAGCGCCACTTGCAGATTGAAGCGCCGGCGCATTTCCACCAGCCACTGGTGCTGGAGGTTTTCCGGTACCAGGATCAGTACGCGACTGGCGCGCCCCGACAGCAGCTGGCGGTGAATGACCAGGCCGGCTTCGATGGTTTTGCCCAGGCCCACTTCGTCGGCCAGCAGAACGCGCGGGGCGCTGCGGTCGGCGACTTCGCGGGCAATGTGCAGTTGGTGGGCGATGGGCTGTGCGCGGCAGCCGCCCAACCCCCACAGTGCCGATTGCATCTGCTTGCTGGTGTGCTGCAGGGTGTTGTAGCGCAGGCTGAACCACGACAGTGGGTCTATCTGCCCGGCGAACAGGCGGTCGCTGGCCAGGCGGAACTGAATGAAGTTCGACAACTGGGTTTCGGGCAGGGTGCGAGGCTGGTTCTGCCCGTCCAGGCCGTGGTAGACCATCAGGCCGTCGATGTCCTCGACTTCGCGTACGGTCAGCTTCCAGCCTTCGAAGTGGGTGATCTGGTCACCTGGCGAGAAGCGCACGCGGGTCAGCGGCGCATTGCGCAGGGAATACTGGCGGGTGTCGCCAGTGGCCGGGTAGAGCACGGTCAACAGGCGGCCATCCTGCGCCAGGATGGTACCCAGGCCGAGCTCTGCTTCGCTGTCGCTGATCCAGCGTTGCCCCGGTTGATACTGCTGCGCCATACTGCCTGAACTCCCGCGATGAAAAAGCCGATTATGTTAACGGATCGGCCGGTCAGACCAAAGTGCCGATAGCACCGAAAGGTATCGAAAGGCACAGTCTAGTCGTTTCATCGCCCTGCACAGCGCCGCCGACGAGGGCCCCGGATCAACATGTCTGCCAAGCACCGCTGGATCAGCGCTTCGATGGCCGTGGGCAGCCTGGTGCTGCTGAGCGCCTGCGAGCAGAAAAACTTTGAGACATTGCCCCCCATTCCGATGGAGCAGCTTGAGGTACTGGGCGTGCAGACGCCGATAAAGAGCGTGCACTTTCGTGACAGTGACGGCGAAGGGCTGTTGGTCCTGAGCCGCAGCGATGGCCAGGCCAGCGACCTGGAAAGCGAACAGGAAGTGGACAAGGTGGTGCTCAAGGCCACCTTGTACGGGCGCACGGCCGAGAACGACACCTTCAAGGCGCGTTGGCAGGTCGAGCAGGAAACGACCTGCCCGGGGCTGGACCTGGACGTGGACTTCTATAATGACGTCAGTGATGTGAGCGACCTGAACAAGAATGGTGTGGCCGAGATAACGGTGGCCAGCCATGCGTTCTGCGGCGGCGGTATCGACCCGCATGACATCGCCATCGAGATGCGTGAAGGGCAGGCCAGTTACACCATTACCGGCCAGTCGCTGATCACCCCGGCGGGCGAGGAACCGATCGGTGGTGAGCGCGAGGACAGCGCTTCGCTGAAAGCCGCGCCGCAGGTGTTACGCGATCATATGGATGCGGTTTGGCAACAGGTGTACAAGCGGCCCTGGAGCGAGGCCAGTCCGCCAGTCGACGACGAGCCGGGTGACGAAGCCGAGTAAATGTTGTCCATGACATCAAGGTAAAGCTGCGCCTGCCGATACAGGGGGCATAGGAGAACGTCCATGCTGCCGCCGATCATTCCGCTCAGTGCCGCCCCGGTCACCTCGCAACAGGACCCGGTCAAGCCAACCCCCGATATCAAGCCGGTGGTGCCGACGCAGCCTGCGTCCGGCGAAAGTGCCATTGACCTCAAGCGCCAGCGCGACCCGCAGGAGCAGGTATTGTTGCTGCGCGATGAACAGCGCCGCCAGCAGCAACACCGCAATAAGGGCGAGCAGGAACGCTACGATGCCGTCCCGGGTGACGAGGTCAATGCCGACAATACCGTGCCGGTAGCGCCATTGATGGGCGAGCATGTACGCCAAGGACTGCTGGTGGACATCGAAGTCTGATACGGGGCTGGTCAGCGCCTGCGCCTGGCTTCATCATGCATTTCTCTGTTGATCGTCGAGCCCACCCATGAGCCAAGACAACCTCATCGATTTCGATGCCGAACGTGCCAAGCGCGTCCACGACCTCAAGGAAAAGCGGCTGAACGAAATGCGCAATGCTTTCGAGCAGGCCCTGCCTTTGAGTACCAGCAAGAAAAAGAAGCCCAAGGGCAAACCTAAGAAGCGTTGAAACTTGACGCAGGTCAACCCTGCGCCCCCCTCGCGTGCCCGGCCTCGGGCACCATTGACACTGATCAATTTTCCCCGCCGCCACATTGGTTAACGTGTACCCATCGGACAACGGCAAACGAATGGGGAGGCCAGCATGTTCTTCGACAACGTGGTTATCGCCGGTGTGGTAACGGTCGGGCTGATGGTCGCCTTCTTTGCCGGTCTGGGCATTTTCATCTGGAAGGACTCGAACAAGCGCAAGCCGCGCTGACCTTCCGGGTACACGAGCACGCAAGGCATTTAGGGCGACTTCGGTCGCCCATTTTTTTGCCTGCATTTTTTTTTGCCTGAGCTGTCCCTCTCAGTGCAGGCCCATCGCATATACATGATTAGCTAGCTAATTAATCGTTTCCGCTTTATTCTGCTCATCATTGTCTATCTTTTCAGCAAGACTTTTCCCCGCAAGGTCCGCCTCGTGCCCATCACCTTTCAGGCCCTGTTCGCGCCCAGCAGCCTCGCCCTCAAGTTTGCCATCAAGACCCTGCTCGGTGGCGGCCTGGCGTTGTGGCTGGCGATGCGCTGGGGGCTGGAGCAACCCTCCTGGGCATTGATGACTGCTTTCATCGTCGCCCAGCCGCTATCGGGCATGGTGGTGCAGAAAGGCTTGGCGCGGTTGGCCGGCACGTTGGTCGGCACAGTCATGTCAGTGCTGTTCATCGGCCTGTTCGCCCAGACCCCCGGGCTGTTCCTGCTTGCCTTGGCGCTGTGGCTGGCCCTGTGTACTGCCGCGTCCACCCAGTTGCGCAGCGCCTGGGCCTATGCTTTCGTGCTGGCCGGCTACACCGCAGCGATCATTGCCTTGCCGGCCATTGACCACCCCCTGCAGGTATTCGACCAGGCCGTGGCGCGCTGTACCGAGATCTGCCTGGGTATTTTCTGTGCAACAGCCAGCAGTGCCTTGCTCTGGCCCATGCGGGTCGAGCAGCAACTGGGCGGGCAGGCGCGGCAGGCCTGGCAGAACGGCCTGCAGGCCGCCAGCGCCATGCTGGGCGGAGAGGACGAGGCGCGCAAAGGCCTGCTGGAAAGCCTGGGACGCATCGTTGCCATCGACAGCCAACGTGAGCATGCCTGGTTCGAGGGCAATCGCGGGCGCCAACGTGCCCGTGCCATTCGTGGCCTTAGCCAGAAACTGCTGGTGTTGTTGCGTATTTCCCGATCGGTGCGCCGCCAGTGGCGGCAACTGGATGAGTGTGAGGTCGAGCACCTGACGCCTTGGTTGCAGGAAGTGCGTACGCTGCTCGACCAACCCGACCAGCCCAGCCTGTTGTTGTTGCGTCAGCGTATCTGGGATGCCGCACACGACGAGCAGATCAGTTCGGCGGAGCACTTCTGCCTGGCACGCATGGCCCTGCTATTGGACTATGCCATGGCCGCCAGCCAGGCACTTGAGGATGTGGAGGCGGGCAGGGCGCCCAAGGACGTGTCCCAGGGGCTGGCCGTGCACCGAGACTGGTCGCTGGCCTTGCTGTTCGGCTCGCGCAGTGCGCTGGCCTTCCTGGTAATGAGTGGTTTCTGGCTGGCCACGGCCTGGCCTTCGGCACCGGGTGGCCTGGTGCTGACCTGCGTGGTCTGCAGCCTGTTCGCCAGTCGCGAGAACGGCGCACAGATCGGCCTGAGTTTCCTGCGCGGGATATTCCTGGCGATACCGGCGGCGTTTCTGGTCGGGCAGATCATGCTGCCGCAATGGAGCAGTTTCGCCATGCTCTGCCTGGGCATGGGCGTGCCACTGTTTCTTGGTGCACTGGGCATGGCCCATCCGCGTACCGGGGCTACAGCCACTTCCTATTGCCTGCACTTCATTGTGCTGGTGTCGCCGCTCAACGCCATGCAGTTCGGCGTGGCGACCATGTTGAACAGTGCCTTGGCCATGCTGGTGGGGGTGTCGGCAGCGGTCATGGCCTTCCGCTTGCTGGTGTTCCGCCACCCGGCCTGGCTGGGCCGGCGCTTGCGTGCTGCAACGCAGAACGACTTGGTGCGCCTGACCCGGCGCGACCTGCGCGGGGCTGACAGCTGGTTTGGCGGGCGCATGGCCGACCGGCTGATGCAACTGGCGCGACATGCCAGTGAATTACCGGAAGGCGAACGCAAACGCTGGGATGACGGCCTGCACGGGCTGGATATCGGCGACGAACTGGTGCACCTGCGCATGTGCCTGGCGGTCGCCCAGGCCCCTTTGGGGCGGGCCGAGCGCGAGTACCTGCAACACGTGGAGGCAGTGCTGGCCAAAGGACCGGCTGCCGGGCGTGGGCAGCGGCTGGATGCTGCCAGTGAGCAGTTCATTGCAGCCTTGCGTCGGTTGCCAGCCAGCGACCCGCTCCGGCTGGCCGAGGGGGCGGTGCTGCAATTGCAGAAAAGCTGGGGCAAATGGTGCCGCTGGCAGGAGGACACCCATGGGTTTGCGTGAGTGGGAAGTGGGCGGTGTGCTGCTCAGCCCGTTTCTGCTTTATGTGTTGTTGGCGCTGTTGCTCACCGGCCTGCTGCGCCTGGTGGTGCATGCCACACCGTTGGGGCGCTGGATCTGGCATGAAGCGCTGTTCGACGCAGCGCTGTTCGTCTGTGTGTTGTTCCTGGTGGTACGCCTGCTGGGAACTTTATAAAGGAGTGTTTCGATGCGTGCGGCCGTACGTATTCTGGTGACCCTGTGTGTGGTGGCCCTGGCCGTGTTGGCCGGCTACCAGCTGTGGCAGTACTACATGCTCACCCCATGGACGCGCGATGCCCGTGTGCGCGCCGATGTGGTGGTGATTGCGCCTGACGTGTCTGGCTGGGTTCGCGAACTCAAGGTTCATGACAACCAGCAGGTCAAGGCTGGCGACTTGTTGATGAGTATTGACCGCGAGCGCTTCCAGGCCGCGCTCGATCAGGCCAGCGCGGTGACCGAGACCCGCGCCCAGCAACTGCGCTTGCGCGAGCGTGAAGCAGCCCGGCGTACTGCCTTGGGGCCAGAGGCGATCAGTGCCGAGTTGCGTGAAAACGCCCAGATCAATGCCGCCATCGCGCGTGGCGAGTTGCACGAGGCCGAGGCGCAGTTGCAGGTAGCCAGGATCAACCTGGCGCGCAGTGAGGTGCGGGCACCGCGCAGCGGGCATATCACCAATCTGCGTCTGGCCGAAGGCAATTATGTGAACACCGGGGAATCGGTGATGGCGCTGGTGGATGATTCGACGTTCTACATCCAGGCCTATTTCGAGGAAACCAAGCTGCCGCGCATTCGCGTTGGGGACACCGTGAAGGTGTGGCTGATGGGCACGGGTGAACCGATGCAGGGGCACGTGGAGAGCATCAGCCGCGGCATCACCGACCGCAACAGCAACCCGGACAGCCAGTTGCTGCCGGAGGTAGAGCCGACCTTCAACTGGGTACGACTGGCCCAGCGCATACCTGTGAGGATTCGCCTGGATCAGGTGCCGGAAGGGCTGACCTTGAGTGCGGGTATGACGGCGAGTGTGCAAGTGCATGAGGACCGCGACCCGCAGTGATGGTGCTGCCTCAATAGACAGAGATGTAACGGTCGAAGCGGTACAGCCGGGTCGTGTGGTGAAGGCAGTACAGCTTGAGGTCGTCGACGACGTCGGGCAGGCACGAAAAAACTTGGCGAACGGCCCGCCAGTTGCGTTAGGCTGCCGCTGTGAGTTGCCCGACAGAGGCAACCCTTCTTCCGCCAGGCGTGCGTATCTTCCGATTTCATTGCGAGGTTACGTCATGGCCATCACTTCCCAGGATATCTGCAACGCCGCCGATCAGCTAAAGGGCTTTGTCGGTTTTCACGGCAAGCGCGGTGTTCATATCGTGCGTTTCTCCGAGGACGCGTTCGGCATGGACGTGGCCGACGCCAGTATCACCCCCTGCAGCGAGTTTGTCTGGCGGCCCGAGCAAGGGCAGCGCATGGCGTTGTGCCGCGAACGGCTGTCGCTGTTACTGGATCAGCATGTGGATGACCGCTTGAACATTGGTGAACCGCTGCGCGCCTACCTGCGCCGCTGTGATCTGCCCGAAATCGTGGCGCAGCGCAGCCTGCAGCAGCACACCCAGTCTGTTTAGGAGCAAGGCCGCATCTACAAGGGCTGTGCAGTGCTTTGGGAGGTTTGGTGCAACAACGCCGCCAATCCGGCGCTGTCCAGGGGCATGCTCAGGTAATAGCCTTGCACTTCATGGCAGCGATCGTTTTCCAGCGCTTTGAGTTGATGTTCGCTTTCCACGCCTTCGGCTGTCACTGTCAGCCCCATCGCCTCACCCAGGTTGATGATGGCCTGGACCACAGCGCGGTCGCTGCCGCCGTTGTTGTTCAGGCCGCTGATGAAGCGTTTGTCGATCTTGATGCTGTCGAACGGGTAAGTACGCAGGTAGCCCAACGACGAATAGCCGGTGCCGAAATCATCCATGTTCAGGCGCACCCCTAGCTCCTTGAGCGACAGCATGGTGCCTAGCGCGCCCTCGATGTCGTTGAGCATCACGTTCTCGGTAATCTCCAGTTCCAACCGCTGGGCGGGGAAGGCCGTGTCGAGCAAAATTTCGCGCACGTCAGCTACCACATCGCTGCGCAAGAACTGCGCAGGCGACAGGTTGACCGAAACCAGCACGTCGGCTGGCCAGTCATGGGCAGTGCGGCAAGCTTCGCGAAGCACCCAGCGGCCCAGCGCAACAATGATGTCGCTCTGCTCGGCCAACGGAATGAAGGTGTCCGGCCCCAGTAACCCTTCCTGTGGATGCCGCCAGCGCACCAAGGCCTCGACCGCGACGATACGCAGGTCGTCGAGGCGGTAGCGTGGCTGGTAATGCAACTCGAACTCCTCATTGCGCAGGGCCCGGCGCAGGTCGTTCTCCAGCTGGCGGCGGTACTGGATCTGCTGGTTCATTTCGGCAACGAAGTAGCGCCATGTGTTCTTTCCATCGGCCTTGGCCTGGTACAGGGCGATGTCGGCGCAGCGGATCAGCTCACCTGCATCGAAGCCCTGGTTACGCGTCTGGGCAACGCCAATGCTGGCACCGATGTGCAGCGGCTGGCTTTCGAAGACGATGGGTTGCTGCAGCAGGCCGATCAGGCGCGCACAGAAGCGGTCGATCTCGCTGCTGTTGTCCATGCCGCTGAGTACCAGGATGAACTCGTCGCCGCCCAGACGCGCGACCAGGTCGCCATCGCGGGTGGTGTCGCGCAGGCGCGTTGCCACTTCTTGCAGCACGGCATCTCCGGCGGCATGACCGAGCGAGTCGTTGATCGGCTTGAAGTTGTCCAGGTCCAGCAGCAACAAGGTCAGCGGCGGCGAGTCACTGCCGCGCAACAAGGCTTGCTCCAAGTGCCGGGCGAGCTTATTGCGGTTGGCCAGCCCGGTCAGTGGGTCGTGCAGCGAAAGATGCTGGATGCGCGCGTGGGCGTCGACTTCGTCGGTGATATCGCTGGCGGTACCCCGAAAACCGATGGCCTTGCCATCGCGCCAGATAGCGCGGGCGGATATCCGGCAGTAGCGGTTCTGGCCATTCTGGTCGCGGTAAGTGCAGCGCAGGTTGGCCAATTGCTGCGGGTCGGCGGTAGCCAGGGCGTCGAGCCAAGGTGACAACGGCGTGGTGTCGCAGGCCAGCAACTGGTTGAGCGGGTGGCCCAGCCAGCCGTCTACCGGGTAGCCGGTGACGTTGGCGAAGCGTTGCGACAGGTAGGTCAGGCGTTGATGCCGGTCGGTTTCCCAGATCCAGTCGGATGCCGACTCGGCCACCGCGCGGAAACGCTGCTCGCTGGCCTCCAGGGCCTGGTTGCTTTGTTGCAGATGCACGAGCGTGAGGCCGATTGCCCGGGAGCTGCGCAAGGCATGGCGGAACAGGTACAGCATCACCAGGCCAAGTATCAGTAGTGCGCACAACAGTGCTGGCAACACTGCCCGCAGCATCTGACGCCCCGGCAGTGGGCTGTTCCAGGTCAGATGGTAGCCGGTGTCGCCCAGGTCGATGCGCAGGTGGCTGTGATCCTGCATATCCTCCTTTTCCACGTGCATGCCCGTCAGGCCGGCGCCGTTGCCCAACTGCGCCAGTTTGCTTTCGGTGAGCTGGTCAATGAACAGCATCACCGGCGCCTGACTCACCTCGCTGTCGGTAACCTCCCGGTCCGGGCGCACGGCTGCTGCACTGAGTGCGGCCGGCCAGCCATTGAACAGCACGAAATGGGTGATTTGCTCGCGTGAAACTGCCGCCGCGCGGGCTTGTTCGATGATCGGCTGCAGCGGTGTGTCTATGTAGGTGTTGGCACCTGCCTGGCTGGGCTGGCCTTTGAACAAGGCATAGGTGGTGCGGTCGTTTTCCACTACGAACACCCCTTCGTAGCCGCTGGCGCTGTACAGCGACTCACCTATGTTTTTTTCCTCGTAGGCCCATTGCCAGTCGGCTTGGCCCGACAAGTGCTCGAAGGCTGCATCCCATACGGCATAGCTGGACAGGAACTGGCGCGAGGCGAGCAGCCGTTGTTCCAGCGCCTGGCTCGCATGGAAGGCGCTACGCTGGCGCTCCTGTTGGTCGAGTGTGCTGGCGATATTGAACAGAGCGCCGAGAATGACCAGGCAAGCCAGGCCGAATACTGCGCTGAAACCGGCAATGAGGTGGCGCACCTGAAAGCGCGGTGTGGGGCTAGCGGGTAGAAGCTTGGCGGTCCTGGCCATGCGCGAGCGGCTCCTTCAGGCAACCTCCCGCCAGGCAGACAGGAAGGAGGTTCAATCAGGATAGGCCAGCCTGAGCGCGGCAGATTCACCGCGGGCAAAATTGACCTGATCGCGGCCAGCGTGCTTGGCGATGTACAGCGCCTTGTCCGCCTGTTCGAGCCAGTGCTCGGGGGACTCGAGGTTGGCCTCGAAGGGTGACAGGCCGATACTCAGGCTGATGCGCAGGTGCGGTAACTGTGGGTTGCGGTAGCTGGATACCCGCTCGCGCAGACGCTCCATGACTTGGCAGGCCTGGGCTTCGCTGATTTCGGGCAGGATCACGCAGAATTCGTCGCCGCCGTAACGCCCGGCCTGGTCGCCCTCGCGCAAACTGCGCCGCAGCTCAGCGCTGAGCTGGCGCAGTACACAGTCGCCGACCACATGGCCAAAGGTGTCGTTGATGGTCTTGAAGTGATCGATGTCGATCAGGGCAATCACCGCGTGCCCCTGTCGCTGCTTGCACGCCTGGAACTTGAGCTGCAGCAGGTCCTTCCAGGCGCCGTGGTTGAACAGCCCGGTCAGGCTGTCGGTGAGGCTCAGGGCGCTCAGCCGGCGCTTGTGGTCGCCCAGCTTGATCGCAAGCTGGTAGCACACCCAGCCCAAGGCCAGTGGGTACAGCGCCAGCATTGGCAGGCACGCATAGACCTGCAGGGGCGTGGCGATCAATTGCAAGCCAGGGCCAAGCAGCAGGATGGCGGCGAGCATGCCAGCCAGTTGCGCCAGCGCTCCGCGAAAGACCATGCGCTTGCCGCCGGCGGCGACGTTGTTCATCGTCATCATCGACAGCACGGTCACGCTGGGTAGCGGGTTGAAGTGCATGGCGGCAGTCCAGAACCCGCCCATCAGCGAGTCCAGCAGAAGGTTGCGCTGTTCCGCCTGGTAAGGCGTTGTCGAGCGGGCAGCCCACTGGTAGGCCACGTGCGGCCACAGCAAACCATTGAACAGTACTAGCAGCCATGTCCAGGAGGGGGGCGACAGCGGCGCAATCGCCGCCATGACAGTGAACAGGCCGATTCCCAGGCCAATGACCCGCGGCAGGTAGATGCGCTTGACGAATGAAAGCCCTTTGCCGATGCGATTGTCCATAATGCTGATCTTCTTCTGCCGGTGTACCGTTCATCGCATAATTCGGATGAATATTGTTGAACAGTGTTACATCGGCGAGAAATGACCTTACAAGCCAATTCACGGTTGATTCGATCACTGTGGTGGGCCGTCGATAACCAGGCTCAGGTGCGACTGAGCGCGCCGCGGACGGGAGCGGGGCAACCTGGAGTCACCGCATGGCGGGCAGAACGGATGTGTAGCCCTGGCCCATGAGTAAGCAGGGCCAGGGGCATGAGCTCACCGTAGCGGCACGCTGAGTATCATTTTGGCTCATGTCTGCTGCGCGCGGACTGGGGCTGGTCGTCGTTCAGAAGCCGCGAGGGTGGTTTGCCACTGTCACTGCGCACTTGCGCATGGCTGATCAATGCGAAGATGAAACTGCCACCGATGATGTTGCCCGCCAGCGTCGGCAGTGCAAACTCCAGCCAGAAACGGCTCCAGGTTTCGTCGCCAGCCCACACCAGGTAGGACACTTCGACTGACCCCACCACTATATGAGTGAAATCGCCAAGGGCCATCAGGTAGGTGATCATCAGAATGATCCAGATCTTGGCGTGCTCCATTGAAGGGATCATCCAGACCATGGTGGCAATCATCCAGCCTGAGACTATGCCCTTGGCGAACATTTGGCTGATGTCGTTCTTCATTACCTTGCGACCGACCTCCAGGAATGCCACATCAGTCTTGCTGTCGAAGATCGGCAGTTCCAGCATCACCCAGGCTACCAGCAGGGTTCCTGCCAGGTTGCCAAACAACACCACGCCCCAGAGGCGTAGCAGTCGTCCGAAGTTGGCCAGCGTAGGGGCGGTCATGACGGGCAGCACGGCGGTGAGCGTATTTTCGGTGAACAGTTGCTGGCGTGCCAGGATCACGGCAAGAAAGCCCGCACTGTAGCCGATGCTGGCGACCACCTGGGCACCATCGCCTTCCGGCAGGCGGGCGTAGAATAGCCCCATGGCCATCAACGACAGCCCCATGGACAGGCCGGCGGCAAGTGCCGACCACCACAACGCGGCAAGTGTACGTTCCAGTTCCTGGTCGCCCTGGTAGCGAATGATTTCGTGCAGCACAGCCGCCCGCGGCGGTTGGCTGTGGCTGACCTCCTGCTCTTCATCTGCAGAGAGGCCGGGGGTTTTCTCGCTTTGCCCATCGCTCATGGCCGCTACGCTCCGTGGTGTGTTTCTTTACAGATCCACGGCGCTTTCATTAGTTGCCGGTTAGCGGCAAAACGTTGATGGAAAAGTTTTTCAGAACAAGGTGTTGACTCTGATTTCAAAGCGCGTATTATTCGCCTCCTCGCAGCGATGAACGCTTCGGGGCAAGCGGTAAGTTGTTGAAGTTGTTAGCTTTCGAAAGAAAGCGGTGGTAAAAAACTTCAAAATAAACGCTTGACAGGTTCTGAGGAAAGCGTAGAATGCGCGCCTCGGTTGAGACGAAAAGCTCTTAACCAAACGCTCTTTAACAAATCGAATCAAGCAATTCGTGTGGGTGCTTGTGAGTACGG
>PJUE01000223.1_pt1 | contig 55442 bp, 53 predicted proteins | sample 1512171 | NCBI WGS metagenome assembly PJUE01 (sample SAMN08177674, study PRJNA422409) | Feces metagenome, whole genome shotgun sequencing project. | isolation source: Chicken feces (3) enriched on wood chips: alkali lignin treatment | host: Gallus gallus | place: USA: Madison | collected 2015-01-15
CTACATCGACGTGGAAACGGCCCTGGACCCGCTGGACATCGATTGCGGCGGCGGCATGACCGTGCGCCTGACCGGCACCATGGACCGCGCCCGCGTGGCCGAAACCGAGGGCGGCATCGTCGTGCCCGACGTGAAAACCGGCGCCCGTGTCGTCCAGGACGGCAAGGCCGTCACGCAAGGCCGCGCCGCACAGACCGGCACCTACCAGCTCATGTACGAGCACACAAAGAAGGTGCGCACGGTCGGCTCCCAGATCATTGCCCTGTCCACCAGCGGCAGCGCAGCCACGGCCGTGAGCCCCATTTTCGACGCCCGCCGCGTCATGGTCGGCGAGCCCGACCAACCAGGCCTGCTCCAGCACGCGGCGGCCATGTTCCGCACCGGCCTTTTTCCCCCGAACCCCTCCAGTGTCCTGTGCAGCCAGAAGTACTGCGCGCGCTGGTCTTCCTGCCTTTTCCGATAACCAGAGGAGCCCCGCATGTCCCTCCATCCCGTCAGCCGCGACGTGTTCGTCCGGCGCACCGACCAGGCCGGCAAATCGGTCGTGACCCAGCACCTGGCATGGGATCCGGCCGAATTCCTGGTCAGCCAGGTGAAGCAGTACGACCGCGACGCCAAGCCCGCAGAACGCCAGACCGTCGCCATGGCAACTGCCTCCGAATACCGCGCCTACCGCGCCCAGCAGAAAGGAAACTAAACATGGCCCAGACCACCACCATCCAGAACCTGCGCGCCGCGCCCGAAACGCAGCTGCCCATGGTCTCTCCCGGCTTCGGCAGCCTGCAGAGCTTCGAGCTGATGCAGCGCGGGGCCAACCTGCTCGCCAGTAGCACCCTCGTGCCCGCCCAGTACCGCAAGGTGATCGAAAAGCTGGACAAGTATGGCAACGTCAAGGAGTCGCGCGAGAACCCCAATGCGCTGGCCAACGCCGTGGTGGCGCTCAACATGGCGCAGCGCATGGGTGCCGATCCGCTCATGGTGATGCAGAACCTCTACATCGTCGAAGGCCGTCCTTCCTGGTCCTCGCAGTGGATTATCGCGGCAATCAACGGCTGCGGCCGGTTCTCCCCGCTGCGCTTCGAAATCAAGGTGTTGGGCGCCAAGGTCATCGAATACAAGTCGACCTATTGGGAAAGCGGTGAACGCCGCAGCAAGGTCGAAAAGGTAGACATCAACGACAAGGAATGCATCGCCTGGGCCGTTGAGAGCGGAACCACCATTCCGCAGTTCAGCCTGGAGGACTTGAAGCAATTCGGCGGCGTGTATGGATGTTGCAAGGAATATGGCATCCCACTGATCGAATCGCCGGCCGTATCGATCGAAATGGCGGTGCTGGAAGGCTGGTACACGAAGAACGGCAGCAAGTGGCAGACCATGGACGAAGTCATGCTCCGGTACCGCACTGCGTCGTTCTTCGGCAAGCTCTACGCGCCAGAACTCCTCATGGGCCTGCAGACGGTCGAAGAGGCCCAGGACATCATCGAAGCATCGACGGGTCCGGACGGCACCATCAGCGTGAACGTGGAAGAGCTCCGCGGCAACGCACAGCCCGCGCAACGCCAGCATGCGCCCACGAACGCGACGGACCTGGAAGCGCGCGAGCCCGCGGCGCAAGCGGACACCTCCCCCGCAAAGGCGCAAGCCGAGGCCGGTAACCCGGCGCAGGGCGCGGCAACGGCCGCCCCTGCCTCGCAGACGGAGTCGGCAGGCGCCCAGCAGCCCCAGCAGACTGGTGCCGGAGCAGAGGACGCAGGCCTGGATCCGGCCGCAGTCGAACATCAGATCGTCAATGCCAAGACTCTGGACGTGCTGGACCTGGCCAGCGACTCCATCGACGGTGTCGACGACCTGGGCGAACGCGCGCGGCTCCTCGAGCTGTACCAGGCCCGCCGCCTGTCCATGACGGCGCAGCAGCAGCAGCGCCCCGCGGGCCGCACGGCTCGCCGCATGGCCGCGCCCGAGTAAGGCATAGGGGACCGACATGGTTTTTTTCCGCAATCTCTCGGTCTACTGCCTGCCCGCCGGGTGGGTGATGACCCTTGAGCAGCTGACAAGCATGCTTGAGGGCTTCCCGTTCGTGCCCACCACGGACCTGGAAGCCGAGTCCACCGGCTGGGCCCCGGTCCATGAGGGGTATAGCGTGGTCCACGCTGTTCAGGGCCACCTATTGCTGCGCATGCGCAAGGAATCGCGCGTCATGCCCGCCAAGGCGATTGAGCTGCAGGTGCAGGAAGTCGCCGCAAAGGTCGAGCAATCCCAGGGGTTCAAGCCCGGCAAGAAGCAGCGTAAGGAAATCCGTGACCAGGTCGTCACCCAGATGCTGCCCGCGGCCTTCCGGCAGCAGGACGACGTGCTGGTATGGATCGACACGCACGCGGGCCGCCTGGCCATCGACAGCGCCGCGAGCGGCCCGCGCGACACCGCCATCAGCCTGCTGTGCAAGAGCATCGACCACTTCGTCCTGGAGCGCCTGACCGTCAACACCGCGGCGGCCGGTGCCATGACGGGCTGGGTGGCCGACGACGAAGCGCCAGACGGCTTCACCATCGACACCACGGCGGAGTTGCGCGCCACGGGTGCAGGCGCTGGCGCTGTCCAGTACGTGAACCGTCCGCTGGAACCCGACGAAATCCGCCGCCACCTCCAAAGCGGAATGCAATGCACACGCTTGGGCCTCACCTGGGACGACAAGGTTTCCTTCGTGCTGGACGACGAGTTGGTCCTAAAGCGTGTCATGCCCTGCGAGGCGCTGCACAAGGACGTGGAGCGCGTGGCCAAGAACGACGCCGAGACATTCGAGGCGGATTTCTACCTGATGGCCAGCACGCTGCGCCCTCTGATCGCCGATCTGGTCGACGTCCTGGGCGGCGAATGCGTGGACGATCGCCAGGCCGATATGTTCCGCCCGACCACGGGCCCGGCGCTCGTCGTCGCCGAGGACGGCGATCACCTCGTCGACCCGCTGCTGACCGACGCCCGCCGCGTCGTTCTTGAGTACCGCAGGCCCTCAATTTCCGTCATCCAACGCCATTTGCGCATTGGCTACAACCGCGCCGCGTCGCTCCTTGAATCCCTGGAGAAATTCGGCCTGGTCACCACCATGCGCCCCGATGGCACCCGCGAAGTGGTTTATCCCCTTTAAGGAGCAGTCATGCGAATCAACCGTATCACTATCGAGAATTTCCAGGGCGTGCGCGCCGTGGATCTGGACCTGCGTACGCCGGTGGCGCTCATTGCGGGCGCGAACGGCGCCGGCAAGTCCAGCGTCGCCGAGGCGGTACGCCTGGCAATGTTGGGATCGCCGGAGCGCGTCGGCCTGAAAAAGGAGTACGGCGCCCTGGTCACCGACGGCGCCAAGGGCGGCGCGATCGTACTGGACTTGGCCGAGGGCTCTGTCGGCATCAGCCTGCCCAAGGGCACGCAGTCGGGTGAAGGTCTGGTGCCGCAATCCAGCGCCCTGCCCTTTGTCTTAGATCCTCAGCGATTCGCCGTGGCCAAGCCTGATGATCGCCGCACCTTGCTGTTCGCCCTGACAGGCACGAAGGTCAAGCCGGACGACATCGAGCGCCGCCTGCTGGAACGCGGTTGCAACGCCGTGCTGGTGACGCAGATCAAGCCGATCCTGCGCAGCGGGTTCGCCGCCGGAGCCGACCACGCCAAGCAGGAAGCCACGCAGGCCAAAGGATCCTGGAAGACCACGACCGGCGAACAGTGGGGCAGCCAAAAAGCGGAAGACTGGGCCGCGGATATCCCGCCGTTCGACCAGGCCGCCCTGGCGGGCGAGCGCACTGCGCTGGCCGGCGTCGACGCCAAGCTGGAGCAGAACACCAAGGCGCTCGGTGCGCTGGAGCAGAAGGCTGCGGCCTATGCCGCCGCGCGCGACCAGATCGCGGCCCGCCAGGCCAAGGCCGCCCAGTTGCCGGCGCTGCGCCAGAAACTCGAATTCGACCTGGATCAGCACGGCAAACTGTCCGAGCAGGTCAGCGCGCTGCAGGCCAAAGCGGGCTCCGGCCCGCGCGAAGGCCTGATCCACGAACTGGCTGAATGGCTGTATGTCTCCTTGAACTTCATCGAGGCGGAGGGTGGTGGTTTCGAGGCCAACGACGCCGCCGATGAGGCCCTGGGTAAATACGTCAAGCAATACGGCCCCATCGACGGCAGGGGCGATCCTGAAGCCGCTGCCGGGCTGCCCAAGGTGATCGAAGGGCGCGATCTGATGGCGCGCAGCGTCGAGAACGACCGCCGCGACATCGCTGCGGCCGAAGCGGCAGCCGCCCAGCTGCAGGACGAAGCTGCGCCGGAGGAGATCCAACCCGCCGACGTCGAAGCGGCCCGCGCCAAGGTGACCGCGCTGCGCGCCGAGCGCAAGGCAATCGATGATCGCGTGCAGGCCCTGCTGAACGCCAAGCAGGCGGCGACTAGCGCCATGGAGCGCACGGCGAACGCCACCCGCTACCACACCGAAATCACTGACTGGCTGGCGATCGGCGACGCGTTGTCGCCCGACGGCATTCCGGGGGAGATCCTGGCCGAGGCCCTGCAGCCGGTCAACGACAAGTTGGCCGGCCTGGCCGAGCTGGCGAACTGGCGCGCCCCGGCCATCGACGCCGACATGGGAATCACCTGGGGCGGCCGCGCCTACCGCCTGCTGTCGGAGTCCGAACGCTGGCGCGTGGACGCGCTGATCGGCGCCGCCCTGGCCGAAATCTCCCGCCTGCGCATGCTGGTCCTGGACCGCTTCGACTGCTTGGACATGGCCGGCCGTGCCGACGCGCTGGGGCTGATCGACGCGCTGGCCGCCGACGGCCACATGGACACCATCCTGGTGCTGGGCACGCTCAAGGCCGCACCGGCTGCCCCCTCTGACGCCTTCACCACCTTCTGGATCGAAAACGGCACCACCGAGCAGCCGCAGCTGCGCGCCGCCGCCTAAAAAAGAGAGCCCCGACATGAAAAACCTGAAACTGTTCTTCGATACCGAAACCACCGGCTTGCCGCTCTTCAAAGAGCCGTCCGAACACCCCGACCAGCCTCACATCGTCCAGCTCGCCGCGGCCCTGGTGGACATGGACACCCGCGAGGAAATCGCCAGCATGGACGTCATCGTCCGGCCGGACGGCTGGATCATCCCGGACGAGGGTGCCGCCGTCCATGGCATCACCACGGAACACGCCGCGGCCGTTGGCGTGCCCGAGTCGTTGGCCCTGTCGATGTTCCTGGAACTGTGGGCCGGGCGCGCGCGGATCGCGCACAACGAGCCGTTCGACGCCCGCATCATCCGGATCGCCCAACACCGCGCGGGCGAGCCGGAAATCTACCTTGAACGCTGGAAGTCGGGCGCTGCGGAATGCACCGCCCGCCTCGCGACGCCTATCGTCAAGTGCCCGCCCACCGCCAAGATGTTGGCGGCTGGCCGCACGCACTACAAGACGGCCAACCTGACCGAGGCCGTCCAGTTCTTCACCGGTAAGCCCCTGGAGAACGCGCACAGCGCCATGGCCGACGTGCGCGGCTGCATGGCCGTGTATTTCGGCATCCAAGACATGCAGCCGGTGGAGGCCTGACCATGCACCCGTACTTGAACCGAAAGGACCGGCGCCAGGCGGCGCGACTGGAAGGCCGCCGCGCGCGATCGCCACGCCGCGCATTCCGCCCCAAGGCGTCGCCCATGTTGGTCGGCGCGGAAATTGTCATGCGCCCGCTTGAGCAGCTTTTCGACGAGCTGGAGCGGACTGGTGCCGTCTCCGTCAACGCCCGCGGCTTCCCGCAGTTCCTGGCCTGCGACGGCCATTGGTACGAGGCTGCGCCGGCGATCGAGGGCCTTATCTGGCACTTTGAAATGTGGTCGACCCGGCACGGCAAGGAACTGCCGCTGCAGCCCCTGCGCGACCTGCACGTCGCCCTGCACTACCTGGTTCCGATCCAGGAACAGACCGTCCACGCCTTGCGCGACGCGCTGCCCGTGCTTCGCCGCGTGATGGCGCTTGGGCAGCCTGACGACCAGATCGACCTGCTGCAGCAGACACGGATCAAGGCCGCCATGGAGGGCCCCCGCGTATGAACCAGTCCATCACCTGGAAGGTGGTGCCCGCGGAGCCCACCAGCAGCTGGACCAACGCATTCGCCGCACGCGGGCCGCGGATCGGTACGTTCGACACCACCATTCGCGACGTGCTGGCGACCGCTCCGGCGCCGGCGTTCGACCTGCAGGAGGCACTGCAGGAGGTGCGCGCCGCGCTGGCGTTCCTTCCGCCCGCCGACGCCGCTGTCGCAGGGCTGGATCGAATCATCGCCATTTTCGGCACGGCAGCCGGCGGCGCACAGGACGATGCGAAGGACAACATGAGCGCGGTGCACGCTGCTTTCGACCGGGGCTACGAAACCGCCCTGGACCACGTAGCCCGTGGCCGCCCCGCTCTCGCTGCTGGCGATGCGCAGACCGCAGCCGCCCGCGATGTGATGGCCGAGCGCCAGCGGCAGGTGCAGGTAGAGGGGCGGACGCCGCAGAGCGATGACGCCTACGTGGGTAAGCAACTGGCGGACGCAGCGACGGCCTATGCGGCGTCAGCCGCAGGATGGGTCAACTTGCCCGCCACCACATGGCCCTGGGACCGCTCGTGGTTCAAGCCTCGGACACCGCGCGAGGACTTGGTACGCGCTGGCGCCTTGATCCTGGCCGAAATCGAGCGCCTGGACCGCGCCGCTATTGCCGCCCAGCAGGGCAAAGGGGAGAAGAATGCCGTCTGATCTATTCGCTGAAGCCAGCTTGTTCAAGCGCCCTACGCAGTTTCTCCACGCGCTCCAAGTTCAAGCGTACGTGCTCACGAAAAGCGCCATCCACCCCTTCGATTCTCTCAGCGATTCCGGACAATTGTCCCTTCAGCCTGGGCAGTCTGCCATAGACCTCCGCCACAGGAATACCGGCTCCATTTTCTATCAGCGGTATCTTGTCCAGGACCTGCTTGGTGCCTTCCATGCTCATTCGCTCAACGATGCGAGCCAATATAGCCTGCTCCCGAGCTGGGACGGACTGGCCATCAGCCAGAGCATGGATGTTTCTAAGGATGCTTTCGAGCGTTGGAAAGTGCACTTCCATGAGCTGCTTCGCTTCTGGAAGTACCACCCAATAGGCCACCTTGCCTGCGCGTACGTCAGCCGCCAACTGGTCAGCACGCTGGCGCCACGCCACATACAGAGCCGCCAACACCGCTCCAATCGTCCCCAATGCAGTCAACACGTTCAACCACGCCAATTCGGAGACGACCTCCGGCGGAATAGCAATCAGCCAACCCACTACCGCGCCAGCAGCGACTCCAAGCAACACCCGCCACGCTTCATCCATTTGCATAGTCCCCTCCCCGTCTGGGCGCAATCGTATCGCAGCACATTGGGAGCGTCAGCATGACCTATCACACCGCCGCCGCCCAGGGGGCAATGCAGGCAACCGTCCTAACACCGGAAGAGCGCGCCGCCGCCATCGCCCACCTGACTGAACGAGACACCTTCACCACTCGCGACCTTGCCATCGAGCGCGCCGTGGTGTCAAAGCTGCGCGCCCCTGTAGCCACCGACTGGCGCTCGATGGACACCGCGCCGCTGGACGGACGCGAAGTGCTGTTGCAGGTCGAGCTGCGCGCCGGCATGCCTGGCCGCTGCCTGGTGGGGCATTACATGCCCGGCGGCCACTGCATCGAAGATCACCCGCCTATCGCGCAGGGTTGGTACTTCTGGGATGGCCGAGAATTTGACCTCGCATCCAAGCCTACCGGCTGGCTACCGCTGCCGCCTGATGATGTGTACTCCGCCCTGGCAAGCGCCCCTGTAGCCGGGGAGGCGCAGCTGTCTGAGTATCGGCGCGGTGTTATGGATGCATTCCACCTTGCCAACATGGCCAACGCCAATCGACAAGGCCGGACAGCAGAAGAAACGTGCGCGCATCTTGTGCGCAGCTTGGCCGATCTCGCCAATGGCGATGCCGCGCCCCAGGCCAGCGAGGCGCTACCTAGCGACTACAAGGTGTCCATATCGCCGGATGCGCCCTCACTGGGGATAGCGATGCACCAGGCCAGCGAGGCGGCCCACAAGGAAGCGGCCGCCATCGCCCGCAGCTTCGGCGCGCCGGACATGGCCGATGCGCTCGATCCCGTGAAGGACACGGGCCAGGACGGCGAGGCGGTGCGCACTGCGCTGCACGACCTGGTCGACGTCCTGCAAAAGCGGCACTTCGGCCGCATGCCCGATGACGTGCAAAGAGCCTTCGACACAGCACGCGCCGCACTGTCCGCGCAACCGGGCGCGCAGAAGAAGGGAGGGAGCGATGCGTGAGCGCCCTATCATCTTCAACGGCCCCATGGTGCAGGCCGTGCTGGCCGGTGACAAGACACTGACGCGTCGCAACAAGGGACTGGAGTACTTCTCACGCCCCGACAACGATCCGGACTGCTGGTGGTGCGCACGCGTCGCGGACGGCCACGCCTACATGGTCTACAAGCAATCCCCGCACGAACGGGCCGTCCGCTGCCCCTACGGCCAGCCCGGCGACCGGCTATGGGTGCGCGAGGCCTATCGCTTCCCTGCGAGCCTGGATCGCCTTTCGCCCAACGACGTCGGCGACAAAGCGCTCGACGCCGGATACAGCACGCCGTGGGCGCCCACGCAGTTTGAGGCCGACGGTTGCCGCGCTGGCGCTTGGCACGGCTTCGACACACCGCCCACGGTCACGACGCCCGGCAAGCTTCGCCCAGGCATCCATATGCCGCGCTGGGCCTGCCGCCTGGTGCTGGAGGTCACGCGCGTGCGTGTGGAGCGGTTGCAGGCTATCAACCACATGGACGCGATCGCCGAGGGCGTCGGACTGAATCCGTCCGCCGCGGAAGTGACCATGATCACCCCTGCGGGCGACTCGCTGCCGCGCGTCTTGTTCCGCGCCCTATGGGAGCAGATCAACGGTGTTGGCGCCTGGGACGCCAACCCCTGGGTCTGGGTTGTGGAATTCAGGAGGATCCGATAAATGTCCGACATTCCTCCGCGATTTATCCGCGTGGGCAAGGCACCAGCGTATCTCGCGATGTGCCGCCGCGTGTTCGACAAGGAAATACGCCCTCTTCTGAGGGAAATCAGCATCGGAAAACAAGGGATTGCCTTCGATCGCAAGGAACTCGACCAGGTCGCGGACGAGTATGCCGAGCGCATGGCAATTGACAAGGCAGCACCTGCGGGCAACGATGCCCAACGCAGCGAGCGCCGCCATAGCCAAGGAGCATCAAGCCTATGGGGCAAAAAACAATCACCGGGCTCACGCTCAAGGAAGGTATCTGGCACATCGACAAGGTCGTCCACGGGCATGGCCGAATTCGAGGCAGCACTGGCACAGGCATACGCGCAGAAGCGGAGCAATTCCTCCTTGCGCGCATCGTCGAAGCCCAGGTCGCCAAAGCCGAGCAGCAGGATCAGCGAAAGACCTTCCGAGACGCAGCGACCCGCTACCTAAAGGAGTACGCTCATCAGCCTTCAATCTGGCTCACCGGCACCTACTTGAAGCAGCTCGACCCGTACATCGGCGAGCTGTATCTGGATGAGGTCGACGACGAGGCCCTGCAACCCTACATCGAGGACCGCCTAGAACTGGGCCGCGCGCCGCGCACCATCAATATCGCCCTGCAGCGCGTGGTCCGTGTCCTCAACGTCTGCGCCAGAAAATGGCGTGACGAGGATCGCAAGCCGTGGCTCCGGACCGTGCCCATGATAGAAATGCTCAGCGAGAAATCGCGACGGCAGCCTTATCCACTTTCATGGGATGAGCAGGCCATCCTGTTCAAGGAACTCCCCGATCACCTGCTGGCCATGGCCCTCTACAAGGTGAACACGGGATGCCGCGAACAGGAGGTTTGCAAACTGCGATGGGAGTGGGAAATCAAGGTGCCGGACCTGGAAACCAGCGTCTTCTTGATACCCGCTGATTTCGGTGGGCGTTTCGATGACTCCGGTGTCAAGAACGGCGAGGAGCGCCTGGTCGTGCTGAACGACGTGGCCAGGTCGATCATTCGCAAGCAGCGCGGCCTGCATCCCGAATGGGTTTTCCCCTACGAGGAGCGCGCACTACACCGGATGAACGACACGGCCTGGCGAAGCGCACGCAAACGCGCGGCTGAGAAGTGGAAGAAGCTGCACGGTGTGCCTGCACATCCCAGCTTTGGCCGGGTCCGTGTGCATGATTTGAAGCATACCTTTGGGCGCCGACTACGTGCGGCGGATGTGCCGGAGGAAGATCGTAAGGCGCTGTTGGGCCATACGGTAGGCAGTATCACCTCGCATTATTCAGCGGCCGAACTGACCAAGCTGATTGAGTATGCGAACCGCATTGCAGCAACTGATACGCGCAGTCCGGCGTTGACGATGCTGAAGCGGCGGGCGGCTTAAAAGTGGGGGGCAGTAAGTCCCCACAAAAGTCCCCACAATGAGAAAGGCCGTTAGTGAGTACTCTCACTAACGGCCTTGGAACTACTGGTCGGGACGGCGGGATTCGAACTCGCGACCCCTTGCACCCCATGCAAGTGCGCTACCAGGCTGCGCTACGCCCCGAAAGAAAAAGAGTATAGCAGAACAAAAAATTGTTTGCACGCATTCGTGCAAAAAAAGTGCTGAATACTCAAAAAAATTTTCGCGCTGCGTTCATCGATTGCATCAACCGCGTGCGCATCGATGATTGCTGCGCGAGGTACTGCTCAATGCAACGCGCGGCTTGCGCCGCGCGTTGCTGGTACTGCGTTCAAACCATATGGGGAAGACGATGCGCCGACGATCAGGCCGCAGGGCTGACGTTGCTGGCGCTTGCGCCTGCTGCGTTTGCCGCCGTGCCCAAGGCTTCGGCCAGCATCGTCGAGACGTTGCCAAGTTCATTGCGCAAGGCTTGCATCTCGGCGCCCGACAGGCGCACTGCCGCGTCCTGATCATGCGGCACGTCGCGCGCATCGCCCAGGCGATTGCGCGCGCCGCTGATCGTGAAGCCTTGCTCATACAGCAGCGAGCGGATGCGGCGGATCAGCAGCACTTCGTGATGCTGGTAGTAGCGGCGGTTGCCGCGCCGCTTCACCGGCTTGAGCTGCGTGAATTCCTGTTCCCAATACCGCAAGACATGGGGCTTGACGCCACACAGGTCGCTGACTTCACCGATGGTGAAGTAACGCTTGGCGGGAATGGGCGGTAAGGTAACGGTGGATTCGGTACGTGTCATAAGGGGATTTTATGCCGCGATGCGTCAGGTGCCGATAACAATTGCCGACAAAGCGTATCACTCCTCGGCGTCGGGTGCTGCGGGCGCGGCCTGTTCCACCACGCTCTTGAGCTTCTGGCTTGCGTGGAAGGTGACCACGCGGCGCGCGGCGATGGGGATGGTCTCGCCGGTCTTGGGATTGCGGCCAGGGCGCGGCGGCTTGTCGCGCACCTGGAAGTTGCCGAAGCCGGAGAGCTTGACGGAATCACCGCGCGCCAAGGCGTCGCGGATTTCCTCGAAGAAGGTATCGACGATGTCCTTGGCTTCGCGCTTGTTCAGGCCGACCCGCTCGAAGAGCAGTTCGGCCAGTTCAGCCTTGGTCAGAGTGCGCGGCTCGGCAGCAAGCATACTGTTCCCCATGGTTCAAGCGCGTTGGCGAGCGCCGTGCGCAGCCACCAAGGCTTCCTTGATGCGTGCCAGGCAATCCGCCACGCGGGCCTCGTCCAGCGTGACCTCAGTGTCCTGTAGCCAGAAACGGAAAGCAAGGCTTTTCTCGGTGACGGGTTCGCTGCCGTGGGCCTTCTCGCGCCACACGTCGAACAGGCGCGCGTCCTGCACCACCGACAGTTGCGGATCCGCCTTCACGACCGCGGCGACGGTGTCGAGCATGGATTGCGCCGACACGTGGGCATCGACCCACAGCGCCAGGTCGCGCACCACGATGGGCTGGCGCGAGAGTTCGCGCACTTGCGGCAGTTCGCCTTCGGACAAGGCTGCGGCGTCCAGTTCGAACACGACGGGCGCATGCGCCAGGTCGGCTTGCTGAGCCCAGCGCGGATGCAGTTCGCCGATCCAGCCGACATGCTTGCCGTCCAGCTCGATGCGGGCGCTGCGGCCCGGATGCAGGGCGGGATGCGAGGCGGCTTCGAAGCGCAGGCGGCTGCCGCGCGCGCCGAACAGCGCCTCGACATCCATCTTCACATCATAGAAATCCACCTGGCGGGTCGCCACGCCCCACTGCTCTTCCACGGCCGGTCCCCAGGCCGCGCCGGCCAGCTTCATGGGCTGGCGCACGCCGGCCACTTCCAGCGGGCCGTCCTGAACGGACGCATCGCGCATGAACACGCGGCCCAGTTCGAACAGACGCACGCGCGTCTGCTTGCGGTTGGCGTTATGGCGGATGTTGGCGATCAGGCTGCCGATCAGGCTGGAGCGCATGACCGACAGATGGCTTGCAATCGGATTGACCAGGCGCACCGGCGTTTCGTTGCCGGCATAGTCGCGTTCCCAGTCGGCTTCAACGAAGCTGTAGTTCACGACTTCCTGGTAGTCCTGCGCGGCAGCCAGGCGACGCAGCGCATGGGCGCCACGACGGATTTCCGGCTGCGAGAACATCTTGGCGCGCGCCATCGGCGGCTCCACGGGGATGTTCTCGAAACCGTAGATACGGGCCACTTCCTCGATCAGGTCTTCTTCAAGTTCCAGATCGAAGCGGTAGGAAGGCGGCGTGACGATGAAGTCGTCGCCCTCGATCTTGAAGTCCAGCCCCAGGCTGCCGAAGATCTTGGCGACTTCGGCTTGCGTGACGGGCACGCCCAGCACGCGGTGGCAACGCGCCAGGCGCATGCGCACGGGCTCGCGCTTGGGCAAGTTGATGATCTGGTCATCCAGCGGACCGGCTTCGCCGCCGCAGATGTCAATGATCAGGCGCGTGATGAATTCGATGTGCTCGGGGATGGTGGCGTAGTCCACGCCGCGCTCGCCGCGGTGGCTGGCTTCCGAGCTGAACTTGTAGCGGCGCGCGCGGCCGGCGAGCGACTGCGGCCACCAGAACGCGGCTTCCAGATAGATGTTGCGAGTGTCGAGCGTGACCGAGGTGGCTTCGCCGCCCATGATGCCGGCCAGGCTCTCCACCTGATCGCCAGCGACCACCACGCCCACCGTCGAATCCAGCGTGACGGTCTGGCCGTTCAGCAGTTCGAGCGTTTCGCCTTCGCGGGCCCAGCGCACGCTGAGGTCGCCGCGGATCTTGTCCAGGTCGAACACGTGCGACGGACGGCCCAGTTCGAGCATGACGTAGTTGGAGATGTCCACCAGCGCCGATACCGAGCGTTGGCCGGCGCGCTCCAGGCGCGTCTTCATCCATTCGGGAGTCGCTGCGCGGGCGTTGACGCCGCGGATCACGCGGCCGCCAAAACGGCCGCACAGATCAGGCGCCTCGACCTTGACCGGCAGGCGCTCGTCCAGCGTGACCGGCACAGCGACAGCGGTGGGTACCGACAGCGGCGCACCGGTCAGGGCGGCCACTTCGCGCGCCACGCCCAGGATGGACAGGCAGTCGGCGCGGTTGGGCGTCATCTTCAGCGTGAAGAGCGTGTCGTCCAGATTCAGCGCCTCGCGGATCGACTGGCCCGGCGTCATGTCGGCGGGCAGTTCCAAAAGGCCTGCATGGTCTTGCGACAGTCCCAGTTCGCGGGCCGAGCACAACATGCCCGAGGACTGCACGCCGCGCATCTTGGCCACGCCGATCTTCATGCCGCCAGGCAGCTCGGCGCCGACGCGCGCGAGCGGCACCTTCAGGCCGGCAGCGGCGTTGGGCGCGCCGCACACGATCTGCAGCAGTTCGCCGGCGCCGTCGTCCACTTTGCAGACGCGCAGCTTGTCGGCGTCGGGATGGGGCGCGATTTCGACGATGTGGCCCACGACCACGCCGCTGAAGGCGGGCGCGGCGGGCACGGTGTCTTCGACTTCCAGGCCGGCCATGGTGAGCCGGTGCGCAAGTTCTTCGGTGGCGATGGCGGGGTTGACCAGCGTACGCAGCCAGGATTCGGGAAATTGCATGATCAGCCGTCTGTTATTCGTTGAACTGGCGCAGGAAGCGCAAATCGCCTTCGTAGAACTGGCGCAGATCGTTGACGCCGTAGCGCAACATGGTCAGGCGCTCAAGTCCGGAACCGAAGGCAAAGCCGATGTAGCGTTCGGGATCGAGGCCGAAGTTGCGCACCACTTGCGGATGCACCTGGCCCGAGCCGGAAATCTCCAGCCAGCGGCCGCGGTTCGGCCCCGAGGTGAACATCATGTCGATTTCGGCGGACGGCTCCGTGAACGGGAAGAACGACGGGCGGAAACGCACGGCCAGGTCGTCGGTTTCAAAGAAGCAGCGCAGGAAATCGGTGTACACGCCCTTCAGGTCGGCGAACGAAATGTCCTCGGCGATCCAGAGCCCTTCCACCTGGTGGAACATGGGCGAGTGCGTAGCGTCGCTATCGACGCGGTAGGTGCGGCCCGGTGCGATGACCTTGATGGGCGGCTTATGCATGCGGGCGTAACGCACCTGCATGGGGCTGGTGTGCGTGCGCAGCAGCAGCGGCTGGCCTTCGGCGTCCTGCATGTCGACGTAGAACGTGTCATGCATGGAGCGCGCAGGATGGTCCAGCGGGCTGTTCAAAGCAGTGAAATTGGTCCAGTCGTTTTCCACTTCGGGGCCGTCGGCCACGTCGAAGCCTATGGAACGGAAGATCTCTTCCACGCGTTCCCAGGTCCGGATCACCGGATGGATGCCGCCCGGCGCGCGGCCGCGGCCCGGGAGGGTGACGTCAATGGTTTCGGATGCCAGGCGGGCGTCCAGTTCAGCCTGTGCCAGCGCGGCGCGCCGCAGGTTCAGCAGCTCTTCGACCCTTTGCTTGGCCTGATTGATCCGGGCGCCCATCTCGCGCTTCTGCTCCGGGTCGAGCTTGCCGAGGGCTTTGAGCAGCACCGTCAGCGCGCCTTCCTTGCCCAGGAACCGAGCCTTTGCATTTTCCAGCGCGGCGGCATCGGAGGCCGCGGCGAAGCGTTCTTGCGCCTGGGAGACCAGGTCGTCAACCGTTTGAGTCATGAAATCCAGCCTTCAAAACGCAAACGGGGCCATTACAGCCCCGTTTGCAGCGATGCGCGATGAGTTAAAGCGCGATCAGGCAGCCAAGGCAGCCTTGGCTTGCTGCACGATGGCGGCAAAGCCGGCCTTGTCGCGCACGGCCAGGTCGGCCAGAACCTTGCGGTCGAGTTCGATCGAAGCCTTCTTCAGGCCGGCGATGAACACGCTGTAGCTGACGCCATGTTCGCGGACGGCGGCGTTGATACGCGTGATCCACAGAGCACGGAACGTGCGCTTCTTGTTACGACGGTCGCGGTAGGCGTATTGGCCAGCGCGCATGACTGCTTGCTTGGCAATACGGAACACATTACCGCGGCGGCCACGGTAACCCTTGGCGGCGGCAATGACTTTTTTGTGACGTGCGCGGGCGGTTACGCCGCGTTTGACGCGAGGCATAGTAGATCTCCCTTAGATCAAGCGAAAGGCATCATGGCCTTGACGGAGGCCACGTTGGAGTCATGGACCGCTGCCGAGCCGCGCAGTTGACGCTTGGCCTTGGTGGTCTTCTTGGTCAGAATGTGGCGCTTGAACGCCTGACCGCGCTTGATGGAGCCGCTGCCGCGAACCTTAAAGCGCTTGGAGGCGCTTTTCTTGGTTTTCATCTTGGGCATGTTGATTCCCTAAACTAAACACTCATTGTTGATATGCATGACGCCAGGTGCTTGACGCATGGACGGCCGATGAAACCTTCCATGGCGGCAAAACTTGGAGACCTGTTGCCACTTCTTGGGGGTACTTCCGGGGTACTTCCGGGACACTTCTGGATTGCATCCGAAGCATTTCCGGGGTACGTTCCGCCAGCATTGCTGCCAGGCGGATTCTCCCCAGAAACAGATCAAATCTGATCCAGATCCGGGAAAGCCTTTGATTATATGGTGATTTCCCGCATTTTGTCGAGCCAGGCAGCCGGCAAAGCGCAACCCCAGGGGTGGCGAACGCCACAGAGGGGTGTCATACGCCCGGCCGCCGGTACTGTACCGCCTGGGCAATATGGCGGGCCCCCAGGGCGTCCTCCCCTTCCAGATCGGCGATCGTACGCGCCACCCGCAGCGCACGGTGCATGGCGCGGGCCGACCCCGACAGGCGGCGCATGGCCTGCAGTAGCAAGGCCTGGCCTTCGTCGTCCAGGCGGCAATGCTCGTCCAGTTCCGCCCCCGCCAGCGCGGCGTTGGGCTTGCCCTGGCGGGCCTGCTGACGCTGGCGGCAACGCGCCACGCGCTCCCGGACCGGGCCGGACGCCTCCCCCGGCGGTTTGCCCATCCATTCGGGGTCGGATGGCGGCAAGGCCACGTGCAGGTCGATGCGGTCCAGCAACGGGCCCGATATCTTGCCTGCATAGCGCGCCACCTGATCCGGCGTGCAGGCGCAGGGCCGCCCGGGATGCCCGCGCCACCCGCAAGGGCACGGGTTCATGGCCGCCAGCAACTGGAAACGGGCGGGAAACTGCGCCGCACGCAGCGCCCTCGCGATGACCACCCTGCCCGTCTCAAGGGGTTCCCGCAGGGCCTCCAACGTACGGCGGCTGAACTCTGGCAACTCATCCAGAAACAACACCCCATGATGCGCGAGGCTGATCTCGCCCGGACGCGGACGACTCCCCCCGCCTACCAGCGCCGCCGCCGTGGCGGAATGGTGTGGCGCGCGGAACGGGGGCTGCCCCACGGGCGCGTCGGACAAGCCAGCCAGCGCGGCGACGGCGGCCACTTCCAACGCCTCGCCGCGCGCCAGCGGCGGCAGCAGGCCCGGCAGGCGCGCCGCCAGCATGCTCTTGCCCGCTCCCGGCGGCCCTATCATCAACAGGCTATGTCCGCCCGCTGCAGCAACCTCCAAAGCCCGCCGCGCCCCCGGCTGCCCCCGCACATCCGACAGGCAGGGTCCGGGCGCAGCCGCCGGCCAGGGCCGGGGCACGGCGTTGGACAACAGGCAGGCACCGGTGGCGTGCGCTGCCACGTCAGCCAGCGTGCGCGCCGACAGCACGCGCAGCCCGGGAACCCAGGCGGCCTGCTCGGCGCTGCCCGCAGGCAGGATGAGCGTGGCGCCGGGCGCCTCCCGGGCGACGCTCAGCGCGATGACCAGCGGCGCCGCGACCGGCACCAACGCGCCGGTCAGGGACAGCTCCCCGGCCAGCACCAAGTCGGCCAAGGCTGGATCCCGAACGGGCGATTCCGGATCGCGAACGTCCGCCGGCGCGGCCAACTGGCCGGAGGCCAGCAGCAGGCCCAGGGCGATCGGCAGGTCGAAACGCCCCGACTCCTTGGGAATGTCGGCGGGCGAAAGATTAACCGTGATCCTGCCGGGCGGGAACTCGAAGCCGCTGTTCAAGATGGCGGCGCGCACGCGCTCGCGGCTTTCGCGCACTTCGGTATCGGGCAGGCCGACCACATTGAAGCTGGGCAGGCCCGGGCCCAGATGCGTTTCCACGCGCACCGCGTGGGCATCCAGGCCGCACAGGGCGCGGCTGGCAAGTACGGCTAGCGTCAAGGCGGCCTCCGAGCAAGAGTTGGGTCCGCCAGTATCCGCAATCGCGAGGCCCGCGCGGCGGCGGCCGTGACAGAAGCATCACTCCCGTCAACCACAGATGCGCACGCGGAAATGGAAAACGGCCGCTGATCGCGGCCGTTTCCGGAAAGCATTTCCTGCCGGCCGCGAGATGCGGCCTCCAGCGCTTACTTGTCCAGCACGGACAAGCGCGACTCCAGCTGCTGCACCTGCGCGGCCAATTGGTCCACCCGGGCGCGGGTGCGCGCCAGCAGGTCGGCCTGGACGTCGAATTCCTCGCGCGTGACGAGATCCAGCTTGGAGAATGCCTGCGTCATCATCGCGCGCACATTGCGCTCCACATCCGCGGCCGGACTGCGGGCGATCAGGTCGGAGATGTTCTTCTGGATGTCTTCCATCCATTGGGTGCGATTGTTCATGACGGCCTCACTGTGTTCTTGATGCCTCAAGTGTAGTGCGTCGGAACGCCGTTTCCGGACTGACCGCGCAAAAAAAGGGCCGCCTCGATCCAAAAAAAGAGGGCGGGCCGCATGCGGTGACCGCCCTTCAAAGCACAGGAGAAAACCGGGCTGCCATGGCGGCAACCCCCTACCAACATCGTTACGGGCAACCCATCTGGCTTGCCGACTGCGTGAACGTATCCGACGACTGCTTGCATTGCGCCGCCAACTGCGTCTTGTCGCTGACCGCGCCCCATTGCGCCCTGGCCGCGTCTAGCTGCTCCTTGATCGCGGTGGCAGCCGGGTTGCCGCTGCCGAGCTTGTCCATGCAGGCATTGATCTTGGCGACGTAGGCCTCACACTCGGCGGGAACGGACGCTGCAGTGCCTGCCGCCGGAGCAGCCGAGGAAGGCGAAGTCGCGGGTGGAGGCGGCGTCGCGGGAGCCGCAGGTGCGGGCGCAGGTGCGGTGGCGGCCTTTTCTTCGCTCTTGTTGCAGCCGGCCAGCGCGGCAAGCGACGCGGCCAGGACCAAAGTGCAGAAAGCCTTGCGGTGGATTTTCATGACTACCCTTTCCCGTTCCTGCTTTCTTTTGGAGATCCGTCGACGCGGAGACTCCGCCTGCGGCCCAGCCTGTTCGGGGACAGGCTTGAACTGTTATCGATTCTTCTGCAGCCGGTCTTCGGCAACAAGCCGACGGGTGTAAACCCTCGTATCACGAGACCGCGCCGGCCGCGCCGATTCCGGCGCTCCTCTGCGTCTCGCCAACGGTCTGCCGATTTAGGCCAAAGGCGCGCCGCATATGGCTCAGCGGGCAGCAGGCGAGTCATCGATGACTCGATAAAAAAGCTGATATGCCAACATAAAACGCAATAAAACGCGCATCAATTTGCTACAAATATCGGACGCCAAACATATTTTGTTGCTTGCCCCAAGGGCTGGCGCTGCGCACCAACTTGAAGCTGACTTGCGGTGCATGAAGCACCAAACCGGTGCAATCGAGCACGCTTTGAGCGCGCCAACCTCCTTCGCTGGGCCATATCCGACATGGCATGGAATTTGCTTGATAGACGAAGCCAACGTGCAACCATGAGAGGAAATGCCATGAAACTCATCATCGCCATCATCAAGCCCTTCAAGCTCGACGAAGTGCGGGTGGCTCTATCCGGGATCGGCGTCCAGGGCCTGACCGTCACTGAAGTAAAGGGATTCGGCCGCCAGAAGGGCCATACCGAGCTGTATCGCGGCGCCGAGTACGCCGTCGATTTCCTGCCCAAGCTGCGTGTCGAGGCCGCCGTGCCCGACCATCTGGTGGATCAGGTCATTGAAGCCATCGAACAGGCTGCCCGCACCGGCAAGATCGGCGACGGCAAGATCTTCGCCGCCCCGCTCGAACAAGTGATCCGCATCAGAACGGGTGAATCCGGCGAAGCTGCGCTGTAAATAAATAAAGACTCAATGGAGCCTGAAAATGGATAAAGCAGATATCTCCTGGTTGCTCGTCTCTACCCTGCTTGTATTGATGATGGCCGTACCCGGTCTGGCGATGTTCTATGGCGGCCTGGTACGCAGCAAGAACGTGCTGTCCGTGTTGCTGCAAGTGCTGTGCACGTTCGTGCTGGGCCTGGTGCTCTGGTTCATCTACGGATATTCCCTTGCCTTCACCGAGGGCAACGCCTTCTTCGGCGGCCTGTCGCGCGCCTTCTTCTCCGGCATGTTCACCCCGTCCGACGGCAAGTACGCCATGTCGAACTCGCTGACCGAACTGCTGTTCGCCTCATTCCAGGCCACGTTCGCCGGCATCACCTGCGCGCTGATCGTGGGCAGCTTCGCCGAACGCGCCCGCTTCTCGGCGGTGCTGGTGTTCACGGTGATCTGGTTCACCTTCGCCTACGTGCCGATCGCCCACATGGTCTGGTTCGCGTCCGAAACGGCGCCGGGCCTGCTGAATGCGAAGGGCGCGCTGGACTTTGCCGGCGGCACCGTGGTGCACATCAACGCTGGCGTGGCTGGCCTGGTGGGCGCCTACGTGGTGGGCAAGCGCGTAGGCTACGGCCGCGAAGCCATGCAGCCGCACAACCTGCCGATGACCTTCGTGGGTGCGGCGCTGCTGTGGGTGGGCTGGTTCGGGTTCAATGCAGGCTCCGCCTTGGCCGCCAATGAAAACGCCACGCTGGCCTTCTTCAACACCATGATCGCGACCGCCGGCGCCGTGCTGTCCTGGCTGTTCACCGAATGGGCCGTAAAGGGCAAGCCCTCGATGCTGGGCGCCGCCTCGGGCGCCGTCGCAGGCCTGGTCGGCATCACCCCGGCCGCCGGCCTGGTGGGCCCCGTGGGCGCGCTGGTCATCGGCGTCATCGCCGGCATCGTCTGCGTCTGGGGCGTGAACGGCCTGAAGCGCCTGCTGCGCGCCGACGACGCGCTGGACGTGTTCGGCGTGCATGGCGTGGGCGGCATCGTTGGCGCCCTGTTGACTGGCGTGTTCAATGCGCAGATCCTCGGCGGCCCCGGCCTGGCCGAGCCCGGCATGATCGGCCATCAACTGTGGGTCCAGCTGGAAGGCGTACTGCTGACCATCGTCTGGTCTGGCGTGGTGGCATGGATCGCCTACAAGATCGCCAACGCCCTGTGCGGCATGCGCGTGCCGGAAGATCAGGAGCGCGAAGGCCTGGACGTCACCAGCCACGGCGAATCGGCGTACCACAGCTAAACCTGGAACCCCTCCCCACCGGATGGCATAGGTGGGCGGGGATAAAAAAGGCGCCGGGGCATTCTGCCCCGGCGCCTTTTTTGATGCAGCGGCGAACCGCCTCAGGCCAGGTCCAGCGTGTCCAGATCCACCGGCAAGGCGCGGTTCAGGGCGCTGGCCACCTTCACGCGCAAAGCGTTGGAGTGCGCGCGCCGGACCTCGCGCTTGACGTCCAGCAGTTGCTGAGGGTGCATGGAGAACTCGGTCAGGCCCAGACCCAGCAGCAGCCGGGTCATGCGCGAATCCCCCGCCATCTCGCCGCACACGGCAACCGGCTTGCCGGCACGCTCGCCCGCATTGATGGTGTGCGCGACCAGGCGCAACACCGCGGGATGCAGCGGATCGTACAGGGACGCCACGTCGTGGTCGCCGCGATCGATCGCCAATGTGTACTGGATCAGGTCGTTGGTGCCGATGGACAGGAAGTCCAGCGCCTGCGCAAAGGGTTCGATGGCGATGGCGATGGCGGGCACCTCGACCATGGCGCCCACTTCCATGTGGGGCGCATAGGCCTGGCCGCGCGCGTCGAGTTCGCGCCGCGCCGATTCGATGGCCGCCTTGGTCGCCACCACCTCGTGCATGTGTGCAATCATCGGTATCAGCAGGCGCACGGGCCCGTGGGCCGAGGCCCGCAGGATGGCGCGCAGCTGTGTTGCGAACATCTCCGGGCGCGCCAGGCAATAGCGGATGGCGCGCTGGCCGAGCGCGGGATTGGTGGCCACCGTGGCCTCGCCATCCAGCGTCTTGTCCGAGCCGATGTCCAGCGTGCGGATCGTGACGGGCCGGCCGGCCATCACCTTGACCACCGACGAGTAAGCTTCGTACTGTTCTTCTTCGCCCGGCAGGTCCGGACGCCCCATGAAGAGGAATTCGCTGCGGAACAAGCCGATGCCGTGCGCGCCGGAAGCCAATGCCAGCGCCGCTTCGTCCGGCAGTTCGATGTTGGCGTGCAGCACCACATCAATGCCATCCAGCGTGACCGAGGGCTCGTCGCGCAGCAGGCTCAGTTCGGCGCGCTCGTCGGCATAGGCCGATTGGCGGCGGCGGTATTCCTCGAGAATGCGGCTGGACGGATTGACGATCACCGCGCCGGCTGCGCCGTCGATGATCAGCATGTCGCCGTCGCGGACCAGTTCCCGCACGTTGCCCATGGCGACCACCGCTGGCACGGCCATGCTGCGCGCCACGATGGCGGTATGCGAAGTGGGACCGCCCAGGTCCGTCACGAAGGCGGCAAAGCGGCCGCCCCGCAGGCGCAGCATGTCGGCGGGCGAAATATCGTGGGCCACGACCACCAACGCGTCGTCGCCGCCCATGTGGGACATGTCGGGCAGGATGGCCGAGGTGCCAGCCAGCACATGCAATACCCGTTCGATGACCTGGCGCACGTCGGCCCCGCGCTCGCGCAGGTACTCGTCTTCCATGGCGTCGAACTGCTGGCCCAGGATCTGCCCCTGCGTCGTCAGCGCCCATTCGGCGTTGTAGTGGCGTTCGGCAATCAGCGCCAGGGTCTGCTCGGCCAGCAGCGGGTCGCCCAATAGCAGGCTGTGCACGTTGAGCATGGCGCCGAGCTCGCGCGGCGCGTCGGCCGGCAAGGTATCGGCCAGCTGCAGCAGTTCCTGCTGCGCCGAAGCCAGGGCATCGGTGAGCCGGCTGCTTTCGGCAGGCACGTCCTCGGGCGAGATGCGGTAGTGCGCGACCTCCAGCGCCGCCGCACCCATGACGACCGCGCGGCCGATGGCGTATCCCTTGGCCACGCCTTTGCCGTACAGACACACAACGGGGCTGGCAGAACCAGCCCCGTTGTTGGGTGCGTCATTGAGGGTCGTAGACGAGCCGGCCTGGGCAACGCTCAGGCCGGCCGATTCGGAAGAAATTCTATTCCTGCTCACCGAATTTGCTGTCGAACAATGATTGAATTTCGGAAAGGGCCTGATCGGCGTCATTGCCGGAGGCCTCCAGCTTAACCGTCACGCCCAGCCCGGCCGCCAGCATCATGACGCCCATGATGCTCTTGGCGTTCACGCGCTGCGCGCCGCGCGAGATGAAGATCTCGCTGGAAAACTTGCTGGCCAGCTGCGTCAGCTTGGCAGCCGCCCGGGCATGCAGGCCCAGTTTATTGCTGATGACGATGTCTGTATTAGGCATAGGAAATATTATGGCTGCGGCATGAGGCCGCAGTGTTGATCACAGCAAACCGTCGAACCGTCAATCGGCCTGAATGGATAGCCGACATAATAGGGCAAACTTCCGCCCGTCAGTCTACACGTAAGACGCCCTGAAGCCCGCCGGCCAGCGCCTTCTCGCGGGTTTCGGCCAAGGGCAGATTGCGATAGGTCAGGGCCCGCAGCAGCATCGGGGTATTCAATCCGGCCAGCACGCAGCACTGGATGCCCTGGGCCTGGGCATCGGAGACGGCGCGCTTGGCGATATTGGCGGGCGTGGCGCCGATCAGATCGGTCAGCACCAGCACGCCCGCGCCATGTTCCTGCTCCAGGATGTCCTTCAGGACTTGCGGCGCCAGGTCGTCCGGCCGGTCTTCAGGCTGGATGTCGTGTATGGCCAGCATGCCGTCCAGGTTGCCCATGACGTGGCTGGCGCAATCGCGTATCGCGGCGCCCAGGGGCGCGTGCACGACGATGACTATACCGGTGGTCATGACAGGGGTCCTGGCGGGTCAAGCGGCAGCGGCAGGGGTCGCCACGGCCTTTTCCAGCGCCTGGACGAACATGCCGGCGACGTCGAAACCGGTTTGCTCCGCGATTTCCACAAAACAGGTGGGGCTGGTGACGTTGACTTCAGTGACGTAATCGCCAATGACGTCCAGGCCAACCAGCAGCAGACCGCGGGCGGCGAGCTTGGGAGCCACGGCCTCGGCGATCTCGCGGTCGCGCGGGGAAAGTTCCTGGGCCACGCCGCGGCCGCCGGCCGCCAGGTTGCCGCGGGTTTCACCGGCCAGCGGAATACGGGCCAGGGAGTACGGCACCGGCACCCCGCCGATCAGCAGGATGCGCTTGTCGCCCTTGACGATGTCGGGAATGTAGCGCTGCGCCATGATGGTGCGCGCGCCATTGTCCGTCAGCGTTTCCAGGATGGCGTTGAGGTTGGGATCCTTGGGCTGCAGCCGGAACACGCCCGTGCCGCCCATGCCGTCCAGCGGTTTGACGATGACATCGTGATGCTCGTCGTGGAACGCCTTCAGGCGGGCCATGCTGCGGGTCACCAGCGTGGGCGCGGTGAACTCGCTGATTTCGGTGATGGCCAGCTTTTCGGGATGGTTGCGGATCGCCGCGCCGCTGTTGAACACGCGGGCGCCTTGCGCCTCGGCATATTCGAGCAGGTGCGTGGAATAGACGTATTCCATGTCGAACGGCGGATCCTTGCGCATGACCACCGCGCCGAATTCCGCCAGCGGCAGATCCCGGGCGGCAGACTCGCGCCACCAGTCGTGGCCGTGCAGATCGGCGTCCGCGACCAGTTCGATGGGGGTGGCCGCGGTCTTGACCGTGCCCGCCTCGATATAGAGATCGCCCTGCATGGCCACGCTTAGCGTATGGCCGCGCGCCACCAGGGCGCGCATCATGGCGACAGAGCTGTCCTTGTACGCCTTGAGCAGCGGCAAGGGATCCAAAACGAACAATACATGCATCGCGACACCCTGAACGGACACCGCCTTCCCTCGCGGGAAGGCGGCTTTATGACATCGTAGCGCAGAGCCGCCCAATTAGCGAACCCGCCGGCGCCATGGCAGGCGGCAGATCGCACAGGCGGCGTAGCCTCCCTGGGGAGACTACGGCAGGAGCTCAGGCAGCCGACTCAGGCTTGCCCGCAGGCACGGCCTTTTTCTTCGGCGCCAGCACCATGACCATCTGACGGCCTTCGAGCTTCGGCATGGCTTCGACCTGGGCAAGTTCCAGCAGATCGTCGCGCACACGTTCAAGCACCCGCATACCGAGTTCCTGGTGGGCCATTTCGCGGCCACGGAAACGCAGCGTCACCTTGGCCTTGTCGCCTTCTTCGAGGAAGCGGCGCAGATTGCGCAGCTTGACCTGATAGTCGCCCTCGTCGGTGGCCGGACGGAATTTGACTTCCTTGACCTGGATGACCTTCTGCTTGGAACGAGCTTCAGCTTGGCGCTTCTGCTCCTGGTACTTGAATTTGCCGTAGTCCATCAAACGGCAGACCGGCGGTTCGGCGTTCGGCGCGATTTCCACCAGATCCACGTCGCTTTGCTCGGAAAGACGGAAGGCGTCGGCAATCTTGACGATGCCGAGCTGTTCTCCGTCCAGACCTATCAGGCGCACCTCGGGGACGCGGATTTCACCGTTGATGCGATTGGCTTTTTCAGTGGCGATGTTGAAAGCTCCTAGAAATGTTAAGCAGCGCTGCTATCAGGATGAACGACGTCGCGACGGGTGGAAACGTCCTCGGACAAGCGCGCGACGAATTCGTCGTATGCGATGGCTCCGAGGTCCAATCCGCCCAGTCCGCGTACGGCTACAGTGCCGTTTTGCTTTTCCTTGTCGCCGACGACGAGGATGTACGGCACCTTTTGCAGGCTGTGCTCCCGAATTTTACGAGTGATTTTTTCACCGCGCAAATCGGACTCTACTCTAAAGCCTTGTTTTTTCAGGCTTTGCGTGATTTCAGCCGCATAATCGGCCGAAGGTTCGGAAATGCAGCATACGACGGCCTGCACCGGGGCCAGCCAGGGAGGCATGGCGCCGGCGTGGTTTTCGATCAGCATGCCGATGAAACGCTCCAGCGAACCGAGGATCGCGCGGTGCAGCATGACCGGCGGGCGGCGCTGGTCGTTCTGGTCCACGTACTCGGCGCCCAGGCGCACGGGCATGGAGAAGTCGACCTGGATCGTGCCGCACTGCCAGTGGCGGCCGATGGCGTCCTTCAGGGTGTATTCCACCTTGGGGCCATAGAACGCGCCCTCTCCCGGCGAGATCTCGAATTCGCAACCCGTGCGGCGCAGGCTCTCCATCAGGGCGGCTTCGGCCGTATCCCAGACTTCGTCCGTGCCGATGCGCTTTTCAGGACGCGTGGCGACCTTGTACAGCACTTCCGTGAAGCCGAAGTCGCGGTAGACCTTCTGCAGCAGCGCGGTGAAGTCGGCGCACTCGTCCTGCAGCTGTTCTTCGGTACAGAAGATGTGGCCGTCGTCCTGCGTGAAGCCGCGCACGCGCATCATGCCGTGCAGCGAGCCCGAGGGCTCGTTGCGGTGGCACTGGCCGAATTCGCCGTAGCGCAGGGGCAATTCGCGATAGGAATGCAGGCCGGCGTTGAAGATCTGCACGTGACCGGGGCAGTTCATCGGCTTCAGGCCGTAAACGCGGTTCTCGGACTCCGTCGTGAACATGTTTTCACGGTAGTTGTCCCAGTGGCCCGTCTTCTTCCAGAGCGAAATATCGAGGATCTGCGGCGCCTTCACTTCCTGGTAGCCGTTGTCGCGGTAGACGGAGCGCATGTATTGCTCCACCTGCTGCCACAGCGCCCAACCCTTGGGGTGCCAGAAAATCAGACCAGGGGCCTCGTCCTGGAAGTGGAACAGGTCCAATTCGCGGCCGATCTTGCGGTGGTCGCGGCGCTCGGCCTCTTCCAGCATGTGCAGGTAGGCTTCCTGTTCTTCCTTGGTTGCCCAGGCCGTGCCGTAGATGCGCTGGAGCATCTCGTTCTTGCTGTCGCCGCGCCAGTAGGCGCCGGCAACCTTCATGAGCTTGAAGACCTTCAGCTTGCCCGTGGACGGCACGTGGGGGCCGCGGCACAGGTCGATGAAGTCGCCTTCGCGGTACAGGCTGAGCGGCTCGTTCGACGGAATCGAGGCGATGATCTCGGCCTTGTACTTTTCGCCGATGCTCTTGAAGAATTCGACGGCGTCGTCGCGCGACCATTCCTCGCGCGTGACGACCTCGTCCTTCTTGGCGAGTTCGGCCATCTTTTTCTCGATGGCGGCCAGGTCTTCGGGCGTGAACGGGCGCTTGTACGAGAAGTCGTAGTAGAAGCCGTTGTCGATCACCGGACCGATGGTGACCTGCGCATCCGGAAACAGCTCCTTGACGGCATAGGCCAGCAAGTGCGCCGTCGAGTGGCGGATCAGATCCAGGCCGTCGGCGTCCTTGGCGGTGACGATGGCCAGGCGCGCGTCGCCCTCGATGCGGAAGCTGGTGTCGACCAGCCTGGAGTCCGAGCCCTCAAACGTCACGCGGCCGCCCAAGGCGGCCTTCGCCAGGCCCGTACCGATCGATTGCGCCACTTCGGCAACCGTTACCGGCCCCGGATATTGGCGCTGCGAACCATCGGGCAATGTGATCTGTACCATCGGGAGTGCTTCCTGGGGGGTTCTGGGAACTAAACAAACAAATTACGGAAACGAAAAACGCGGCCTGAGAGCCGCGTTCCTTGGATTGTCTTGCTGAGTCCTACCGCTGACCTGACACGGTGAAACCCGACGCACGAAAACTTAACGCGACATAGGGCGAAAGTTCCGGGTCGTAGTTCGTGCCAGCGGGTAAAACATGGTGTCTGGACCTAATGATGCTCGCCGCAGCGGCAGGGATCAAAAACAGCAAACAATGCACTGCGCAACAGAAGCTGTGCTTATCGTCGACGATTGTATCACTATTTACGCCTTTTCCGTGGCTAAAGCGCCACAGCGCTCCCTGGAGCGCGTGCGAGGTGCGCCCGGCGGCGCCATAACTCAAAAACTCATCTGCCGTCGCGGCCTAAATCCCGGCTGTTGCACGCGTGCTTCTCGCATATATGACAGGTCGACGGTGCAACAGTCTGATATTGGCGCGATTCATCTCCCGCGGGCCATGCGAAAACGTAATCTGCCTTCGCAAATTCAGGACACCCGCGACCTGCGCAATCGACCGCCGGCGTTCCCCCATCCTGCATGTGGAGCATCGATGAAAACTGTCTCAGCGCTCACCCTTAAAGCGCCCCCGCACATCAACCCCGAGCCCGCCGAAAGCGGCGACCGCCCGGGCACGCGCCGGCACCTGCTCCTGTCCCGGCCGCCGCCTCTCATCAAGGTGGCGATCCTGGACGACCACCCCGTGGTTGCCGTGGGCGTGGGCGCCTACCTGGAGAGCCGGCCGGGCTTCCGGGTGGTGCACCGGGAGACCTCGGCACGGTCCCTCCTGGAGAAACTTACCCACTCACCCTGCGAAGTCGCCCTGGTCGATTTCTACCTGCCCCTGGAACCCTGGGACGGCGTGAACTATCTGCGGCGCCTGCGCCGCTACCACCCCGGGATGGCGCTCATCACCTTCTCGGCGGGCAGCCGCCAGGAAACCCAGTACGCGGCGTTCCGCGCAGGCGCGAATGGCTATTTCGCCAAGGAATGCGGCATGGTGCTGCTGCCGGAGATGATCCGCGGCGTATTGGCGGGCAAGGAAGAGTTCCTCACGGTGCAGGACGGCAAGATCCGGCCGCAGCAGCCGACGCATCCTCACGCGGCATTGACGACTTCGGAAGTGGAGATACTGCGCCACATCAGCCTAGGGCTGTCCGTCACGCAGATCTCGGCGCGGCTGATGCGCAGCAAGAAAACGATCAGCACCCACAAGCGCCGCGCCATGCGCAAGCTGCAGTTGTCCGACGATTTGTCGCTGGCGCTTTATCTGCGGGAGAAATTCGCTGAATGAGCGCCGCCGGGCTCTGCGCGACGCCGCGGCTCAGATGATCCGCGAGTAGCTGGCCGCGGTGCCCGGCGCCCGCAGGTAGCCGTCGAACGCCATGGCGACGGCTCGCACGAAGTACCAGCCCAGGCCGGTCACCTGCAGTTCGCCGGGGTGCAGGTTGACCAGGCCCAGCTCGGCCAGATTCGCCATCTGCAGCAGTTCCGGGCCAAAGCTGTCGGCGAACCGCAATCCGTGGCGCGCCTCTATCCGGCTGTAGTCCACGCGGCCCTGGCACATGATGTCCATGATGATCTCGCGGCGAACCAGATCATCCGTGCTCAGCGCCAACCCTCTTTCGACGGCGAAGCGCCCTGCTTCGATTGCCGCGTAATACTCGTCCAGGACTTTGGCGTTCTGGCTGTAGGTATTGCCGATGCGGCCGATCGCGGACACGCCCAGCGCAACCAGGTCGCGGTCGGGCTGCGTGCTGTAGCCCTGGAAGTTGCGGTGCAGCTCCCCCTTGCGCTTGGCGATCGCCAGCGCATCGGTTTCCAGCGCGAAATGGTCCATGCCGATATAGGCGTAGCCCTGCTTCAGAAAACCATCGATGGCGGCGCTGAGCAACCCTACCCGCGTCTCCCTGTCGGGCAGGTCGACCTCGTTGATGCGGCGCTGCGGCTTGAAGCGCGCGGGCAGGTGGGCGTAGGCATACAGCGCGATGCGGTCGGGCCGCAGCGCGATGACCTGAGCGATCGTGCGGGCAAAGGACTCCGTGGTCTGCAGCGGCAGGCCATAGATGAGATCCACGTTGACCGAGGCATAGCCCAACGCCCGGGCGCTCTGCATCAGCGCCCGCACGTCCTCGAACGACTGCATGCGGTGCACAGCGGCCTGCACCCGGGGATCGAAATCCTGCACGCCGAAACTCAGGCGGTTAAAGCCCAGTTCGCGCATATGGGCCAGGCGGTCGGGCGTGGCGGTGCGCGGATCTACCTCGATCGAGATTTCCGCGTCGGGTTCGAAGCGGAAGGCGCGTCGCAGGTTCTCCATCAGACGCGACAATTCCTCGTCGGACAAAAAGGTCGGCGTGCCGCCCCCGAAATGCAACTGCGATACGGGTACGCCCTCGCCCAGTTCGCGCACATGCAGCTCGATCTCGGCCGCCAGGGCGTCCAGATAGCGGACGGCGCGGTCGTGGTGGCGAGTCACCACCTTGTTACAGGCGCAGTAATAACAGACCGATTCACAGAACGGGATGTGCACGTAGAGCGACAAAGGCTCGGCCGGCGCCGTCGCGCGGCGCTGCTGCAGCGCCTGCCGGTACTCGTGCTCGCCGAAGCCGCCGTGATACCGGTCAGCCGTGGGATACGAGGTATAGCGGGGCCCGTTCTTGTCCAGCCGCGCCAGCAATTGCGGCGGGAACAATGGGCTGGCGGCGGAGGGCTCGCGGGATTCTGTCTGTGACGGGCGTAGGGCGGCTTGCATACCTGGAATTATTCGCCTGTGCCGGCCAGTCCGGGTTGATCTTGCGCAAATGCCAGCGTGTTGCCCCCCGCCAGTCCACCTGCCCACCCAGAGAACACCCCGCGGCGCTGGCGGCCTCGCCCCCGTAAAATGCGCCTGTCACAAAGATGCACAACAAGGAAACCATCATGGGCACTGAACTGGACGGCCGCCTGCTCGCCATGCGCCAGGCGCTGGCGATCGCCATCGCCCTCTCGACCCGCAGCAGCCCCCAGGCCACCGACATGGCGCTGGAACTGCTTAATGACCTGAAGGCAAGCATGGACAACGCTCCTTCGGACAGCCCGTTCGAGAAGCCGGAATGGGTAGCGGGCGCGCACGACGAACTGGACGGCATCGCGCGCCTGGTGCGCGCCTTCACGCAGACGCCTGAACCGGACGACGAGGCGCAATAGCCTGCCCCTAGGGACGAGGCACGCCAGACGCCGTGCCGCAAAGCCGGGAAGACGGCGTCACACGCCAGTGCAGCCCAGGAAAGTCCTTTCCGACGGCGACAAACCCCGCTCCGGGCGTTCTCGGTTCCAGCTCCAGCTCCAATGCGCCGCAAGCCTCGGCCACGTCTTTCGGAACCCAGGGACTGAAACGGAGCTGCCCGTCTATCAGCACCAGCGGCTGTTCCGGCAGCCTCAGGGCCAGCGCGCCGGCCTCGGCCGGCGGCCCCGATATCACCCTGACCGGCCCGCCAAGCGCCGCTTTGGCGGGTTCGTGCACAGCCAGGGCCAGCGCCCGGGAATCGAAATAGCGCCAATCCGACGCCTTGCGCGCAAGCCCCGCCCCGCCCGGCGACGTCAGCCCGACCCGAACCATCAACAGCGCCTGGACCAATGCGAATACCGCCACGGCATCGCGCGGCCGCACGCGCTCCCAGACGCCGCCACGCATCAGTTCCATCATCGCCGGCGCCATGAACAGCAGATAAGGCGTGCCCCAGTGCAGTTGCACATGGGAACCGCTGGCAAGCGTCATGATGCTGACGAACACCAAGGGCGTAAAACCGAACGACAGCAGGATGGCGCGGCCCGCATCGCGCGGCGGCGCGTCTGCCGTCACAGCAGCCACCGCGGCGCGGCGGCGCGCCAACCAGCACACGACGCCCAGGAACACCCACGCAGGCAGCGCGCGGTTCAGCATCTGATCGCCCCACCACCGCGCCACTTCCGCCGCGCGCTGAACCCAAGGCAGGCCGGCGGCCAGCGATGAAGTCATCGCGTAGTTCAGGGGTTCGAAGCCGTTGTACGCCAGCCACCAGAGATGCGGCGCGAAGACCGCCAGCGCGGTCAACCCTGCAACCTGCAGCCCGAACCGGTGCATGGAGTCGCGCCAGCCGCGCTGGCTCAGCCAGAAGACCAGCACGGCGGCGCCCGTCACCGCGCTTTGGTACTTGGACAGAGCCCCCAGGCCCAGGCACACGCCCAGCACGATCCACCAACCGATCCGGCGCGTGGCCCAGGCTTTCCAGCACGCGACGGCGCAGCCCACCGCCAGGGGAATCAACACGATCTCGTGGTTGTAGAAATGCAGACGACCGTTGTAGAAGGTGATGCACAGGCCGGCCAGCAACGCCGCCCGCGCATGGCCGCTGCCGCGCATGCCCCGCAGCCAGCGCCACAACAACGCGAAGGCGCCCAGGATGCAGAGCGCACCGACGATGTAGCTCGTCCACGCCGACCAGCCCAGCAATTGCACCGCTGGCCACAGCAGCCAGGTCGGCAGAGGCGGATGCTTGTAATAGCCCCATTCCAGGCTGCGCACCCAGGTCAGTTGCTCGATATTGTCAGTCGGCGGCGCGAGGGCCGCCTTGTCCAGCAGCGTCAACCACGCCAGGGCGAAGACCGCCATGCCCAAGCCTATCCACCAGCCCTCGGACCGGAACGCCCGCTTCGTCACTTCCTGCACGTCCTACCCCTTCCTGCCGCCGCAGCGCGCTGCCTTGCCACATGCCCGGTATCGGGCGCAACGGAGTATGGGATGGCGTCCGCCCGCAACAGCGGGGCTTCTGTGCGGGATTTGTCTGGAAACTGTAAAGCGCCCGAGACATTCCTAGCTGGCCTGACCACTTCAAAGAAAGAGGTGGAATCCCTGTGATCGTTTTCCCTTGAAATAGAAAATTTCCCTTCTTATTCAAGGATGAGATGCCTATATTTGGTGGCCTGACCACTTGGCTCTCCGTTCCCGCCCCTATCGTCGATGAACACCTTCCAAGCTGCCGCCGTCACCCGCCTGTACCGAGTCATCGCCGACCAGATCGCCGGCCGGATCCGGGCCGGGGAATTCCCCCGCGGCGGGCGCCTGCCTTCTGAGCGGGAGCTGGCCGAACAGCTGCAGGTCAGCCGCGCGTCTATCCGCGAGGCACTGATCGCGCTGGAAATAGAAGGCTATGTCGAGGTGCGCGTGGGCACCGGGGTGTTCGTCACTGCCATCCGGGAAGCCGCCGCTCCCGCGTACGCCGCGCCAGGACAGGACGGCATCGGCCCGTTCGACCTGCTGGAAGCGCGCATGCTGATCGAACCCGAGTGCGCGGGCATGGCCGCGCAGCATGGGTCGCCCGCCCAGATTGCCGCCATCCGCGACGCCCACGAGGGCATGTCGCTGGGCAACTCGCCCGGCCGCCACGACCGCGAATTCCACAACGCCATTGCCGCGGCTTGCGGCAACGCCGCAGTAGCGGCCTCGGTGGCCCATCTGTGGGAATTGACGCAGGCCAGCCCCGTGTACAGCCGCATGGAGGATTACTTCGTCGACACCAAGGTCTGGGCCATCGCCCATGCCGAACACCAGCGCATCCTGACGGCCATACAGGCGCGCGATCCGATCCGCGCGCGCCATGCCATGCATGCGCATCTGCTAGGCATCCTGGCCCGCCTGCGGGAAGACTTTGGCGACGAGAACGGCGCTCCGCAATGGTGCGCGGCACGCTGAAGAGCACCTGTACGAAGCATTGTTGTAGCGGCTCCACCCGTAGTACCCCTGAAAACACAGGTGGCATGAGGTTTGCTTGCCAGTGCACGGCATCCGCGACGCGGACACCTGTCAGACCCTTTCCAGCCCGGAGGCTCGCAGTGAAATCGAAGAAATGGTTCTCCCTAAGCATCGGCGCACTGGTCCTCGCGGCCGCGCTGCCCGCCACGCAAGCCCTGGCGCAGACCAAGGGCGGCACGCTGAACATGATCGTCCAGCCCGAACCGCCGGTGATCGTCACCGCCATCAATCAGCAGGGGCCCACGCAGTTCGTCGCCGGCAAGATCTACGAGAGCCTGCTGACCTACTCCACCGATCTGAAGCCCCAGCCCGGCCTGGCCAAGTCGTGGGACGCCTCGCCCGACGGCCTGTCCTACACCTTCCACCTGCAGGACAACGTGAAGTGGCATGACGGCAAGCCCTTCACGTCCGAGGACGTGGTGTTCTCGCTGGCGGACATGCTGCCCAAGACCCATGCGCGCGCCCGCGTGATCCTGAACAAGTTCGTGGAATCGGTGCAGGCGCCGGACGCGAAGACGGTCGTCGTCAAACTGAAGACGCCCTTCCCGGCCTTCATGCTGATGTTCGAACCGGGCTTTGCGCCCATGATGCCCAAGCACATCTATGCCGGCACCGACTACATGACCAATCCCGCCAACCAGAAGCCGGTCGGCACGGGCCCGTTCATGTTCAAGGAATGGAAACGCGGCGAATACATCAAGCTGACCCGCAACCCCGACTACTGGAAGCCCGGCAAGCCCTATCTGGATGAACTGGTGTTCAACGTCATCCCCGACTCGGCCTCGCGCGCGGTGGCTTTCGAGCGCGGCAGCGTGGACGTGCTGCGCGGCGGCGACGTGGACAACGTCGACATCAAGCGCCTGCGCGCCCTGCCCAAGGTCGAATACACCACGGCCGGCTGGGAGATGTTCTCGCCCCAGGCCTACCTGATCTTCAACATGCGCAAGCCGCCCTTCGACAACCTGAAGGTGCGCCAGGCCGTGATGGCGGCCATCAACCGCAACATGGTGGTCAACAACATCTTCTTCGGCCTGGGCAAGGTGTCCACCAGCCCCTTCGTCACCACCGAGATGTTCTATGACAAGAACATGCCACCGCTGGCGTTCGACATGAAGAAGGCGCGCACACTGATCAAGGAGTCCGGCATCAAGCCCGAGGACTACACGATCCGCCAGCTGAGCTTCCCCTACGGCTCCACCTGGGACCGCCTGGGCGAATACACCAAGCAGGCGCTGGAGCAGCTGGGCTTCAAGGTCAACCTGGAAGCCACCGACGCCGGCGGCTGGGCCAGCCGCACGGGCAACTGGGACTTCGACATGACGACCACCTTCACCTACCAGTACGGCGATCCCGCGCTGGGCGTGCAGCGGCTGTATGTCTCGTCGAACATCGTCAAGGGTTCGCCCTTCGCCAACGTGCAGGGCTACAGCAATCCGGAGACCGACAAGCAATGGGAGGCGGCCGCTTCCGAGGTGGATCCCGCCAAGCGCCAGGAGCTCTACACCAAGCTGCAGACCACGCTGGTCAATGAGATCGCCAACGGCTTCCTGGTGGACATGGAGTTTCCCACGCTCTACCGCGGCAACGTCAAGAATCTGGTCAAGACCGCCATCGGCCTGAACGAGAGCTTCGACGACGTGTACATCGAAAAGTAAGCGCCGCAGGACGCCGCCGCGGCAGGCTTGCCGCGGCGGCGGATGCCGGCCGGACAACGGCTGCCCCAGGCAGGCCGCGCCCGACCAGAGAGGACCCCGAGCATGAAATTCCTGTCTTTCCTCGTTTCCCGCATCGGCAAGGCCCTGGTGGTCGTGCTGGGCGTGGTGATCATCAATTTCTTCCTGATCCGCCTGGCCCCCGGCGACCCCGCCGCCGTGCTGGCGGGCCAGGCCGGCGCGGGCGACGCCGCCTACGTCGAACAATTGCGCGTGGCCTTCGGCCTGGACAAGCCCATCCTGACCCAGCTGATGCTGTACCTGAAGGGCGTGGTGCAACTGGACCTGGGTTTCTCGTACCGCAACCATGTGCCGGTGCTGGACCTGATCCTGGAACGCCTGCCCGCCACCTTCCTGCTGATGTCCTGCGCCTTCGTGTTCTCCATCGTGCTGGGCGTCTTCCTGGGCGTGGTGGCGGCCAAGGCCCGCTACCGCAACAAGCGCCGCTGGATCGACAGCTCCGTCATGACGGGCGCCCTGGTGCTGTACGCCACGCCGCTGTTCTGGCTGTCGCTGATGGGCATCCTGCTGTTCTCGGTGGTGCTGGGCTGGCTGCCGGCCTTCGGCATGGAGACCGTGGGCGCCAACCTGAAGGGCTGGGCGCGCGCGGGCGACATCGCCCAGCACCTGATCCTGCCCACCGTGACGCTGGGCTGCTTCTTCATGGCGGTCTACGTGCGGCTGACCCGCGCCTCCATGCTGGAAGTGATAGGCATGGATTTCGTCAAGACGGCGCGCGCCAAGGGCGTAAGCCCCGGCCGCGTGATCCGCGCCCACGTGCTGCGCAATGCGCTGCTGCCGGTCATCACCTTCGCCGGCATCCAGCTGGGGCAGATGGCGGGCGGCGCGGTGCTGACCGAAACCGTGTTCGCCTGGCCCGGCATCGGCAGGCTGATGTTCGACGCGCTGCTGCAGCGCGACTACCAGTTGCTGCTGGGCATCTTCCTGGTCACCTCCATCATGGTGGTGGTGTTCAACCTGCTGACCGACGTGCTGTACCGACTCATCGATCCGCGCATCGGCGCGGGCGCGCAGCAAGGAGCCGCCGCATGAAGTCATTTGCCCGGCGCTACATGCGCAATTACGGAGCGGTGGCCGGACTGGCCATCATGCTGGTCGTGATCGTCGTGGCCCTGGCCGCGCCGCTGCTGTATGAAGAATCCCCCTGGATGATGGTGGCGGATCCGCTGATTCCGCCGTTCACCAATGCCGACTACCCCTTCGGCACCGACATGCTGGGCCGCGACATCACGGCCGGGCTGGTCTGGGGCGCCCGGGTCTCGCTGATGGTGGGCCTCTTGTCGACCGCCGTGGCGCTGGTCTTCGGCATCGTGGTCGGCTCGGTGGCGGGTTACTGCGGCGGCCGGGTTGACGACGCGCTGATGCGCTTCACCGAGTTCTTCCAGACCATCCCGCAGCTGGCCATGGCCGTGGTGCTGGTGGCGATCCTGAGTCCATCCGTCTATTCCATCATGGGGGCCATCGCGGTGGTGTCGTGGCCGCCGGCCGCGCGGCTGGTGCGCTCGGAGTTCATGACGCTCAAGCAGCGCGAGTTCGTGCAGGCCGCCATTGTCATCGGGCAGACGCCGGCCCGCATCGTCGGCACGCAGATCCTGCCCAACGCCATGTCGCCCATCATCGTGTCGGCGTCGTTCATGGTCGCCACCGCGATTCTGACGGAATCGTCGCTGTCCTTCCTGGGACTGGGCGACCGCAACCTGATGAGCTGGGGCTTCATGATCGGCGCGGCCCGCACCATGATCCGCGAAGCCTGGTGGATGAGCGTCTGGCCCGGCGTGGCGATCCTGCTGACCGTGCTGGCCATCAACCTGATCGGCGAAGGCCTGAACGATGCCCTCAACCCGCAGCTGCGCAAGCGCGGCGAATAGGAGGACGGCATGAACGCTTCCACTCCTTTGCTATCCATCCAGAACCTGAGCATCGCCCTGCCCAAAGGCGGCGACCGCCCCTATGCCGTGCAGGAGGTGTCGTACGACATCCGCGCCGGCGAGATCCTCTGCATCGTCGGCGAATCGGGCTCGGGCAAGTCCATGAGCGCCAACGCCATCATGGGCCTGCTACCCGACTACCTGAGGCCGCAGCAGGGCCGCATCCTGTTCCGCGGCCAGGACCTGCTGCGGCAGGACGAAGCCACGCTGCAAGCCATGCGCGGCAAGGACATGGCGATGATCTTCCAGGAGCCCCTGTCGGCGCTCAACCCCCTGATGACGGTAGGCGAGCAGATCAGCGAAGTCATGCGCGTGCATAACGCGTATCCGGGCGCGCAGCGCATGGCCCGCACGCTGGAGCTGCTGGCCTTCGTAGGGCTGCCCGACCCCGCCACGCTTTACCACGTCTACCCGTTCCGCCTGTCGGGCGGACAGCGCCAGCGCGTGATGATCGCCATGGCCCTGGCGCTGGAGCCTGCACTCCTGATCGCCGACGAACCGACCACCGCGCTGGATGTCACCACCCAGGCGCAGATCCTGGCGCTGATCGCCCGCATCCAGAAAGAAAAAGGCATGGGCGTGATGTTCGTCACCCATGACTTCGGCGTGGTGGCCGAAATCGCGCACCGGGTCGCCGTGATGGAAAAAGGCGTCCTGGTCGAACAGGGGCCGGCGGACGAAGTGCTGAACCGGCCCCGCCACCCCTACACGCAACGCCTGATCGCGGCCGTGCCGCACCGCCGTGGCGCCGAGCGCGAGTCCGCCGCGCACGACCAGCCCGTGCTGGACGTGCGCGACTTGAAGAAGACCTACGTGGTGGGCCGCGGCTGGCTGGGCGGCAAACGCGAGGTTCACGCCGTCGACGGCGTCAGCTTCAGCGTGCGGCGCGGCGAGACGCTGGGCATCGTGGGCGAATCGGGCTCGGGCAAGTCCACCATCGGCAAATGCCTGCTCAAGCTGGTGGGCATCAACGGCGGGCAGTTGATCTTCAACGGCCAGGACATCGCCGCCATGCCGGAATCGCGCTTCCGGCCGCTGCGCCACGACATCCAGATGATCTTCCAGGATCCGTTCGCCTCGCTCAACCCGCGCCATACCGTAGGCCGCATCATCAGCGACGGCCCCGTCGCCAACGGCGTGCCACGCGCCCAGGCCGAAGCGCGGGTGCGCGAGCTGCTGTCGCTGGTCGGGCTGGACCCGTCGGCCTTCGATCGCTATCCCAACCAGTTTTCGGGCGGACAGCGCCAGCGCATCGGCATCGCGCGCGCGCTGGCGCTGGAGCCCAAGGTGCTGGTGGCCGACGAATCAGTGTCGGCGCTGGACGTCTCGGTTCAGGCGCAAGTACTGCAGCTATTGCACGATTTGCAGCAACGCCTGAAGATCGCACTGGTCTTCATCACCCACGATTTGCGCGTGGCGGCCCAGATCTGCAATTCCGTGCTGGTCATGCATCGCGGCAAGGTGGTCGAGTACGGCTCGCCCGCGCAGATCTTCGACAACCCGCAACACGCCTATACGCGGCAGCTGATCGCCGCGGTCCCCGGCCAGCACTGGGACCCGACCAAGGCGCAAGCGGCCTGAAGCGCACAAGAATATTCATACTTCCAAGGAGAACGCCCCATGCAACGCCCCGCCGCCATACCGACCGTGCAGATCGACAATGACATGGTCACCGTCACCGAATGGCGCTTCCCGCCCGGCGGCGAAACGGGATGGCACCGCCATGGAATGAACTACGTGGTGGTCCCGCAGACCACCGGCCCGCTCTTGCTGGACACGCCCGACGGCGAAATCACCAGCCAGCTCACCACCGGCGTGGCCTACTACCGGCCCGTGGGTGTAGAGCACAACGTGATCAATCCCGGCGACACGGAGTTCGTGTTCGTCGAAATCGAACTCAAGCACGCATAACGCCAGCGAGGGCAGCCATGAAGGCGTTTTTCTCGGAAGAGCAACTGCTGCATACGCCGCGGCAGTTCATGCGGCTTGGGCGCATCAGCGCGCCCACCGATCTGCCGGCACGGGCGGAAAGCCTGCAAGGCGCGCTGGCCGCGCGCGGCATCCGCGTCCAAGCGCCGGCTGACTACGGCCGCAAGCCGCTGCAGGATATCCACAGCCCGGACTACCTGGACTATCTGGAATCGGCCTATGCGCGCTGGCAGGCCCTGCGCTCGCCTGGCGTGGATCCGGGCCCCGAAGTGCTGCCCAATCTTTCGCCGTACTACAACGGCCGCATCGAGCTGGCTGGCCGCGGCCCCTGCCCGTCGCCCTCCATCGTGGCCCAGACCGGCTACTACCTGAGCGATCTATCGTGTCCCATCGGGCCGCAGACCTGGCGCTCGGCGCTGCGCTCCACGCATAGCGCGGTGGCCGCCGCCGACCACGTCGCCAGCGCCGGGGGCATGGCCTATGCCTTGTGCCGGCCCTCGGGCCACCATGCCCACCGCGACCGCGCGGGCGGCTTCTGTTATCTGAACAGCAGCGCGGCCGCGGCCAGCCGGTTGCTTCAGACCTGGTCCAAGGTGGCGGTGCTGGACGTCGACGCCCACCATGGCGATGGCACGCAGAACATTTTTTATCAGCGCGGCGACGTCATGACGGTATCCCTGCACGCCGACCCCGCCGGCTACTACCCCTTCTATACCGGCTATGCGCATGAGCGCGGCTACGGCGCGGGCGAAGGCTGCAACCTGAACCTGCCGCTGCCGCACGGTTCGGGCAACGACTCCTTCCTGCGGGCGCTGGATACGGCGCTCGCCGCCCTGACCGGCTACGCGCCGCAGGCGCTGGTGCTGGCCCTGGGCTTTGACACCTACAAGGACGATCCCATCAGCGTGCTCAAGCTCGACATCGATGCCTACCGCGACATCGGCGCGCGCGTCGCCAGCCTGGGACTGCCCACCGTGATCGTGCAGGAAGGCGGCTACATGGTCGAGGCCATCGGCCCGGCTCTGGACGCGTTCCTGCAGGGCGCGGGCCAGGCGGCAGCCTGAGTCCTCCCGCCCACATGAGCTCCGTTCCCATCGCGTTACCCTCGCCCGCCGCCGCGCGCCAGGCGGGCATCCTGCTGTTCTTCGCAGCGTTGGTGGCCTTTGCCACCTTCGATGCGGGGTCCAAGCACATGCTGGCGCGCTATCCCGCGCCCTTCCTGAACATCATGCGCTATTCGGCGGTGGCCGTGCTGGCGGTGGCGCTGTTGTGGCGGCACCGCGGCGGACTGCGTCTGCGCGATGCGCCCGAAAAGCCGCTGTTGATCCTGCGTGGCCTGCTGCTGGCCACGGTCGGTACCTGCTTCATGACGGCGCTGATCTGGATGCCGCTGTCGGAAGCCACCGCCATCTACTTCACCTCGCCTCTGATCATGGTGGCGCTGTCGCCCTGGCTGCTGGGCGAGCGGGTGCGACCCGCCCAGTGGACAGCGGTGGCGGCGGGCTTTGGCGGCATGCTGCTGATCGTGCGGCCGGGCTCCAACCTGCCGTGGCTGGGCACGCTGCTGATGGCGGTGTCCGCGGTCAGTTACGCAGTGTTCCAGGTGCTGACGCGCAGGCTCTCGGGCAAGGTGCCCGGGCCCATCCAGTATGCCTACACGGCCTTCATCTGCCTCGTCGTCACCGGGCTGCCCGCGCCCTTCTTCCTGCCGGATCCGTGGCCGGATCTTACCGACATGCTTTTCATCGTCGGCTTGGGCGCCTGCAGCGGATTGGCGCAGATCTTTCTGATATCCGCCTTCCAGCGCGTGGCGGCGGCGACCCTGGCGCCCCTGAACTACTTCCAGCTGCTGCTGGCGGTGCTGTTCAGCACCTTTTGGTTCCAGCGCCCGCCCGATGGGCTGGCCCTGGCCGGCATGGGGTTGATCATCGCCTCCGGCGTCTTCCTGGCGCTGCGCCGGGGCTGAGGCTTGGCGTTCAGCTGGTTTCGCGCTGCACCAGCTTGAAGCCCAGGTCCACATGGCGCTCGGCGACGGGCTCGCCGGCCAGATGGCGCATCAGCAGGCCCGCGGCCGATACGCCGATCTGGTAGCGCGGCGTGGCGATGGTCGACAGCGGCGGCGTGGTCCAGGCAGTGCCCGCCACATCGTGGAAGCCGACGATGGCCATGCGTTCCGGCACCGGCACGCCCAGCCTTCCGCACTGGAACACCGCCCCCTGGGCCAGGTCATCGTTGCAAAAGAACAGCGCATCGCAGTCGGGATGACGCTCGCGCAGCGCTTCCAGCAGCGAGGCTCCCAGGCCGATGGATGATTTCTCCGGCGTCATGATTTCCAGCGCCGCGTCATACAGGCCCGCATCCCGCAGCGCCTGGCGGCAGCCTTCGCAGCGGCGCAGCGACCTCGGATCCAGTTGCGCGCCGACGATGCCGATACGGCGGTAGCCCCGCTCCACCAGATGGCGGCCCGCGGCATAGCCGGAATCGAATTGCGAAAAACCCACGCTCATGTGCTCGCCGCCGTCCAGCGTCTCGATCGTGTGCACGGTGGGAATGCGCTGCGTGTCCAGCAGGTCCCATACGCCAGGGTTGTGGTCGATGCCGGTCAGGATCAGGCCGTCGGGCGCGTGCTGCAGGTACTTGCGCAGCAGAGCCTCCTCCTCGTCCAGCGAATAGCCGGTCACGCCGATCAGCATGTGGTAGCCGTGCCGGTCCAGCTCTTCCTTGATCCCCGCGATGATGTCGACGAACACCACGTTGCTCAGCGACGGAATCAGCGCCACGATGGTCTGCGAACGCGCCGACGCCAGCGCGCTGGCCGCATGGTTGGGCACGTAGCCCAGTTCCTGGCACACCCGCGCGATGCGCAGCCGCAGTTCTTCCGCCACCTTGTCCGGCGTGCGCAAGGCGCGCGATACCGTGATCGCGCTCACGCCCACGCGACGCGCGACATCCTGCATGGTGACGCGGCCGGCGCGTGAACTGCGGGGTTTACGGATGGACATCGGTCCTCGGCATGGGTTGGTGAGCGCGTAGTCTGACGCAAAAAACTGGGGCTTGCCAAACGCAAAATGTTAGCGCTAACATTTCGCACAGCATAACCCTAAAAAATTCCGGGAAACGGATAGGAGACAAGCATGCAAGCTTCCCCACCGGGGCGGCCTGGCGGCACGCCGCTGGCCCGCGCCGCCAATTGGTGCTTCGCGCTGCAGACCTGGCTGATGGTGACCTGTCTGGCCGTCATGGTGGTGCTGCTGTTCGGCAACGTCGCGCTGCGCTACCTGTTCAACTCCGGCATCAACGTCTCTGATGAGATCTCGCGGCTGGCCTTCGTCTGGATGATCTTCCTGGGCTCGGTGATAGCGCTGCGCTCGCATCAGCACATCGGCGTCACCATGCTGGTCGAACGCTTCGGCCCCGCTGCCCGTCGCGCCTCGCACGTGCTCTGCCAGTTGCTGACGCTGTGGGTGCTGTGGCTGATGGCCGAGGGCAGCTGGACCCAGACCGTCATCGGCCTGGACACCGTGCTGCCTGTCACCGGCATGTCGCTGGCGGTGTTCAACGCCGCGGCCCTCTATGCGGCCGCCGCCATGGGCATCCTGACCTTGATCGATCTGGTGCGCGTCCTTGCGGGCGGGCCCTTGCCGGCGGAATCCAGCCCCGAAGACCCGCTGGTCTGACGGCTCCGCCTCCAACTCCCCTACCCCGCCCGGACGCCCGCAATGATCCTGACCGTTTTCCTGCTCGTGCTGCTGGGGCTGATCGCCCTGGGCATGCCTATCGCCTTCGCGCTGCTGCTCAGCGCGATCGCCATGATGTTCCAGCTGGACTTTTTCGATACCCAGATCCTGGCGCAGAACATGCTGTCTGGCGCCAACAGCTTCACCCTCATGGCGGTGCCGCTGTTCATGCTGGCCGGCGAACTGATGAACGCCGGCGGCATTTCACGCCGTATCGTCAATCTGGCCAGCACCTTCGTGGGCCATATCCAGGGCGGCCTGGGCTATGTGGCCATCTTCGCCAGCGTGCTGCTGGCCGCGCTGTCCGGCTCGGCCGTGGCCGACGCCGCGGCGCTGGGCTCGCTGCTCATCCCCATGCTGCGCGAAAGGGGCTACGACGCGGGCCAGGCCTCCGGGTTGATCGCGGCCGGCGGCATCATTGCGCCCATCATTCCGCCCTCGATCTCGTTCATCATCTTTGGCGTCGCCACCAACGTGTCGATCACCAAGCTGTTCTTCGCCGGCATCGCGCCCGGACTGATGATGGGCCTGACCCTGGTCGCCGTATGGACCTGGGTGGCGCGCAAGCATGGCAGCATCAAGCCCTCGCCGCGCGAACCCTGGAGCAAGCGCTGGAAGGCGCTGCGCGAATCGCTATGGGCGCTGATGCTGCCCGTCATCATCATCGGCGGCTTGCGCGGCGGCATTTTCACGCCGACCGAGGCGGCCGTCGTCGCCGCGGTCTACGCGCTGCTGGTCAGCCTGTTCGTCTACCGCGAAATCGGCGTGCGCGACCTGGCGCCGCTCTTCATCAACGCCGCCAGCACCACCGCCATCGTCATGTTCCTGGTGGCCGCCGCCATGGTCTCGTCCTACATGATCACTCTGGCCGACATGCCGCAGGACCTGATCGCGCTGCTGGAACCCGTGCTGGACCAACCCAAGCTGCTGATGTTCGCCCTGCTGGTGCTGCTGACGCTGGTGGGCACGGTGATGGACCTGACGCCCACCATCCTGATCCTTGCGCCGGTGCTGATGCCGGTGGTCACCAAGGCCGGGATCGACCCCGTCTACTTCGGCGTGATGTTCGTCATGGTGGGTTGCGTGGGCCTGCTGACGCCGCCGGTGGGCACCGTGCTCAACGTGGTTTGCGGCGTCGCCCGCATCAATATGGAAACCATCTGCAGGGGCGTGTGGCGCTATGTCGTCGCCTACACGCTGCTGCTGATCCTGCTGGTGATCTTCCCCGAGCTGATCACCGTCCCCGCACGCTGGATGCATTAGAAAAACCCCAAGGAGGAGCACCATGATCACCCGTTTCAAGACCCGCATTCTTGTCCTGGCGACGGCGCTGTCCTGCGCCGTCGCCGGCGTCGCGTCCGCCGCCGACGTCAAACCTCGCCTGATCCGTTTCGGCTATGGCCTGAACGAGGAAAGCGTCCAGGGGCGCGCCGCGCGCCACCTGGCGCAGGAGCTGGAAAAAATCAGCGGCGGCAAGCTCAAGATGAAGACCTTCGGCTCGGCCAACCTGGGCTCGGACGAGCAGATGCAAAGCGCGCTGGTGGGCGGCGTGCAGGAAATGATGGTGGGGTCCACCGCGCCCCTGGCCGGCATGGTCAAGGAGTTCGGCGTGTTCGACCTGCCCTTCCTCTTCAACAGCGAAAAGGAAGCGGACGCCGTGCTGGACGGGCCTCTGGGCCAGGACATGCTGAAAAAGCTGGAAGCCAAGGGCATCATCGGCCTGGTCTATTGGGAAAACGGCTTTCGCAACATGACCAACTCCAAGCGCCCCATCGCGCGCGCGGAAGACCTGCAAGGCATCAAGCTGCGCGTGATGCAGAACCAGATCGCATTGGGCGTCTTCAATACGCTGGGCGCCAACGCCGTGCCCATGCCGTTCTCCGAACTGTTCACCGCGCTGGAAACCCGCACCGTGGACGGCCAGGAAAACCCCATCACCACCATCCAGAGCAGCAAGTTCTACGAGGTGCAGCCCTATCTGACCATCACCCGCCACGTCTACACGCCCTGGGTGGTGCTGGCGTCCAAGAAATGGTGGGACACCCTGTCGCCGGAAGAACAGAAGCTGATCCGCCAGGCGGCCGCATCCTCGCGCGACTTTGAGCGCCAGGACAGCCGTGCGGACTCCCAAAAGGCCATGACCACGCTGGAAAAGGCCGGCATGAAGATCAACACGGTCTCGCCCGAAGAGATCGCGCGCATGCGCCAGAAGGTGCAGCCGGTGGTCGACAAGTACACGCAGGACCTCGGCCCAGAGCTGGTCAAGCAGCTCAACGACGAGATCCAGAAGGCGCGCAACTAAGCCTTTGCGGCCCGCACGCGCGCCGGGCCGCCACGCAACCGCTGTAAACGAGAATCCCATGTCCCAGACTCCCCGCAAGCTGCGCAGCCAGAAGTGGTTCGACGATCCGGCCCACGCCGACATGACGGCCATCTATGTCGAGCGCTACCTCAACTACGGCCTGACGCGCCAGGAACTGCAATCTGGGCGGCCGATCATCGGCATCGCTCAGACCGGCAGCGACCTGGCGCCCTGCAACCGGCATCACCTGGCGCTGGCCGAGCGCATCAAGGCCGGCATCCGCGACGCGGGCGGCATCCCCATGGAGTTTCCCGTGCACCCGCTGGCCGAACAGGGCCGGCGCCCCACCGCCGCGCTGGACCGCAACCTGGCCTATCTGGGCCTGGTAGAGATCCTGCACGGCTATCCGCTGGACGGCGTGGTCCTGACCACCGGCTGCGACAAGACCACGCCCGCCTGCCTCATGGCCGCGGCCACCGTGGATATTCCCGCCATCGTGCTGTCCGGCGGGCCGATGCTGGACGGCTGGCACGACGGCCAGCGCGTCGGCTCCGGCACGGTCATCTGGCATGCGCGCAATCTGATGGCCGCGGGCAAGCTGGACTACGAAGGCTTCATGACGCTGGCCACGGCGTCGTCGCCGTCCGTCGGCCACTGCAACACCATGGGCACGGCGCTGTCGATGAACTCGCTGGCCGAAGCGCTGGGCATGTCGCTGCCCACCTGCGCCAGCATTCCCGCGCCGTACCGCGAGCGCGGCCAGATGGCCTACGCCACCGGGCTGCGTATCTGCGACATGGTGCGCGAGGACTTGCGCCCATCCCATATCCTGACGCGGCAGGCTTTCGAGAACGCCATCGTCGTGGCCTCGGCGCTGGGCGCCTCCAGCAACTGCCCGCCGCACCTCATCGCCATGGCCCGCCACGCCGGCATCGACCTGAGCCTGGACGACTGGCAGCGCTTGGGCGAAGACGTGCCGCTGCTGGTCAACTGTGTACCTGCGGGCGAGCATCTGGGCGAAGGCTTTCACCGCGCGGGCGGCGTCCCGGCGGTGTTGCACGAACTGGCGGCAGCAGGCCGCCTGCATACCGATTGCGGCACCGTGTCCGGCAAGACCATCGGCGAGATCGCGGCTACGGCCAAGACCAACAATGCGGACGTCATCCGCAGCTGCGACGCGCCGCTCAGGCATCGCGCGGGATTCATCGTCCTCTCGGGCAACTTCTTCGACAGCGCCATCATCAAGATGTCGGTCGTCGGCGAAGCCTTCCGCCGCGCCTATCTGTCGGAGCCCGGTTCAGAGAACGCCTTCGAGGCGCGCGCCATCGTCTTCGAAGGCCCCGAGGACTACCACGCGCGCATCGAAGACCCCTCCCTGAACATCGACGAGCACTGCATCCTGGTGATCCGCGGCGCCGGCACCGTCGGCTACCCCGGCAGCGCGGAAGTGGTCAACATGGCGCCGCCCTCGCATCTGCTCAAGCGCGGCATAGACTCTCTGCCCTGCCTGGGCGACGGCCGCCAGAGCGGCACCTCGGCCAGCCCTTCGATCCTGAACATGTCGCCGGAAGCCGCGGTGGGCGGTGGCCTCGCGCTGTTGCGCACGGGCGACCGCATCCGCGTCGACCTGAATCAGCGCTCGGTCACCGCCCTGGTGGATGAAACAGAAATGGAACGCCGCAAGCTGGAGCCGCCCTACCAGGCGCCGGAATCTCAGACGCCGTGGCAAGAGCTGTACCGGCAACTGGTCGGCCAGCTTTCAACCGGCGGCTGCCTGGAGCCCGCCACCTTGTATCTGAAGGTCGTGGAAACACGGGGCGATCCCCGGCATTCGCATTGACGCCGGCGGCTACCGCGCTTGTCCGCTGCCGGCCTGCGGCCCCTGCGGCGCCGGCCGCGTGACAACATAGGCCGCGCTAGCCAGGAAGAACACGGCCACACCGGCGGCCAGCATCCAAGACGGATGCGCGCCCCACCAGAACAGCATATAGCCCAGCGCCATGCCCAGGCAGGCGTAGGTCTTGCCCTTGCGCGATACGGCACCCTGATCCCGCCAGGCGCGCAGGGCGGGACCGTAGGTCGGGCTATCCAGCAGCCATTTCTCGAGACGCGGCGAAGAGCGCGAAAAGCAGGCCACCGCCAGGATCAGGAAAATGGTCGTAGGCATGACGGGCAGAAACGCGCCGATCACACCCAATGCCAGCATCAGGCAACCCAGGCAGAGCCACAGTACTCTCATCATGATGGGCAGCAGGATATCCCAGGTTTTCCGCTCGCTTCAAACGCGCCGCGCAAAGCGCCGGTTTTCCGGCCGCCGGTATGGGGCGGATCACTTGGCCGCGTCGCGGCAACAGTAGAGAATAATTTGGAATATATATTCACAAATTGGAATTATTGAATAAAAATCGAACGTGCGCGGGTCCCCGCGCTTCCCGTAGCAAGGAACTGCCATGCGCAACGCAAGCGATTTGCTGGAAGACTCTTACCGCCGCACCGACCGGGCGATGCTGCCTCTGCTCTGGCTGCTGTTTGCCGTCGGACTGTGCTTGGCCCCTCAATACGGACGCTGGGGCGCCGCCATCGGCGTCGGCTTGGCCGCCGCAGGCATACCGTCGCTGTTGATACTCTGGCGGCCCGGCCGCTTGAGTACCCGCCTGGTCGTGGCCTGTAGCCTGATGGTGCTGGCCGCGCTCCATATCCATCTGATGTCCGGCATGGCCGAGATCCATTTCGGCATCTTCGTGCTGCTCTCGCTGCTGCTGGCCTATCGCGACTGGCGCACCATCCTGTGCGCGGCCGTCGTCATCGCGCTGCACCACCTGTCCTTCAACTTCCTGCAGCAATGGGGCTACGGAACAATTTGCTTCACCGAGCCGAGCCTGCCCATGGTGCTGTTGCACGCAGCCTATGTGGTGGTGCAGGCTGCCGCGCTAGGCTGGCTGGCCTGGAAAATGGAACGGGCCGCGGTGGCGGCCGAGGAACTGGCCCGACTCAGTGCGCATATCGGCCGTGAGGCTGGCGTGTTCGACCTGCGCTTTGGCGGCATGAGCATGGACAGCAGCCTGGGCCGCAGCTTCAAGGCCACGATGGACGCCGTGCACCGGACCCTGAGCGGCGTAAGGAACACCGCCACCGCTCTTTCCGCCGCCTCGCGCGACATCATGCAGGACAACCAGCAGCTCGAAGAACGCACCCGGACCCAGGCCGACTCCCTGGAGCGGACCGTTGCATCGATGCGCGACCTGGCCGCCAATGTCCATGACAACGCCGGCAACGCCTTGCAGGCCCGGCAGCTGAGCGACGAAGCGCGGCGCATCGCGGACACGGGCAGCGCCGCGGTAGCGGGCGTGGCGACGGTGATGGGAGAAATCCAGCAGGAAGCCAACAAGATCTCCGAAATCACCGGCTTGATCGACAGCATCGCATTCCAGACCAACATCCTCGCCTTGAACGCGGCGGTGGAAGCAGCCCGCGCCGGTGAAAGCGGGCGAGGCTTCGCGGTCGTCGCCACCGAGGTCCGCGCGCTGGCCCAACGCAGCGCCAGCGCCGCGCGCGAGATCCGCACCCTGATCGACGGCTCGCTGGAGAAGACCAGCAGCGGTTTCCGCCAGGCCGACCATGCCGCCGGCGTGATCCGCGAAGTCGTGGCCAGCATCGAGCGCGTGGCCGCCATCGTCGGTCAGATCGGCGACGCGGGCCGGGTCCAGGGTACGGACATCGACGAAGTCAACCAGGCCGTGACCCAGATGGACGAACTGACCCGGCAGAACGCGGCCCGGGTAGCCCAGGCCGCCGACGCCTCGGCGGCCCTCCAATCGCAGGCGACCGAGCTGCTGCAAGCCGTGGGCGTATTCCGCCTGCAGGATGAACGGCAGCCGCAAGCGCAGTCCGCCCCGAGGGCGGCCGCTCCAGGGCGCACCGCGCCGCTGGCGCTGGCGAGCGGCTGAGACCCGGATTTGCGCGAAACGCCTGCCGCCAGCAGGCGCTTCACCGTCCTTTGCAGGGCCGGACTTTCATGGAAGAATCATTGTCTCCCATGGCTCCAGCCCCCAACGACCATGACTCCCTTTGCTTCCATACTCGCTATCCTCGGTGCGCTGTGGCTCGGAGCCATGCTGCCGGGACCAAGCTTCATCATCGTCGCGCGCAAGGCCATCGGCCAGTCCCGCTGGGACGGCCTGGCCTCGGCCTTCGGCATGGGCGCAGGCGGCATGCTGTTTGCCGGCCTGGCGCTGGCGGGGCTGTATTCCCTGTTGCAAAGCGTGGAATGGCTGTACGTCGCGCTGAAAATCGCGGGCGGCGCCTATCTGCTTTACGTGGCTACCGGCATCTGGCGCAACGCCAGGCAGCCTTTTGCCATGCCCGGCAGCAGCGCGCCAGCATCACGCAATGGACGTCGTTCCTTCTGGATCGGTCTCACGACCCAGTTGAGCAACCCCAAGACGGCCATCTGGTATGGCAGCATCTTCGCCGCGCTGCTGCCTCAGCATCCGCCGGCATGGACCTATTTCGCGCTGCCGCCCCTGGTGTTCCTGGTCGAATTCGGCTGGTATGCGATCGTGGCGCTCTGTTTTTCGACCAAGGGCCCGCGCGAGGTTTATCTACGGGCGAAGCAATGGATAGACCGGGCAGCGGCGGGCGTTATTGCGGCGCTGGGCTTGCGGCTGATTCTTAATGCGCCCAAAAACGGAATCTAGGAAAAGTCGGGTTTCCGATGCGCGACACGAGCAGCCGCAGCAGATAGAAGCCACGCCGCGGGTGGCGCTTCCCTGCAGACAGGCAAGAACTTACCGCAGCTTTTGCTGATAGAGCTCTTGCGCGCCTTCCAATGAGGCGCGCATTCCGTAAATCGTGCCTCCGCCGCCGCGGCTGAACCATAGTTCGTACTGCCACATCCCGTCCACGAAGACCCGGGAGATCGTCCAGCCCGCTGGCCCTTGCCAGTAATAGTCGTCCCGCTGCGTCCATTCCTCATCGATCATGCTTCGTCCCCTCTCGGCCGAAACCGGGCCGAATTGCGCTGCTGCCGACCTCAAATATACTGTATATTTGTACAGTATATTTGACCGCAGCATGACGGCCTAGGGGGTATCGAGAAGGCTGACGGATGCAGGTATTCCCGGGCTCAGCCCGGCAGGCGGTTACGCAATCTGCATCTCACGCCGCGCCTGCTTGTCTGCATACATCAATTGATCTGCTTCCCTGAAGACGGCCTGCAGCGCGCTGGCCGATGGGTCGGCATTCACAATGCCAAAGCTCGCGCCGGCGTAGTGAAAACTGCAGTCGTCCAGGGTGTAGATGCCGCTGAGCAACGGGGCCAGGCGCGTGCGCATTGTTTCAACCACAGCATCAGCCGTCGGCCCTGACCTTGCGCCCAAGCCAACGACGACGAATTCGTCGCCCCCCCATCGACCCAGCACCTCTCCAGAACGCAGGCCTGCCGACAGACGTCGGCCAACCTCGATCAAGAATTTGTCGCCGATGTCGTGGCCGTAGGTATCGTTAATCGTCTTGAACCCATCCAGATCTATAAACGCGACTTGAACAGACCGCTGCGTCCGATTCGCCTCCGAGAAATACCGCTCCAACTCCGCCATGATCGCTCGCCGATTCGGCAAGCCGGTAAGCGCATCATGGTTGGCGGCATGCCGTTCATCTTGGCGGCGTCTCACCATTTGCGCGACCACATGGCTGGAGAGAAGGATCAGGACCAGACCGACCATCGCCACCAATCCCGTCGCCCAGATATGCCGCTTGCGCATGGGCGCCAAAGATTCCAGCGAGGCCAGCGTGATCAAGTGGTATTGCCCATTAGCCAGCGCCTGCCGCCTCGCCAGATAGGGCCTGCCATCGATGAGCCAACGGCCGGATTGGATCGAGCCGGGTATGGCGCGAATATCCAGGGGTTCGCCGAGGTCTTCATCGCCATCGGAAGGCAGTACCGAATCGGCAGGCAAAAGCGCTGCGACATTACGCAGCATGAACGGCTCGGACGAAGCCGTGGTTACCCTTCCCTGGCGATTCACAACCAACGCGATATGTCGCCCGGCCAGGTAAAGCGCCACATCCGGCGCATCGAACTTTACCGTCACTGAGCCCTGCGGCATGTCATTCGAGTCTTCGATGCGGCTGGCGACGAAATACGATGGACTCTTGTTCAACCGGGCAATGCCGAAGTAACTGCCATAGCCATCACGCAATGCGTCTTCGAGATAAGCCCGACCCGAGTAGATCATGCCGACGATGCTGTCGGGTTCCGCCCAGTTACTGGCCGTCACCGTATCGTCCGACATATTGTTCATATAAATGCGGGCGTATCGCAGATCGCTGGCCAGCTCATTCATGAAGTCGCCTACCCTGCGCACCAATGGATCCCGCGTAAACAGGGCCGCTCGCTGCTCTCGAGACAAGTCGGCTGCGCCGGGTGGATCCGTACGGTAACGGACGGCAAGCTGGATCACTTGGCCCTGGCGGGCCACCATGTTCGCTACGCTCACCATCTCGGTGAATAACCGATCCATGACGCGCGCAGTAATTCTTGCCTCGTATTCGGCGCTGGCGGCTAGGCTGTCCAGCCGCGATGCCTCCATTCCCTGCGACATCCAGCGTGCAATAGCTATCACCAACGCAAACCATGCCAGGGCCAGACCGAGCGTCACGCGACGCACGAGGAAATGGCCCTGCCGTTCACGTCTACCTTGTCGCGACAATTCTGCGCTCACAGGGTCCCCTGATTCAAACCAACGGCCTCAGGCAATCATCGGCCAATCCGCCAGTTGTACTGAAAGGAAATGTCTGGCGGCCGGTCAATGGAACGTGGCCAAAATGTTCGGCCACACGCTAATGAATCGCCATATTTCCATTATGCGTGGCTTACTTCAATATGATTCGGCGATTCACCGCGAACTGCGCAGAACGCACAGGCTTGTGTAAATGCAGGGCTAACGGCTGGCGTCGATAGCTGAAGAGTTTTCGCGCCTTTGCCATTGCCCCGCGAAAACCATGCTTTGTGGCATGGCGCGCGGCATGCAACGGACGAAACCCAAACAAAAAAGCCGCCAGATCATTGATCTAGCGGCTTTCTCTTTGCCGTGCTTGACAGCACTTTGCAGGAATTTGGTAGGCGGTATTGGAATCGAACCAACGACCTCCACGATGTCAACGTGGCGCTCTAACCAGCTGAGCTAACCGCCTGCAAAGAAGAAGAATTATATAGTGCTTTTTTAAACTATGCAAATCGTCTGGCAAGATTTTTTGCATTATTTATTGCGCTTCGAAGTTTGCGGCGTTTGCGAGGTTTACTTTCGCATGCCTTCAAGCTTGTCTGCGCAACGCGTTTTGAAGTGCCAGTTCCTGAGAACCTTGGACGCCGCTTTTCAGCCTTGCCCCACTACTTTAAACCGCCTGCACCGCACTACTAATTTCCCTTCAGCTTCGCGTCTGCCGCTTGCGCCGCAGCAACGAAGAACGAGATTCTATCAGAACTTTTAATTCCTTGCTCAAGCTCCACGCCGCTACTTACATCGACCGCCCAAGGCCTGACCAATTCCACGGCCTGCCCGACGTTTTCCGCGTTCAAGCCGCCCGACAGGATCAGGGGCCGAGACACCGGATCGGCCCTCACTTCGTCAAGCAACGCGTAGTCGAAACCATGACCGCTGCCACCGTAGCCCGCGCTGTAGCTGTCGAACAGCCAGCCCGCAGCTTCGCCATAGGCGCGGCATGTGGAGGCCAGGTTTTCCGCGGTGTCCAGGCCGGGCGCGCCGGCACGGAATGCCCGCAAAAAACGATGACCGTAGTGCGCGCAGTCCTGCGGCGTTTCATCGCCATGGAACTGCAGCAGCTCCGGCTTGACCTGGTCCAGCACGGCCTGCACCTCGGCCTCTTGCGCATTCACGAACAAGGCCACCACGTCGACAAAGGCGGGCACCATGCGCCGCAACTGGGCTGCGCGCGTCGGCGTCAGGCAACGCTTGCTCTTGGGGTAAAACACAAAGCCGATCGCATCGACGCCCGCCGCGACGGCGGCGTCGATATCCTGTTCCCGGGTCAATCCACAGATCTTGATGCGTGTGCGCATGAAACTCTTCGCTAGCTTGGCCGCCCTGCGCGGCCGGTCGAATCAGTATATCCGGCGTGCAGGCAGCGCCTACGCGCCGGGCTGACCCACGGTGGCCACGAGATTGTCGAAGCTGCCCTCGGCCAGACGGAACCAGGGCGTTTCCTTGTCGCGAAACGCCGCCATGCTGTCGTACAGCTTCTTGAACATGGGATCCTTGGCGCTCATTTCCTGGTAGGCGGCCAGCGAGGCTTCGTAGCTCGCCTGCAGGACCGGCTTGGGAAACGCTTTCAACTGCGCGCCGCGCGACACCAGTCGGCGCAGCGCGTCCGGATTGCCCGCGTCGTACTTGGCGATCATGTTGGTAGTCGCCATACGGCATGCCAGCGTCAAAGCGGACTGATACGGCTTGGGCAGTTCGTCGTAGGCGTCCTGGTTCACATACAAGGATAGCTGCAGCGTGCCCGCCCACCAGCCCGGAAAGTAATAATTCCTGGCAACTTTATAGAGCGCCAGGTTTTCATCGTCGTAAGGGCCGATCCAAGCCACGGCGTCCACGACGCCCTGCTCCAGCGCGGCATAGGCTTCGGTCACCGGCACGTCCACGGGCGTGGCGCCCATCCGCGCCAGCACATGGCGGGCAAACCCGCCCGCCTTCACCTTGAGCCCGCGCAGGTCGTCCACGGTCTTGATTTCCCCGCGAAACCAGCCGCCCATTTGCGCGCCGGTATAACCGCAGGGAAAGTTCAGGATGTTGTACTTGTCGAACAGCACGCGCGTGAGCGCCAGGCCTTCCCCCTGCGTCATCCAGGCGTTCATCTGCCGCGTGTTCAGGCCGAACGGCACGCCGGCGTCAAAGCACAGCGCGGGGTCGACATCGAAGTAGCGGGTCGACGCCGTATGGCCACAATCGACGACGCGATGCTGCACGGCTTCCAGCACCTGTCCCGGCTGCACCAGGTCGCCGGCGGGAAAGATTTCGATGCTGAAGCGCCCGTCCGTCACCTCGTTCACGTAACGCGCCACGTCTTCGGCGCCGGCGAACAAGGTGGGAGACTCGTTGGGAAAACTGGAGGCCAGCCGCCAAGCGACCTTGGCTGGGGCTGCCACCACCGCCGGCGCTTCGGGCGCGGCGGCCGGAGCGGGCGGCGGGCTGGGCGGAGCCTCTTGCGGTCCCGCTGGCGGCGCCGACGGGGCCGGGCTGGCGTTTTCCTCGGCCAACGGAACTTCCTGCGCGAACGCCGGAGCGACCAGAGCGGCGCCGCCCAGGGCGGTCTGCTTCAAAAACGCGCGGCGTTGCATGGCAAAAGCCTCCATCGGATACGGGCAGGCATCGCCGTTGCCGGCGGCATCCCTAATAGGTTTGAGTAAACGGCGACAGCAACTGCGATCCCCCGTCGAGCTCATCCAGGCCGAACTCTTCCGGATAATCGATGGCGGACAGGTACAGCCCATCGGGTGCGAAGGTCGGCGCGCCCCGCTTGCGGTCGCGCCAGGACAGCAACTGCGCCATCCAGTCCACCGATTCGCGCCCTTGCCCGATCTGCAACAGCGCGCCCATGATGTTGCGCACCATATGATGCAGGAAGGCATTGGCCTTCAGCGTGAACACCAGGAACGGCCCGCGCTCATCGATATCCAGCCGGTAGAGATGGCGCACAGGATGCTTGGCCTGGCACTGCGAGGAACGGAAGCTGGAAAAATCGTGCTCGCCCAGCAAGGCATTCGCCGCGGCCCGCATGGCATCGACGTCCAGCGGTTGAAAGCACCAGCCCGCCCGGCCCGCCCACAATGCCGGCCGCACCCGGCCGCGCCATAACAAATATACGTAGGTACGGGCGCGCGCGGAAAACCGCGCGTGGAATTCGTCCGATACCGGCTGCGCCCACTGGACTGAAATGCTGGGAGGCAGGAAAGCATTCACCCCCCGGACCCAGGACTCCATCCGGCGGTCGAGTTCAGTGTCCAGATGAATCACCTGCATCGCGCCGTGCACCCCGGTATCGGTGCGGCCGGCGCAGATCGTCGCCACCGGCCCTTCCACACCACAAAAACTGCCCAGGGCGGCCTCCAACGTGTCCTGCACCGTTTGCCGATGCGGCTGTGTCTGCCAACCCTGCCAGGCGGAGCCGTCGTACGCCAGCCCCAATGCAACTCTAGACATGTATCAAACCCGTGGCCCGCCGACACGGTGCGGTTCGTCCGTGGGCGGTTCGTCCAGGTCGAGATTGATGCTTCCGAGCTTGCGGTTCAGCGCCGCCGTATCCAGCGCTGGCTCGTTGAATTCGTAGGTTTCCTCGTCATCGTCCCCGCGCCGCGCACCGGCCCGGCGCAAGAGCCAGGCAATCGCGAATGCGATCAGCGCCAGCACTGCAGTGACGATAACGAGCAGATTGTCGGCCAGCCACCCGGGCATGTCCGAAGCGGAATCCTTGCCTGCCGGCGTGCCAGCGGCCTGATCTGGCGTAGATGCCCCAGAAGCGCCTGGGGCGTTCGAGGTGTTCGCAGGTCCTGCCGACCCTGTTGCACCGGGCGTACCCGCTGCGCCCGGAGAGCCCGGCGTACCCGACGCGCCTGTCGCGCCCGAAGCGCCTGCCGCGCCCGAAGCGCCTGTTGCACCAGAAGCGCCTGCTGCTCCCGAAGCGCCTGCCGCTCCCGAAGCGCCTGCTGCACCCGAAGCGCCTGCTGCACCCGAAGCGCCTGCTGCACCCGAAGCGCCTGCTGCACCCGAAGCGCCTGCCGCTCCCGAAGCGCCTGCCGCTCCCGAAGCGCCTGCCGCTCCCGAAGCGCCTGCCGCTCCCGA
>PJUE01000227.1_pt1 | contig 54795 bp, 52 predicted proteins | sample 1512171 | NCBI WGS metagenome assembly PJUE01 (sample SAMN08177674, study PRJNA422409) | Feces metagenome, whole genome shotgun sequencing project. | isolation source: Chicken feces (3) enriched on wood chips: alkali lignin treatment | host: Gallus gallus | place: USA: Madison | collected 2015-01-15
CTTTTTCAGCGCCTGGTGGATCTCATCCACGCTCACTTTTTTCTCCAGAATCGACACCAGCTCGGTCACGGAGCCGGTTTTGACCGGCACGCGCTGGGCATGGCCCTTCAGCTTGCCGCTCAGTTCAGGGATCACCAGCCCGATGGCCTTCGCCGCGCCGGTGGTGTGCGGGATGATGTTTTCCGCTGCGGCACGCGAGGCGCGCAGATCTTTGCCGCGCGGGCCATCCACCAGCGCCTGGGTGCCGGTATAGGCGTGGATGGTGGTCATGGTGCCCGCCCGGATGCCAAAGGCGTCATGCAGTACCTTCGCCAGCGGTGCCAGGCAGTTGGTGGTGCAGGAGGCGACGGAGATAATGGTATCGCTGGCGTCGATGGTGTCGTCATTGACGTTAAAGACGATGGTTTTCATCTCCCCGGCCGGGGCGGAGATCAGCACTTTTTTCGCTCCGGCGTCCAGATGCGCCTGCGACTTCTCCTGCGAGGTGTAGAACCCGGTGCACTCCACCACCAGATCCACCCCGGCGGCTTTCCACGGAATGTGTTTCGCCTCTTTTTCGGCATACACCGAAATGGATTTTCCGTCGACGATCAGGGAGTCTTCCGTGAAGTCCACGCTCCACGGGAAGGGGCCGTAGTTGGAGTCGTGTTTTAGCAGGTAGGCCAGCACTTTCGGTGACGTTAAATCGTTAATCGCCACGACGCTATTATTGTCCTGAGTTTCCAGTAACCGACGAAGAACCAGTCGGCCAATACGACCAAATCCGTTAATGCCAATCTTACTCATGATGTTCTCCTGAATGATGTACGGGACGTTGAACTCATCCAGGAATAGACCAGGAAGCCCAGCGAGGCAATTGAAGATGCCTCATCTGCGCGGAAGTTTTTGAAAACGCGGGGACAAAAGTTAATGAATTTTTAACTGAAGCTGGTTATTTTACCTTTTTATTAGCCTTTATCAGGAAAGACTATGCGTAATAAATACACCGGCCTGCAAATTGCAATTCACTGGCTGGTTTTTCTGCTGGTGATCGTGGCCTACTGTGCCATGGAGTTTCGCGGCTTTTTCCCCCGCAGCGACCGCCCGCTGATCAACATGATCCACGTCTCCTGCGGTATCTCTATTCTGGTGTTGATGGTGGCGCGCCTGCTGGTGCGTCTTAAGTACCCCGCGCCGCCGATCGTGCCTAAGCCAAAACCGATGTATATCGGCTTATCCCATCTGGGCCACCTTGCCATCTATCTGCTGTTTATTGCCCTGCCGCTGATTGGCCTGGTGATGATGTATAACCGGGGCAATACCTGGTTTGCCTTTGGCCTGGGGATGCCCCACGCCGCCGAGGGCAATTTCGACCTGGTGGACACGCTGAAAGCCTGGCACGTCACCCTGGCGAACCTGGGTTACTTTATTATCGGCATTCACGCCTTTGCCGCGCTGCTTCATCACTACTTCTGGAAAGACAACACCCTGCTGCGCATGATGCCGAAAAAGCGTTAAGAGCAGCCTGTGGCCCCTCAACTGCGTAAGGTGCTGCTCGCCACCGGCATCGGTCATTTTGTCGAATGGTTCGATTTCGGGCTCTACGGTACGATGGCGACCATCATTGGCATGCAGTTCTTCCATACCGACAACCCGGCCTCGGCGCTGCTCTCCTCGTTCGCGGTGTTTGGTGCCGGGTTTGTGATACGTCCGCTCGGCGGGCTGTGGTTTGGCTCCCTCGGAGACAGGATTGGGCGGCGCAAGGTGCTGGCTACCGTGATCCTGCTGACCTCCGGCGCTACCTTTACCATCGGGTTACTGCCCACCTACGCGCAGGCCGGGCTGCTCGCCACGGGCCTGCTGGTGCTGGTGCGGATGATCCAGGGGTTTGCCGCCGGGGGCGAAAGCGCAGGTGCCACCACTTTTCTGGCCGAGTATGCCCCCGCTGACCGCCGGGGCTACTTCACCTGCTGGACAGACAGCTTCGGCTTTATGGCTTTTGTCGCCGGATCGGGCCTGGTGCTGCTGTTAACCGCGGGGCTGGGGGAGGCGGCGATGAACGACTGGGGCTGGCGCATTCCGTTTCTGTTAGCCGGGCCGCTGGGCTGGATTGGCCTCTATCTGCGCAACAATCTTCAGGACTCCCCTGAATTTCAGGCGCTGCTGAACAGCCATCAAACGGAAGCTGCGCCGCTGCACAGGGCCGTGACTACCGGCAAGCGGGCGCTGGGCTTTTGCATCGGGTTTGTGGCGATCAAGGCGGTGGTGCACTGGATGCTGCAAACCTTTATTCCTGCCTGGCTGGTGGCGACGCTGCACTACCCGGCGCTGGATGCCTATACCATCACCACCCTCGGGCTGTTGACCGTCGCCGTGCTGGTGCCTTTTATGGGCTACCTGTCGGACCGGCTGGGCCGTAAACCGCTGATGCTGGCGGGATGCCTTGGGTTGATCCTCGTCGCCTGGCCGGCCATGAAGCTGATGGCAAGTGGGGCGGTGTTCCCTGCGGTGCTGGGGTTGCTGCTGGTGGGGCTGTGCATCGCCGCCTTTGACGGCGCCAGCAATGCGGCGATGGCGGAGCTGTTTCCGACCCGGGTCCGCTATGGCAGCATGGCGATTGCCTATAACCTTGCGGTGGCGTTCTTTGGCGGAGTGACGCCGTGGTTGCTGGCCTGGCTGCCGATCGTGACCGGTAATCCGCTCTCGCCAGCGCTGTATGTGATGGCGGCGGCGCTGATTACCCTCCTGACGGTGCTGCGCGCCAGAGAGAGTGCCGGGCTGCCGCTGCGGGCATAAAAAAGCCCGGCGGGGAAGGCCGGGCGAATAACAAAGCACAACACGTTCTACATCACTTAACAGCTGTTTACTTCAGATCGCGGTTCGCCATGGCGTTGACCAGATACGACTGACGCTGGCTGAGCCTCACCTCACTGCTGGCGTCATTTTCTCTTCTGAGCTGGAGTGCCGGGCCGCTATCCGGTGAACGGGTACGCTCAGCGTCACCCGGAATTATCCAGCCGACATCATCACTGGTGCGATGATTATTACGTGCGTTGCGAACTCTTCTTCTCAAATGCAGCATATAACCTCCGCATAATTCATCGAACTGCCTGTTAAAGGTCAGGTATTTATACCTTTCTTGCCGTTTCAAATATATTGTCTGACAAAAATGGGTCAGAGAGAGAATATATTGTGGAGCTTATGCCGCTGGTTTGCGGCCGCCGCCCCGGCTATTCTGTCCACCTTTTTTTCCCGCTTCAGATGCGCGCTGCGGGTCATTTTTAAAATTCCCGCCGCTGCTCTGTCCACCTTTGCGGCCCGCCTGGGATGCACGTTCCCGGTCTTCTGCGAAATTGCCGGAACCGCCTCGATGTTTAGTCATAACATGTCTCCAGTGTTTCGTTGAGAATATTTACTGAGAGGAAATTAACCTCTTCAAATGTGTGCAGAAATAAATGTAGACAGAACGGCAGAAACTTCAATAAGCCTTTCGGCGCGTTTTTGTGCTCCGTCTGAATATATTTTAGGCATTTTTTCATGTGATGGAGAATATATCGACGCGAATAAATAAGTTAGCAAAAGTTACATGTGGTCCGAATTATTTCAGGGGAGATATTTACTGTGATCAAGCGCCAGAAAAAATGACTTTCCCGGGTAAATTAAGACGAGTCTTAAGAAGCAATCCGGCTTAACGACTCTGCTCCAGTTCCACCGCCGCTCTGACCTGCAAGAGCGCGTGACGTAAATTTTCGATCGTCACCGACCCAAGGGCGATGCGGATCGCCTGCGGCACCGTGCCGGAGGTTGAAAACGGCTCCGCGGTCGAGACGGAGATATGGTTGTCCATCAGCGCCTTCACGACCCGATCGGCTCTGGCCTCGTCCGCAAGCGGCAGCCATGCAAAATACGAATCGGGATGGGTAATGCAGGGCAGATCCCCCAGCACCGCTTTCAGAACGGTTTGCCGCTGCCGGGCGTCGCGTCTTTTCAGCGTTTCAAAGCGGGACACGGTGCCGTCCCGGATCCAGTGACAGACCATGGCGGTCATTACCGATGGCGTATTCCAGGTGGTGGCCCGGATAGCCCTCTCGAGGGCCGGGCGCAGATCCGGCGGGCAGATCACCGCCCCGACCCGCAGACCGGTCGCCACATTTTTTGAAAAGCCGGTGACATACACTGTGCGTTCCGGGGCAAAGCTGGCGACGGGCGGCGGTGGACGGCGGATCAGCCACCCGTAAGCGGTGTCTTCGACGATCAGCAGGTCGTGCTGCCGGGCAATATCCGCCAGGGTTCTGCGCTGCTCATGGTTCAGCACCCAGCCCAGCGGGTTGTGCAGGGTGGGCATGGTGTATACCGCCCGCACGTGACGCCGCTGGCAGATCTGGCGTAACGCCGCCAGATCCGGGCCGGTTTCCGTGCAGGGGATGGCGAGAAGCTCCAGATGATAGAGCGCCGCCAGGGCCTTAAAGCCGGGATAGGTGAGGGCGTCCACCGCCACCACGTCACCGGGCCTAAGCAGCCCCATCACTGCGACAGTCAGGCCATGCTGGGCCCCGTTCACGATCAGCACATTATCCGCAGAGGGTTGAAAATGTGGCCCTGCAAGGTGGGCGGCGACGATCTCCCGCTCGATCTGCCTGCCGGCATGCGGCTGATAGCGCAGGTGTGATTCGATATCGCCTCCGGCGGCGACCTGCCGGAGCGCCTCGCGCAGCAGCTCCCCCTGGCCCGGCAGGGCGGGATAGTTGAAGTTCAGATCCAGCACATCGGTGGCGATCGCCTGCTGATCGATCCCCTGGCCCGAGGGCAACAGGATCTCTCTGACGAAGGTTCCGCGTCCGGTTTCGCCGCTGACCAGCCCCATCTTCTCCAGCTCGGCATAGACCCGCGTCGCGGTGGCAAGGGAGATATGCTCCCGGGTGGCGAGCGTGCGGTGGGTGGGCAGGCGGGTGCCTGCCGGGATCTGGGCAGTCCGAATCAACGCAGCGTAGCGATCCACGATCCCTTTGTAGCGGGCTTTCATCGAATGTATCCATGACAATAATTTGATTGTATTAGATTGGCGAGACTACCATCCGCTCAACAGAGGCTCAAGACTGGGAAGGTAAGGGTAATGAATATGGCGGTAGATAAAAACGCGCTGTCAGGCTGGCTTAACGGCCTGCTGGGGGTAGTGATTTTCAGCGGCTCCTTGCCCGCCACGCGGGTTGCGGTGCAGGACTTTGATCCCTTTTTCCTGACCTTTGCCCGGGCCTCTCTTGCCGGGGTGCTGGCCCTGATGCTGATCCTCGTATCGCGGGAAAAACGCCCGCCAGCCGCCCGGATTGTGCCGCTGATGGTGGTCTCGCTGGGCGTGGTGGTCGGCTTTCCGCTGCTGACAGCGCTGGCATTGCAGCACGTCACCGCCGCCCATTCGATTGTGTTCCTTGGCCTGCTGCCGCTGATGACCGCTATTTTCGCGGTGCTGCGCGGCAAGGAGCGTCCGGCCCGGGCCTTCTGGATCTTCTCGGTGCTCGGCAGCCTGCTGGTGATGGGGTTTGCGCTTTCGCAAGGTGCCGCGCTCTCTCTGACGGGCGATCTGCTGATGCTCGCGGCGGTGATCGTCTGCGGCCTGGGCTATGCGGAGGGAGCCGCGCTCACCCGCGAGTCAGGCGGCTGGCAGGTGATCAGCTGGGCGCTGATCCTGGCGCTGCCTTTTATGGTGCTGGCCTCTCTGCTGACGATGCCGGCATCCTTCAGCGGCATCGGTTTTCCGGCCTGGAGCGCGCTCGGCTATGTGTCGCTGTTCAGTATGCTGATCGGGTTTATCTTCTGGTACAAAGGGCTGGCCCGGGGTGGGATCGCCGCCGTCGGGCAGTTGCAGCTGTTGCAGCCGTTTCTGGGGCTGGCGCTGTCCGCCACGCTGCTGCATGAGCGGGTGAGTCCGTTGATGATGGTGATCACCTTAGGGGTCATTTTATGTGTGATCGGCTCGCGGAAATATGCCCGGTGAAGGTAGAAGATTTGCACGAACTGTTCCCTCTCCATTGAGGATTAGGGTTAGGGTGACGGGGAACATGCGGCGGCGGAGGTGGTTCCGTTCACTTCACGTTCCTTGCTTCTCTGATACGCCCGAACCCGTGAACGTGCCAGCGGGGCTCGCCGCCTCCCCCCTGGCTACCCCGGCTCCCGGCAAAGAAAATCGCCGCTTCGCGGTGCCCTCGGCTTATTCCCTCCGGCTATCGGGTCGGGCGTGATCCTACATCCATGTAGGTCACGCCCTCTCGGCGCATCCATGCGCCTCGCCCCGGCCTGCGGTCAACGCCTCAGCGATTTTCAGCCGGACCAGGGAGTCGCTGTAATTATTTTATTAATCTGGGTTTTCTTCGTTGCGTTACAATTTTTTGCGAGGCGCTTTCCGGAAATGATTTTGTAGGCTTGTCGCTTCGTACTCTGCGCAGTATCTTCCGGTTGCGCCTGCAAAATCAGGCGTCGGGATTGGAACCCTGGCAAATTTTATCGATGACATTACTTAATCGGAGATTGCCACTATGGCTACAACCCCAACTCTTGATCACGCTTTATTCACCACACCGTTCTCCCATAACACCGACTTCACCGAGCTGGCGAACCACTGCGAACGCTTTGCTCATACCCTGCTGGAAAGTGACGATCCCGCAGAAAAGCTGGCGCTCTGCGCCCGCCTTTCTGCCTGTCTCGCGTTATTGCAGCCAACGCTCAACGAGCCTATCCCACCGCACCTGGTGGAGCGCTTCACCCTTAACGATCTGCCCTCGCGCCTGCCTGCATTCGAACCGGAAAGCGACCAGCTTGGCCTGTATTGTCAGACCCTCACGCAGCTGTTGATCGGCAACGTTCTGCTGCCGGAGATGGCGCGCGTGATAGAAGGGCTGCTGTATGAGCTGGTGAACTTCTACGCCGATACGCTCAACGCGCCGCGCTGGCTGCAAACGCCGGACGGGCGCGTGGCGATTGATGCGTTGATTAACTGAGGAGCACGTAGGCCGGGCAAACGCAGTGCCGCCCGGCGTTTCCCCTCTCCCGCAAGAGAGAGGGAGCCGTCCATGCAACGCCCTGAAATATTTACAAAATCAATATTCTCAAACACATTAATCACTTATAAGCGAAGCGGTTAAGCAATAAACAGCCGCTGCTGCACCGTGACTTGCCTGCGCTCCTCGCTACGACTACTGTATATAAAAACAGTATTCGAGGAACGAATCATGGTGTTTTACCAACTTGCAGCATTGCGCGAGGTGATCGCGCTACCCCTTTTCGGCGAGGTCGTACAGTGCGGCTTTCCCAGCCCGGCGCAGGACTACGTGGAACAGCGTATCGACCTGAACAAATTGCTGATCCAGCACCCCAGCTCGACCTATTTCGTGAAAGCGGCCGGGGATTCGATGATTGATGCCGGCATTGGCGACGGCGATCTGCTGATTGTCGACAGCGCCAGAACGGCGCAGCACGGGGATATTGTCATCGCGGCGGTGGAGGGGGAGTTTACGGTAAAGCGCCTCCAGCTCAGACCCCGGGTGCAGCTTAACCCGATGAACAGCGCCTATTCGCCCATCGTCGTAGGCAGCGAAGATTCGCTCGATATCTTTGGCGTGGTGACCTATATCGTCAAATCGGCGGATTAACCTGCATGCAGCGGATCCTGCCGATCGCAGATCGCTAAAATTTGCTCCCTCATCCATAGGTGCCCGGGTGAGTTACTCTGCGCCGGGCTGTAATACGCCTTCAGAATGTACTGCGGTGTCGGGAAGGGGGGAGCAAAAACCACCAGATCCTTCATATCAAAGATCGACGCTATCCCTCTTTTGGGCAGGGTGATAACCAGATCGGAGCGGGAGACAATGAGGGGGGCGATCATCAGGCTGGGCAGTTCAACAACGATTCGGCGGCGCACCTGCTGGCTTTCCAGATAACGATCGATCACTCCGCGGGTCTCCAGCCAGGGGCGCACCACCACATGCCCGGCGCTCAGATAACGCTCCTGCGTTAGCGAATCCTGGATATCCGGATGGCCCCGGCGCACGGCAACCACATAATCATCGGTAAAACAGGTCATGGATTCGATGCCGCGCCTGGGATGTTTTTGCTCCTCTTCAAAGCCTAATGCGAAATCGACCTTACCCGACAGCAGATCGTCATCGGCATTAAAATCCCGCGAATAGACAATCTTAATGGTGATCCCCGGTGCCAGCCGGTTTACGCGAGCCACCAGCGCAGGGAGGATCACCGCGGCGGTGTAGTCCGTTGCGGCAAAGGTGAATAACTCCCGACTTTTTTCCGCTTCGAAGTGCCCGGGCTCGTGCAGGCAGGCAGAGAGGCTGCCTAACGCCGCGGAAACCTTCGCCGCCATGCTCTCCGCTTTGGCTGTAGGCACCATCCGACCGCCGGTACGCACGAACAGCGGATCCTCAAGGGCGACCCGCAGACGATTCAGGGCATGACTTAGCGCCGAGGGGCTAAGCGCCAGCTCGTTGGCGGCATCCGTTACGCTGCCGTGGCGGTAGAGAGAATCGAAGATCAACAGCAGATTCATATCGATCTTGCGTAAGGGCGAATGCATGTTTTTTCCTGAATCCGGTTAAGTGCACGATATGCAGTTTATTGTTGCATAACATGCAGCGCAAACATGCTGTGAACAAGGTAACCTGTCGCCCACAACATGATGAAGAGGCAATAATATGACCACCCCGGTATTCCGCCAGGCAACCCCAGCTGACGTTGATCGTTGCTATGAAATTGAAATCACATCCTACGAAGGGGATGAAGCGGCAACGCGTGAGAAAATTGCCACCCGCATTAACCGCTACCCGGAAGGCTTCCTCTGTATAGAGCTGGAGGGCAACGTCATCGGATTCATTAATGCGGGCTGTGCAGGGGAAGTGGTGATGTCCGATGAAGCGTTTAAAGAGCTGGTGGGCCACGATCCGGATGCGCCAAACGCGGTGATCATGTCCGTGGTGGTTCATCCGGATTTTCAGGGGAAAGGCTACTCGTCACTGCTGATGCGTGAGTTCGTGTCACGCATGAAGGCGATGAACAAAAAGACGATCCACCTGATGTGTAAAGATCGCCACGTCGATCTGTACGCCCATTTTGGCTACCGCTATATCAAGCCCTCGGCGTCCGATCACGGCGGAATGGCGTGGCATGAAATGATGATGACGCTCTGATTTAAACCGTCCGGGACTGCGCACTACTGGCAATCACGTCCTGCACCAGCCAGTCATGAAAGCGTTTTACTTCGCTGCGCATGACAGACTGCTGGGGGGTAACCACGTAATAGGACCATTTCAGCGGCCAGCGATGGTCAGGATGCAGTTGGACGAGTTGTCCGGTCTCAATCAGCTGACTGACAAGAGCGCGACGAACAATGGCGACGCCACGACCGCTGAGCGCCGCCAGTATCACTGCGGAGGTCGAATTAATATGCAACCGGCTTTCCCGGACGTCGGGTGCCTTCACCGCGCTCAGCACCGCCTCCCAAGAAGGAAAATCTGCGCCGGGATGAGGCGTGTCGTCATGAATTAATTTTTGCGTAGCGAGCCATTCACCGCAGGCGACTTTCTGGGGCGGCACCAGACGTGGACTGCAGACCAGCACGGCTTCTTCATCCATTAGCCAGGTCTTGTTCACACCGGGCCAGTCCCCCTGACCACAGCGGATGCCGATATCGGCTTCGCCGTGGGAGACATCCATCAGCTTTTCGGTTACGTTGAGCCGCAGATCGATAGTTTCATGGCTTTCCGCAAAGCGGTTGAGACGATCCATCAGCCAGTTCATCACCAGCACCTGTGACGCGGTCAGCACCACCACCGATCGCGCCCGGCGGCCTCGCAGCTTATTTAAACCTGCCTCCAGGTTATCCAGCCCCTGCGTAATATCCTGCAGCGCCTCCTGCGCGTCATCCACCAGGGTAAGCCGTTCTTTGCCCGTGCGGGTGCGGTTTAGCAGCGGGTGCCCGACCCAGGCTTCAAGCGAGCGGACAAGCTGTCCTACGGCGGCAGGCGTCACGCCCAGCTCCTGAGCGGCGCCGGTAAAGCTGCCATGTCGCGCTGTAGCCTCAAAAGCGTGCAGCCATTTCAGGCGGTTAAGCGATCGCATTTTAAAACCCCTTAGCAACAGAACGCGTGATTATACGCCAACGAGATAGATTTTCTTTCTTGATTCGCAATTTCTTCTGAGTCGTCAACCCGGATTAGCACTGGCATTCTGCTGCTACAGGATCCTTATTCATCTTCATTAAATCATTTCAAAGAGGTTAGCGATGAACGCATCTTTTGCCGGTAAAAAACTGTTAGTGGTCGGTGGTACAAGCGGTATGGGTTTTGCAACTGCGAAAAAGGTTCTGAAAGATGGCGGCAGCGTGGTGCTGGTGGGTAACCGTCAGGACAAAGCCGAACAGGCTCGCCAGGCGCTGGCGGCTGACGGGCAGGTGTCGCTGATCGTCGCCGATCTGATGACCGAAGCGGGCATGAAGCACGTCACCGGGGTGATTAACGCCGAACATAAGGACATCAGCCTGCTGGTGAATGCGGCCGGGGTCTTCTTCCCGAAACCCTTCACCGAACATGAAACGGCTGACTACGATCTCTATATGAGCCTCAACCGCGCGACCTTCTTTATTACCCGCGATGTGGTGCGCAATATGGTTGACGTAGGGATCAAGGGCGCCATCGTCAACATCGGCTCCATGTGGGCCCAGCAGGCCGTCGGGGCGACGCCATCTTCCGCCTATTCTATGGCGAAAGCGGGCCTGCACGCGTTAACCAAAAATCTGGCCATCGAGCTTGGCGGGAAAGGTATCCGCGTGAATGCCGTCTCTCCGGCGGTGGTGCATACGCCAATCTACGAAGGCTTTATTCCTAAAGACGAGGTAAAAGAGGTGATGAACAGCTTTGACAGCTTCCATCCGATTGGCCGGGTCGGTACACCTGAAGATATCGCGGAAACCGTTGCCTTCCTGCTCTCGGACAAAGCGGGCTGGGTCACCGGCGCCATCTGGGATATCGATGGTGGGGTGATGGCAGGTCGTAATGCCTGATGATGTCGCCGCACGGGGGGAACCACGTGCGGCGTTCGTGAAATTTTACCCAGATTAATCCAGTTGAGATCGCGCATTACATGACCACAGAGCAGGCTCTTTCTGTCCCTGAGCAGAACAATAACATCATGCGCCTGGCGGCGGCTCAGGCCCTTGCCGGGGCCAACTCCGTGGTGTTCTATGCCACCGGGGCGATTGTTGGTAACGCCCTCGCGCCCAGCGCGTCCCTCTCCACGCTGCCGATTACCCTGTTTGTCCTGGGGATGGCGGCCTGCATTTTGCCGTTCGGCGCGCTGGCACGAAAGCACGGGCGAAAAGCGGCATTTATGGCCGGCACCGGAGCAGGGGTGATTACCGGCCTGATAGCCGCGCTGTCGATGGTTATCGGTTCATTTTTGCTGTTTTGTCTCGCCGCGTTTCTTGGCGGAGCCTATGCCGCGGTTGCGCTCAGCTTCCGCTTTGCCGCCACGGACGGCGTCGCGCCTGAGCGGCGAGCCAGGGCGTTGTCGCTGGTGATGGGCGGCGGCGTGCTGGCTGGCGTCATCGGCCCGATGCTGGTGACCAGCACCATGAACCTCTGGCCGCCCTATACCTTTGCCATTACCTTTCTCGGCCAGGCGCTGGTGGCAGTAATGTCTGCCTTCATCCTGAAGGGGGTGATCCCGGCAGAGCCCGCAGCGGCGGCAACGCCCTCCGCCGGTCGTCCTCTGGGCGAGATCGTGCGTCAACCCGGCTTTTTGAGAACGGTATTCAGCGCCGCTGTCACCTATATGGTGATGAACTTCCTGATGACAGCCGCGCCCTTGTCGATGCACATGCACGGTATTTCTCAGCAGGCATCGAATCTGGGGATCCAGTGGCATGTGATCGCCATGTACGGACCGGGATTTTTTACCGGCAAGCTTATCGACCGTTTCGGCGCCATGCGGGTTGCGGCTGCGGGGCTGGTGATTAGCGCCGGATCGGTTTTCGCCGGGCTCGGTGGCACGGAGATCGTCCATTACTGGCTGTCGCTGATTTTACTGGGGATCGGCTGGAACTTCGGCTTTATTGGCGCGTCGGCGAAAATCATTGAGTATCACCGGCCGGAGGAGAAGACCCGGGTCCAGTCCCTGAATGATTTCGTCGTTTTTGGCGTGATGATCCTGGGGTCGTTTTCGTCAGGGGTACTGCTGAATCTGTACGGCTGGAACGCCGTGTTGTGGGGCTCTCTGGTGCCGTTAGCGCTGGCGCTGCTGGTAATGATGCCGGGACGTCGGGCGTTGACAGGATCGTATTAACCTCTGACCCGGTCCCGGAGGGGAATTATTGCAGTTCCAGCTCGGTTATTACCCGGGCAATCTCTGCGATATCTTCCGCTGGCAGCGGCTGCAGAGGGCGGGGCAGGCAGTCGGTATCGGTCAGCCCCAGCACGCCTGCGGCGGCGGCAATCACCCGGATGCTTCCGCCATGCTTACGGTAAAGCGCCCACAAGGGCTCCAGGCGGGTGGTCAGGGCCGTGACGCGGGCAGGATCGTTCATCGCCGCGGCCTGGGCGATCTGTTTTGCCGTCTCCGGGAATAAGCCCCCGCAGACGGAATACCACACCTCGCAGCCGGCATTTAATCCCAACCCGGCAAACGCATCCCCGCTGATCCCAATCGTCACGCCGGGGCGAAGACGGTGGCGTAACGCCGCGACGCGATCGAAGGCAGCGGCTGGCGTATCCGGGACGCCGGGGATTTTGACCGAACGCACGCCGTCCAGGGACGACAGGCGTCCGTGCAGTTCATCCGTAAAGGTAAAATGGGTGGTGCCAGGATTGTCATAGACGCAGACCGGGACTGAAGCATGTCGGGTGACGGTTTCAAAGAGGGCAAACACCTCGTCATCCCTGAGCGGCTGGTAACTGACCGCCGGAAGGAGCAGGGCATCCGCACCCGCCGCCTGCGCGTCTTCTGCCAGACGTAAAACGGTATCAGTGCTGACCGCGCCCACGCAGACCATCATGGGAATATCTCCGGCAAGCTCATTAGCCAGCGTGGCGATACGCTTGCGCTGCTCCCGGGTCAGGAAGGCGTAGCTTCCGGTTGACCCCAGAATGCCCAGTGAATCCACCCGGGCTGCCGTCAGGCGGGCCAGAATGTTACGGAACCCCTCTTCATCCACGCCGCTGGTGGTGACAGGGGTTAACGGGAAAGCACACAAGCCGGTGAACATGCTGTTTCTCCTGAATGATAGAGAGCCGATGAGGTGTTATATTGACCGATTTGTTTCATAATATCGACCGGTAGTAAAAAAAGTCAATCTAATGAATACAGTCCGTAGGCTGGGCAAGCGTAGCCCGGCGACTGCCACACAATGATGAGGTTTTCCAGAACGGTTTGTTGGAACGCGAACTTGCGTTGATGAGTAAGGTTCGGATAGTTTCGTTGAACTTAACTTAAGGAGTTTATGGCAATGGCCTTAATAAGGGCAGCAGCGTTAAAAGACATCCCCTCCCTGCAAACGCTTTTTCTGCAGTTGGGCTACCAGACAGATCCTGAGAACCTGAAACGACACATTAACGACGCGAAGACCGATTACAACGTGTTAGTGGCTGAAGCAGAGCAGGACGTTTGCGGCGTGATTGTGGTGAACTTTATTACCCCTGTGCATGAGAGTGGCCTGTGGGCTTTGATCTCCGCCCTGGTGATCAATGAGTCGGCACGGGGGGCAGGCATTGGTCAGAAACTCCTTTTCGCCGCTGAGCAACACGCCCTTGATAAAGGCTGTACGCAGATTGAGCTTTCAAGCAGTGAAAGAAGAGTCAGGGCGCACAATTTTTATGAAAATAATGGCTATAAGGAGGTCAGAAAGCGCTTCGTCAAGCGCCTCGCCGATCCCTCCCTCTGAAAGATTACGCGCCAAACGCGCCGTCGATGGTGTGCATGGCTCCGGTCACGAATGACGCTTCCGGGCCAGCCAGCCAGGCGACCATGCCCGCCACCTCTTCCGGACGCCCGTGCCGTTTGATGGCCATAAAGCTGTGCATCAGCTCCTTCATCGGACCACTCTCCGGGTTCGCATCGGTGTCGATGGGGCCGGGCTGCACGACGTTGACCGTAATGCCGCGTGGGCCAAAATCCCGTGCCAGGCCGCGCGCCAGCCCTTGCAGAGCGGACTTACTGACCGCATAGGCAGCCATCCCCGGAACGGGCATGCGATCGCCATTCACTGAACCAATAACAATAATGCGTCCGCCGTCCGGCATCTGCCGGGCAGCCTCGACCGCAGCATGGTAAGGCGCGTGGATGTTGATACGGAACAGACGATCGACGGCATCGCTGTCCAGCTCCAGCGCATCGCCGAAGAGAGCGATCCCCGCGTTGACGATCAGCACATCCAGCGGCCCACTGTCACGCACCAGCTTTGTTACCGCATCCCGGTCGGCGCTGTCGGCCTGCACCGCAACACTTCCGGTTTCAGCGGAGAGCTGTACGGCGGCGTCTGGCGAGCCGGCGTAGCTGAAAACCACAGACGCGCCCTCGGAAGCAAAACGCCGGACTATAGCCGCCCCAATACCACGACTCCCGCCCAAAACCAGTACCGATCTCTTTTGTAATGCAGCCATAACACGCTCCTCATGATATTGTAGTGAGCATTACAATATGTGTCGGCCACGCGTGCCGTCAAGGAGTAATGTAGTGGTCACTACAAAAAATAGTCGTACCCCAGGACGTCCCCGCCGGTTCGATCCTGAGCAGGCCGTTGAAACGGCGCAATACCTGTTTCACTCACGGGGTTATGACGCGGTCAGTATTGCGGATCTGACAAAAGCCTTCGGCATCAATCCGCCCAGTTTTTATGCGGCCTTTGGCAGTAAATTCGGGCTGTATACCCGCGTCCTGGCGCGCTATAACCACACCGGCGCGATCCCCTTTACGTCGCTTTTGCGTCACGACCGTCCGGTGGCTGACTGTTTGATGGACGTCCTGAACGAGGCGGCAAGACGCTACGTTGCCGATCCGACGGCTGCCGGGTGCCTGGTTGTGGAAGGCACCCATTGCAACGATCCCGAGGCGCGTGAGGCGGCGTGCGGTTTGCATACGGCTGCTGAAAATAGCATTCGGGACTATATTGCCGCCCGGTACCCGCAGGAGGCCGTCCGGCTGACGGACTTTATCAGTACGCTGATGTCTGGCCTCTCCGCGAAAGCGCGGGCGGGGGATAGCCTGGCGCGTCTGCAGGAAACCGTGCGGCTGGCGGGTCTGGCCATGCAGCAATTACTTCCGCGCTGAGGCCCGGATCCTGCCCCCGGCGCCGCAACGGTGACGCCGGGGATGGCCACTATCGGGACGTTAATAGCGGCGCGTAATCCATATTCTGAAGATCGTCGAGCAGGCCGGGGCCGGTGGGATGCCAGCCCAACTGCTGACGCGTCCAGGCCGATGATGCTCGCAGGTTCGAGGCGGCAAAAATAGCGAGCCAGCCAAAATGCGCCTCAGCCTCTGAGGGCGGGAGCGATATCAGGGGCAGATTGAGCTTACGGGCAACGGTTTCCGCGATCTGCCGTAGGGGCACCCCTTCTTCAGCCACGGCATGGTAGCGCTTACCCTTTTCGCCATGCTCCAGCACCCGATGGTACAGCGCAGCGACATCGCTGACGTGCGCCGCCGACCAGCGGTTATCTCCCTCACCAATGCAGGCAACCACGCCTTTCTCAATTGCGTGCTGAATGTACCAGGTGATGAGGCCCTGGCGCCGGGTGTCATGAACCTGCGGCAGCCGCACTACCTGGACATTAACGCCTTCAGCGAGCAGCGCATTACCCTCAAGTTCGGTTGCTACGCGGGGGTTATGATTCCCGGCTTTAAACTGATTTTCCCGGGCAATGGCCGCGGCGTCGTCATCACCGATGCCCGTTCCGGAGGTGATGATTAATGGACGATCGCTGCCTTGCAGCACCTGTCCCATGGCGCGGATAACCCGCCGGTCCTTCTCGCAGTTCTCGACGAAACGGTGAAAATCATGATCAAAAGCCGTATGGATCACGGCATCAGCGTGCTGCGCTCCCGCCGCTAACGTATCGGGTTCATCCAGCGTTCCGCGATGAACGTCGGCACCCGCATGGCTGAGCGCCTGCGCGCTGCTGTCCGTGCGGGCAAGGCCGGTTACCTGATGTCCGGCCGCCAGCAGTTCAGTAAGGATCCGGGCGCCAATAAATCCACTTGCGCCGGTGAGGAAAATTCGCATAACACACCTCCAGATTAGGGTTCCGGAACAGAGTAGCGCTATAGTCAGACGAGAAAAGTAGAGACATTATCAGGGTATAAACCCTAACAGGATGACGACGATGCACACGGCAATGCAGTCACTGGGTGATTTCCTGCGGGCGCGGCGTTTGCGTCTCGATCCCGCCGCGTTTGGCTTTATGGCGGGTAAACGGCGTACGCCCGGCTTGCGCCGTGAAGAGGTTGCTCAGCTCGCCAGTATCAGCCCGGTCTGGTACACCTGGCTTGAACAGGGGCGTGGCGGCGCCCCGTCGCGGGAAGTGCTTAACCGTATCGCCAGCGGGCTGCGCATGACCTCACCGGAACGCGAGCACCTGTTTATTCTGGCCTTCGGCCATCCACCCGATACGCAGTTCACCATTTCTGCTGATATCACGCCGCGTTTGCAGCGGGTTCTTGATGCCTTTAGCATCCCCGCGGTCGTCAAAACCGTCGCATGGGATGTCATTGCCTGGAATCGTGCTGCTGCATGCGTTTTAACCGATTATTCGCGGTTGCCCGCCTCGGAACGTAATGTTCTGCGCCGGCTGTTCACCGATCCGCAAGTACGCCGTGCGCAGGATGACTGGCAGGCGATAGCGCGGCTGGTGGTTAACGCCTTTCGGGCTGACGTGGCGCGAGCGGGAACATCGCCGGAAACCGAAAACCTGATTGCCGAGCTTTCCCGTCAGAGCCCCGAATTCGATGCCTGGTGGCGCAGCAACGATGTCGCCAGCCATGCTGAGGGCGTAAAACGGATTTATCATCCGCAGGCCGGGGCGATAGACCTTGAGTTTTCGACCTTTGCGGTGGAGGGGCGGCCGGATCTGGCGATGCTGGTTTTTAACCCGGCGACAGAGGAGAGCCGACAAAAAATAGCGACCCAGGTCAAACAATCCCTGCTCTGCGACTAGCTGAACTCTGCCAGTCCGTCATTTTTTACCGCCGCGCGATGCTGGGCATATTCAACGGTTATCCGACATACTGATCCTATTCCCGGTCATGTTATTTCAGGAGACCATCATCAGCGGCTACCTCTCTGTGGCAGTAATGCTGACAGCATTGCTGCTCTTCAGCTTTCACGAGCCTGCGCACGCCGCGGACAGGATGGTGGTGGCCGCAGCCTTTTTGCAGGGTTCAACTACTCCCGATCCCGTTGCGCGCGCCCTGCAACGTTTTGCCCAGCTCCAGTCTTATCAGGTAATGGTGCGTTCCGTCTCCGCCCGGGATGAAACCAAAGTCATCCGCTACAGCTACCGTAAACCGGGCTCTGTGCGGATGGATTTTTCTACCCCGCATGCCGGGGCGGTGCTCATCTATAACCCGGACAATGGCAAGGTGAAGCTGTGGCCCTTCGGCGCGGGGACCTTTCCGGTTCTCAACCTGTCCCCCACGGATTCATTGATAACGGATGAAAATGGTCATCGGGTGGATCGGTCCGACATGGGCGTGTTGCTGAATAATATTCGTCGTCTGCAACAGGGCGGCACAAACACCCTCGTCGGTGAAGAGGCCCTCGCCGGGGAACCGACGTTGCATCTGTCGGTGGTCGGCCCCGAAGGTAAGGCCGTCGATGCGGTTCATCGCTATGAGGTCTGGTTCGATAAACAATCCGCATTGCCTGCCAAGGTGGTCAGCTACGGGCTGGGGGGCAAATTACTGGAAACCGTGCTGATGGAGGCCATGGCGATCGACGTGCGTTTCCCTCCTGATTTTTTCACCCCCTGACGGGAGCAGAGCGCTATGGCTGACTATCAGTTTTCCACTGTCTGGCGGGTTGAGGCTTCGGTCCAGGAGGTCTGGGAGATCCTGTCTCATCCGGATTTATGGCCCGAATGGTGGGGAAGTCTGGTGCAGGTTATCGAAATCAAGAAAGGTGATGTCCGGGGGATCGGGGCCCTGCATCGCTATACCTGGAAGGGCGCGCTCCCGTATCGCATCACCTTTGATATCCATGTATTAACGATTCAGCCGTTATGCCTGCTGGAAGGGGAAGCCAGCGGCGAGGTGGAAGGGCGTGGCCTGTGGTCTTTGACCGAGCGGGGGCGGGAGACGATCGTCCGGTATGACTGGGATATCCGCACCAATGCCCGCTGGATGAACGTGCTTGCCCCGCTGGCAGGGCCCGTTTTTCGCTGGAACCACGACAGGGTGATGCGCGACGGCGCAAAAGGGTTAGCCCGGAGATTGGGCGCGCGGGTCGAGGTATATGCCGGTTAAAAAGCTCGCGTTTCATTATATGAAAATCTTTAAGAACAAGTGCTGTGAACGGGACGCGGATGTTGCAATGGGTAAAAATAAATAAAGGCGCCTTCCTGTTAACGGAAAGGCGCCTGCGTAAGCCTGACCAGCCGGTGTGGTACTTACCTGAACCGGCGTATCAGCGTGAAAGCCCGAAACCTAACGCATACAGCGGAGCGTGCAGATCGCCCGGTACGGAAGGGTCCTGTTTGAGCACGGCCTCCATAGACGAAGGCAGCGCAAAGGGCAGGCGGCCTGAATAAGGGGCATCCGATGTCAGGCGTGAAAACAGCACCTCGTCACTCAGGCCAAAGTTAGCAATAAACGCCTGCGTTTTATCGGTGACGTCTGTCAGTACCGCCGGTCTTTCCATATACATTGTCATCACGACCGGCACCTTACGGGCGACAGCGTTCAGGGTTTTCATTACCTCACTGTCGGCCTTATATTCCAGGGAGCCTTCATGATGGCGGCGACCGAAAAAGTAATTGTAATGGGGTTGTTCAAAAGGTGCGGATGTGCGCATTACCGCGATCTGCGCCTCTTCCGGGCGATCGACCACAATCAAACCGGCATTCTTTGCCGCAGACGCTTCGGCGCCATAAAGCCAGACGCGGGTTCCCGGTTTGAGGGGCAGGACATTCTTGTTCTGTAACAGAACCAGAGAGTGTCTCTGCGCCTCGTTAGCTTCTTTCTGCGTCTCCTCGCGGCCCACAATATCGTCAGCCTTTGCAGCATCGACGTAAGGCTGCTCGAACAGGCCAAGTTCAAATTTTTGCCTCAGGATGCGCTTAGCGGACTGGTTGATGCGACTTTCACTGACCAGGCCTTTTTCGACGGCCCCGGTGATGATGTCTGAATCCGTGACGCCGCCGAACTGATCGATCCCCGCTTGGATTGCCATAACGAACCGCTGCTCTTTGGTTAAGGACTCCACACCCCAGGGCATGCCGCCTGTGACCGGCTTTTTGTCCTCGGGAGCGCCATTGACACATTCGTCATCGCAATCGTTGGTGATTAACCAGTCGCTGATAATCACGCCGTTAAATTTGTACTCGCCCCGCAGTAAATCGGTTAACAGAAAATGGCTGTAGCCTGCGGCTACCGGCTCCGGGGATTTACCGTTCAGGTTGACGCCTTTTAACACCGAATACGTGGGCATCACTGCCGCAACCCGGGATTCAAAAGCGCCTTTAAAAGGCACGATATGGTCTTCGAGATTATTGGTTTTGAAAACGACGTTTTTGCCATAGGCGTTATGACCATCCCAGCCGTTCTCGGCGGCACCGTAACCCACCCAGTGTTTAACCACGGCCGCTACGCCGTGCGGATTGAGCCCCTGGCTGCCGTTCTGCATGCCGGTGATATAACCCCGGACCAGTTTCCTTGCCAGCTCAGGATCTTCGCCAAACGTTCCGCTGATGCGCGCCCAGCGCGGTTCGCTGGCGATATCAGCCTGAGGAGAGAGGGCCTCGGTGATCCCCACGGCGCGGTACTCCTGGCCAATTCTGCTGGCAAACTGTCTGGCAAGGCTTTCGCTCCCGGCGGCACCAATCCCGATGGGTTCCGGCCACTGGCTGAATTTACCTGCCGGATTGCTGATACCGGCCAGCGCCTGGTAAGAGTTTCGTGGATCGGTACTGACCGTCACCGGAATACCCAGCCGGCCGCTCTCTGCAATTTCCTGTAAATGGTTGTTCTGTTCGGCAAGACGACGCGGGTTTTTGCCGCCAAGCCGCGTCAGGATGCTGTTGATATGCGCATCAACGATCATTTTCCGGGCAGCGTTCAAATCGTAGACATCACCATTGCCGAAATTATTTTCGCTTACGGGCCCTGTGCCATGCATCATCAGACCGGCTTTTTCCTGCAGCGTCATTCGCCGGGTTAAATCTTCTGCCCGCTGCGCGGGAGTTAAACGCCAGTCTTCATACGGGTTAAGCTTTCCGTCACGATTCAGATCTTTAAACTGATAGCCATCCTGTGCCAGCAGGGGAGCTGTTATATGTCCGAGGCCAGGCTGAGGCATATTTTGGGCGTTTGCCGTTAATGTCGCCGATGCGCACAATATTGCCAGCAATTTATATTTAAAAAGTATGTTGTTGTTTTGCATATATCTTCTTGATTCCTGCATTTTGCCTGTAAGTAAATGAATGATAACGAATGAAAACACCGTTGATGCCCGGATGGTAAAGGGATTCTGCATTTATTTCGATGGGTGAAACAATTGTCCGATCGTGGGTTTGTGACTATGATCTCTGTTTGTTTGGCTACGTTAATAATATTGTCCCGATATTAACGAAATTTGGCCCAATTGCTTTCTGAGATATTTTATTGATTGTCTTTATTGTGCTGTGGTTATTATTTTTGAGGTGAGTTATTTAAATAAAAATAATCTGCGTAACAGGAAAGGTGAAAAAGAGATATTGCTAATGAAAAGCAATAAACGGCTGACTGGCAGCCAGCCGTTTTACAGGTTCTGCGAATTTAAGGGTGTTTGTGGAACGCAGGCATCAGCGCTTTGTTATGCTCGATAACTTCCGCCAGCGCCTTTTCAAGCACCTGGCCGCTGTTGATTAAGGGGTTAATGACCAGCGCGCGCCACGCCGTGTGGCGATCGCCGGTAATAGCCGCTTCGATCGTCAGCGCCTCAAAGCTCTTCATCAGCTGGATCAGGCGCAGCGTATCCTCCGGGAAAGGTTCGACGTTCAGCGGAATAGGTCCAGAGCGGGTGATTAGGGAACTCACCTCAACGGCACAGTCATCCGGCAGGCCGGCGATGGTGCCGTTATTGCGCGTGTTAACGTGCATAATGATACGTTTATCGTTGTAGATCGCACTCATCAGTTCACATGCTGCATCTGAGTAATACTGACCGCCACGTCCCTCCAGCGCCTTCGGTTTCTCAGCCAGCTCGGGGTTACGGTAGATATCGAAGAGCTGTTTTTCCAGGGCTTTCACCACTTCGCCACGGGTTCCTTCGCCCTGCGCCTCGCCCAACTCCTGGCGATACATGTCGTCGCTCATATAGTAGTAGCGCAGATAAGGGCAGGGGATCATGCCCAGGTTTTCCAGCAAACCCTCCGGCCATTTGAAAGGGGGAATATTACGTGGGATCAGCGGGTCGTTGCCTGCGGAAATGTTCTGGATCACCTGGGTCAGTTTATCGCGGCCTTCATGCCAGATATGACGTGCGAAAATAAAGTGGTTAAGCCCGGCTACCTGGAGAATAAACTCATTGACGTCATTGACCCCCAGTAAACTCGCAATCCCTTTTTGCATGATGACCGGCACATTACACAGCCCTACCGTCCGTACCTTACTGTGTTTAAGAATGGCTTCGGTGACCATTCCTGAGGGATTAGTGAAATTAAGCAACCAGGCGTCGGGACAGAGTCGCTCCATTTCGGCCGCAATTTCCAGGGCGACAGGAATGGTGCGGCACGCATTAGCGAACCCGCCCAGTCCGTTGGTCTCCTGGCCAATCATGTCGTATTTCAGTGAAATACGCTCGTCGCTGATACGCGCGTCCAGGCAACCGGCCCGGAACTGGGAGCAGACAAAATCGGCATCCTTCAGGGCTTCCTGACGATTCAGCGTCTCAAAAACCGGAATATCCAGACCATTTTTTTCCAGCATTCGTCGGGTGAGGCCGGCGATAATAGCCATCTTCTCCCGACCCTCTTCGATGTCCACCAGCCACAACTCGCGGACCGGAAATTCATGCTGTCGCTTGATAATGCCTTCCATTAACTCCGGGGTGTAACTCGAAACGGCACCGATAACCACGATTTTTAGATCTTTCACCTTCGTGCTCCTTTTTATGATGTATTTGTCATCACGATTAAAAGGCAGCGAGCACGGCTGGACAAACGATCGTTTCAGGGGTATGCATTAGCTCATTTAATGCATAAAGGCTACCGGACGGAGATTATCACTATGTTAGCTCAGGAAAATCTGCTGGCGCTATTGCATACCTTTGAAATAGCTGCGCATCATCTCAGCTTTACGCGGGCCGCGAAAACGCTCAACCTGACCCAGGGCGCAGTGAGCCAACGTATACGGCATCTCGAAACCCTGCTGGGGTTCAGGCTGTTTCTCCGCCTGACCCGCAAGTTGCAGCTTACCGATGAAGGGGGGCGACTGTTGAACGTCCTGTCCATGTCCCTTAAGCGCATTAATGATGAAATCGAAGATATTCGCGTCCAGGGGTTGCGCGGCACACTCTCTGTGGGGCTTCCCCCCACGTTTGCTTTCCTGTGGCTGATCCCGCGTTTAGCCGAATTCCGGGCGCGGTGGCCTGGGCTGAATATTAATTTCCGGGTCAGGGCAGGGCTGGTGGATTTCAATCTGGAACGGGTAGATGCTGCGATTTACTACAGCAATCTCCGCTATCCGGATCTCTATTGTGAGCGCCTGGCCGACGAGGCGCTGGTTCCTGTGTGTGCGCCGGCGTTAAAAAATAGCCTCCTGGCTAACGGTGACTGGCCTGCGGATATCCCCTTCATCCATGCTTCTGAGTCAGTGGATTCGCAGGACGTCTTTTCAGAGTGGCGCGAATGGTGTCAGGTCACAAACCAGCCCCTGCCGGTGGAAGAGAATTTTATGAGCTTCAACAATTGTCAGATGGCGATTGAGGCGGCGGTCAGCGGATGCGGGGTGGCGATGGGCAGAAAGCGGCTGATTAAGAAGTACGTTGCCGCGGGCGATCTGGTTATGCCCTTTGAACAGGAAATTCCAGCCGGGCATGGATATGATCTCATTATGCCGCGTGAAAACCTGAACCGACCGGGGATTGTGGCCTTCAGCCAGTGGGTGAAACAGATCCTGCGTGAAGGGTCAAACTGACCCCTGCCGGAACGCCCGGGCTGGCATTACTTTACAAATTGCAGCTTGCCCGCTGGCGAGTCGCTCACTATTCTCATTGCCCATGACTATCCTGACGGGTCCGACTCAACATAAAAACAGGCAACTTAAAGCGGTCGCGCTTCTGGTGGTTGCCTGTTTTGTCATGCTGATCTGTCTGACCCAGCGGGCCAGTATCCTGCATCACATGCAGGTCAAAGCCGCCGCGCTCTCTTTGACTGCTGACAACAGCCCGCAGGAACTTACGTCGCCAGGGTTGTCACCCTGTGAGCTCAGTGCCCACTCGCTGCTTAGCGCGCAGCCCCTCCATTTCGATACCATTCTGCTCTTACCCGGTCTGCTGGTTCTTGTTTTAGCGGTGCTGCTTAAAATCAGCGTCTTGCCGAGACCGGTGATCTTTTTCCGACCCCCCTTACTTCGAATACATCTTAAGAACTGCGTTTTCCGTGAATGACTGAACCGGACGTTCCTGTTTAGTCACTTTTTCACGGAGAAAACATATGAAAACCTTTTTCAGGAGCCTGTGGTTCCTGTTATTCAGCCTGTCTGCGGCCTCAGCCGCGGTACCGGGCTGGCCGATAAAACCTGACAATTTACATGCACAGGTTCATGTCTGGCATGATGCGCCCGCAGAGGGGAAAGTACGTCTGCTGCTGGACGTAACCCCCAATGAAGGGTGGAAAACCTACTGGCGAACGCCCGGCGATGGCGGCTTTCGGCCCGCGATCGCATGGGAGCCGCAGACAAAAACGCAGTGGCACTGGCCCCGGCCCGTCCGGTTTGATTCTGCTGGCTTCAGTTCCGTCGGCTACGATCGCCGCGTCGTGTTTCCGCTGGACGTTGCCATCGATGAGCGCCAGCGATTGCGCGGGAAACTGACGCTTTCGCTGTGCAGCAATCTCTGCGTGGTCAATTCCTTCCCGCTGGATATCGACCTGGCCTCCGGTCCGTCAGCTCACTTTGCCGAGGCCTGGGACAACGCGATGCGCGCTGTTCCGCCAGATAACGGCCCGGTGGCGGTTAAATCTGTCGTCGCGGACAATGACACGCTGATTGTCAAACTGACCACCCCGGAAGGCTGGTCGCGGCCCGATCTTTTTGCTGACAACCCGGCCGGGGCGAATCTGTCGCCACCGCAGACAGAGATCCTCGGTGACACGCTGACCGCCCGGTTTAGCGTCAGCGATAAGCAGGGCAACCCGCTGGATGCGTCCCGGCTACAGCAGCTCCCTCTGTTGGTTAGCAATGGTGCGCAGAGCCAGCAGCTCGGGGTCGATATCAGCCCGTCCACCACGCTATGGCAGATCGTGGTTGTGGCGTTAGCGGGCGGGCTTATTCTGAACCTGATGCCCTGTGTCCTGCCTGTACTCGGGATCAAACTCGCTTCGCTGATGACCCTGGCTGAGAGTAGCCGCCGTCAGACGCGGCTGCGTTTTCTGGCAACCGCGGCCGGGATCATCTTCTCGTTTCTGGTGCTGGCGGCAGTCATCACCGGCCTGCGGCTGTCCGGTGCCTGGATTGGCTGGGGCTTCCAGTTCCAGAGCCCCTGGTTCATTGCCACCATGGTGCTGGTGACGTGGATCTTCTGTTTCAGCCTGGCAGGCCTGCTTGAGATCCGCCTCCCTTCAGGGCTTTCCACCCGGCTGGCTACCGCCGGTGGTAACGGCATCGGGGGGAGTTTCCTTGAAGGCGCCTTTGCGACCCTGCTTGCCACACCCTGCACGGCACCTTTCCTTGGTACTGCCGTGACCTTCGCGTTAGCCGCGCCCGTGCATCAGCTGTGGCTTATCTTCCTGGTGCTGGGTGTAGGGATGAGTCTTCCCTGGCTGGTAATCAGCATCGCCCCCGGCGTGGCGCGCTGGTTGCCTAAACCCGGCCCCTGGATGGCAAAACTGCGCCTGGTGCTGGTGCTCCTGATGCTGGGATCCTGTCTCTGGCTGATGTCGCTGCTGGTGAAAGAGTGGGGCGCACGCTATGTGCTGATCGTCGGCGGTTTGATGGTGGCGTTTTTCCTTTTCCGCTGCGCGCAGGCCATGCCGAACCACAAAGAGAATCTGCGCAGCCTGGTGTTTGGCGTGCTGTTTGGCGCGGGACTGTATGCTTTTCTGGCTCCCCAGCCCCAGGGGAAGGCCGACTCCCCTCTGAACTGGCAACCGCTCAGTGAAGCGGCGCTCAGTGAGGCGCTGGATGCCAGAAAGCGCGTGCTGGTGGATATTACCGCCGACTGGTGTCTGAACTGCCGGGTTAATGAAGTCCTGGTGCTTCATCGCCCTGAGGTGATTGCTGCCTTAAACCGCGACGACGTTGTGCTGTTGCAGGGAAACTGGAGTCAGCCCTCTGCTGAAATCGAGCAGTTCCTGCGCCGCTACGGCGCCAGCGGCATTCCTTTTAACGCCATTTTTGGCCCTGCCATTCCGCAGGGGCATGTCCTGCCTTCCCTTCTGAGCAAAGACGCGCTGTTGACCACGCTGACGAGGGCGAATCCGGCCCCGTCTCCTGATTTTACTGAGGAAAAATAATGAACAAGATCCTGACACTGTTAATTCTGCTGCTTAGCGCTACCGCTCAGGCGCAGACCGCTGACCTGCCCGAACCTGTTAAACAAATGGAGAAGCAGGGCATTGAAATTATTAAGCCGTTTAGCGCCCCCGGAGGCGTGGAAGGGTGGTTGGGTAAATATCAGGATATGGGCGTAACGCTCTACCTTACCCCGGATAAAAAGCATGTGGTTTCAGGCTATATGTATGATACGCAAGGCAATAACCTGAGCGAGAAAATCATCAATGATGAGATTTATATTCCCGCCGGGCGCGAAATGTGGAAGCAGCTCACCGCCGCGCCGGGGATTTCGGAAGGCAGCGCGGACGCGAAGTGCCAGGTGGTGGTCTTTTCCGATCCCTTCTGCCCCTACTGCAACAAGTTCTGGCATCAGGCCCAACCTTTTATCAAAGATAAAAGTATCAGCACCAAAACGCTGCTGGTTGGCGTGATCCGCCCGGACAGCGCGCAGTATGCGGCGGCAATCCTCTCCGCGAAGGATCCGGCTAAAGCCTGGCATGACCTTGAGAGTAGCGACGGAAAGATTAAACCGGCGCTGCAAGGCAACACGCCGCCTGCCGTGTTTAAGCAAATCCAGCAGAATCAGCAGCTTATGGAGCAGACAGGGGCCAGCGGTACGCCTGCCATTTATTACCTGAATAAGGCGCGGGCTTTGCAACAAATCATCGGCTTGCCTGATGCTGAACAAATGGCCGATCTGGTGGCCTGTAAATAAACCTCTCTCTCCCTACCCCTGTCCGCACCCTGGGAAAGGTCGCGGACAGGCGGCGAAGTATGTTATTGGTACAGGGCTCTGCTGTCCTTATATCCCTTTTTTGTCTGCGAGGTTGCCGTGTCTGCGGTTCGTATTGTGGTCCTGGCTTTTGAAGGAGTCAGTCTGTTTCAGCTTTCTGTACCTGCCGTTGCCTTCGGCGTTGTGAATAAGCCCGCAGGTTTCCCGGCCTATGATGTGCAGTACTGCGCGCAGTCCCCGGGGCTAATCATCAGCGATCAAGGGCTACCAATTAGCGTTTCATCCGGTCTGGAGGCGATGGAGGCGGCCGATATTATCGTGGTTCCGGCCTGGAAAGATCCGGAAGAAGAGGTGCCAGACGACATCATTGAGGCGCTGCAAACCGCCAATGCGCAGGGGAAACCGATAGTCGGGTTTTGCCTGGGGGCATTTGTCCTTGGCGCTGCCGGGTTGCTTGCCGGGCGGGAGGCGACGACCCACTGGGTTGCCCGGGAGATTTTTGCCCGCCGTTTTCCTGACGCGAAGTTCCGACCGGATGTGCTGTATGTGACGGATGGCAATATTGTGACCTCCGCTGGCACCGTTGCGGCGTTTGATTGCTGCCTTGAGATGATCCGCCAGCAGCATGGCTCCGATATGGCTAACCGGATCGCCCGCCAGCTGGTCACGCCGCCGCACCGACAGGGCGGGCAGGCCCAGTATATTGAACAACCGGTTCCGCAATTGCCCTGCGTCGGACACCTGGTTGAAGTGCTGGAGTGGGCCCGGGAACATCTGTCTGAACCCTTAACCCTCGATACGCTGGCGGGCGTGGCGAAAATGAGCCGCCGTACATTTACCCGTCGCTTTCGCGACACAACCGGCACGACCGTCACTAAATGGTTAAATGCCGAGCGCGTGGCGCGTGCCCAGCAGCTGCTGGAAATCACCGAACTGCCGGTAGAGTGCATTGCTTCTGAGGTGGGATTTGGGACACCGATGTCTTTACGTCTGCAGTTTACGGCGCATCTGGGCACCTCGCCTTCAGAATACCGGCGTACCTTCTGTCAGCGGCGCGGTACACAGGCCTGAACATATCCCAGCGATTGGCCCAATAGTTTTTAATATTGTCATTCAGGTCAATTGTGCCCTGACGTTATTCTCCGCAAAATTTGTCTCCTCTGCGCTACGTCATCCAGACGTAGCCGCCTTCGCATTTTGAGGAACGACAGTGTGAATCAGGTCATTTTTGGTACGCGCCGGGGCGGGGCTCCGGTTCCACTTTCCGTGCTGGACTTCGCTATGGCGGGAAAAGGGGTAACGGCGCATGAGGCGCTGTCGGGGAGCATCCGGCTTGCCCGTCTGGCTGATAAGCGTGGTTTTACCCGTTACTGGCTTGCGGAGCACCACGCTATGCCTGGCGTCACTACCCCTTCGCCGCCGTTATTGCTGGCGCGGTTAATTGGTGAAACGACCCATATCCGGCTTGGCGCGGGCGGGATGATGTTACCTAACTTTCCGCCGCTGGTGGTGGCTGAACAGTTCGGATTGCTGGCCTCCCTTGCGCCGGGCCGTATTGATCTGGGCGTCGGGCGTGCCCCGGGAACCGATATGGCCACCGCGTCGGCGCTGCGGCGCGGTGACGTGGGGGCAGACAGTTTCCCGAAACAACTTGATGAGTTAATGCACTTCCTGAAAGGCGATTTCCCGAAAGGGCATCCGTGGCAAAAGGCAGGCGTGTATGCCGTTCCCGGCCCGCTGCAGGATAAAGAAAATGGGGTGCCAGGCGCGTATCAGCGTCCCCCCGTCTGGCTGCTGGGTTCGTCCGACTATTCTGCCCGGCTGGCGGCGCAAATGGGGTATCCGTTTGCGTTTGCTGCGCATCTGGCCGATCAGAACGTCATGATGGCCATCAAGGTCTATCGGCAGAACTTCCGTCCTTCTGCAAATCTTGACCGGCCTTATGTTATTGCCAGTTTTGGCGTGATGGCAGCGGATGATGAGAGTGAAGCCCGGCGTCAGGCATGGGCCTATTCCCACGCGATGATGCGCATGAGCACAGGCCGCTCATTTATCGTCCCAACGCCGCAGGAAGCCGAAAACTACGGTTATTCTTCGGGAGAGTTGCAGCTGATTAAAATGTGGAATGCCAAAATCATGAGCGGCACCGGTAACCAGGTGGTTGACCAGCTGGCCGTCTGGCAACAGCGCATTGATGCTGATGAGATTATGCTGCTGAATCTGGGGCACTCTCAGGAGGCAATTTATCGCTCGACGGAACTGATTGCGGATGCCTATGAGATGCCCGTCAACCTTTAACCCCACTTATTAAAAAGCGTCCCTGAAAAGGGACGCTGGCACGGGATTATGCAGACAGATAGTCTGATGTTGACTGGACTTTGCCATAGCCAAACTCAAATGCGGCCATCATCGCAGCATGAACCTGGGCCGCCGGTACAGTGACTCCGCCAAAAGACAGGTCAAGGGTGGCGCAGGCATCATGCAGGACGGTGACCGGGTAGCCCATATCTGCCGCCGCCCGCACGCAGGCGTCCACACACATATGGCTCATCGCCCCCACGATAATCACCTCTTCAACACCTTTCGCATCCAGCTGCGCTTTTAAGTCAGTGTCCCGGAAGGCGTTGACGAAATTCTTCACGATCACCGCTTCATCCGCTGCGGGCTTAACGGTTGGCTGGATCTCCACACCCTCAGTCCCGGGAACAAACACCGGTGCTTCGCCATGAGCGAACTCATGACGAATATGGAAGACGGGGATCCCTTTAGAACGTGCGTCAGCAATAGCAAGCGCTGCGTTATGCGCTGCTGCCTCGATGCCGGTCAGGGGTAATTTACCGCCTGGCAGATATTCGTTTTGCAGATCGATGACGATTAAACCGCGTTGTTTCATTATCTCATTCCTGTTTTATGGCTCATTGAAGCACAAGTTTGACAGCGAAAGGGATGGGGCTGAAGTGGCGTAAACGACATAATAAGGGGTGATATCGCCATTTTATGCCCTCTGTTCCTTTGCCTGGCTGGCGCTAAAGCGACGGCGATATTCTCCGGGGGTGAGCCCGACAATGCGGGTGAAAATCTTACGCAGTGCGCCGGGATCGCTGTAGCCCACTTCCCACGCGATGCGATCAAATGAATCGCTGCTGAACTGCAAAAGCTCCTGCGCCCGGCCAACGCGCAGGTGCTGACAATATTCCGTGCTGGTCATCCCGGTTGCCTTCTGAAAGCGACGCAGGAATGTACGCTCTTCTAATCCCGCCTGCGCCGCCAGGCTCGACAGGGTGGCATCTTTTGCCTGCGTTGCCTGGAGCCAGTGTTGCACCTTAAGGACCGCCGCGTCGCCATGGGTCAGACGCGGCGAGAAGACGCTGTAATAGCGTTGCTCGCGCCCGGGTGGATCGACAAGCAGCATGCGCGCGGTGTCGATCATCACGGTCGGACCGAGCAGCCGATGCACTAACCGCAAGCCGAGGTCTGTCCAGGACATAAGCCCGCCCGCGGTGATGATCTCGCCGTCATCAATAATGAGCTGATTCACATCGACCTCTATGTCGGGAAAACGCTGGCTCAGTAAGTCGGCATAGGCCCAGTGCGTGGTCATTTTCCGCCCGTTCATTAACCCCGTTGATGCCAGGACAAACGCGCCAGCGCATACGGAACTCAGGATAACCCCCTGATTGTGCAGACCGGTAAGCCATGGCGTTAACGCCGGCGTCGTGTCAATGATGGCAGGCTCGCATAAGGTCGGCGGGACGATCATCGCGGAGGGTAACGTCGGGTCGGCTTCAGGTTCCGTATCAAAAACGCGCACAGGAAGGTCTTTCGGGCCAGGCTGCTGCCAGTGTGTCACCCTCAGCAGGTTCGCTTTATTTGCCTGATATTTTTGGGAAAACATGTTGGCCACGCCAAAGAGATCGTTCAGCCCAAGCACGGCAGCCTGCTGAACCCCGGGGTAAAGATACAAACCAATTTCCAGCATAGTTACCTTCACGAAATGTCGTTTTTGCCATTTAGAGTGTCGTTTCCGACGCTTGTTACCTTAGCATCGTGAGGACAGACTGAGCAAAGGCTCCGGACCATTGAAGCGGAAAACATGACGCTGCCCGTCGCCATTCTGGCGGGACAGGTGAGGGGATACATCACAACTGAAGGCAATATTGCGCACCAGATTTACCAAAAAGCTTCACATCCGATTTTCAGCCAATCTGTAAAATAGCCAGCGGTACACGTTTATAACTTACGGGCATCGCTTGCCTGATGCCCGTAAGGAAATTTAAAAATAAGATATATTTATAAAAACATCATCAGGTGGTGACTTCTGACACCGACGATCGTACAACCAGCCTGCCTACTAAGGTGCGTCCTTCCGGAACAAAAAGCGTATGCCCATCTATAAGCGCCTTAATACGTTTTACGCACTCTTCCAGTAACTGCTCAACAGGGTAAGCGATGCATGTTAAAGGCGGATACAGCAGAGAGGCCATCGGTGAATCCTCAAGACTCACAAGCGATACTTCCTGGGGTATAGCAACATTAAAATCACGCAGTAAACGCATTGCTTCAGCGGCATAGCTGTCACGTTTGGCAATGATCGCCGTATATTTTGTAAAGCTATTAATTAATGTCAGCAGCGCCTGCTCAATATTGTTGTTCGCCATGACCAGCAGTTGGCGGTTAAACGGCAGAGAGTAGTTCTGTAATACGCTGCGATACCCTTCCAGCATCTGTTTGCTGGCAGCGTCATCTTCAGCTTCCATCAGCAGGGCAATGTTACGATGTCCTTTTCCCAGTACGTATCGACAGGCGCTTTCGGTGGCAAAGGCATAGTTGTAGCCCTGGCCAGTGCCTTTAGCCGAAGAATCATCAAAAGCGATTACGTTGCTGGCAACCTCGCGGCTGGGTTTCCCCAGCGTCACGACGGCGACACACTGATGTTGAAGACTTTCAATGGCGGCCTGCTGTTCTGATACGTTATTAACGTATTGAATAATCAGCGACTTATTCAGATTTTTAACCGCCAGGGACAGTTGCGGCAACAGGGTTGCGCTAAAATCAGCCTCATGGGCGGGGAGAACCATACCGACCTGATTTGACGTATTGCTCGCCAGATTTTGCGCAGCAAAGCTGGGACGGTAATTGAGTTCTTCTACCGCCCGTAATACGGCCTCGCGGCTCTCTTCACGAACGCCACGTGCTCCGGTCAGCACGCGCGAAACGGTAGCCCGGGAAACATTGGCTAATTTTGAAACATCATCAATGGTTGTCATGGTGTCGTCTGTATTACGGTGTTCTCCCTATAATAACATAAGTACGGGCAGGATTTAGCCACCTGGTTCAGTTGCCTGTGCTCCGTAAAGGCAACCATGCCGCACCGCGAACGCCGCTGGCATCGCCAAACCTGGCTTTAACGATGGCAGTTCGACAAGTCGGTGAAAAAATGTATTTGCCAACGGCCTCTGGAAGATCCTGGTACAGGCTTTCCACGTTCGACAGTCCTCCTCCCAGAACGATGGCATGGGGGTCAAGGATGTTGATGACACCCGCAATACTCCGGGAAAACGCATCGATAAAGTGATGATAATGCGCCACCGCGCGAGGCTCCTTCTCGTGTACCGCTGCCATAATGACCTCCGAACTGAAGGCTGTATCATGACGAGCATTGAAACGACGACTAAAGCCAGTGCCTGAGATATAGCTTTCCACGCAGTTTACATGCTGGCAATAGCAGGGCTCCACCGGGCCATCCAGTTCGTAGCGCCAGCCGGGAAGCGGATTATGACCCCATTCGCCCACAATCGCATTGGGTCCACTTAGTAGTTGGCCGTTGACCACCACACCGCCACCACAGCCTGTACCCACAATGACGCCAAACACCGTACCGTATCCTTTACCCGCCCCATCAACGGCCTCAGACAAGGTAAAACAGTCGGCATCATTGGCCAGAAAGACGGGCTGATCGAGCAACACCGTCAGGTCGCGCTTTAAATTCTCGCCATTGAGCACCAGACAGTTACAGTTTTTAATGAGTCCGCTCAGAGGATCGATCGCCCCCGGTAAACCTACGCCGACCGTAAAGCCGACCTGCGTGGCGGACCGGATGCCATTGATCATCTCTGTCAGGTTATCCAGAAATCCCCGGTAGTTGTCTTTGTAAGTTGGACGGCGTTCACGCAGGACAACAGCGCCGGTAGCGTCCAGCAAGACGGCTTCCATTTTGGTGCCGCCAATGTCCAGGCCGAGATGGTACATAATGCTTCTCCTGAAAAAAGAAGAGAGGCATTGCCTCTCTTAAATCACGCAACACTCAATGACGAGTTCTGTAGATATCAATAAGCTCGGTGACGAGCTCTTTGGCGAGGATGGAGGTCATCAGGTGATCCTGGGCATGTACCATCACCAGCGTCATTTTGGTTTTGCCTTCGCCTTCATCGGCTTCAATAAGTTGGGTTTGCACCAGATGCGCTTCACGTGCGAAATGTTGCGCCTGTTTCATTTTTTCATCCGCATCGGCAAAGTCTCCTGCTTTAGCGCTTTGAAGTGCTTCGAAACACAGGCTGCGGGACTGTCCGGCATTAATGATGATGCCCATAATTTGTTCTTCTAATTCCATAACATCCTCTGGCAGTAAATACGTTTATGCAGTTTCAGATTGACCCACAGGCTGGGCCTGCTCTTTTTCACCAGATTCCTGATTAAGAAGCTGTTTTTCATAAGCTTTCAGGAATGGGTAATACATAATGACCGCCGTTACCATGCAGATTAAGCACATGATGACCGGACTGAATGCCCAGTTGGCGGCCCATGAGGCACCAATTGGGGCTGGCGTTGTCCAGGGTGTCATTGAGACCACACGTGCGACCAGACCCAAATCCAGCGCAAACCAAGCCAGCGTGGCATTGACCATCGGAACTAGGACGAATGGAAGGAAGAACAGCGGGTTCATAATCACAGGCGCACCGAACAAAATCGGTTCGTTAATGTTAAACAGGCCGGGAACGACGCCCATACGACCAATGGTGCGAAGATGTACAGCTTTGCTGCGCATAAGCAAAAGCGCCAGCGGGAGCGTAGAGCCTACACCGCCAATCAGCAGATAGTGATCCCAAAAACCCTGCACATAGATGTGGGGGATCGCCGTTCCTGCGGCCATCGCGGCCTGGTTTACAGAGAGGTTTGCCATCCAGAATGGATTCATGATGCCGGTAACGATCAGCGCACCGTGGATACCCGCAAACCACAGGATCTGACACACCAAAACAGACAGCAAAATGGCAGGCAATGTATCAGAAGCCGCGACCAGCGGTTTCACCAACGACATAATAGCTTCCGGGATAATCATCCCGAGCTGCGCTTCGATGAACAGATTCAGCGGATGCAGCGTCAGTACCACCGCCAGCACCGGAATTAAAATCTCAAACGAGCGGGCTACACCGGTCGGCACTTCAGGCGGCAGACGGATAGTAATATTATTGCGACGCAGAAAAGCATACAGTTCGGTAGTATAAATCGACACCAGCAGTGCGGTGAAAATGCCCTGCCCGGAAAAATAGGCTGTTGATACCATGCCATCTTTTAAGGGCGCAGCGACCAGTAAAAAGCCCATCAGCGACAGCATCCCAGACGTCAGCGGGTCCAGCCCATGATGACGTGCCAGGCTAGCAGCCACACCCACTGAGATGAATATTGTCATAATCCCCATGCTGAAGTTAAACGGCAACATCAGGTTTTCACGATGGTCTAATGAAAACTGCAACCAGGCTCGGGCGAAGCCCCAACTGGTATCTGGTGAGAAGGGCGGGAATATAAACACCAGCATAAACGAGCCGACAATCATAAAGGGCAGGGCAAGAATAAACCCGTCACGGATCGACGTGACATACTTTTGCTGGCCAATTGCACCAGCCATAGGCGTGATTTTTCGCTCTATCACGCTGATTAATTTAGAGTACAGGGCGCTCATGTTGATGTCCTTTAGTTATTTTTTTCAATCAGTGAAAGGGCAAAATCTAAAACTGCGCCTCCCTTTTGCATGCCGTAATCCATCATGTTGATGGGCTCGACCTTGATTCCATAGGGGTTGGCTTTGTTCTGAAGATCTTTTTGCATGTACTTCACCTGTGGTCCCAGCAGCACCACCTGATAATTCCCCACCTGTTGTTCAAACTCCGCGACCCCAAAGGCTTTGATATCAACGGACAAGCTGCGTTTTTCAGCCTCTTCCAACATTTTTTTAACCAGAAGGCTGGTAGACATTCCGGCGGAACAGCAAAGCATGATTTTCTTCATAAAAACTCCTGACCAGGTAATAACGATGAGCGGACTATAATCTTTACGGATTCAAAACGGAAAGCGCTTTCCGTATGCGGATCCATTAAATGTGAGCGCGATCACCTGATGCAGGCTTTTACTTTGTCGGGATGTAGGGGATGATCGCCGAACTTTCCTGTCCTCTATAGGCCTCGCCATGAGCATTCAGTTTATGAATGTTGCTGTGACACTGATTGAGCAGCGCGTTACTCCTTTTGCCAACCTACTCACCCGCAGCCCCCACATAACAGCGATGCGGGACAGCTTTGCGCTGGCGATGCCGTTTGTCATAGTGGGTAGCGTGATGGTTCCCCTTATCTTTCCGCCATTTGCCGTTAATCCCGGTGCGTGGTATGGCGCGGCATATCAGGCCATTCGGCCGATGCTGCTGCCGACGTTTGAATTGACCATTGGGCTCGTAGCGCTGATTATTGCGTTTGGCGCCAGTGCCAGTCTGGGCAAGCAGTATCAGCTGCCGGAACGGCTTTCTGGCCTGACGGGATGCCTGGCCTTTCTGGTATTTATCGGTTTCAAAGAGACGGATAACAGCAATGCTTTTCTCGGTGGGATTGGGATATTTAGCGCTTTAATATCAAGCTTCTACACGATTGAAGTAATGCGGCTCTTTTACCGGCGTGGCTGGTGTATCCGCCTGCCGGAGGAGGTTCCGGTGATGACGCGCAATGGTTTCCAGCTTCTGATACCTCTCCTCGCCATCATGCTTTCTATTACCTTGGTTAATGCACTTCTGAACCAGAACACCGGCATGATTTTACCGGACATGATAAGCGAAGCTTTTCGTCCGCTCATCATCGCCTCAGATACGCTCACCGCTCTTATTATTTCTATTGTTATCTGCAACTTACTGTGGTTTATCGGCATACATGGCGCATTGATTGTCACCGGTATCATGAACCCTTTCTGGATGACTTATCTCTTTGAAAACCAACAGGCGCTGGCGAATAACGTGACGCCTCTACCTCATATCTATCTGCAGGGTTTCTGGGATTTTTATCTGCTAATCGGTGGGATTGGCTCAACGCTGCCGCTGATCTTCATGGCCCTGCGTAGTCGCTCGCGTCAGTTAAAAAGCGTCAGTAAAATCGGGCTTATTCCCTCGTTGTTTAATATTAATGAGCCGGTACTTTTTGGCTTTCCGATCATCCTTAATCCGTTGTTTTTAGTTCCATTTATTTGTGTTCCAGTGATAAATGCTTGTCTTGCCTGGTATCTTACTCACCTTGGGGTGCTTGACCGCGCGGTTGCGATGTTACCCTGGTCGATGCCCGCCCCGCTGGGTGCCGCCTGGTCAGCAAACGGCAGCTGGAAGAACCTGTTTATGTGTTTGTTCGCATTCTTCAATGCCTGGATGATTTACCGCCCGTTTTTCAACGTTTATGAACGGCAACTGGTAGAATCAGAAAGCAAATAATCCTCCGCTTTCCCTTATCTTTTCCAGCCAGCGCGCGTAAGCCGCTGGCTTTTAAATTCTCCCCTTCGAATATGTGTGATCAGCATCACGATTTATTTCCCATTATTTTTGATTATGTGATTTAAACCGGCAATTACGGAAAGCGCTTTCCATAATTGGATGTACATTTCCATTTTTGATCCGTAGATTTCCAGTCGCGCCATAAGACGCTCTTTCACTCAGAAAAAGAAAAAGGAAATTTATGAACAGGTTGAACCGATTAATACCTCTGGCTCTTCTCATCAACGCGGCTGTCTGCGGTATCGCGCAGGCAGAGCAGTACGACTTTAAACTGCACGGTTATATGCGTTCGGGCATTCTGGCGAACTCCGATGGCAACCGTGCTGACTCTGTCGGCCTGATGTCGGACGGCAAATGGCGTCTCGGCAATGAAGAAGATACGAAGATTGAACTGATCCCGCAGGTGACGCTGAAATCTGACGCCGGTCCGGTTGCCAAAATTCAGGCCAATATTACCCATCAGAGCAAATGCACCTCCGACTGGAACTGTCAGGACGATGACGGCAAAGAGGTACAGTTCCGTGAAGGGTACGTTGAATTAAGCAACCTGGATTTTGCGCCAGATGTGACGTTCTGGGGCGGCAAACGTTACAGCAGCTCGAACACCTCCAGCCACCAGTTTGACTGGGAGTACATTCAGTACAACGGTACGGGCGGCGGTTTTGACAATCTCGATCTTGGCTTCGCGCGTTTCGATGCGGGCGTTTACGCCTTCTCTACTACAGATGAAGCCAAAGCGTACCCGGTAGATAAAGGCGATCAGGGGTACCCGGATGACTACTCTCTCAACCTGTGGTTGAAGAAAATTGGCGGCACGGGCTTTGACCTGGAGTTGATTGGCCACCACATGAACCGCAATGAAAACCACCCTACCTCTGCCGAAAAAGGCTATGGCGTTACAGGGGTCTACAACTTTGAAGGTTTCTGGGGTCTGACGGGGGGATATTCCAAAGTGGTGATGCAGTACGGCCGGGGGCTAGCGGCGGGTGACTCGCTGGGCAAAAACGGCTGGGGCTGGGCAAACCTGGATGATACCCAATCCTGGCGTGTGATCCTGGACAGCATGGCTTCTCTTGGCAGAGTCGATATATCGACCTTTGCTTATTACCAGAAAGACAAAAACTACCGTTGGTGGAGCAGCGATGCTGATGGTTGGGGCCGTACCAGTTGGGTTGCTGGAGTGCGTCCATATCATCAGATAACCAAAAACTTCGCCATGCAGTATGAGCTGGGCTACGAATATCTCGATGACGAAAACTATAAAGGCGTCAACGGGAAAGGCAAAGGCGGTCTGACCAAAGTGACCATCGCCCCGACGCTGACCTTTGAATCGGGATACTGGAATCGGCCACAGTTGCGCTTCTTTGTAACCTACGCGAAATGGGATAAAGGCGTCTCTGATGCCCTGGACGGTAACTATAACTGGGATACCAACACTCTCTCCGCCGGTGGCTATAGCCGCAGCGGTGAGAGTGACACGGTGAACTTCGGCGTTCAGGCTGAAGTGTGGTTCTAAGGAGAGAATAAAATGATTCAACCTATCCAAAAAATATTGTTAGTTTCACTGCTCTCTGCGCTGGGCTGCGCGGGAGCGATGGCGGCAGAACAGTCGCATTTCGAGCACTTCATTACGCGTGATGGCGCGAAGCTAATGGACGGTGAAACGACCTTCCGTTTTGCTGGCATTCACGCACCGGAACTGCATCGCATCGAAGATGATGCCCGCGGTGTCTGTAAAGCTGACCCGCGCGGCTGGGGGCAATATTTCAAATGGCCGACGCCGGAAGAACAGGCGAACTGGATCAAAGCCATGGTGGCAACAGGTGCGAAAGCGCAGCGTGTTTATGTGCTCTCCGTTCAACAGGAAAACGATACTGCCTGTGAACGCGAAACGCACATCCTGGCCCCGCAAAGCACGGATGGTATGCCTCGGCTTAATGAAAAAGCGATGAAGGTCTATGACAACATGATCGCCGAAGCCGACAAACAGGGGTTACGCCTGATTTTACCTTTTATCGATCACTGGTGGTGGTGGGGAGGACGTGAGCAACTTGCGGCCTTCTACAATGAAAAGCCAGAAGATTTTTACCGCACCGACAGCAAAACCTACAGAGCCTATCAGGACGTTATCCGCCAGGTTATCACCCGTACGAACACCGTGACGGGGCGTGCTTATTCTGATGAGAAGGCGATCATGGCCTGGGAAACAGGCAACGAACTGGAGGACACCAATGCCGCGTTCCTGCATGAGACGGCGGCGTGGATCCGCAAATGGGCGCCAAATCAGCTGATCGTTGATGGTACCTACAAGAAGATTAACGAATTTGCGTTAAGCGATCCGAACGTCGATATCGTCAGCAATCATTACTACACCAATGCCGATAACAATCATCCCGATCAGGTGCGTAAAGACCTGACCGCTATTGGCGGTAAGAAAGCCTATCTGGTCGGGGAATTTGGCCTGCTTGACCATACGCAACTCAACGACATTATGCAGTCAATTGTTCATAGCGAGTTCAGTGGCGCGCAGGCAGTCGGGGGATTCATCTGGGGCTTCCGTGGGCATCGCCATGAGGGGGGCTTCTACTGGCACAAGGAGCATACCGGCCACTACAGCTACCACCTGCCAGGTTTCCCTGTTGAAGGGAAAGCTAACCAGGAGATGGAGGTCGTGGATTTGGTGCGAAAAGCCTCGGCGCAGATGGCAGGCCTGAGTAAGGTTCCGCCGTTGCCGGTTCCTGACGCACCAGTACTGCGCGGGACCGATTCACCGTTCGCCATCAACTGGATGGGCGCAGCCGTCGGACGTAGCTATGACGTTGAACGTGCTGAGGCGGAGACCGGTCCATGGACGCGGGTTGGAGAGAACATCTCAGACGGAGTAAATGAGTGGAACCCGGCAACCATGGATCTGTTCCGCGATGATTACCGCAGTTTGCAACTGGGGAAAACCTACTACTACCGCGTCACTGCTAAAAACGAGAGTGGAGCCTCCTCGCCGTCCAACGTGATCGGTGTGAAACACACGCAGCAGAACCAGGCTCCGGTGGTCACCCTCGAAGATGCCCTGACGGCCACACTGGATAAAGGCGTGTGGTTGCAGGCGGCATGGACGGACGACAACCTGCCGGACCGCGAGGTAAAAGTTGGCTGGGAGAGCGGGGAAAATGCGAACGTACATTTCTGCGATGCGACGAAAGCGCACACCCGAGCATGGTTCTCCGCGCCGGGTGAGTATGCGCTGACCTTTACAGCCGACGATGGCCTGTTGAAAAGCAGTAAAACTGCCAGCGTCACGGTAAAAAAGGCGCTGGGAGAAGTTCCCGCGGATTACTGCCACTTTGCCGGAGGTGTGCTGGAAGTGGACAAAGGCAAACTGCACGCGGTGAAGAGTAAAGAAAATGCCCTCGCCATTGATGACGATGGCTTCCTTGGCCCCTTTGCCAATGAGGGGGATAAGGTGAGCTGGCAGGTTAACGTGCCCTGGGAGGGGCAATATACCCTGCGCGTCACTTTTAGCGGTAAGTGGGGCGGTAAAAAGAACTCTTTCGTGGTGAACAGCGGTGCGCCAGTTGCTATTGAGTTCCCACAGACCGACGAAAAAGGCCAGCAACTGGCGATCCCGGTGACGCTGAAAGCCGGTAAAAACAGCATCGATTTTGGTCGTTTCGCCGGCGACTGGGGCTACATGTTTATCAAATCTATCGAAGTATACGCAGAGTAGTGTTTTTGACCGCGTCCATCGGGCGCGGTTTTTTTATTAACGGAGGCGTCATGACCCGATATTCATTCCCGAACGGTTTTTTATGGGGTGCAGCAGCATCTGGCCCACAAACGGAAGGCACGGCAGGTAAACAGCATTGTTCAATATGGGATAGCTGGTTTTCTGAAGAACCCCTGCGTTTTTATCAGCAAACAGGCCCCCAACGTGTTTGCGAGACTTACACCAAATATAAAGAAGATGTCGCCCTGATGAAGCAGACAGGGTTTAACTCTTTCCGGACCTCTATCCAGTGGTCACGCCTGATCGACGACTTTGAATCCGGAGAGCCGAACGCCGATGCCGTTCGCTTCTATAACGACTATCTCGATGAGATGATCGCCAACGGTATCGAGCCGATGGTCAACCTGTATCACTTTGATATGCCAGAGATACTGCAGAAAAAATATGGTGGCTTTGAATCTGCGCATGTGGCGGAATTGTTTGCCCGTTTCGCACGTACCGCTTTCTCTTTGTTCGGCCACAAAGTGAAATACTGGATCACCTTCAACGAGCCGATTGTCCCGGTGGAAGGTGGGTATTTGTATGACTTCCACTATCCGTGTAAAAAAGACGGGAAGCTGGCGGTACAGGTCGCCTTTAATATTATGCTGGCCCATGCTAAAGCGGTGCAGGTGTTCCGTGAGCGAGCAGAGAGCGGCGAAATTGGCGTGGTACTGAATCTGACACCGACCTACACACGTAGTGATTCAGCGGAAGATATAAAGGCGGCCTGGTATGCCGACCTGCTGTTTAACCGCAGCTTCCTTGATCCCCTGGTTAAACACCAGTTCCCAAAAGAGCTGTGCGAGCTTCTGGCGTTTCACCACTGTCTGCCAGAGGCGGCCCCGGAAGACGTGCGTCTGATTACCGACTCCAGAATTGATTTTCTCGGCGTGAACTATTACGTACCACGCCGCGTTCAGGCGCGAGAATCAGCTTACACGCTCGACTACTTCTCCCCGGAATATTACTTCGAGAACTATGTTGATCCGAACGGACGCTTTAACCCTTACCGCGATAATAATGAAATCCTTCCCGTTGCTATCTACGATATTGCCCGCAATATTCGCGACAATTACGGCAATATTAAGTGGTATCTCGCTGAGATTGGTATCGCGATGGATCTGGAATCAGAAGGTCCGGTACAAGCCGACGGTGTCATTGATGACAGTTTCCGCATCAGGTTAATGAAAGAACATCTGGTGCAACTCCACCACGCCATTCGCGATGGAGCAAACTGCTTTGGTGTTCACCAGTGGACGTTTATCGATAACTGGTCGTGGATAAACGCCTTCAAGCGCCGCTACGGATTTTATCGTCTGGATCTGGGAACGGGTGAGCGCTGCATTAAGCGTAATGCGCTGTGGTTCCGGGAGCTGGCGTTGAGCAATCAGTTCAGCAGCGAGGACACGCCATCATGAGTCGGGCCTGTTTTTATCCGCTTACCAATGTAGTAAAAAATTATCCCTGGGGAAGCCGACACGCGCTAAATCAGCGTTTCAACATTCTGAACCCGGACGATCAACCGCAGGCCGAACTGTGGATGGGGGTTCATCCGGCAGGGATTTCATATGTGAAAAACGCGCAGGGAATGGTGGCGCTCTCTGATTTACTGGCTTCAGAGCCAGTGTCAATGCTTGGCGAGGTAACGCATAAGCGTTTTAAAGACTTACCCTTTTTGCTGAAAATCCTTGCCGCTGAAAGGGCGTTGTCCATTCAGGTTCACCCCACTAAAACGCAGGCTGAACGTGGGTTTGCGCGCGTGCAGCAGTTGAAAGATGGTGAGGTGCCGGATTATAACGACGCGAACCACAAACCGGAGCTGGTCTACGCCATCACCCCATTTGTGGCGATGAACGGCTTTCGTGATGCGAAAACGATTGCCGCGAACCTGGCTGCCCTGGATATCCCCGAGCTAAAGATCATTGCCACAAGTCTGCTCGCACAGCCGGACGGTGAAGGATTACGCACATTCTTCACCGCCATAATGCAACTCCCTCCCGCCCTCAAAACGCAGGCCATCACGCAGGCGGTCGCGCGGGGAGAGGCGCTTTACGGTGAGGTGACTGGCGGGATTTTCCGGCGCTTACAGCAACACTATCCGGATGATACTGGCGTGCTGGCACCGCTGTTCCTCAACTGTATTACTCTGCAACCCGGCGAAGCGATGTTTCTTTATCCGGGTACATTGCATGCATATGTTCACGGCACGGCAATTGAGGTGATGGCCAGTTCCGACAACGTGCTACGCGCTGGACTCACCCCGAAGAAGATCAATCTGGACGAGTTGATTCAGTGCACCAACTTCACACCGACCGCGGCAGCCTCGCTGCGTATGTTACCGGAGCAGCATGCCGCAGAAGCGCGCTATCCTGTTCCGGTTGAGGATTTCCGCTTCAGTATTTTCACTGCGGTGGACAATCAAATGATAATGACATCCAGCGCTGAAATTGTGTTAGTGATTGAGGGTGCCGCGACATTAAGCCATGCCAGCGGCGAGAGCCTTTTGCTTCACGTCGGGCAGTCAGCGTTTATCCCTGCCTCCACTGGACAATGGCTGCTGACTACGACAGGGAAAGTCGGTCGACTATCGTGTTAATGTGAAATCAGAGGGGGCACAGCCCCCTCATTAGTGTTTGCTTAATTAATCCGTTCAGCCATGAAGAGCTACCTGTCTCACTTAACGATGGGGAGGTCAGCATATCGGGTGGTATATCGCGGGGAGAGCATTTCCCGCTTCATCTGCCATTGTTGCTGGATCCCTTGTCCGGCAAAATAAAGCGTCCCATGCCCGTTTTTAGCGTTCAGATAATCCAGGACATTCATCAGTTTCTGGCTATTTTTACGGGGTGGGTTTTCGTCAAACAGATTAAGTTGTGCGACGCCCTGGCTATAAAAATCTCCCAGCATGACGCCCGCTTTCTGATATCGATGTCCGTTTTTCCAGATTACATCCAGACAGTGGGTAGCAGCGCCGATGATATCTCTGCTGTCCTGGGTCGGAGTGAGCAGCGTTACCGATGCGCTATTACCGTAATACGGTTCGTTAATTGTGAACGGAGAGGTTTTAACAAATACCGATATAAATCGACAATGCTGATGTTCATTACGTAGTTTCTCTGCTGCCCGGGTCGCATAACTACAGATGGCCTCGCGCATCTCTTCATATTCTGTGATGCGGCTGCCGAATGACCGAGAACAGATAATCTCCTGCTTTACGGACGGGAACTCTTCCAGCTCAAGGCAGGGTTGACCGCGTAATTCACGGACCGTTCTCTCAAGCACGACGCTGAAGTGTTTTCTGATGAACCCTATATCGGTATCTGCCAGCTGTAATACTGTTTTGATACCCATACTTTCAAGCTTTTTTGTCAGGCGTCGACCCACACCCCACACATCTTCAATGGGCAGCACTGCCATCAGTTTTCTCTGACGAGCCACATCCGATAAATCAACCACGCCTCCGGTCTGGCGCTGCCATCGTTTTGCCGCATGATTCGCCAGCTTCGCCAGGGTTTTAGTCTGTGCAATTCCTACCCCAACGGTCAGATGCGTGCGCTGTAAAACAGTGGCTCTGATTTCACGGCCAAACTCGGTAAGATCGCGACAGTTACGTATACCTGTAAGGTCACAAAAAAGCTCGTCAATTGAGTATCTTTCGCAGCGGGGGGACATCTCTTCAAGCGTGGTCATCACCCGGTTGGACATATCTGCGTAGAGTTCATAATTGCTACTGAAGCAAACCACCCCATGATGCCTGAAAAGATCTTTTTGTTTGAAATATGGCTCACCCATTTTCACAAAGGGTTTCGCTTCTGCAGAACGTGCGATAACACAACCGTCGTTATTTGATAAAACGACGACTGGCCGGCCCTTCAGGTCCGGGCGAAAAACGGTTTCGCAGGAAGCATAGAAAGAGTTCACATCGCAGAGTGCAAACATGATCAGCTCCAGAATTTCACGACATCGGTCTGTGCGGGGCCTGGTAAAGCGCAGGGAATAAAATCACTGAACATACGCAATGCCACGATCTGGTGTAACCCGGTAGAAATGAAAAACAGCATTATGCTTACCGCTAAATTTACTGTGTTTATATACAGTATTGTATATCGGTAGCAAAGATCAAGGGGCGGGAACCTTCTGGACACTTCGGTTGTTGGTAGGTCATGGCGGCGAGATAGTGCGGGGCAGGGCATCGAACAGCAATGGCAAATGAAAAGAGAGATGCTATCTCCCCGATATACCACGCGTTTTTCTGATTTATTGCGGGTGAGATAATTCGTTATCGCTAAAATAATATGGAGAGTGAAAAGAAATATATGCGAAACGGGGTGTTTTTATACGATATATCCCTGGTCGATTGATATTTACGTTATGGTGGTCGTTCTACTCACCTGCCCGGAGGGGCTATTCCCAACCTAAAATTTGAGTGCCCGGTTTGCACAAGTAAGCGATTTCGTTTTACCACGTTTAGTCCAGCGCAAACCCAACCTCATGGTGCTGTTTGTTCCGTCTGTGGAACCCGACTCACTACCCACTCATGCGTGCCACTCCCGAAAAGGAGACGCTGGCCAAAACAGGTTGTTTAAGTGTAAAGCGGGGGCCTGATTCAGGCCCTCCTGGATATTATTTTGCCGCTTCGCTTACGACATTTTTTTATATTTTTTGGGTGTTAGTAAGTTCCAGAAATAATAGCTGTCAATGCCATTGACGTTATTTTACACCTCACCGATGTTCTCAATTAATTCTGGCCCCTGGTTTCTTACATTCCCCACCGCCCGGGTCACGGCATGCCAGTGGAACTGGTCTGCGGGGACGGCTCCCGTCTGCGCGATCTCTTCTGCCTCTTGCCCGCTCACCGTTTCGCGCAGCCATTCCCGCGCCGCCTCTGGCGTTAACACCAGCGGACGCCTATCGTGGATATCCACCAGCCCTTTATCCGCCGCGGCGGTAACGATCAGAAATCCTTCAGCCTCATCCCCGCGTTCAAACGGCGTGCTGCCAATGGCTGCCATAAAAATAGGTTGCCCGTCGGCGCGATAGAGAAAGTAAGGCTGCTTTTTATCCCCCTCTTTTTTCCACTCGAACCAGCCGTCGGCAAAGATAATTGCCCGGCCATGGTGCCACAGCGGTTTAAACATCCGGCTGCTGGCGGCGGTCTCCTGTCGGGCATTGATTAGCGGTGGCTTGTCCCACCAGCCGGGGGCGTAACCCCAGAAGACGGGGTCGAGATGCAACTGGTCCTCGCGCTCGCTGAGCAGTAAGACTTTGGTGCCGGGCGCGACGTTATAGCGCCCGATAGGTTCCGGATCGTAGGGGATGTTGCAATCCGCTTCATCGGCAAGAAAGGCAAGGTACTCTTCCCGGGTCTGGGCCTGGGCGAAACGTCCACACATAGTCACCTCCGAAGGTTTGCTTAAGTATAGGATAGGGGGCATAGCTGAAGGGCTTCGGGCAGGTTTCACTTATGAGAGACGATATGACAGGAAAAATAATACTTACCATGCTGGCGTTTGCCGCGAACTCCGTCCTGTGCAGGGTGGCGCTGACCGGCGGATACATCGATCCGGCGACCTTCAGCGATGTGCGGATCGTCAGCGGGGCCCTGTTCCTGGTTATTCTGATGAGCGTCAGAAAAAAACCGGTAGCGAAAATACATTATGACTGGCGCAGCGGCCTGGCCCTGACGCTGTATGTCCTGGCGATGTCCTGGTCCTATCTCCGGATCGATACCGGAACCGGGGCGCTGTTGCTGTTCGGCACCGTTCAGACGGCAATGGTTATCTATGGCTGGCGGCAGGGAGAAAAGGTCGGTGTACTGAAGGGGGCGGGACTGTTTCTGGCGGTGGCAGGAACGGTGCTGCTCCTGCTCCCCGGCGCGCATGCCCCGGAACCGACCAGTGCGCTGATGATGATCGGCTCCGGGCTGGCCTGGGCCTACTACTCGGTGAAAGGGAAAAGCATGCCGGAGGCGATACCGGCAACGACGGGGAATTTTATACTGGCCGTGCCTTTCACCCTCATTCTCTCTCTTTTGCCGTCGGTGGAACGAGTTACCAGCGCGCCCGGACTGTTGTTAGCCATGACGTCCGGGGCGCTGGCTTCAGGCGCGGCCTATGCCCTGTGGTATACGCTGCTGCCGAGGATGAAAGCCATGACCGCAAGCACGGTTCAGCTGAGTGTTCCTTGCCTTGCCACCCTGGGTGGCGTGGCACTGCTGGGCGAAACGTTCAGCCTGCGCATGTTGCTGTCGATGTGCGCCGTGCTGCTCGGCATCCTGATGGTTATCCGGGCGGGCCGCGCCTGAGGATATTATTTCTTCTCCGGTTGATGCTCGCTGATAGCCTGCGCCGCGCAGATCAGCGCGAGATGGCTCAGGCCCTGGGGCATGTTGCCGACCCACTCGCCGGTTCGGGTATCAAACATCTCATTGAAGGTTTCCACGTTGCCGCGGTGGCACAGCGTCTTAAGTATTTCATCCATGCTCTCTGCGGCAGCCGCCGGTTCGCCCATCGATGCCCAGGCCTCTGCCAGCCAGAATGAGCAGGCGATGAAGGTGCTTTCCTCCTGCTCAACGCCGCTGTAGCGATAGACCATCGCGCTGTTATGGCCCAGCTGCTGGTGGATAGCCTGATAGGTCAGCTTCATGCGTTTCGGGTTCACCTTCACGCCGTAGCGTGAAACCAGCGCCAGCGAGGCGTCCAGCTGCCCGCCGTCGCCAACGTAGAAGCAGTAGGACTGATGGGCTTCAGACCAGCAGTGCTTTTCCACCCAGTCGCGGATCCGGTCCCGCTCGCGTTCCCAGCGCGCCTTCCAGGTAGGTTCGATATGGCTGTGCTCCGCCAGCACCACGGCGCAGTCCAGCGCCAGCCAGCAGGACATTTTGGAGTGGGTGTAATGGCGCTCTTCCGGCAGCTCCCAGATCCCCGAGTCCTTCATACGCCAGCGGTCGGCACACTGATTGGCAAGGTGTCCGAGGAAGCGCGAGGTGCCCGTATCCAGAATATGGCCCGCTTCGACAAACAGTTTTGCCACCCCAAGCATATCGGCATACATGCTCAGCTGGCGCTGGTTGCGGGCATTATTACCTACCCGTACCGGCTGCGAATCCCGGTAGCCCTGGAGTTCTGCATACCGCTCTTCCGGGACCAGCTCGCCTTCGAGGGTGTAGCAGGCCTGCATCTCCGGGCCGTGCCTGATGATGGTTTTCGACAGCCAGGAAAAGGCCGCTTTACACTCTTCGAGGGTACCCAGATAGGTAAAGGCTTTGATAATCAGGCAGGCATCTCTCACCCAGGCAAAGCGGTAGTCGTAATTTTTCTTTCCACCGATCCCTTCCGGCAGGGAGGTGGTCGCGGCCGCGGCCAGCGCGCCGGTTGGCGAATACCAGAGGAACTTCAGCGCCAGCGCGGAGCGAATGACGTGATCTTTATAGAGACCATCATATTTAAGCCCCTGGACCCAGTCCTGCCAGGCGGCATGGCTGGTTTCGATGCGGTTATCAATCGCCTGAATGTCCGGCACGGCCAGCGGTTCACTCTGGGTCACGAGCAGGGCGACAACCTCCCGGCTGCCCTTTTTAAGGGTGATCTCCGCTTCGATCTCTTCGTCATCAGCATGCGTAATGACGACGTTTTCACTGGTGTGCAGCATCGCCATCAGGTCGCCGATATGGTAAACGCTGCCCTTAAAGGTATCCGATCGCCAGGGCGATCGCGTTTCGACCATCGTCCCAAACCGCAAATGGAGCCTGAAAGGCACGGTGCCGCGCACGCCCTCAAGCCGCCGCGCCAGCTCACTCCAGGGCAGACGCCCCGCCAGCGTGCTGTTAATCGATTCGGTTAACAGCACCGTGCCGTCCTCCGTCTCAAAGCGGGTTTCCAGCACATTGCTGTCCTCGCGATAGGCGCGGGAGACGGTATAGTCAACCGCGGGCGTCAGGCTGAAAAAACCGCCGATGGTTGGGTCAAGCAGCCGATCGAAAAGGGGCGGGGAATCAAGATTGGGCGCGCTCCACCAGTCAATCGAGCCATCCGGGGCGATAAGCGCAACGGAGCGGCCCTCGCCGATCGCGGCATAATCTCCCAGACCAATGAACCCTTCCTCGCGTAAAGGCATTGTGTATTTAGCATTTTTCAAATGAGTCATCCCTTTAGTCTGGCGCAGCAGGCCGCGTTATCGTCACCTTGTGGTGGTGCATATAAAGCCTGGCATAATGTGATGAATATCGCGCTTTCAGGAGGAACATTTGAGAATTCAGCCCGTTAACTGAACGACGCCGCCTGATAACAGGCTTCCATTTGATCCAGTGCGGACTGATTTTCCAACCCCCACTGGTACATTTGCTCAATGGGTTCGGCAAAGGTTCTGCCGAGTGCGGTCAGGCGGTAATCGACTTTTGGTGGGACCACGTCATACACATGGCGGGCAATCAACCCTCGCTGCTCCAGCTCTTTGAGCGTCTGGAACAGCATTTTTTTGGAAATCCCCTGCAGGCTACGCTGTAACTCACCGGTACGGGCGCGTTCATCCGGCCAGTGATACAGCGCATGCAGCACCATTGTGCTCCATTTCACTGAAAAGAGCTCCATCAGGCGGCGCGGCGGCGAGTCCGCGTAGAAAAAGAGTTTACCCTCAACCCAGGCTGGCATTGTTCTGTCCTCTGCTTATGGTCACCAAATGGTGGCTACTATCAATATGGAACCCTGTTGACTATAGTCTGCCCCCTTGAGTTAGCCAGAACCAGCACATTCCTGAGGTAAGATGAAAATCAACGCATTAGTCGCCCATGACGCGGCACAACCCTTAACATCAGGCCAGATTTCGCTGCGCGCGTTACAAAAGCAGGATGTCAAAATCGAGATCCTCTTCTGCGGCGTGTGCCACTCCGATCTCCATATGGCGCGTAACGAATGGGCGGTTAGCCAGTATCCGCTGGTGCCAGGGCATGAGATTGTCGGGCGAGTCGTGGAGGTTGGGGACGAAGCCACCCGTTTTAAACCCGGTGATATCGTCGGTGTGGGCGTGATGGTCGACGCCTGCCGCGAGTGCCATTTCTGCAAGCACCACGAAGAGCAGTACTGTGAGGCGGGGTTTACCGCTACCTACAACGGTATTGATAAATATACCGGCGAAAGAACCCGCGGCGGCTATGCTCAGAGCGTGATTGTCGATCAACATTTTGTGGTTTCGGTACCGAAAAACCTGCCGCTTGCCGGGGTTGCACCGCTGTTGTGTGCGGGCGTCACTGTCTGGTCGCCGCTGCGCCATTTCAACGTCAAAGCAGGCGATCGTGTGGGTGTTGTGGGGCTGGGTGGATTAGGCCATATGGCAGTGAAGCTTGCCAGTGCGATGGGGGCGGAAGTGACGCTGTTTACGACCTCCCCGGAGAAGGGTAAAGATGCTCTTCGTCTGGGGGCAAAACAGGTGGTGGTATCGCGCGATGCCGCGCAAATGGCTGCCTGCCAGACCTCGCTGGATTTTATCATTGACTGCGTCGCGGCACCGCACGATCTGGATCCCTATCTGGCAATGCTGAAAACCAATGGCCGACTGGTGTTGGTAGGCATTCCGGACCAGCCGCACAACTCGCCGAATATTACGCCCATGGTGTTCCGGCGTTTAAGCATCAGCGGTTCGTCGATTGGCAGCATTCAGGAAACGCAGGAGATGTTGAACTTCTGCGGCGAACACAATATTACCGCTGATATTGAAACGATCGGTGGCGAGGACATCGAGGCTGCCTTTGCCCGTATGCTTAAGGGAGACGTTAAGTACCGCTTTGTCATTGATATGCAGGCTACGACCTGGTAGTGGAGCGGGAGTCTCGGGCGGCCATTGCAGGCCGCTTTGCGCCTGAGCGTAATCAGTAGAGCAGACATGACGGCTATCGATGCTGCCCACTCCCTGTAAAAGGAGATATCAAGACGACTGGCGCATCAGGCATTGCGTCCCTCTAAAAGGTGCGGTAAGTCATCACACAACGCCTGCAATTCATTGAAGAATCTTGCCACATGGAAACCATCGCACACGGAATGATGGACCTGAACGGCGACAGGCAGCAGTACTTTCCCATCCTGGTTGAAATATTTTCCAAACGTGAACATAGGGGCAAAAAAGTTCTGCATGTTAGCCACGTTAATATTAAAACTGGTAAAACTTCCCCATGGAATAGACGAGACGAAAAATATATTTTCCGGAGATTCGCCCTTAGGCCAATAAGAAAGATTATTACCATAGCGTGCAACGTCTTCGGAATAAACCGTCTGGAAGTTTTGAATATTGCCATCGTACGGGCTCCATAATGATGAAAACGTCTCGGTTTCATTATGGAAAATGGTATAGCTTGGATGAACTTCATTCCAAATGACAAGCTCATTATTCTTCATGGCCATACGAAATTCCGGATGGCTGTTTGCAATTTTAGAAAGGAGTGAAATCATAGTGGGGTAAAATTTCCAGCCCACCTCTTTAATATGTTTTAGCAGCACGGTAATGTCTAAATTAACAGTTTGGTTAATTGTACTTTGAGCAAATGACTGAAATACCTCAAAATGCTCCTTCCTTGCCCAACGGGATAAATCAACAGTGGTATATTCCGGGATTGTTTTTTTCATTTTTCATCCTTATTAAGCAATCATATATCAGACTAAGTTTGTCATAAATTAAGCAAGGGTACAGGTCCCGAACCGTTTTGGTCGCGAACGCATTTGTGAGAGTAGCCTATCCTTATACAGGAGGAAAGAAAATGTTAAATGTTTAATATGTCAGATAATAAAAGTAGATTGTGCAATCTGCGGGTGTTTTCCTGTCGAGAAAATGCTCTGGAATATCCGCTCCTCCCTCATGATGGACCTGATAACCTTGCTTTTTGTTCGCTTCGCGCCAGAAGCAGACGTGTTAAAGTCCAGATCCTATAATTCAGAAGTCCTGAAAAAGGTAATGCTTTGAGGTTTCCGACATGACGACCTTTCATCAACTTTCTGCCACCAGCCTGCGCGGCCAGCTCGTCTCTATGGCCGACTATGCAGGTAAGCTGGTTCTGGTGGTGAACACTGCCAGCCATTGTGGCTTCACACCCCAATACGCCGGCCTTGAAAAGCTCTATAAAAAGTATGCCGATCGGGGGCTGGTGGTGCTGGGTTTCCCCTGTAACCAGTTCGGTAAACAGGAGCCCGGCGGTGCCGACGATATTTCGCAGACCTGCCATATCAACTACGGTGTGAGCTTCCCGATGTTCGAGAAAGTAGAGGTCAACGGCGCGGCTACGCATCCGGTATTTCGCTATCTGAAAGAGGCGTTGCCCGGCGTGCTGGGGGGGCGGATCAAGTGGAACTTCACAAAGTTCCTGGTGGGGCGCGACGGCAAACCGCTGAAGCGTTTTGCACCGATCTCCACCCCGGAGAAGATGGAAGCCGCTATCCTTGCTGCACTTGAAATCTAATTGGGCCAGAAAGGGAAGGCCGGTAGCGCTTCGCTTGCCCGGCCCGGATACTGCAACGGTTGCCCTGTGGCGGACCTTATTTTGTCGCCAGTTCTCTGCGGATAATCTCCGCCCCCGCGCTTAACGCGTTGAGCTTGCCGTTGGCAACCTGGCGGGATAACGGCGCCATCCCACAGTTGGTCGAAGGGTAGAGCTTGTCAGCATCAACGAACTGCAGCGCTTTGCGTAAGGTACTGGCTACTTCTTCTGGCGTCTCGATGGTATTGGTGGCTACATCGATGGCGCCAACCATCACTTTTTTACCGCGGATCAGCTCCAGCAGATCCATCGGCACGCGCGAGTTATGGCACTCCAGCGAGATGATATCGATGTTGGAGGTTTGCAGTTTAGGGAACGCCTCTTCATACTGCCGCCACTCTGAGCCCAGCGTCTTTTTCCAGTCGGTATTGGCTTTGATGCCATAGCCATAACAGATGTGCACCGCTGTTTCGCATTTCAGCCCTTCAATGGCTCTTTCTAACGCGGCGATCCCCCAGTCATTCACCTCATCGAAGAACACATTAAAGGCGGGTTCATCAAACTGGATAATATCCACCCCTGCCGCCTCTAGCTCTCTGGCTTCCTGGTTGAGAATTTTGGCGAACTCCCAGGCCAGCTTTTCGCGGCTTTTGTAGTGGTTGTCATAGAGAGTGTCGATCATCGTCATCGGGCCCGGCAACGCCCATTTGATCGGCTGCGTGGTGAGCTGACGTAAATATTTGGCATCTTCAACAAACACCGGCTTCTGGCGAGCCACGGCACCCACGACGGTCGGCACGCTGGCATCATAGCGATTACGGATTTTAACCACTTCGCGCTTCGCAAAATCGACGCCGCTAAGGTGCTCAATAAAGGTGGTGACGAAGTGCTGACGCGTTTGCTCACCGTCGCTGACGATATCAATGCCGGCCCGCAGCTGATCGTCGAGGGATAAACGCAGCGCATCCTGCTTACCGGCGAGTAATTCCTCATTCTCCAGCTTCCAGGGAGACCACAGGGTCTCCGGTTGGGCAAGCCAGGACGGTTTCGGCAAGCTGCCGGCAGTAGACGTGGGGAGCAATGTTTTCATAACAGGTGACCTTATTGTTTTAATTAATCAACGCGCGTACTGAGCAGACCATTGCTCAAGAATATTCTTGTACGGTTTGATGAAGTGTTTCTCAGTAAACTTTCCCTGCTCAATCGCTAACTGGCTACGCTCTTCGCGATCGTAAACAATTTTGGTCAAGGAGTGATCCTGGTTCGTCAGGCTGGGTTGATAGTGTTGCCCGGCGACCGAGTTAGCGTTGTAAATCTCAGGACGGTAGATTTTCTGGAACGTCTCCATCGTACTGATGGTGCCGATCAGCTCAATAAAGCTGTAGTCGCTCAGTAAATCGCCGATGAAATAAAACGCCAGCGGCGCGGCGCTGTTTGGCGGCATAAAATAGCGAACCTGCAGGCCCATTTTTTTGAAGTACGCTTCCGTCAACGACGAACCCTGCTGCTGGTATTCGAAGCCTAAGACCGGATGTTCATTCCCGATGCGCTGATAAACGTTTTTATTGGATACGCTGAGGCAGATCACCGGCGGCTTGTTAAAGTTCTGCTGGTACTCGGTCGAATTAACAAAATGTTTGAAGATATTGCCGTGTAACGCGCCAAAATCCGCCGGAATGCTGAACGCTGTCTGATGCTTATTATGATCCGGCAGTAACACGCTGAAATCATAATCCCGGACATAGGAAGAGAAGTTATTCCCGACAATACCCTCAATACGCTCGTTGGTGAGTTTATCAATGATGTTGGTTTTTAATATTTCAATGGCCGGGAAGGTAAAGCGATTATCTTCCGCATCAATATTCATCTCGACAGAGATAATGTCCAGCTCGACAGTATAACGATCGCCTTTAGGGTTATCCCAGTGCGCTAATGCGTTGAATCGATTGTCGATCATCACTAACGTATTACGCAGGTTCTGCTGACGGTTGTCGCCGCGGGCCAGATTGGCAAAGTTGGTGGTAATACGCGTGTTTTCTGAGGGATTATAATTCTCATCGAAACGACTGCGCTTAATCGTAAAGGTGAAGTCTTTATTCATCGTTATCTCACTTCCTGAGCTCTGGCATAAGGACTGAAGCTATCTCATTTCAGTCTTTATGTTGCTGATACGTTAATGCATCTTTTATGCCAGAGCCCCGGAACGAGTGAAAGCGACTAAATTTCACTACAACATGAGCCATCTTCATGATCGGCGAACCGATCAGTCACTTTTCTCCGAACGCTGCTCCAGATCCAGCGCGCTGGCGCTGGCGGGATCGAAGAGTGAAAGACTTTCAATTTGATCCAGCATAATCACCTTGCGGAAGGCCATTGCGCTTCTGGGCTGTGAATCGAGGGTAATATCATGTTCGGCATACCACTTGCTGTAGTTATGCTCAATGCACAGATTCAGCGTCGTACCGTCACGATAGCCGCTGAGCATCGGGATCAGCACGATATTGGCGGTCTTTTCATATTCGAGGGTCGCGGTATGGATCATGCCGACATAAATTCGCCGCGACTTCAGGGTCACCAGCGCCAGTTCGCCTTCCTCCATACACTGGTAAAGCAGCTGTTCGATACCGCTGGATTGCGACAGGCGCTTATAAAGCTGTTTCCGGCCTTCGCCGTCCAGCCTGGCGCTGCCTGCCCAGTTAGAGCGATAGAGACAAAACAGGATGGCAAAGGCCAGCATCACCACCACCGGCGCCTGGATGCCCAGAAAGCTCCAGTTCATAAAATCCACTTGCCAGTTAGCGTTGTCCTGGGCGGTTAAGTGGAACGTATTGGCAGCATACGAGAGCCCGAGCAGCAGCAACCAGAGCAGGCCGGTGGCGATCACGCCCTGCAATACAAAGATACAGCCGTACAGCGCGACCAGAAAATAGACGTCCCAGCCGAAGGAGCGCTTAATTTTAAACCGGGTGGAGAGGTCGCGACTGGTGTACCAGTATCCGCTCACCATCAGCACCATAAATATCGCCGTTCCCATATCAGGCCCTCTTCAGCGCGTTAACATGGCGCAGAAAGTCCTGTCGCACCTCTTTGCTTTTGTAATTGAC